>Ga0335078_10012789_pt1 | contig 12436 bp, 14 predicted proteins | sample Lox_Sample_32_FD_206711 | JGI IMG/M metagenome (GOLD analysis project Ga0335078, IMG submission 206711) | Soil microbial communities from Loxahatchee National Wildlife Refuge, Florida, United States - Lox_Sample_3.2 | ecosystem: Environmental > Terrestrial > Soil > Wetlands | place: USA... | reverse complement strand
AGGCGCCGAAGGTCTCCATCAGCGCCCGCCGGTAGGGCTTCTGGTCGTAACTGACGCGCACCATGTAGACCTTGCACTCCAGTCCGAGGAAGTTGCAGGCCATGGCCAGGGAAGAGCCCCACTGGCCTGCGCCGGTCTCAGTCGCCAGCCGCTTGGTGCCGGCTTCCTTGTTGTAAAAGGCCTGCGCCACGGCCGTGTTGGGCTTGTGCGATCCGGCTGGGCTGACCCCCTCGTACTTGTAGTAAATGCGCGCCGGCGTGTCGAGCATCTGTTCCCAACGCCGTGCCCGGTGCAGCGGAGTCGGCCGCCAGAGGCGATAGATGTCCCGCACCGGCGTAGGGATCTCGATCTCGCGCTCCTGGCTCACCTCCTGCAAGATGAGGCTCATGGGAAAGATCGGCGCCAGATCATCGGGCCCGATGGGCTCGAGCGTGCCGGGATGCAATGGCGGCGCAGGCGGCCGGGGAAGCTCGGAGGCCAAGTTGTACCAGGCTTTGGGGATGCGGCTCTCGTCGAGCCGGTATTTGAAGGTTTCCATCGGAGCCAACAACGCATTCTATCGTCGTTTCGCGCTTCCTTGCATGCGCCGCCGCCGTCAGGCGTGCTTAACCGTTCTGCGGGAGACCACTCCCTTACGGCGGATACAGAGCCGCGCGCGTCAGCAAGCGGTCTGCAGGACCTATTTCAGCCGCCGGACTCCCCAGAACGGTTAAGCACCCCGCCTTCAGCAGTCAGTCATCCGCGTGCTCCAGGCGGGCCATCAGTTGCTGAACGGTCAGTGACAGCAGCCGCCCGGAAGGATGTCCATCGCGGTAGGCAATTGCCCTGACGATAGAAGCATCGCCCGGAATCGTCACCGGCTGGCCCGCGTACTTCGGCATGAACGGGTCCGGATTAGTCCCATCGAACGTGTAATAGATGTCGCAGCCGCCCAGTTCCGTGCTCAGACGGACCGCGAGTTTTCCGGCGGCATCCCGCACTGGCGTGATGGACACGTCGTACAGGGTGCGCGCATAGTTTACCTGGACCGCGTCCAGCCGCGCGAATTGGGCTTCCACGCGGCTCGTAAAATCATCCCAATTCCGGCTGCTTTTGGGCGACCAGAAGACTTCCGCCAACGCCAGGCTCCGCGGCCAGGTCATATACTCGACGTGCCTGAAGTTCGGCACGGACTCAGTCCATAGGTTGCCCTGCCCGCCCAGTATGTACTTGGGGTCGACTCCTTCAGGCACCGGCTCGAAGCGATAGCAGGTGCTCAGCAGCAGGCGCCCGAAGGTGCTGGGTTCAAGGGTAGGATCGCCCTGATAGTAATCCAGGTAAACGTAATTGGTGGGTGTCATGACAACCTGGTGATTCATCTTGGCCGCGGCGATGCCGCCCTCCATGCCGCGCCATGACATCACGGCCGCATTGGGCGCCAGCCCGCCTTCCAGGATTTCGTCCCATCCGATCAGCTTCTTGCCTTTCGATTCCAGAATCTTCTCCGCGCGGCGAACCAGGTAGCTTTGCAGTTCCTCGACGTTCGACAGATGCTCCTCCGCCATCCGGCGCTGGCACTTCGGGCAGGTTTTCCAAAAGCCCTTGAAACATTCGTCGCCGCCGATGTGCACGTACTGGGAAGGAAATAGGGCCGCCACTTCCGTGAATACCTGGTCGATGAACTGGAAGGTTTTTTCGTTGCCGGGACAGAAAGCGTTATCGACCTTTCCGTAGAAAGGCGAGCCGGGGTTCACATGGAACGGTCCGCCGGTGCACGACAACTCGGGATAGGCCGCCAGCGCCGCCAGAGAATGGCCGGGCATCTCGATCTCGGGAAGCACCGTGACAAAGCGCTGCTTGGCGAAGGCCACCACCTCGCGGATGTCATCCTGAGTGTAGAAGCCGCCGTCGGTAGCGGCTTCGCCTTCGCGCGGCGGTTCGCGCATGCCCCATCGCGCCAGGCGGGGAACGCGCCAGGCGCCCACTTTGGTGAGTAACGGCAGGCTCTTGATTTCGATCCGCCATCCGTTGTCGTCCGTCAGATGCCAGTGGAAGACGTTCATCTTATAGCGCGCCATGCGGTCGATATACTGCTCCACGTCCTGCTTGGGGAAGAAATGGCGGCTCACGTCCAACATCAGGCCGCGCCAGGCAAAACGCGGGTAATCCAAGATGCGGACACATGGCACCGTCCAGATCGTATTGCTGGGGGTCCGGCTTTCGATCTCCGGCGGCAGCAGTTGGAGCAAGGTCTGGACACCGTAAAACAGGCCCGCCGGGGAGGCCGCCACGATGCGCACGCCGTGCGACGTGACGGTCAATCGATAACCCTCGCGATGCGCGGCAACATCGGCCTCCGTGGTGATAGCCAGTGTGATGGCGTTGTGGCGCCGGGAGGAGCGCGATTCAATGATCTTCAACTTCCATCCGGTAGGCGGCTCTATCACGCCGGCCAGGTAAGCGCCAACCTGACGCACGTCGGTGCTGCCCGGAGGCACCACAATCGAAGTGCCGGATTTCAGCCGGAAGGCGCCACTGCGCGTCTCAACCGAAACGGGCTGTGGAATCAGCCCCAGCGTGGCCGGCGCCGCCGCCGGCGCCAGCATCAGTGCCGTCAGGAAAAGAATCGATGATTTCATCTGCGCGGCCATTATATCGCCCGGCACGATGAGGGACCGAAGTCTTTGCGATACTGGCCCTATGCAGGCCAGTCCTCAACTCATCGCAACCCCCGGCGCATCCGAGTACGCGCCCTACTACGGCCGGTACATAACCCTGGTGCGCGGAAACGACATCATCGCCGCGCTGGAAGAACAGCCGCGCGAGACGCAGGCGCTTCTGTCGGACCTGAGCGAGGAACAGGGTGATCACCGCTACGCGCCGGACAAGTGGAGCATCAAGGAGGTGCTCGGACACGTAATCGACGTCGAACGCGTCTTCTCGTACCGGGCGCTGCGCTTCGCGCGCGCCGACCAGACACCGCTGCCTTCCTTCGAGCAGGACGATTACGTGCGCAACGCCAGTTTCGCGGATGCGCGGCTGGCGGACCTTTTGGACGAGTTTGTCTCGGTGCGCCGCGCGACCGTGTGGCTGTTCCGGTCTCTGAGTCCGGAAGCCTGGATGCGCCGTGGCGTAGCCAGCGGAAATGAGATCACGGTGCGCGCCGCCGCGTACGTCATCGCCGGGCACGAACTGCACCACCGGCGGGTCTTGCAGGAGAAGTACCTGAGCGGAGGGCAGTAGATGCATGCTCCCTGGATCTTGATTCCGCTTGTGGCCGCCACTGCTCTGCGGGCGGCGGATCTGGCCGGAATCCGGGCCGCGATGGACAACCGCGTGGACACCGGCCGCGCCGTGGGCATGGTCGCGGGCGTCATCGACGCGAACGGCCGGCACGTCATCGCCAGCGGCAATGTATCGCGCGGCGGTTCGCAAGCGCCGGATGGCGACACCGTCTACGAGATCGGCTCCATCACCAAGGTTTTCACATCTCTGCTGCTCGCCGACATGATCGAGAAGGGCGAAGTGAAACCCGACGATCCGGTCGCCAAGTATTTGCCATCGACTGTGAAGGTGCCGAGCCGCGACGGCCACCAGATCACGCTGCTGGAACTATCGATGCAAATGTCCGGACTGCCGCGCCTTCCGGATAACCTGAAACCCGCCGATCCTCTCAACCCGTACGCCGATTACGACGCCGCGAAGCTCTACGATTTCCTGTCGCACTACAAACTCACGCGCGATCCCGGCGAGAAGTACGAGTACTCCAACCTGGGCGCGGGTCTGCTGGGACACGCGCTGGCGCTCCGGGCGGGCATGAGCTACGAAGAGCTGCTGCGCCGGCGGATCTTCGAACCGCTGGGCATGACCAGCACCTCGATTACGCTATCCGCGGAGCAGAAGAAGCGCCTCGCGCCGGGCTACAGCGCGGCGCTCGATCCTGTCGAGAACTGGACATTCGACGTGCTGGCGGGCTGCGGCGCCGTCCGGTCGACGGTAAATGACATGCTGAAATTCCTGGCCGCCAACCTGGAGCTGACCGATTCAGCGCTCAAGGCCGCCATGCGTCATATGCGCTCAGTGTCCAAGGAGACTGGTGTGCCCGACCTGCAGGTCGCCATGGCGTGGCACATTTTCACCAAGTATGAGCCGATCTACTGGCATAATGGCGGCACCTTCGGCTATCGCTCGTTTGCAGGCTTCGATCCGGCCAAAAAGGAAGGGGTGGTGATCCTGTGCAATTCGTTCACGGATAACGACGACCTGGGCCGCCATATCCTGGAGAGCCGCTATCCCTTGGCGACGTTTCAAAAAGAGGTGCAAGTCGATCCGGCCGTGCTCGAGCGTTACGTGGGCGAATATGAGCTGACGCCGGCATTCAAGATCACTGTGACGCGCGAAGGAGGGCGCCTCTTCGTGCAGGCTACGGGTCAGCCGCGCTTCGAAATCTTTGCGCAATCGGAGTCGGAGTTCTTTCTGAAGGTGGTGAACGCCCAGATCACGTTCGTAAAGGATGGGTTGATTCTGCACCAGAACGGCAAGGATCAAAAGGGCCGGAGAACGCGCTAACCCCCAACTGCGCGCTTTCGCTCACAGATGGCGACGGCGTTACGCGCTGAGCGGCAGCAAATGCACGACCGGAACGGCGGGCGGGCCGAGCGGTGTGGTGGGAATAGCAACTTGGCTCAACGCAAGCAGAAGGCTCTCTCTGCTATTACATACACACGGCAGAACGTCGCCGGGAAAATACCCCGGACACGGGGCGGCTTGGCCCGCGAAGCAATAGGCTTTGTGCATTGGAGTGCTCGTCACGCATTCTTCGTAGCAATTCTTTCGCCGTTCAGGGACTCCCGATCTGATTATACGTCTTCACGAGTAGCCCGTCGCAATTATCCGATGCCCAGTTCATCGATGCGCTCCAACACCGTGCCGCACTGGCGGCAGATGAGCGCGTGGCAGTCGCCGCAAACCAGCGGATCGGAGACCGCCTGGCCGCAGGTGGGGCAGTAAAAATCGGCGCGCGGGTCTGGATCGGGCATGCCGGTGATTATTATCGCACCGTCAGGGCCGGCTGTCCGATGCACGCGCAAACGGCCTCCGCCATCCCGAGCGTGGTGGCGCGTCCGCCCATATCGTACGTGCGCACAGCGCCCTCGGCCACCACGGCTGCAACCGCTGCTTCGATGCCGGCCGCTTTATCTTTCTCGCCCAGCCATTCGAGCATCATCTTCGCCGCCAGAATCGTGGCCAGTGGGTTGACTTTATTCTGCCCGGCATACTTCGGCGCCGAGCCATGCGTGGGCTCGAACACGGCGTACCGGTCGCCGATATTTCCGCTGTATCCGAAACCCATGCCACCCACAAGCTGCGCGCAAAGATCGGAGAGAATATCGCCGAACAGGTTGGTGGTGACGATAACATCGTAATTCGCCGGGTTCTTGAGCAGCCACATGCAGATGGCGTCCACGTTGGCGATGTCGAACTGAATCTGCGGATATTGGACGGCCACTTCCTGGGCCGCTTCCAGGAACACACCGCAGGTGGCGCGCAGCACGTTCGCCTTGTGAACCGCCGTCACCTTGCGGCGGCCATGACGCGCGGCATATTCGAAAGCCGCACGGACGATGCGCCGCGAACCCTCGCGCGTGATGCTGCGGATGGAGATGGCCGCATCACGCGGGATCCGTTCCATGGCCGGCTCCTGGAAAAACACAGCGGGCACGCGGGGAAACTCCACGCCGATGTACATCCCCTCGGTGTTCTCACGGAAAACGACCAGGTCGATGTCTTCGCGGTAGTTGAGCGGATTCCGCGGGAAAGCCTTGGCCGGGCGCAGGCAGGTATACAGGTCGAGCATCTGGCGCATTCGCACGATGGGACTGCGGTAGGCGCGGCCCTGGCCCTGCATCTGCGGCGGCAACTCGCGCTCCGCCTCTTTGGCGGGCTTGGAAGTGATGGCGCCGAAGAACGCGCAGTCGGTGGAGTGCAACAGATCAACGGTGCGCTGCGGCAGGGCCTCACCCTCGCTGCGCCAGAACTCCCAGCCGATGTCACCGGCAATATACTCCGCCGCGAATCCGGCGGCATCCAAGACCATGCGCGCGGCGGCGCAGACCTCCGGTCCGATGCCGTCTCCGGGTAACCACGCGATGCGATGCATGTGTATGAGCTCCTTTCAGTCGCTTGCCAGAACCTAGCATCCAGAACGCAGAACCCTCTTCTTCAGGTAGGGGATCAAGCCTCCGGCTTCCAGCAACTCGACAGCGCGCGGGTCCAGCGCGGCGGCGGTGAATTCGCGATGCTGCGTCAGGTTCTCGATGCGTCCCTCTTCCAGGTCGATGGCCAGCTCATCGCCTTCGGCCGCTTCCACCTGCGCGACCACCGCGGGCAATCCCAGATTGATCGCGTTGCGATAGAAGATACGCGCAAACGAAACCGCGATCACCGCGCCCGCGCCGGCATACTTCACCGCGGCGGCGGCCTGCTCGCGGCTCGATCCGCAGCCGAAATTCCTGCCGGCCACCAGAAAGTCGCCCGGGCGGATGCGCGTGCGCATCTCGGGATAGGCCAGCTCGAACAGATGCTCGGCGGTCTTGTCGCGGTCCGTAATGTTCAGATACCGCCCCGGATAGATCATATCCGTGTCGATGTTGTCCGACAGCACGGCGGCCACCCGGCCCTTCACCAGCAGTTTCGTCATGCCACGATCTCCTTGGGGTGCACGATGTGCCCGGCCACCGCGGAAGCGGCCACCACGGCGGGCGAAGCCAGAAACACCTGTGAGTCCTTGCTGCCCATCCGTCCGATGAAGTTGCGGTTGGTGCTTGATATGCACACCTCGCCCGCCGCCAGAATGCCCTGGTGCACGCCCACACAAGGCCCGCAGCCCGGCGGATTCACGATCGCGCCGGCATCCACCAGCGTCTCCAGGTAGCCCATGCGCAGCGCCTCCACATATACCTGCTGCGACGCGGGAACGATCAGCAGGCGCGTGTTCGGGTGCACGTGCCGTCCCGTCAACACGTACGCCGCCATCTCCAGATCCTCCAGCCGGCCATTTGTGCAGCTTCCCAGTACCGCCTGGTTGACCGGCACCCCACTCACCTCGGAGATGGGCTTGACGTTATCGACCGCGTGCGGGCAGGCCACTTGAGGTTCCTGCAGAACCTTGTTGGCATCGAAATGCAGCACCCGCGCGTAATGCGCGCCGGGATCGGGCCGCCACCTGACGTATGTCGAAAGATCGCCGTGCGTGTGCCTGCGCAAATAACTCAACAGAAGATCATCGACCGGAGTGAAGGCCACCTTCGCACCCATTTCCATCGACAGGTTGGCGAGCACCATGCGCGATGCCACCGTCATATGCCTGATGGCCGCGCCATCGAACTCCACGGCCTGGTATTCGGCGCCATCGCTGCGGAGTTGCCCGATGATGTACAGGATCAGGTCCTTGGCCGAAACCCATGGGGGCAGCGCGCCCGCCACTTCGATGCGCAGCGTGGCAGGCACCTTGAACCACAGCTTGCCTTCAGTCCATACGCCCGCCATTTCGGTGGCCCCGATGCCTGTGGCAAACGCTCCGAAGGCGCCGTGGGTCGTGGTGTGCGAATCCGTGCCCACCATCACCATGCCGGGCAACACATGACCGTGCTCCGCCAGTACCTGGTGGCAAATGCCGCCGCGTCCCACATCGTAGAAATGCCGGATGCCCTGCTCGGCCACAAATTCGCGAATGGCTTTGTGCGTCGTGGCGGTCTTTTCCGATTCGGCCGGGATGCGGTGATCCAAGACGATAACTATGCGCTCCGGATCCCAGACGCGGCTCACGCCGATCTCGCGGAAGCTCTTGCGCACCAGGTCGGCATTCTCGTGCGAAAGGGCCAGGTCGATGGATGCCACCACGATCTGGTCAGGCGAAACGGATGGGCGTCCGCAAGCTCGCGCCAGGATCTTCTCCGCCAGGGTCATGGGCGGCGCGTCAGCAGAGGGCATACTTGGCCTCCCTCACGGATTCGGGCAGATATTCGTCTTCGAGGCGCCGGTACTCATCCAACCCGACGAACGTCGTGTATTCGCCGAAGCTGGATACCCAATGCCGCTGGCCTTCCAGAATGCCTTCCGGCGAGCCGTGCAGCGCTTCGAAGAATTCGCGCATAGCGCGGTGTGCCACCAGGATGGAAGCCACCGGGATGCTCACTCGCGCCACTCCCATGCGCGCGAGGTCGGGAATGGGAACCAACTCCGTCTTCACGCCCGTGACCCCGTCCATCAGGTTCACCGAGAGCAGGCCGTGCACCTCGTGGACGGCGCGCTCGATATCCGCGCGCGTGCGGATGCCGTCGATGAAAGCCAGGTCGGCGCCCGCGTCCAGATACAGGTTGCATCGCTGGATGGCGGTGCTCAGGCCGTAGACGGCGCAGGCGTCCGTGCGCGCGTTGATCACCAGCGCCGAACCGGCATGGTCGCGTACCGCCGCCATGGCGCGGACCTTGCCGGCCATCTCCTCGGCATCGATTACCTCCTTTCCCTCCATGTGGCCGCAGCGCTTGGGAAACACCTGGTCTTCGATGTTGACGCCCGCTACTCCCATGGCGATCAGGCGCTCGGTAATGTCGGCGGCATTCATGGCGTTGCCGCCGCCGGTGTCAATATCAGCCATCACCGGGATCTTGACCGCGCGCGTGATGCGCCAAGTCTGGTCCAGGATATCCTTCATCTCGACCAGCCCTACGTCGGGCTTGGCCAGCAGGCTGCCGGCCAGGCCGAAGCCGCTCACCTGAACAGCTTCGAAGCCGGCGCTTTCGATGATACGGGCACTCAGCGCGTCGTGGCAGCCGGGCACCACAAGCGCCTTCCGGCGCGAGAGCTTCTCGCGCAGGATGGAGGCAGGATCGGTAGGCATCAGTTTCTCCTACCCGATATATTAATGTCTTTCAGGTATGAAAATCTGTTTCCGTTACCCGGCCGGACTGGGATGGATGTCAACCGTCTTGCCGGGGAGCACGCGCACCTCCTGCCGGTAGAACGTGTGACCATTGGGATCGCGCAATTGCACTTCGTGGTTGCCGGGCCGCAGCGGGAATTTCTTCACATGACCCACCGTGCCTATGTAGCCTCCATCCACGAACACGGACGCGCTTTTGTCAGGTGTAACGATTTTCACATGCCCTGCGCGCGGACCATAGTAGTAGTATCCAGGACCGCCCCACCACCATCCGGGACCCCAGGCGCGCCCGTACCAGGCTGGCCCCCAGCCCCAACCCCAGCCAAACCCAAAGCGTGGATACCACGCGCGGGCGTACAAACCTGGCCTGAACACGACGCGCGGCCGAGCGACCACCACCGCCGCGCGCGCCGCGGGAACGGATGCGAAACAGGTCCCCAAAGCAATGACAGCAACCAACGGTGCCTTCCAAGATCGGAACATAATGTCTCCTCTCCAGTGCGCGGCGCCGAAGCCCTCTGAATCTTTGGACCGCGACCTATTTATTTGGATGCACCAGGAGAGTAAACCGTTACGGCCGCCACTGCTAACCGTCTTAGAATCTGTCGATTAGCTCACTCAAAGAACCGCGGTTTCTTCCAACAGGCGGCCTTCGGCGAAACGTTCCACGTTCAGGGCGCGGGCATCCAGCAGGCTGCTCGAACCGTCCAGAATCAAGTCCGCCGTGATGCGTCCCGTGGCCGGCGAATGCATCACGCCATGACCGCTGAATCCGTTCGCGAAAAACAGCCCGGGCACACCGGGCGCCGGACCGATGATGGCGTGATGATCCGGCGTGACCGCGTACAAACCGGCCCATGCGCGGTGCGGATTCACTTGCAGCTCTTCGAAACAAGGCACCCGGTTGACCGCGTGCGTCAGAATCTTCTCGATGAATGCCGGGTCAAAGGCGGTCTCGAAGCCAGGGGTTTCATCCGGATCGTTCCACGCCATCAGCAGGCCCACTCCTTCGGGCCGGAAATGGAAGCCGGTGGACATGTCGATCACCATGGGCAGACGCTCCGGCAGGCCGGGAAACGGCTCGGTCGGGACCAGCATGCGGCGTAGCGGCACAATGGGCAGATCGGCGCCCGCCATGCGCGCCACCGCGGCGGCCCACGGGCCAGCCGCGTTTACCACCGTGCGCGCCGCAACCGCTCCATTCGTGGTGCGGACACCCGCCACGCCGTGCGCGTCCGCGTCGACACCGGTGACTTCCACATTGCGCCACAGCCGCACGCCGCGATCCTGGGCCGCCGCCATGAAGCCCTTCATCACGCTGTAAGGGTCCACGAAACCATCCGTCGGACAGAAACTGCCACCCACGATGTCGTCGGACCGCAACTGCGGCACACAGCGGATGACTTCCTCGCGGCCGACCATTTCCACGCGCCGCAGGCCCAGCGCCACCTGCAGTTCCTGGTTGCGCCGCAGATATTCGAGATGGGCCGGTGTGGTAGCCACGAACAGGTACCCGTGCGGCTTGTACTCCGATGGGCGTCCGGTGATCTCCTCGAACGCCGCGAAGATCGGGATGGAATACAGCGACATGCGGATGTTGACCTCGGTCGCGAACTGCGCGCGCACACCGCCCATGCTTTTGCCCGTTGACCCCAACCCCTGCTGGCTCTCACGCTCGATCACCAGAATGTTGCGGCACCCGGCCTCGGTGAGATGCCAAGCGACGCTCGAACCCACGATGCCGCCGCCGATAATGACCACATCTGCCGTTTCGGACATGCGGCTACTATTCTGCCACAGTCCGGCGGAGCAACATTAGCGAACCTTTCGCGGCCTTCGTTCGTCTAATGGATATACGGCGGTTCGTTTGGAGTCTGTATGCGATTGCAACCTCAAATTCACGATGGCGTTTGCGTTTTGCGCCTGGATGGCCGGTTCGTTACCGGTTCGGAGGCCGAACTTGCGTCCGCGCAGGACTACCTGCGGGAGAACAGAGTCGCCAAGGCAGTCATCGATCTGAGCGCGGTTCCATACGTCGATTCGACGGGCCTGGCGTTCGTTGTGGAACTTCACAAGTCGCTTCATGGCCGTGGCGGGCAACTGTTTCTGGCAGGCGCCAACGAGCGCGTCCAGGAGGTCCTGGAGATCACGCGTATCAGCGAACTGGTCCCCATGTTCAAGGACGCGGACGAGGCCCAGGCGGCGTTCCGCAACGAAGTCTTATGCTGACCTTTCTGGTGTGGTGCGCCGTGTTGCTTTTCTGCTGGCCGCTGGCCCTTCTGGCACTGGTCCTGTATCCACTAGTCTGGCTGTTGCTGCTTCCTTTCCGCATCGTTGGTATTGCGGTGGGAGGCGTACTGGAACTGGTGTGGGCCGTGGTCACTTTGCCGGCGCGGGTCTTGCGGCGGGTCTAGGGATCCAGCGCGGGACGGCTTTGCGGTATTCCTGATACGAATCGCCGAACCGGCGCTCTAGCGCGGGCTCCTCGTACAAAATCACGAACAGGTGAAACAGCAGCGCCGCGCCCAGCGCATACCATAGCGTGACCACCGAGCGGAACCACAGCGCCTGGCCAAGGATCATCAGCAGGACGCCGCAATACATCGGATTGCGCACGAGCCGGTAGAGTCCTCGCACCACCAGGCGCTTCGGCGCGTCCAGTGGGAAAGGCGTGCCGCGGCCGAACGTGGCGAAATCCCAAGCGCACCACAGACACACAGCTAAGCCCGCTGCCGCGGCCGGAAGCCCAACCATCCCCAGCACGGTGACCGGATGCGGGCCGTGACGCCGGAGACGATAGGGAATGTAGACACCCACGCTGCCGGGCACGACAATTGTGAAAATCAGGGTCTTGAAGATGCTCGAGGCCACGCGGAGACAGCTTATCATGGGTCTGCGAGCCGGGAACACCCGCCCGTACGCTTGCGTATGATCTTGAAAGGAGTCGGCCATGTCCGGCGCGGACACAACGAAGGATGAAAATGGGCGCGAATCGGAGTACTGTGCTCAAGGGTGCGCCGGGAAGAGGTCGTAGTGTGAATGGTGCCTCGTAGCCCGCAAAGGAGTCTGACCTGGAAGCCTGGAGGCACAACGAATTGTCGCCGCCATCCTGGATGGCGAGCACGCGAAGGAGATTCTCTTTCAGCAAGGCTTCCTTCGGCGCGACCCGGAAAGGACAAAGCCATGCAAGTGGTTCATGAACGTTGCGCCGGATTAGACATACACAAGAAGAGCGTGTACGGGTGTGCCCTCTGGCCGGGAGAGAAGGGTGGCAAGCAGCAGGAGATTCGCAGCTTCGGTACGATGACGGCGGAGCTGCTGAGGCTGGCGGACTGGCTGCGGGAGCACGGGGTTACGCATGTGGCGATGGAGGCGACCGGGGTTTTCTGGCGGCCCGTATGGGCGGTGCTGGAGGGGCAGTTTGAGTTGATGCTGGTGAACCCGCAGCATATCAAGGCGATTCCCGGCCGAAAAACCGACGCCAAGGACAGCGAGTGGATTGCGGATCTGTTG
>Ga0335078_10012788_pt1 | contig 12436 bp, 10 predicted proteins | sample Lox_Sample_32_FD_206711 | JGI IMG/M metagenome (GOLD analysis project Ga0335078, IMG submission 206711) | Soil microbial communities from Loxahatchee National Wildlife Refuge, Florida, United States - Lox_Sample_3.2 | ecosystem: Environmental > Terrestrial > Soil > Wetlands | place: USA... | reverse complement strand
AACGCGGTTTCCGTGAGTGGCGGTCAATTGCAGATTGCCGGAGGGACGGGGACGGACGGAGCAACCACGGTCGTGTTCGCCGAAAGCGTGGAGTTGGGCGGCGGATTCGTCTTGCAGCACGGCAACGTCACATTTGCTTCGGCATCGAGCGCGGTGCTTGGGGGCTTGTATCCGGGTGCGATCTCGATTGCTGGTTGCCTGGCGGGGTTTCGGATCACCCCGAATGGAAGCCAATGCAACATTCAGGCGCTGATCAATGGCGCGGCGGTGGGAACACCGCTAGCCACGGTCGCTGGACATGAATACGCACTCACAACACGTTTTTACTCGCGCGAAGTTTATCGCCGGCAGCAGATTTTTCATTCTCCGAATCACCCGGCGGGAAGCGGGTTTGGCGGCGCATCAGTTGCGGCCGATCTACGGATCGTATTGGAGTTGCACGATATTGATCCCAACAACCCCGCATCGTTGATTGCGGCATCGACGGTGCTTTACGACAACGTGATCAGCAGCGCTCCGGGATTTTGCACATACGCCCTGGTGAACGCCGCCAACCTGAACTGTTCGATCGCGTTCACACGAATCATCCAGGCGGTGGACGCTGAAGTGCAAAGCGCTCCGAATGGAACAAACTACAGCACGCGCCTGGTGGGCGCTTTGTCGGATGGCGCAGAGTGCACGATTCTCTCAAGTGGTGAGTTGGAGTTTTTCACATCTTACGTGCCCGCAAGTGGCGAAGCCATTGTGGTGCGCTATCGCGGCCAGGGCCGCGCGGTGGCGCGGGTGACGGATCCGGCGAGCATTTCGGCGCAACAGAATGGAAGTGACGATGACGGAATTCGCGCCGTGCTGCGTCATCTGCAGGTGCCGGCTCCGCGAACGGCGGCCGATTGCGAGTTCGCCGCACTGGCTTTAATGGATGGCGTGATCGATGGCCCTGCCGCAGGGGAATACGACACCTGGAGCGATTTCTTGCCGGGAAACGCGCAAGATATTTTCCCGGGAGATGCGTTGCAGGTGAACGTCCCGTCACGGGTGGCGACGTTCACTGCGACCGTGCGGCAGGTGGAGATCGATGTTCGAGACCTCGAAGGCGAGCACAGCAATTACAAAATCCAGTTCGCGGATGACGTTGCGATTCCGCTGGCGGTCGAGTTTACGGCGGGCGCGGTAAAGTTGCCGGTGAATATTCTGGCGATCTCTACCGCGCAGGTCGGAAACTTGTATTTGTCTGATCTGACGGCGGCGGAACTCACGGATATTACATCCACGAGTGTGAGCGTCGACGCTGGAACGGCGGCTCCGGCCGGCGGCGGATTTGAAGTCCGCTGGAGCGACACCGGTTGGGGGCCAGGCAACGACCGCAATCTGGTGGGCCGGTTCAACACGCAAAATCTCACGCTGCCGCGTGTGGCGCGAGTGCAGAACTATTATCTCAGGCAATACGACGCGTCCTCGCCGCCAAAGTATTCACGGTATACGACCGCATTGCATATCGACTCTCCGCTGACATGAGCAACTTTGAGGACAATTTCCCGGGCATGGCAACATCCAGGGGCACAAGCCGGCAGCCGCTCGTGGTGCGGGTGACCGATCATGATTTTCAGAACGAAGTATTGGAAAAGCTCGGGCGCCTCGAAACCAAGATGGACATGCTGATGGGAACGGCGCAGCCGGGGCGCATGAAGCTCGCGGAAGATCGAATCATGGCTCTGGAGCGCAACGACGTGAGGAGAAGCGTATATGACAGGCTTGTCAACGCGGTAATCGCGGTTGCGATCAGCCTAGCGATCGCGCTGCATGACCAGTGGTGGAAATAGTTCCATCCACGTCTCAAGAAACCAGATCCCAGTTTCTGGTGCGCAGTTCTTAGTAAATTCCAAAACAACCACAAGGAGTAAAGCAAATGGACTTCCTCTCTAAATTGCTTCAAGGGCTCGCATTCGTTCCGGCCATTGTTACTGGGATCGAAAAATTGTTTGCCAGCCGGTCCGGAACGGACAAAAAAGAGGCGGCGCTTTCTTTCGTCGAGGCCGCGTTGCAACTGACAGATGCAGTCGTGAACCGGCAGATCGTCGATGAAGCAAAATTCAAAGACGGCCTGAGCCACGTGATCGATGGCACCGTGGAGTGTTTAAACGCCTCGATCTGGGCGCCCAAAACCGGACCGGCCAGCTAGCCGACCTCTTCGTTCCAGTTTTCCAGCGTCTTTTTCACGAGAGCCATGAATTGATCAGCGACGGCGCCATCCACCAGACGATGATCGTAACCAAGAGTTAAATGCACGACCGACCGGATGGCGATGGAGTCATTGCCGTCGGCGTCGGTGACAACCAGTGGCTGCTTTGTGATTCCGCCGACGCCCATAATTGCCGCGTTGGGCTGGTTGATAATCGGCAGGCCGAAGACCGCGCCGAACTGGCCAGGATTGGTGACAGTGAAAGTGGAGCCTTCAACTTCTTCGGGTTTGAGTTTCTTATTGCGCGCGCGTTCCCCAAGATCGGTGATGCCGCGCTGCAAACCCAGGAAATTCAGTTCGTCGGCGTTCTTGAGAACCGGCACAATCAGCCCCCAGTCGAGCGCGACCGCGATGCCTACATTCACATGCCGGTGATAACGGATGCTTTCGCCTTCCACGGAGGCGTTCACGATAGGAAACTGCTGCAGCGCGATGAGAGCGGCGCGGACGAAGAATGGCATAAATGTCAGGCGAAGGCTATTGCGCTGCTCGAACGAACCTTTCATTTTGTTGCGCAGAACAACAATGCGCGTCATATCCACCTCGAACATGCAGTGAACGTGAGCGCTGGTACGGCGCGATTCGATCATGCGTTGCGCGATGATCTTGCGCATCTGGGTCATGGGAACCAGATCGCCCGGGATGGCCGCAGGAGTAGCCGGCTTGGCAGAAGGAGCGGGACTTGGCGCACTTGCGGCCGCCGGCGCCTGCCGGCTGCCGTCGATGAAATCGAGAATATCCCGCTTGGTGATGCGGCCACCGAGCCCCGTGCCGGTGACCTGAGAAAGATTCACATTGTGCTCCCGGGCGATCTTACGCACCAGCGGTGAGGAGCGGGCATGGTCGTCTTCTTCGCGCGAAGTTTCGACAGCCTGCGGCACCGGAGTGGACCGAGCTGGAGGAGCTTTGACGGCTTCCTGTTTTGCAGGCGTAGCAGCGGTCGCGGGTTTGGCAGATTTCGCAGGAGCGGCAGATTCGCCATCGGTCGCGATGGTGCCGACAACAGTGTTCACCTGCACGGTCGTGCCTTCGGCGACTTTAATATCCTGAAGAATTCCCGCCGCGGGCGAAGGGATTTCCGCATCCACTTTATCGGTGGAAATCTCGAACAGCGGCTCATCGCGCTGAACTTTGTCACCCGGTTTCTTCAACCACTTGGTGATGGTGCCCTCGACGATGGACTCACCCATCTGGGGCATAACGATCTCAGTCGGCATAACTTCCTTCCGCGCAGGCCGCAAAGAAGGCCGGCAATCACATTATATATAGGCTTTGCCCGGACTCTGTTCGGCTCCCTATTTGTGGTGCTCGTGTTCCTCTGGTTCGCCCGCAGAGGCCGGCGGAGCAGCAGCGCTAAAGGCCTTCTTCCAATAATCCTGCACGGCGGGCGGGAGTTTCTCAATGCGCGAAAGGAAGGCCGTGACCTTCCACATATCCTGTTCACTGAGCGTTTTGCCCCAGGCGGGCATGCCGGTATAGCGGACGCCGGTGCGGATGCAGTAGAAGATGTGCCACTCCGGATCGTCGAGCGGATGGAGGATCAGGTTCGGCGCGGAGGGATAGAACGATTTGCCGAAATCATTGGGCTTGCCGTCGAGCGTGCCGTGGCAACCCGCGCAGTTCATGGTGAAGATTTTCATGCCGTCGATGAGGTTCTCGTCGGTGGGCGGTAGCGGGTTATTTACGCGCGGTGCGCGACGTTCCATGGAGGCATCAAGAGCCGTGTTGGCGAAATGTCGCTCCCAACGGGGCGGCGTACTGTCGGCATTGGTAGGCACAAAGCCCAGCGTGGCCAGCGCCAGTCCACCAACTATGAGAACAGCTAGGGTGAGAATAACTCCGAAGATGAATGAGCGCATGAATCCTCCTGAAAGGCGATTGGCTCCTACAAGATGCCAGCGCGGTCAGGGATTGTCCAGTGGCGCGGTGGCGCGGAGGATGGCAAGCGCATCGGACGCCTCGGATTCACGCACCTGCAGCTTGATTCCGCCCAGCAGGTGCGAATGCCAGCCCGCTATCCGCAGCATGTTTTCATCCTGAGCGAAACATTCAATGCCGGCGGATTCCAGGCGGGCACGGGCGAGTAGAAATTCGAGTTCGCTGTGGAAGGCTGCGATAGTGACGAGGCAGTCGAGGTCCGACATCATGATTTGGCCCTTAGGCACTTCAATAAGACTTCAGCCTTCGCGCTTCGCGCACAACGTCACTCACCTTCGGCAAGAAATATTCTTCCTGCGGCGGAGAAAACGGCACGGGCGTGTCGAGCGCGGTGATGCGAACGATCGGGCCGTCAAGATCGTCGAAGGCTTCTTCGTTGATGATGGCGCTGATTTCGCCAGCGAGGCCTCCGGTGCGCGAATGCTCGTGCAGAACGATGACCTTGTTCGTCTTCCGAACGGTCTGAACAATGGCTTCGCGATCGAGAGGCGAGACAGTGCGGAGATCGAGGACCTCGAGATTGATCCCTTCTTTGCCGAGAATTTCCGCAGCCTCCAAAGCCACGTGCACCATGGCCGCATAAGTAATGATGCTGAGATCGCGGCCTTCGCGGGCGATGCGGGCCTTGCCGAGCGGCACGATGTAATCTTCTTCCGGCACGTCTTCTTTAATGCGGCGATAGAGATATTTGTGCTCGAAAAAGATCACAGGGTTGTTGTCGCGGATCGAGGCTTTGATCAGGCCTTTGGCGTCGTAAGGCGTCGCCGGGCAAACGACCTTGAGGCCGGGAGCGTGCACGAACCACATCTCCGGATTTTGTGAATGAAATGGGCCACCGTGGACGTTACCGCCGCTGGGTCCGCGAATCACCAGCGGCGCGGGCGCGCCCCAGCGATAGTGGGCCTTCGCGACCATATTGACGATCTCGTTGAAGGCGCAGCCGATGAAGTCCATGAACTGAAATTCGGCGACGGGACGCATGCCGGTGAGCGAAGCGCCGAAAGCCGCGCCGACAATGGCAGATTCCGCGATCGGGGTGTCGATCACACGCTCGGGACCGAAGCGATCGATGAAGCCATCGGTGACTTTGAACGCGCCCCCGTAAATACCGATGTCTTCGCCGATGCAAAACACAGTGGGGTCGCGCTCCATTTCTTCTGAGATTCCCTGGCGAATGGCTTCGAGGTAGGTGAGAAGAGGCATGCCAGAGCTCGATTATACGGCGAAAACAAAGTGTCTCGACGGCTCTGGTAATTCGCATCGCAAATCACAGCCTCCGCCCGCATTGACAAGGCAGAGATACTTAACCGGTAAAACTTTGGTCCATGACGAACGTCACCTGGAACCTGTGCGGGCTCCGAACTATTTCACTGTTACGCGCACGGGGAACGAAGCCGAAGGCCCCTCGTCGCTGCTTCCCGCATAGTACGCGACGATGTTGTTTGCTCCCGGCGCCAGTTGCGCAGCATGCACCTCGAAAACCCCTGTTGATTTCGGTCCAGAGGCCGGCGCCAGGAACGCTTCCCCGAGCAGCGTGCCACCGATGCCGCCAAGATAGAATTGCACTTTCCCCTCTGGCGGTCGGGATCCGGTACTGGCAATGGCGGCGATGAGCGTCGCCCTTGACCCGCGTTCTTCCCTGGAGAGCACGGCCGGAAATGCCCTTAACGTCGAATCGGTCCAGAAACTGGGCTTTCCCGCCATTCGCCACGAAAACATGAGAAACGACGTAGAAGTAAGGTCAATGGCAGGCTCGGTCGTGCTGTAGGACTGCATGTTGTCCCGATATACCGCCTGGCGCGGTTGTGGCTCGGCGCCGTCGACTCCGTTGAAAATGGCAAAACTATCGACGCCGTTCCTCGGGCATAGCTTCATCCCGCCAACAATTCCAGAAGTCGCATTCGACGCCGGGCCCTCCGAAGCTGCGCCCCACAAAATAGGCGTCCCACCCGAAGTACCGTTCAACGCGCCCACCAGGTTCGCCACCTGATGCTGGATGCAATTCGGAAAGGTGCTGCCGTCACCAACAATGAAGGACGAACCCCACGAATTTAGCCCCAGGATATTGCCCAGCCAGTGTTTAGAATACTTGTCGTAGTCTCGATCACCCGTCAGGTAGTAGGCTTCGCTGGCCATCACGGAAAGTCCCGCCCCGTGAGAAGTTGTATCCCCGTCGCGCCAGTTTTGCCCGAAGCCGAAGACGTCGCTGCCGGCTTGATCGATCGCATCGCCCAGTTGGTCAGTCAGGTCCTGCAATACCGCAGATTGAGAAACCGCCAGCCCGGCCTGCTTGCCCGACATTTCCATGGCGCGGAAAAGTTCAAAGTGCGCCAGCCCGCTTAGATCATAGAGATTGAGCGTATCCGTGTTCCCAGTGTTGAACACATTGCTTATGTAATTGGCCGCGAATTGTGCCGCCTGCTCCAGGTAGGCATGCGGATCGGTGACCGGCAAACCAGCCGGAAGATTCCTGGCTACTCCAGCTGACTTGAGCGCGAAGTAAAGCTCGGTCGCGCCCAGCTCCATATCATCTTCCCAGACATTTTCACCGTAGCCGTCGAAGGGAGCGATCGTGAGCAGGTTATCAGCAGGGTCCGGAAGAGACGTGTCAGCCAGCGCGAAAATGTGTTCCGCATTCTGCAGGGCTTGGTTCGCTAAAGTGGGATTGGTGGTGCGATTGAGCTGGTAATACAGAGCAAATGCCGCTGCCAGGCGTCCGGCCAAGTTAGGACTAATGGCCGATCCCGCTGGACCCGCGATGAATACGGGGCGATTGCAGATAAAGAAAGTAGTGTCCGGATCGCAGGGCTCGGGGTCGCCGGATTGTTTGAAGTTGTCCGCGGCCTGGGGCCGCGTCCAGATGTCATATTCACTGATGAGGTCGGGGAAATTGTCCCAGTCCTGGCTGTTGTCGGTCTGGTAGTAGAGCGTCTGCGTGTTGTCGTCCCACATCTTCATCAGCCACGCAATTCCGAACTGCGCCTCGGCACTGAAGTCAGAGGAGAACGGCGCTCCCCCAGAATCGCCGGCACAGGAGACAGAGGCAGGTGGCCGCGGTGGCTTTGGCGGGGCATTCGGCCCCATCTGGTTGGGAAAATCGCGGATGCCGATTTCCATGAGAGCGACAGTGTAGGACATCGTCTCGACGTACTTCATGTAGTCGCCTGCGTCCCACCAGCCGCCGGAAGAATCGATGACTGCACCGGTCGAGGTAAGCGGGACGCCAGTGTTGGTAATCAAGTCGTTGTCGTCGAAGTTTGGAGTCAGATACACCGAGCCATGCTCATCTTTCAGATGACCCGGCTTATTGCGCAAGGCGTTGGCAATGAAATTCGGGCCGTCCCGTTCCGTTTCGTAGAAAAAGAGTGTGTTGAGCAAAAGGCCGGGGTAGAGAACGCCGGGGCGGTCAACGGCAAAGCCGGGTGAGGTGGCGTCGGCAGGGCCGGCCACAGAAATTGTATAAACATCTCCGCCCGGCACAGAAAAATCGAGCGCGTAGACGTTGTAGACAATACTTTCGGAACAGACTTTCTTGTTGCCATTCTTTTTCGTCGCTGTACACGCCGCCCAATTGCCTAATTGGCGGCCGATCGCTGCGAAGTACACCGTCGCACCTTGCGAATCGACCACGCTAAAGACCGCACCATCCTCCGAGACCTCAGACATCAGGTAGGCGCGACTCCGGCTTCCGAATTCGTACCCGACCTGATTAACCCGAACGTAGGCAGACTGCCCCCAGGCGGGAAAAGCCCAAATGAGCGTAAAAGTAAACCAGCCAATCCATCGGCAGTGACACCTAGGGGAAGGATTGCACCGGACCATGTTAGCCTCCTCGCAGCGCATGGGCCCTTGTATTAAAACGATTCAATATGGACCACTTCTCTTTCGGCTGTCAAGATGAAGAAACTTGCAGTTGCAGTTTCCCACGGCCAACTTATTTCAGATGAGTTACCGCTTCGCGAAGCTTGGGTTTGGAATTCAACTTGTCGCTAACTTTCGGCGTTCCATACTTGGGCTTGATTTCGTGGCAGCCGTTTTCGCAATAGACGCCGCCGGCGGCGGATTCCGGTGACGGCATGGGGGACGCTTCCGCAAAATCGCGGTCGGCTTCGAGTTGTTTATCGACATCCGATATCAGTTCCTGGTTCTCAGTCGGGGTCAGCCATTTTTTCACTTTCACCAGGTAATTTTCGAAGCGCGCGACCGGGTCGCGCTTGCTCCAGTAGTCGAACAGCGCCTTGGGGACGTATTCAGCGGCGTCGTGGATGGCGTGGCCTTTCATGCGCATCATCTTCGCTTCGATGAGCGTCGGGCCTTCGCCGCGGCGGGCTCGCTCGCAGGCTTCGTGAGCGGCGTCGTAGACCTGGCAGGCGTCGGTGCCATCGACGATCACGCCCGGAATGCCGTAAGCAATGGAGCGTTCGGCCAGATCTTTTACACGAAATTGCATGTCGGCGGGAGTGGAATATCCCCAGAGATTGTTTTCGACCAAGAGCACGAGGCCGAGGTCCTGCACCGCGGAGAAATTCAGCCCTTCATACGTAACTCCGGTGGATTGGCCGCCATCGCCGATGTAAGTCATGACGGCGATGTTGCGGCCTTGCAGGCGCGCGCCGAGGGCAACCCCGGCGAGCACGGGAATGAGATCGCCGAGCGTGGAAATCGGCGCGACCACGTTGTGCTCTTTAATATCGCCAAAATGAGAAGACGCGTCGCGGCCCTTGGTGGGCGATCCGGCTTTGGCCATGTATTGCATCATCACGTCGCGGGGAGAAAAGCCACGAACCAACAGCGATCCCTGATTGCGAATGAGCGGCCCGAGCCAGTCTTCTTTATGAAGAGCAAAAGCCGAGGCACATGAACAAGCTTCCTGGCCGAGTCCGAAATAAACTCCGCCCACCACTTTGCCTTGCTTATAGAGATTTTCCAGCGCGTGCTCCATTTTCCGGTTGAGCAGCATCCAGCGATAGATTTCAATGTGCTGTTGTCTGCTCAGATATTTCGATTCGCGAATCGGCGGGACAGGAGCGTTCAAGTTCCCTTCCACCTCATAGCGCACTGCGTCGCCTTTGTGAATCTGCCGGATAACGAAACTGGGTTTTTCGAGGCGATAGTCAGGGATGGAATAAGTGCGCTGGGCAGACTCAGAATTCGGCGTGGCAGTCCTTGCCGTTCGACGTGACGCACTCTGTGGCTTCCTCTTCTTACTCATGGGTGGAGAAATCCAGCCTTCGCTGAACATGCTATCTCAATCCTCGAAAACCGGGCCATCCTAATGCACGAGAGGCCTGCACAGCTCGTCGCAGGCTCAACGGACGAGACCCCCGCCGCTCCGCGGCATCATGATGTCCGCTTCCCTTCCGTAGTAAGCTAATGGTTAATGCCCGGTGAAAAAATCCTGGTCGTCGACGACGAACGCCTCGTGCGCTGGTCTTTGCGCCAGAAATGTGAGGAATGGGGTTACCAGGTGATCGAGGCCCCAACCGGCGAGGCTGGCCTGAAGCTGGTAGAGCAGGATTCTCCCGACTTGATTCTTCTCGATGTACGACTGCCCGACCTCGGCGGACTGCAGGTCCTGGGGCAACTCAAGAAAAATGGCGACTCGCGGGCCGTGATCATGATTACCGCCGACCCGCAGCTGGATGATGTCAAAAGTGCGTTGAAGATGGGCGCTTACGATTTTGTCGGGAAGCCATTGGATTTCGACGAACTGCATGTTGCCATCCAGAACGCGCTGGAGACAACCCGTTTGCGCAGCGCGGTGCAGTCGCTGCGTGGAGAAGTTCGCCGCCATGCCGGCTATCACGAAGTGATTGGCACTTCTCCGAAAATGACTGAGCTGATGAGCTTCGTGCGAAAAGTCGCGGCCAGCGAGGCGACGACGATTTTGATCCAGGGTGAAAGCGGCACAGGCAAAGACCTGATCGCAAAAGCGATCCACTATGAAAGCCACAGGCAAGATAAACCGTTCGTCGCCATCAACTGCTCTGCGATTCCTGAGACGCTGATGGAGGCAGAGCTTTTCGGCCACGAAAAGGGCGCCTTCACCGATGCCAAGCAGATGAAGAAGGGCCTTTTCGAGGCGGCCGATGGCGGCACGCTGTTCCTGGATGAAATCGGCGAGCTTTCACCTCTTCTGCAAGCGAAACTTTTGCGCGTGCTCGAAGACCAGGTCATTCGGCGCGTCGGCGGCATTCGCGACATGCAAGTCGACGTGCGCGTAATTGCCGCTTCGAATCGCGATCTCGAGAAAGCGGTCAGCGAAAGAATCTTCCGCCAGGACCTTTATTACCGGCTGGCCGTGATTGCGATTTTTATTCCGCCGCTGCGTGAGCGAAGCGAAGATATTCTCCCGCTGGTAGATTTTTTCATCGAGCGCTACAACCGCAAGTTCAAGAAGGCGGTGCGGGGCATCAACAACGACACCCGGCGGCTGCTTCTCACCCACAACTGGCCGGGAAATGTTCGCGAACTGAAAAACACCATCGAGCGCGCCATGATTCTGGAAGAAGAATCTCTGCTGCGCCCGTTATATTTGCCTTTTGCTGTGGGAGAAGCCGGCCGGAGCGGTCTGACGGCTTTTCAACACAGCACCTCCGCCGGCGACGGCGCCAAACACCTTCCGAACGGCCGTACCCTCCCTCGCCTCTACATTCCCGACGAAGGCACATCGCTCGAAGAGATGGAGCATGAAATGGTCGAACTGGCCATGCGGCAAGCCGGCGGCAATCAAACCCACGCCGCGCGGTTGCTCGATATCAGCCGTGATGCGCTGCGCTACAAGCTGAAGAAGTTCGGAGTCGTCTCCGGCGACGAGGAAGAAACCGAGTCTGCCCGCTCCTCCGAGGATGCAGCCACATAATTTCCAGCTCCAAAACTGCGGGGCTTCCTTTGGCGGGAAGCCCCTTTTTGAGCGCCGTTATTTATTAAGGGGAAGGCTATGAAAACCGGCGCTATCCTCGGGAGGCATGTTCTTTCGCTTTGGCGATGAATTGTTCCACCAATTGCCGCTGCGGATAATTCGGATTCGTTTTGAGCAGCTCCTGCCAGGCTTCAACTGCGCCTTTGGGATCCGTTTTGCCCTGCCAGCGCACCACGCCCAGATTAAACAGCGTCTCCGCATGGCCGGGACGATACTTTAGAGATTTCTCCAGTTCCGCGATCGAACGGTCCGCATTTCCCTGATACCAATACGCAGTTCCCATGTCAGTCCGCACATCCGCATTCTCAGGGTGAATGGCCAGCGCCCGCTCGTAATATTGGATCGCTTCCTGGAATTGCTGAGCGTCATAGTAAAGATTTCCGAGTTTGACCAGCGAGTCGAAGTCGTCAGGATTCGTTTTCAGAGCTTCGAGCAAGGGAGCCGCGGCCTGAGCGGCCATCGCTTGCTTGCTGGGTTGCGCCGGGGGAGCGACGTTCTGCTGAACCTCACTTGGTGAGGCAGCAACTTCAGGAGAAGCCGAACCCCGAAAGAGATAGCCCAGGGCCACACCCAGCAACAGGCAGAATACGGCGAGCAGATAAGCCTGCAGGCTGGTCCAGGTGGGCCGCGCCGCAACCTGATGCCCACCGGCACGCGCGCTGCTCATACTCGCTCCTCTCTCAAATTGGCGCCGGCAAGCGCCGTTGCTGGCGTTTTCAGGTGAAACAGGCGCTGGACAGCTGCTGCCATCTTCTCCTGCTCACCTTTTTCTGGAAGTTCTTTGAGCTCACGGGCCAGGGAGCCTGCGATCTTCTGAATGATTTTGGACGTTAACATGTGCAGCGTCTGTTCCTGCTCCTCCGGAAACGGCCCGTTCTCGTCGATGAAAGACTCCAGTTCTTGCCGGCAAATCTCATCCAGACGGCGCCGCAGCGCCACAATAGTTGGCACCACCCGCTCCGCCTGCAGCCTGTGCCAAAATCCGTTGACTTCGGCAGCCACAATCTTTTGCGCCTCCATCGCGGCAGCTTCGCGTTCCACGGTATTGTGCTTCACTACCTTCTCCAGGTCGTCGAGATCGTAGAGCAGCACATTCGGGACTTCTCGAACGCTGGGATCGATGTCTCGCGGCATGGCGATATCGATGATCACAAGCGGCGCCGCTTTGCGCTCACTCGCGATCATTTGCGCTTCCTGCTTGCTGAGAACGAAGTGCGGGCAGGCTGTGGAGCTGATGACGATATCGGCTTCCGCCATGCGCTGCCAACGGTCTTCAAAAGCGGCCGCTGTTCCTCCCAATGTTTTGGCCAGTTCCTGCGCATGCCCCAGAGTGCGGT
>Ga0335078_10012787_pt1 | contig 12437 bp, 9 predicted proteins | sample Lox_Sample_32_FD_206711 | JGI IMG/M metagenome (GOLD analysis project Ga0335078, IMG submission 206711) | Soil microbial communities from Loxahatchee National Wildlife Refuge, Florida, United States - Lox_Sample_3.2 | ecosystem: Environmental > Terrestrial > Soil > Wetlands | place: USA: Florida... | reverse complement strand
TCCGGAGCCGTCCACAGATACTCCAGAAGGAGCATTCAGTTGGGCGTTGATTGCCGCGTTGCCATCGCCGCAGGCAGGCGCGGTAGTACACTTTGTCCCGTTGCCCGCTACGGTAGCGATATCGCCGGGAGGGATGACGATCTGGTTTACGTTGTTCGGGAACAACGTAAGGGAGCTCGACTGGGTGTTGACTACACGAATCGCGTTGTTGCCCGAATCCGCGATGTAAAGAATCCCGTTCTTATCCAGGGCAATGCCTTGCGGAGTACTCAACGAGGCGTTCACTGCTAAGCCGCCATCGCCCGAGTAGTTATTGACGGAATTGCCGGCTACGACGCTGAGCTTATTGATGGCATCGAGCATGAAAATTCGGTTCGACAGGCTATCCGAGATGTAGATGTTGCCCGTCGCCGAGTCCTGAACCACGCCCCATGGGGTACCGATCGGCGCAGTCGTCGCTGTAACGCCGTTGGGAGGTCCACCACCGGCGATGGTGCTGATGTCCTGGGCCTCGGTTGTCGCCGCCAGAAACACGAACTCCATTGCTGCAACCACAAACACCAACACTAGGTTCCTGTGCATCACTACCTCACCTCCAGGACGGAATGGCACTTCGTGAACGACTGGATCAAGACTGTATTGTTAGGGTTCAGCAATGGACTATTGGCAGTCACCCATCACTTCTGTTCTCGAGCGATGGATTGGCACGCATCGCTACGGCGGATTATTCTACCCATACCTCGCCCGCTTGAATAGGGTCCTTGGACTTTGTCATCGTGATGCCTAAGGTCCCTGCGATCACGTCAATCCAGGCACATCCGTTAACACTTGGTGCTTTGCCGGTGGTTCCAGGCCAAGCCCAGAAACCGGTTTACAGGGTATTCTTCCTGTGCCATCCTTGGCACTGCAATTTCTCGCCAAAAAGATCGGCGAACATCAATTCATCGGAGATTGCCATGAGAACCAGTGTTTTATGCGGGCTGATTGTGGTTTCATCTTCTTTTCTTTGGGCCGCGGACCAGATCACACCGCTGGATGTGAAGCTTGGCCTGTGGGAGACAACCTGGACAGGTCAAGCCTTGGGTCAGCTGCCCTTGCCTCCGGACGCCATGGCGAATCTGACGCCCGAACAGCGCGCAAGGATCGAAGCAGCCATGAATGCCAGAGCTGCCAAAGGGCCGACGTCAGGTAGCCACAAGACTTGTCTCACAAAAGAAAAACTGACCAGGGACGCTTTCAACGATAAGCAGCAGTGCACCAGCACCGTCGTGAGCTCGAACAGTCACAAGCTGGTGGTGCAGCTGGACTGTGCCGAGCAAGGCATGAAGTCGACCGGCACGTTCAAGGTGGAAGCGTTGAGTTCCGAGGAAACCAAGGGCACGATGGAAATGGTGGCTACTGGCGGCGGCCATACCATGAACATCAATAACAGCTTCACGTCTAAATGGATCAGTTCGGATTGCGGAACCGTCAAGTAGATTCGAGTCTGCCGAGCGATAGCGGTCGTCCGCGCGGCGACCGCTTCGCCTAGGATGACAGCGACATGAATTTAGCAGGCTAGTTGGTCGCGGGTGAGCTTTAATCCATTGAGGTTGCCAAGCACTGTGACTGCGATGGAGTCGGTGCGGAAGAACTCGTTGGCCAGTTCCTGCAACTCCTCGGCTGTGACTTTTTCGATCCGCTGCAGCAGTTCATCCATGCTGTAGAAGCGATCAAAGTACATCTCCTGGCGCGCCAGATTCGACATGCGCGCGGTCGAAGATTCCAGCGACAACATCAGGCTGCCCTTCAACTGGTCTTTGGAACGGCGAAGCTCCTCTGCAGGCACAGGTTGGGACTTCAGGTTGTGAAACTCGGAGACGATGCACTGCACGACTTTGCTGGCCGATTCGAGCGAAGTCCCGGCGTAGACGGACAGGCAACCGGTGTCGCGATACGGGTTCAGGTCGCTGTAGATGGCGTAGGCCAGGCCTTGCCGCTCGCGGATATTCTGGAAAAGGCGAGAGCTCATGCCTCCACCCAGCAGGGTGTTCAGGATATACGAAGCGTGCCGTCTCTCGTGGGCGATGGGATGGGATGGCACGCCGACGCAAATCTGCACCTGTTCGAGCGATTTCTTGTTTCGCAGAACGATACGGGGCACGACCCTCGGTTGCGGACTATGAAAACCATTCTTGCTGCTCTTCATGCGGTGGAAGTGCCGGTTTACCAGCTCCACGAAGGGTTCATGCTGCAAATTGCCGGCGGCTGAGATGATCAGATTGCCGGGCGCAAAGCGCTGCCCGTAAAAGCCCAGCACCGGGTCCCGCTCGAAGCGTTTCACGGTGTCCTTGGTGCCAAGAATAGGTTTGCCGAGTGGATGATCCTTCCAGAAATTCTGGGTGAAGATCTCGTGGACCAGATAGTCCGGACTGTCTTCATCCATCTTGATTTCTTCCAGGATCACGCCGCGCTCCCGGCTGATGTCTGGCGCAGCGAACACCGGATGAAGGACCAGGTCGCTGAGAACATCCATGGCGATGGGCAGATGTTCATCCAGAAGTTTCACATTGAAGCAGATGCATTCCTTGGCGGTGAAGGCGTCCATATTTCCGCCAATGGAATCTACCTGCCGGGCGATATCTTCCGCGCTGCGGTGCTTGGTCCCCTTGAAGACCATGTGCTCCACGAAGTGTGAAATGCCATTCCATTGTGGGTCCTCATCCCGCGATCCGGTTTTCACCCAAATGCCGATCGAGACCGAGCGAATATGCTGCATCTGCTCGGTAATCACGGTCAGCCCATTGGGCAAGACCTCGCGCTGGATATTGCGTACCTCTTCAACCATGGCTTGCTCGGTTACCAGTCCCACTGAACGAAATCGTTCTGCCCTATTGTTACACAATCGTGAAGCACTCGGTGAACCGGCGGTTACTACTGTTACATCAGTGACTTAGCGTCGATTCGTTCATTTTTCGCTGATCTGAGGGCTTTTCGTCCGCGGACTTCCACTACAATCCTGCAGTACCGGTCCGTCACTGTTATTAGATGCATGAGCGATCATCGCCTCAAGACGCTAGTGGGCCTTACTCTTCAAGAGCTTACAGAAATCGCAGAGGATGCCGATCAGCCCTCCTATCGTGGGCGGCAGCTGTTTGATGCGGTCTATGGACAGAGAATCTCGATGGTCGAGCAAATCCTGACTCTGCCGCAGGATTTCCGGGCTACCTTGGCTGAGCGCTTTGAGATTGGTCTCCCCCGGATCGGGAAGAAGTTTGTATCCCTCGACGGCACAGTTCGCTACCTGGTTGAATTGGCTGACGGTCAGAGCGTAGAAACCGTCTGGATGCCGGAAGGAGACGGTGGCGAGGCGGGAGACGGCAGCGAGGCCGGCGACGAATCGGCCAACCAGTCGCGGCGCTCCTGGAGCCGCGCCACGATTTGTGTATCGAGCCAGGTTGGTTGCGCGGTGGAATGCCAGTTCTGTTTGACGGCGTTGCTCGGGGTGAAACGTAATCTGACCGCCGGAGAGATAGTCGGCCAAGTCTGCGCCGTGCTCAGCGAGCAGCAGGTCTCTCCACCTCACGACCGCGTGAATATCGTGTTCATGGGCATGGGAGAGCCATTCCTGAATTATGAAAACTTCATCAAGGCCTGTCGTCTTTTGGTGGCGGGCGTCGGTATCCCGGAATCGCGCATGACGGTCTCCACCGCCGGAATTGTTCCCCGCATCCCGGACTTAGGCGCCGAGGCTGTACGCCCCAAACTGGCGATTTCCCTGAATGCATCGGATGATGAATTGCGCAGCCGCCTGATGCCAATCAATCGCAAGTGGAACCTGGAAAAATTGATTGCGGCGGCGCGCGATTTCCCTCTGAGAAACCGGGAACGGTTGACTTTTGAATACGTCCTGCTCGACGGCGTCAATGATTCGCAGCGCAATGCCCGTGAACTGGCGGAGTTGGTTCGCGGGTTGCGCGCCAAGGTGAACTTGATCGCCCTGAATCCCGGGCCGGGGATCGCATTCCAGACCCCGTCCGCGGAACGGGTGCTGCAATTCCAGAAGATCCTCCTCGACGCCGGTCTGCCCACCTATATTCGCCGCCCACGCGGTCGGGATATTTACGCTGCTTGCGGGCAGCTGAAGCGCACGGTTGACCTGGCGGTGAGCGCCGAGGGTCCAAAGTCGTGAACTTAAGTTTTGCTTGCGGCCCCGGCAAGCAGTGCATAATATCCGTGGCGTTATTCTGTTGGCGAGGATGTAGGCCTTGCGAATGAGGGCGGTGCGAGATCGTTTTCTCTGGAGACTCCGGGCCCCCATGAGCTCCGGCGAGGTTCGCCGGACCGAACGTTGGCTGGCCTCGGCCCGGGTTTCCCTCGCGGTTGCTTCCCTGGTCGCGATCTGGATGGACCCCGGCGAAATCCGCTACTCCATATGGGCGTTCGGATTGCTCGCCTTTTATATTGCCCAAGGCGTAAACATCATCATTTTTCTGCGCCGCCGGCAGCAATCCACCCCGTCTTTCCGCTTGCTGGTTCATGGAGCGGACGTGGTGTGGCCGGCGGTGATCTCCATCTTCGCGGTCGGCGAGAGCAACCTGTTCTTCCTTTTCTTCGTTTTCGTGCTCGCCGCGGCCGCCTACCGCTGGGGCTTGTTTGAAACCGTCGGCACAGCGATTGCTGCAGTGTCCTTGCTGTGGATTGAGAGCCTCAGCTTCCACCTGGGCTTGCTCTCCTGGATCAACAGTTTTCTTGTACACCACGGGTTGCCGCCCTTGCGCGTGGATATCACTTTCTTCGAGCCGCGTGGGCTGGTTATGCGTTCGGTATACCTGGTGGTTCTTGGCTTCCTGCTCGGGTATCTGGCCGAGCAGCAGAAGCAGTTGCGTGCCGAGAAAGTGGTGATTGCACGGACCATCGGCATCGCGCGCGTCGAGGCCGGGGTGAGTGGAACCTTGCACGACATTGCCAGTGAGCTGGTGTCGCTCTATGGAGCGAAATATCTGCTACTGATTTCGCAGGAGGTCAAGAGTTATCGAATCTTTGTCGCGGAACTGAGCGCCTCGGAGACAGGAAAGGCGTTTCGCTGGCTTGAACCTTCAGCGGCCGATCGCGAGACCTACTTGCATGACACACCCGCCTCAGCCTGCTACGCGAAACGGGGAGAAAACGGATTTTCCATCTCGGCGCTGGATGATGCCGGGATGCCGATCGCGGATGTCAGCGCGGATTTTCTCGGACGCTTGCCCGAAAAGTACGAATTTCATAGTGTCATGGTGGTATCGTTTGTGTTCGGGCAGGAGTGGCGGGGACGGGTCTTTCTGCTGGATCCGGCTTTGGCGGGGGAGATCGAAGAAGAGCTGCACTTCCTGCAGGAGTTGGTGCAGCAGGTGGGGCCGGCAGTGTACAACGTGCTTTTGTTGCGCCGTTTGCGTTTGCGGGCCGGAGCCGTCGAGCGGGCTCGTTTCGCCCGGGAATTGCATGACGGTGCGGTGCAATCGCTGATCGCAGTGGAGATGCAGGTGGACGTGCTCCGCCGTCAATCGGCCAGCAAGCCCGACCTGGTGACCAACGAACTGGGCCGCATCCAGGGTCTGTTGCGCGAAGAAGTGCTCAAGTTGCGCGAACTGATGCAACAGATGAAGACTCTGGATGTAGACGCAAAGAGGCTTCTGGGGTTGATGCACGACACGGTCGAGCGGTTTCAGCGCGAGACCGGCATCACGGCGCGTTTCTTCTCGGAGCTGGCGGAACTGGACATGCCGCAGCCGGTGTGCCGGGAACTCGCTCGCATTGTGCAGGAGGCCCTCGTCAATGTGCGCAAACACAGCCAGGCACGCCAGGTGCTGGTGCGGATGAGCGCGAAGAACGGCAGCTGGCGGGTGGAAATCGAGGATGATGGCCGCGGATTTCCGTTCAGCGGGCGGCTTTCACAAAACGAACTTGATAGCATAGGGAAGGGGCCCCTGGTCATTAAAGAGCGGGTCCGTGTTATCGACGGCGAACTCACGGTAGAATCGAATCCCGGGCGAGGTTCACGGTTGGAGATCACGGTCCCGCAACGGCAAGGCCTGACGCATGGATAATAGAAGATTGCAGCCGATTCGCATTGTCATCGCCGACGACCATCCCATCTTTCGCGATGGTTTGCGCAGACTCCTGGAGACTGAGCCCGATCTCAAGGTGGTGGGGGAAGCCTGCGATGGCGCTGAGGCAGTCAAACTCTCCCGCCAGCTTCGGCCTGACATCCTGCTTCTGGACCTTGCCATGCCGCGGCATCCCGGGCTCGAAGCCCTGCGCGAGATGAGCACCGGCACGGGCTCGAATGGCGTGCGGGTGATTCTGCTCACCGCCGCTGCGGAGAAGAATCAAATTGTAGAGGCGCTGCAATTGGGAGCTCGCGGCGTGGTGTTGAAGGACTCAGCGACGCAGCTGCTTCTGAAAAGTATCCACACCGTGATGTCGGGGGAATACTGGGTGGGACGGGAAAGCGTTTCCAACCTGGTGCAGTACCTCAGGACCCTGGTCCAATCCTCCGGAGAGGAGGCCCGGCAGAAGAAGTTCGGGCTTACGCCGCGGGAGCTGGAGATCGTCTCGGCGGTCGTGGCCGGCTACTCCAACAAAGAGATCGCGGAATACTTCAAAATCAGCGAAGACACGGTCAAGCACCATCTCAGCAATATCTTTGACAAGCTCGGGGTTTCCACGCGCCTGGAGCTTGCCCTGTTTGCGGTGAATCAGTCGTTGCCGTTAAAGCCTATTTCCTAAGCACATAGCGCATACCACTTTCGTGCCATGAGAAGCCCGTTTGGGCCATTGTCTCTGGTACCTCAGCGGCCTAGCATGTGTCGATCAGCTCCCCGACCAAAGGTTGGCAGTCGCTGGGCGCTACCAGGGCCAGTTTCTGAGGTTCTTGAGGAGGTATAGCGGTGTCGAGGTTCTTGCATCAACTGTGGGCCGAAGAACACGGCCAGGATATCGCGGAATACGCCGTGATGCTGGCTGTAGTTCTGGTCATCGTGGTGGGGACAATCCGGTTGATCGGTGCGAATGCTAACAACGTATTTTCCTCGGTGAGCAGTTCTATTTCCCAGTAATTTCGCACCCAGCTTATTCTGAACAGGCACATGCGGTCGCGGTGCCTTGGCCTCTCTTATTCTCTTTCTCGGCTATTCCCATTTCAATTCCTTACCGTTTATCCACAGGCTGAACCATCGCTAGCACTTTCTGTTCATGCGATTGCAATTTACTTTCTTGCTTCGCAAAACCTCAGGAGGGCCGTTAGGGAGATGGCTGAAAAGCTTACGGGGCAGGACATTCACTTCGTTGGCTTGCAGACCGCGGTTTTTTGCGTTGCGTGTGAATTGATCAGCAAGAACAACACGCCCAATTGTCTGGCGTGCGGGAGCCAGGCGATCCTGAGTCTTTCCCGGGTACTGGGCGGATCCATGGTCGGACAGCAAACTGCCCACGTAATCGCCGACGCGGAGCTGGATCGCCTGGTGCGAGAGCTGCTTCGCACGGTTCCATCCTCGAGTTCGGAGAATCGCGTGCCGCCGTCCTTTGCGGTTTTGGCGCCCTCGAGACACCATGCTCGTTCATTGAGCTCTTCCGCCGTTCCGGCCCTGGTTCGACCACCGTACTTTGATCGTGAAATTCATGCCGGTGAAATTGATTTGGAGCCGGCGATCAGCGTCATCGCGGAGCGCGCTCAGGCGCTCACCGGAGCAACCGGCGCTGCCATCGCTTTGCGGCATGGCGATGAAATTGTGTGCCGCGCCAGGACCGGCCGCACCGCACCTGATCTGGGGGTGCGCCTGCAAACCGATTCGGGGATCTCCGCGGATTGTGTTCGGACTGGTGAGGTCGTGCTCTGCCATGACGCGGAAAGAAATCCCCGCGTGGACCTGGCCAGCTGCCGTCGGCTGGGGGTGCGTTCCATTCTAGCCGCTCCGCTGCGGCACTTCCGCCGTACGCTGGGCGTCTTCGAGGTTCTTTCTGGGGCTCCCAATGCCTTTGACAGTAGCGACGTAGCAACGATGCAGATGCTTTCCAGTATGATGGTCGCCGCCATCTCTCGTCTCTCGCATTTGCGGCCCAGCCATCGCCAGTCGGCCTGATTTCCTGGCTGTCCTTCTCAGAGTACCTGTCATTTGCCCTGCTGGAGTAATATAGGCCAACGTGGTGTATGCATTTCCTCGATACCAGCCCAGCGGAGACAGGTTTACAGCCGGGGCGACCTGACCGACGCCGCCGAATCCGGCACAAGGTTCACACTCCCGCCTACGCGTGTGTGAACCCCAATGTCGAGCAGCCGCTTGATTTGTGTGAGATTGTCGACATCAGCGAGAGAGGGATGGCCATCCAAACCTTCACGCCGATGGAGGTTGGGCGCGACGAACGTTTCTCTCTCGACCTGGCAGAAACCGGCGCTTTCATCCAGACCGCCGGGCGGGTGGTCTGGTCTAAAGCGTCCGGCCACACGGGTATAGAGTTTCCTGAGATTGCGGGTGAATCGCGTTCTGCGTTTTGCGAATGGCTGTTCGGCAATGCCATTGCGAACTGTTCCGATCAGGCTTCTGAGCCGGGGAGCAGGACAACCGCCGAGGACAATGCCTCGGCAAATATCGGAACTCATTCGGAGGTCGAGCCTGCTGACTACGAGGCGCGGCTCTGCACCGACTACACGGCAGTTCTTTCCGGCGTTGGCGCGGTTAAGCGCGAGGCGGAGTCGCTAGGCGCCGACCTGGATGCGGTGTTGCAATTGGTGGCTCGAAGGTCGCTGAATTTTACCCGAGCCTCCGGCGCGGCAATCGCGCTCATGGAAGGGCAAGACATGCTCTGCCTGGCGTCGGCTGGCTCTGATGCTCCGCCGGTAGGCACACGCCTTCAGGCCGGGGTCGGTTTCTCCGGTGAGTGCGTTCGAACAGGGATGCTGTTGCGCTGTGATGATTCCGAAGTGGATCCCCGAGTAGACCGTGAAAGTTCTCGCTCCCTGGGAATTCGCTCCATGATCGCGACCCCGCTCTTGTGGGAGGGTTCCGTCCTTGGATTGCTCGAGGTCTTCTCTCCGGAAGTGGCTAATTTCGGGGCCAATGATGAGGTCGTTCTGCAGCGGCTGGCAGGTATCATCTCCACGGCCTTGGACCGGGCACGATCGCCGCAGGCGGCGCGGGCAGAAAAGCCGCTGGCGCCAGTTGACGATGAGTTCCCCGTCGAGACGCCTGCGGACCTTCCTCTTGCCCTGCCCCAACTGTCCCGCTCCCGTAATATGGTTCTGATCGCGGCTGCACTTACGGTCGTATTTGTCATTGTTTGGCTGATCGCCTCTTGGAACGGCAATCGCCTCAATGGCTCCCCCCTGCACTCGTCTCAACTGCAGGTTCCCGCAGATCAGTCTTCTCCGGCCCAGCAAGGGCTTGCTTCCCCATTGCCGACAACTGCTGGCGAGGAGGACAAGAGCATAGACGCCTTGCGCCGGCTAGCCGACCAGGGAGATTCGGTCGCACAATTTTCTGTTGGTGTGCGCTACGCCACCGGCCAGGGTGTGCCTGCGGACTACACCGAAGCGGCCCGCTGGTTCACCAGGGCGGCGGAGCTGGGGAGCGTGGCGGCGCAAGCAACATTAGGCAATTACTACTGGGCAGGGCGCGGTGTGGCGCCTGACCCGATCAAGGCCTATTTCTGGTCTCTCGTAGCCGAAGCCGATGGAGACACGAGCAGCAAGGACCGTGCTGCCGAAGTATCCTCCCACCTCACCCGTGGCCAGGTGCTGGCGGTCCAGCAGCAGGCCCAGCAATGGGTTCGCCAGCATCCAGCGGCACGGCAGGCCGCTTCCATCCAGTAGTCCATCCCACGTCTTCTCTCGGGTTTAGAATACGAAGATAAGAGGTGTTCCTACGCCCACGCTCCGCGACATCGTCAACCAACAGGTCCGCGAGGGTGAGCTATACGAGAGACTGGATCGCAATCGAGTCCGCTGTTTCGCCTGCGGCCATTGTTGCCCCATCCCAGAAGGTCAGCCCGGAGTCTGCAAGGTTCGCTACAACCAGGGCGGGACGCTCTACGTTCCTTGGGGTTACGTCGGCGGCGTGCAATGCGATCCCATCGAGAAGAAGCCATTTTTTCAAGCCTACCCCGGGGCCTTAGCCTACAGCTTCGGAATGCTCGGGTGCGATCTCCACTGCGCTTACTGCCAGAACTGGGTGACCTCGCAGGCTCTGCGCGATCCGAATGCAGTGTCTCCGCCGCTGGGGGCTTCTCCCGAAATGTTGGTAAAGGATGCCTTGCGCCAGGGTGCAAAAGTGCTGGTCAGCACCTACAACGAGCCGCTCATCACCAGCGAATGGGCGGTTGCGGTCTTTAGGGAAGCGAAAGCCGCCGGACTGATCACCGGCTTCGTGTCCAACGGTAACGGAACTCCGCAGGTGCTCGAATATCTGCGGCCCTGGATCGACCTCTACAAAGTGGACCTGAAAAGCTTCAGTGACCGCCACTATCACGAACTGGGCGGACGCATCGGCCCCATTCTCGACACGATTCGCCGGTTGCACGGTATGGGAGTCTGGGTGGAAATTGTGACTCTGCTCATCCCTGGCTTCAATGACTCGGAAGAAGAGTTGCACGGTCTGACGGAGTTCCTGGCGGGCATCTCGGTCGATATTCCCTGGCACATCACGGCATTTCACAAAGACTACAAAATGGAGGACCCCGACAACACTCGCCCGGAAGATCTGCTGCGGGCTGCTGAAATCGGAAAGAACGCCGGCCTCCGATATGTGTATGCAGGGAACCTCCCGGGGATGGTCCGGGATCTGGAACATACTCGCTGCCACCAGTGCGGAGAAACCGTAATCCAGAGACACGGTTATTTCGTCGACGCCTATCGCCTGACGGCAGACGGTCGCTGTCCGGCTTGCCACACTCCGGTTCCCGGGCGCTGGGCGCGGAGGTTTGAAGGGCAGATTACCGATCGGCCGTTTGCGCCGCGGCGGCGGTCTGACCTGGTGAATATCCCCAATTAGCATTTTGGGCTCATGTCATCCCGAGGAGCGAAGCGACGAGGAAACTGCTGTTCTGCTGTCCCGCGAGAAAAAGCTGATCCCTCACTTCGCTCCGAATGACAAAACCGCTTAAAGTGCCGTTGCTCACGAACTGCGGACCAGGGCGTCCAACGCCAGAGGTCCACGAGGGCCGACTATGCCGCTGATGGAAGACAGCCGTTATGCCCTGCGCCAGTTTGCGAACGCCCCCGGCTTCACGCTAACTGCAGTCCTCACTTTGGCATTGGGGATCGGAGCGACTACGGCGATTTTCACCCTGGTGCATGCGGTCCTGCTGAAGTCGTTGCCAGTGGCCAAACCGCGTGAACTCTATCGCATTGGCGACATCGAGAATTGTTGTGTGCAGGGTGGCCTGCAAGACGACTGGTCGATGTTCTCCTACGACAAATACAAGATGTTTCGCGACGGGACGCCGGGTTTTGTCGAACTGGCAGCTTTTCAGGCGGGCGAAAGCCTGGTGGGCGCGCGCCGCAGCGGAAGCACCGAGCCGGCGGAGTCGCAGCAGGCCGAGTACGTCTCGGGAAATTACTTTGCCATGTTCGGCATCGGAGCTTACGCCGGCCGTGTCCTCAACATGCAGGACGATCACAAGGGAGCCGACCCGGTTGTCGTGATGAGTTATCGCACCTGGCAACAGAAATATGGACAGGATCCGTCGGTGGTCGGGGCGAGCTTCACCCTGAATGGTCAACCCTTCACCGTGGTTGGAGTCACGCCGCCGGGATTCTTTGGGGATCGTCTGCAGCGCACGCCGGCCTTCTGGATTCCCCTGTCGGATGAGCCGCTGATCGACACCACCCGGAATCTGCTGGACCTTCCCACGCAGGACTGGCTGGACATCATCGGGCGGATCAAGCCGGGAGTCGACGTGAAGAACATCGAAGCCCGTATGCAGGTGCAATTGCAACAGTGGCTGCTGAGTCCGGTGAGCAAGCTGCAGCCCGGGGAACGAGAAGTGGTTCCGAAGCAGACACTGCACCTCTCGCCCGGTGGCGCCGGGGTGCAGATGCTGCGTGACGAATACCAGTCGGGGCTGCATTTGTTGATGTGGGTCTCCGGGTTGGTGTTGTTGATCGCGTGCGCCAACGTGGCCAATCTCATGCTGGTCAGGGCGACCACGCGCAAGCAGCAGACTTCGATTCGCGCCGCGCTGGGCGCCCCACTGTCTCGCCAGATCGGGCTCGTACTCACGGAAAGCACAGTGCTGGCTTTACTGGGAGGCGTCGCGGGAATCGCTTTTGCCTTTGCCGGAACCCGGCTCATTCTGCATCTCGCATTTCAAAAGAACTACGTGGCCATCCAGGCCACGCCTTCGTTGCCGGTGCTGGGTTTTACCTTTGTGGTGGCCCTGCTGACGGGAGTCCTGTTTGGCGTGGCTCCGGCGTGGATGACGCT
>Ga0335078_10012786_pt1 | contig 12437 bp, 8 predicted proteins | sample Lox_Sample_32_FD_206711 | JGI IMG/M metagenome (GOLD analysis project Ga0335078, IMG submission 206711) | Soil microbial communities from Loxahatchee National Wildlife Refuge, Florida, United States - Lox_Sample_3.2 | ecosystem: Environmental > Terrestrial > Soil > Wetlands | place: USA: Florida... | reverse complement strand
CAGTCGAAGGTTTTGGTAGGACCAGCACATACTCTTGCTTGGGTCGGTCCGGCAAAAACACTTTTGGAGTGGTGATCACCGACGACCACTGAGGCAAATGCATCGACCCGGCTCCAAAGGACGCGTCCATTGGTTTCGAGGTCAGTTCCAGAGGAGGCATCCGTTCTGGTGCCACCTTGTCGGCGAGATTACGCAGCAGCGAGGTCCACCACGGATGACTCATCTGGTCCGCAATCAACTCTCCGACATCCATCGGCCGCGACTCGAGTTCAAGCGGCGGTAAAGTCTCCGGTGAAATCACATCGCCAAGATTCGTGAAAATCGTCTTGAACCACGGGAGGCTGAGTCGGTCACCTTGCAACATGCCGACATCCACTGGCCGTGAAGTCAACTGAAGGGGCGGAAATCGCTCCGGCGACACAACATCGCGGATCTGCCCCCACAAACGCTTCCAAAGTGGCGCAGTCCAAGTGTCGGCGAGCAGGAGATTAATATCGACCTGTTCGTCCGGATCGCGCACCGTCGATCTCGCTTCAGAAGGTTTGGGGATATCGGATTCGGAAAACATCGTTTGCTTCGAAAGACTCCATCCAGTGTACCGAATTCCGCTGCCGATTGCTGGTTACCAATGCGCCTCCTTTCGATAGGATTACGGAGTGCCACAATGGACTCCTGCCACGATCACAGCCGTGCTCTGGGCACTTGTTCCCCTTCTCGCTTTTGGCTTTGCCGGCAAGCGCTGCTCGGCCCTGGCCCAGAAACTGCCGCTTCCGCCACGACTTGCTGTGCCGGCCATCTTCGGAGTTCCATATCTATTGGCAGGAAATACTTATGCTCGCGGAAATTGGTTGGTGCTTTACTTTGGATTGCCCGTCCTGGTTGCCGTCCTGCTATGGCGTGCATCAACATTTGACCCAGTACAACATGGCGATTGGCGTGATTTCGCGATCCTCCTGGTTCTCGGCTTAGCGGTTGATCTGCGATGGCTCGATCCCGCGTGGCCGCCACACCTCGCGGCACTCGGAAAACTGATTCTCCTCGACGCCGCACTCTATGGATTTCTCGCTGTGCGTCAACTTACCGATGTCGGCTTCGACCTGCGTTTCCGAAAAAAAGACTTTCAGATCGGTTTTCGCGAGTTGATCTTCTACGCGCCCTTCGCGATCGTGATGGGCTTCGTGCTTGGATTTCTCCATCTTCGTTTGCGCCTGCCCAGCCCAGGTTCAGCGGCTATCACGGTACTGTTCACATTCCTTTTCATCGCCATTCCCGAAGAGATTTTTTTTCGCGGCTGGATCCAGAACCTGTTGGAACGACGAATGAGCCGTACCTACGCATTACTAGTAACAGCCGTCATTTTCGGCTTGTCCCACTTCAATAAACGCGCTACTCACTTCAATTGGCGTTATGTGCTGCTGGCCACGATTGCGGGAATTTTTTACGGGAGGGCATGGTGCGAGCAGCATCGCGTTGCCGCATCGGCGATCGTTCACACGAGCGTCGACACCATTTGGTCTTTTTGGCTTTGATTTTCTAGGCTGCCCGCTGGCGCGATAGACGCTCCGCCACTTGTGCTGACATCTCTCTCGCTTCCACGCTGCCTTCTTCGAGATGCCACGGAAGATTGATGACGCTAATGCGTTGATTCCCTTTAAAGACCAACAACAAAGCGAGCAGCTTCCCGCGATGGCTATGCAAAAAATATTCGTACCAATGCTTCTGAATGATGTCGGGTACAACGACCGCAATCTGGCGGTCCGGGAATCTGCGCTGCATTTCCAGCACGTATTTCAAGATTGGTGTAATGGTTAAACGATAGGGCGATTTCAGGACTACCAACTCCGGAACTGGCAACCCAGCTTTTCGCGTTGGCTCTTCTACCAATTCCTGCCAGCGATCATGCAGATCCGACGTACACTCCTCATTGTCGATATGCAGAACGTGAATCGATTTCGAAATGGCCAGAGCAAAGCGCAAGGTGCGCTGCGCGATTTTGCTCCATTGCTCGACCGGAACAACGACCAGGGGCGCGCAAAGATTCTCGACCGATAGGGGCATCGGCGCTTCAATTTCTTCAGCAACCTTGTCGTAGTGTTTTCGAATCGTAACCATGGTCGCGAGCAGACCAGGGATGACGAACAGTGTGATCCACGCTCCTTCCGAAAACTTTGAAATCGCCACAACGATCACTGTCGCTGCCGTAGCGATGGCACCGAGGCCATTAATCAACATGCTGTGCTTCGCGTGATGGCCTCCAACTCTCCGCCAATGCGCCACCATGCCGGCTTGGGACATAGTGAATGCCAGAAAAGCACCGATTGCAAAAAGCGGGATCAGCCGATCCGTGATCCCGCCGAAAGCAATTAGCAATAAGCCCGCGAGAAGAACCAATACATAGATCCCTTGGGAGTAAACCAGGCGGCGCCCACGGTTCGCCATTGTCCGGGGCATGTAGCCGTTTTGCGCCAGCGCGTGACACAGCCGAGGGAAATCGGCGAATGCCGTATTGGCCTGCAAGGACAATACCGTCAGAATCGACCCGATTGTCAGGTAGTAAAAGATTCCCTTCCCGAGTACTGCACCGGTGATTTGCGATAGCACGCTCTCGTAATTACCAGAACCCGGAAGCGTCGCTCCGACGTGATACACGCGGCTCAAATAAGCAATCCCGGCGAGAAGGAACATAAGGACGCCGATGATCACGGTTAGCGTCTTTTGTGCTGTCTTCTCCTTTGGGTCGCGGAATGCCATTACACCATTGCTCACCGCTTCCACTCCGGTCATCGCAGTACATCCGCTCGAAAATGCTTTCAACAACAACCAAGCTGAAATCGCCCCGGTTGTTGGCACAAGCGCGGGAGGTGCAACGACCGGCGTCGGATGGCCCACATGCAACAGAGACTTGCACATTCCCACGACAACAACTGCCATCAGACAGCCTACAAAAATGTACGTAGGTGCCATGAACGCCCACCCGGTATCGCGTACTCCCCGAAGATTAATGAGAGCAATAATTACAAGAATTCCCAGACAGATGGTCAGCGTGTGCGTCTGCAACGAAGGCAGTGCCGAAACCAGCGCTCCGACTCCGGCAGCAATGCCAACTGCCACCACCAAGATGTAATCGATCATCAAAGCGGCGGCCGCCAGCAGCCCCGGATACAATCCCAAATTCTGACTGGCTACGGTGTACGAGCCGCCGCCGTGTGGGTAGGCCTCGATGGTCTGGCGATAAGAAAAATAAACAATTGCAAGCAATCCGATGATTGCCGCACTCAACGGAAGAATGTATCGAATCCCCACCATCCCAAGTGGAATCAGGATGGTAAGCGCCGCTTCCGGACCGTATGCTGCCGAACCAAGCGCATCCAGTCCAAAGATTGGAATTCCTTCCTTTACATTAATCTTTTGCCGATGATCTTCGTCTGACGCGAGTGGACGCCCCAGTACAACATCAATGAAGGACATTCTTTCGCAATCCCCCGGCCAAGATGTTCTTGTGATGAGCAGAACTGAAAAGCAGATGCCCGAAAGACTTAGATAGGATTGGGGACAAGCTACGCCGCGAGTTTGACGCTCGGAATCTCGGACCCGATTAGTTTCAGTTTTGGTTCGCGGTCGACCGCTGCGTAAATTTCCCTCATGAGGCGATCGTCAATTTCGACGGCCTGGTGAAATACGACCGGATATCGAACCACGACTTCGATACCGCCTGCCGTGAAATGGACTCGCACTTTGGGCTTCAATTCCGCCGCCGTGACTGCATTCAGACTGCGCTCCATTTGCAACCGTTGCCGCTCCAGGCTGTCATGGTAATCGTGCAAGACATTCTCGACCATTTCCGTGACTCGCTTCCGGACCTCGTGGTAGTCGCTATCGGCCGAGAATGTGAACTTCACTTCGTGCCACAAGAAACTCGTTCCCGGTATTTGCTTGAACAACCCGGCATTCGACTGAAAGACAATTGAATTCGAGAACGCCACGACGCGTCCCGTGGGTAGCCACTCCGCTCCGCTGGTCTCCAACTCCATTAGATGGAACCGCACAAGGCCAATGTCCACTACTTCTCCCGTGACATCTGCGACATGGACCCGATCTCCAATTCGAATCCCATATTTCCCGATCAGAAAGAAATAGGCGACGATCGAGACGATCACATTCTGCATGGCGACGGCTACGCCAGCCGTGATTAGTCCGGCAAAGGTCGCGATCGAACGCACCTCACTCGAGAATGTGAAAACCAGAACCGCAGCTACTGCGATCCACAGTGCAATGCGCCGCAATAACAGAAATTGGTAACGCCTGCGGCCATCCTGCACGTAGCGGAAGATCGTTCTACGCCAGACTTCCCCTACACCAAAAATAATGCCGATCACGATCGCTAGAATCGCTAGCCGGATCAACAAGCCACGTAGGACCTCATGGCTTTCGCTCCGAACCGCATCTCTCCAGTTGGCAAGGCTTCGTTTATACAAGTCGAGCACGATTTGCTGTTTGCTGAGCGGCAGCAGAGCGCCTGAAACCTGCTTAAATTGTGCAGTGAGTGCGTCCAAGTTTTGCTTCTCTTGACTCAACGTGCCCGGATCGCCCGTGTTCGTCTGCGTGATCTGTTGCCCGCTTTGGATGAGTTGCTTCAGCCTGCTGACCAGTGGCGTTCGCAAAGCTCGCGAACTTTGCTCCAACTGATCCGTCAATGTGATTTCTTGTTGGATTCTGCCTTGTTTATGGGACAAGCGCACCCAATCGGCAGCTAGTCCCCACAAGCCCGACGGTTGCTGAGCATTCACAAGCGGAGTCTTTGCGGCTGCAGCCTGTCCAGTATCCTCATCTTCCTTTGAATTTGCGGGCCCGCTCACCTGTGGCGGCAATGTTCGTGCCAAGTCCTCGATCTGACTCTTCAAGTCGGCTTGTCCTACGGCTCCGACTGCGCTTTGCGACACGAATTGGATCAGATTGCGTAACGCATCCTGACGCGAATGCAGAAGCTCTAACTCACTCTTCAAGGTGGCGATTTGCGAATCGAGCTGGGTTCGTTTTCTGGGCGCCGTCTTTTCGCGCTCACCCTCCAATGTATTCAGTTGATCCTGGACTTGCTGAGTCTGCTGATCGGCATTCGCCGCAGCCTGTGTCAGCCTTTGATAGTCGGAGTTCGCGTTTTGAGGAGTCGTTTGTGCGGGTTTCGAGATTAATTGTTCGGATTGGCGGGCGAAATCAAAACTTGCCCGTACACTCTGATCTGCCATCCGCTGCTGGTCTGCGATAAAAGTTAAGTCGGCCGGCTCGTCAACGATCTGCTGCATGAATTGTGACTGACGGTACCAATCAATCGTCTTACTGAGAAACTGGATCACGTCCGGAGCAGTCAGCGAAGGGGCGCCTTGTGCCAAAAGGACTGCAGAGATCGCTGCTAGACTGAAGGTGCCTAGTGATAACAGCAACTTTCGCAATTTGCGTCCGCGAATCAAGCGAGATTTCAGCATAAAAAAAGCTGGCCAGGTTCGCAAATGCGTGCGTTCAACTTGCATCTGAACCGAGGAAAACAAGAGTAAGGCTCATCCTAGATGCAGAAACTAAAGCAGAGGTGGCTATGACCAAGTACCGTCGATTGGCAATTCTTGCTGTAGTCTCGCTCTCTTTCGTCGCGAATTCAAATGGCCAAACGTCCCCCGAGGTCATAACAATCGACGCCACGGCGCCAGCGCACCCGTTCCCGCATTTCTGGGAACAAATGTTCGGATCGGGAAGGGCTATCCTCAGTTTGCGAGACAGTTATCGCGATGACTTGCGCACTGTTAAGAAAATTACGGATTTTAGGTACGTCCGCTTTCATGCCATTTTTCATGACGAGGTCGGTGTCTATGACGAGGATGCCCAGGGAAATCCCGTTTACAACTTTCCCTACGTCGATCAGATTTACGACGGCTTACTGCAAAACGGCGTTCGGCCCTTTATCGAATTGAGCTTTATGCCCAACAAGCTCGCCGCGAAAGACGTCCACCAGGCCTTCTGGTACAAACCGAACAATTCTCCTCCGAAAGACTGGAGCCGTTGGGAAGCTCTCATCCAAAATTTCGCGCAACATCTCGTCGATCGTTATGGCATTGATGAAGTCGCTCAGTGGTACTTCGAAGTCTGGAACGAGCCAAATATCGACTTCTGGGCGGGAGAGCCAAAACAGGAAACCTATTTCGAACTCTATGACCACGCAGCCGCGGCGATAAAGCGGGTCAATTCTCGCCTGCGGATCGGAGGACCGGCTACCGCCCAGGCAGCCTGGGCCACTCCCTTTATTGAGCATTGCGCACAGAATCATATTCCGGTCGACTTCGTGTCTACTCATGTCTACGGCAACGATACCGCACAAAATGTTTTTCATACCGATGAGAAGATTCCGCGCGAAGACATGGTGTGTCGCGCAGCCAAGAAAGTCCACGACGAGATCAAATCCTCGCCTTTTCCTGAGCTCCCTCTAATTTGGAGCGAATACAACGCGAGCTATTCGACCGAAGACAAAGTCACCGACTCGGTTTACATGGCACCGTGGATGGCTAACACGATCCGCGAGTGTGACGGTCTAACTGACAAGATGTCTTATTGGACCTTTTCGGACGTTTTTGAGGAGCAAGGCGTGGTCAAACAGCCGTTCTACGGTGGCTATGGCCTGATCGCGGTGGGCGGGATTCCGAAGCCTTCATTCGCTGCCTTCGAGGTCCTCCACAAATTGGGAACTCAACGTGTCGACCTCAACTCTCAATTTGCACTGCTCACCAAAAATGCCGACGGCAGCCTAGTCTTGGCTGTTTGGAATCTCGTTCCATTCGAACAGACCGGCGAATCGAAAGTGGTCACAATTCGTTTGATTCATTCAGGCAAGGTTCACCGGGCTTCGATTCGGCGCGTCGATGCCGACCACGGTAATCCCATGCCTGCTTATCAGCGAATGGGCTCTCCACGATATCCCACACAAGATCAGTTGAAGCAGCTTCGAAGCGCTGCTGCTCTCCCAAGCCCAGAAGTACAGAGCCTTAAAAATGGCGAGCTTACTTTGAAACTTCCTTCAGAAGGATTGGCGGTAATTGAACTGAAATAGGCTAGCTGGCAGCAGCGACATTTGCTTTCTGGACCGACGGGCCAGCCACCGCGCGAAAGCCTGCCGCATCCATCGCGGTCCGCGCTTCGACGTTCTTCATGAATGTGTTCCACACGAAGTCCGTCCGGACGTTTTCCGCCATGAGCATACTGATGCCGACATCGATGCCGATGACGTCTGAACTGGCCCACCCGGTCAACGGGTTGAAGGCATCAACGAATCCGTACTTCTTCCAGATTTGCTTCCCGTAATAAGCGCGCAGGTTGCGCAGCACGTCCATTGATTCGTTGTACAAGAATGGCAACGAACCCGCCGACGCAGCCGGAACTATCGTTCCATCAATGGGCCCCTGCATCGGAGGACCACCCCACGCGACATAGCCGCGATTTGAGTCCGACGCCGTGATTCCCCATACCTTGCTCGAGTAGCACGGAAACTCTGTGCTCAGTTCCTCACAGAATCGGCGATGTGCTCTACAGGCGACCACCGAGTTCTCAAAATAATTCGTGTACTGATCTTGCTTCCCTCGGAAATCAAACCACGCGTGCGAGAACTGGTGAATGAACAATGGCGCCGAGACTGAAATGTATCGGTAGCCCTCGTACACCATGTACGGCCGCCGAATTGCCTGCCAGCAACTGGCGGGAATTGGATTTGTCGGTGATCCCATCGCCAGCAGGTACAGCATCATCAATTCGCAATAGGAATTCCACCGGTGCGGACTGAATCCAAGCTCCGGTGTCCAGTGCATAGCAAATGTGTCCCCGCCGTTCAGTGCCCACTGCCAATCAACCCGATGGTAGATCTCGGTCGCGTCATGATGAATCTCGGAGTCGTAGAAGTATTCTCGGCAGGTTAAGACCCCACACAACAGAATGGCCATATCGATCGGGGACAACTCGGAGAAGCCGGACCGGTTCCCGTTTCGCATGTCCACGAAGTGGTAGAAGAACCCGTTGACGTTCTGGGTGTCGTGCAGCAGATATCGCAACGTCTTCCTGACCCGCTCGGTGATTTCGGCCTGCGGACGATACTTGCGTGCGTGACCAATGCACAGCGCCGTCAACCCGAATCCGGTGGCAGCAATGCTGGCGGTCACACGGGCGTCCACACCGTCTGCGCTGGCGCGGTCCCGGACTAGCCCGGTATGCGGGTCAGCTTCATTCCAAAAGAACTCGAAAGCGGCTTGCTCCAACTCATCTAGAAGGACCGCGCCGGCTACATCGCCGGAAGAAGAATCTTGGGGGAGGGAAAAGCCCGAGGCCCAACTTCTGCCAAGCAAGGGAAACCCAACCGAGGCGACCGCGAAGGTCTTAAGGAATTTACGTCTGTCCCAACGCATGAAGTCAAAATCTGTTACTGAAATTATGCTTCAGAGTTGCTGGACGTTGCAGGAGAAAATGCTGTGGAATAAACTTTTTTCACTCAGTCGAGCAATTTTTTCCAACAGTATCGCACGAACAACGCGCCCAGCAAGCCTTCCGCTCTCGAGAACAACTCTTCCGCGCATCTTAATACTCCTGAAAGGGGTGAACCACCTTGATTTCGATCCACGAATAACCAGCGTAATAAGGGGAAAACCTTAACTTAGGCATGATGTAACCAAGACCATCGCTAACGCTCAACCAAAATCTCTCAGCGCGTGGCTTACTCGCCGCCTCCATTCCTATCCGGTAATTTCTTCCTACTCGGTTTTCCAGAAATTTCCGAGGATCGGCCGAATCTTCGCTGTGATCAACCCTGCTCCATATTCCGGCATCTCTGCTACGGCGGGGATAGAGGCATTGCCAAGACGTAAGGGCCGACCGGATCTTCGTAGTAAACTTCTAGACAACCAGGGGCGTTGGCTGAATGAAAGGGCGTGACGGCTTTCGGAGCGCATGGCAGGAGCGCCTAACCGCGCTTCGAAACGTTCCCCCGGTTCTGAAAATCGTCTGGCAGTCCGGTCCTGCCGTCGTTAGTTTTGGCTTGATCTTTCGCCTGATCGGAGCCGTTCTCCCGATCGCCCTGCTCTGGATTACCAAGCTCATCATCGACGGCATCGTTCAGGTGGTTAGTTACCATCAACCGGTTCCAGCGAACCTCTGGTGGCTCGTCGGCGCCGAATTCACCGTCGCCGTCTTCAGCAGCATTCTTACCCGAGGAATCGACTTTTCGGACGCCTTACTGGCTGACAAGTACACCCGTCACGTCAGCATTGCGGTCATGAAGCATGCCTCCGAACTGGACCTGACGGTATACGAGGACCCCGTCTTCTACGACCGCCTCGAACGCGCTCGGGTACAGGCCACGGATCGCCTTGGGATGATCCAGGCCATCGGCAGGCTGGTGCAACAGGTAATTACCGCGATCACGATGTCGATTTCTATCATCGTTTACTCGCCCTGGCTGCTCCTGCTCCTGATTATCGGCGTTCTACCGGCATTTCTGGGTGAAAGTCACTTCGCCTTCCTGGGATACGCCAAGAATTTCCGCCAGACTCCCATTAAGCGTCAATTGGATTACTTGCGAATTCTGGGTGGAAGCAAAGAAGCTGCCAAGGAACTCAAGCTATTTAGCCTGAGCCGCTTCTTAACCGAGCGCTTTACTCATCTTTCCGACATTATTTACGAGCAAGACGTCTCCTTAGCCCGGCGACGTCTGATCGCCGGCGCGGCCCTCTCAATTATCGGTACGCTCGGGTACTACTCGGCCTACGCCTGGATCATTTGGCGCACCTTGCTCGGAGCGCTCTCGATTGGCACCCTTACCTTCTTAGCCGGAGCGATCCTCCAGGCCAGTCAGAACATCCAGCAGGTCTTTTCCACTCTGGCAGGAATCGCCGACCAGGCATTGTTCCTGACGGACCTTCTTGCCTTCTTCGAGATGCAACCGACCATTCGCTCCAAGCCGAATGCTTTGCCTGTACCCCGGCCCATTCTCCGCGGATTCGAATTTCGCAATGTCTCGTTTCGTTATCCGGGAACCGAGCGCATGGTGCTCAACCGCTTGAATTTCCATTTGCATCCCGGAGAACGCGTTGCCCTGATCGGAGAAAACGGCGAAGGCAAGACTACGATCGTAAAGCTGATCACCCGTCTTTATGACCCCACAGAAGGTCAAATTCTTTTGGATGGAATTGACCTCCGGGAGTACGACCTCGAAAATCTCTATAGCGAGATTGGCGTCATCTTTCAAGACTTCATGCGGTACGAGATGACCGTGCGGGAGAACATTGCTTCCGGTCACATCCAGGATCTCAGCGAACTTACGCTTCTAGAGGACTCTGCACAAAAGAGCGGAGCCGATCAGGTAATTGAACGCCTGCCACAACATTATGAACAAATGTTAGGCCGACGCTTCGAAGGCGGAGTCGATCTGTCCGGCGGGGAATGGCAAAAACTGGCGCTGGCACGCGCTTACTTGCGCGACTCTCAACTTTTGATTCTCGATGAACCCACTGCGGCGCTGGATGCTCGAAGTGAATACGAAGTGTTTCGCCGATTTGCCGAACTCACAACCGGAAAAATGGCCCTCTTTATTTCACACCGGTTCTCGACCGTTCGCATGGCAGACCGCATCGTAGTACTGGAAAAAGGGCGAATCGCAGAAGAAGGAACTCACGAGCAGCTCTCGAGCTTGGGTGGACGCTACGCGGAGATGTTCGAATTGCAGGCTGCCAGCTATCGCTAAGAGTCACAGTTAATGCCTCAGAATACGCACCTGGAGATGGTTAACGAAGAAGCGGAACGTCTGGAGGAGACATCCCCGCGCTCGACTGACACATCCGCTCTGGAATCGCAGTCCAAAAATTTGGCTCGAAATCTGGCCTGGCTTCCGGGCGTGCACTATTCCGACTCGGTGTTCCAACGCTGCCGCGCCTTGCGGCGGGCAGTCAACCACGGCATGCGCCCGTTCCGGGTGCCCTTGGCAGTGGATGACAAGGTGGCTGACGACTTTCGCTGGTTGCACGATAACGTCCGTCTCGTCGACATGGAACTGGACAACCTGAATGAAGGTCTCAAAGCCTTTCGCAGAATCCCTCAAGTACATGTCGAGAGTGACAAGATCATCCCCAGGGTTGCCGCCATTGCTGCGGCCTTCGTTGAGACAACCGATTACAAATTTAATGTTCAGGCATTTACCTCTTACATCGAGGCTTTCCAACAAGTCACTGTCCTAAATTTGAAGGAACTGGTTGCGCTGATTCCCGCCATTAAGCTGGAACTACTCGAAGAAATCGTCGCCCGTGCTTCCAAGGTGTCAAAAGATGAAACGATTTCTCAAGATGTTGGAATTTGCATTACAAGCCTGCGCGCCGTTACCCAGGAATCGTGGAGGGAAATCCTCGAACCCCTGATCTTATTTGATCACGTTCTGCGTGAAGATCCTGCCGGCGCTTACCCGCAAATGGATTTCGAGTCACGCGACCTCTATCGCAAGAAAGTCGTTACGATATCCAAACATAGTGATTGCACGGAAATGCAAGTCGCCCAAACCGTCATTACTCTTGCTCGCGAAGCGGAGCGCGCCGGCGACGACAATCCACGTCTTGGACTTCGCCGCTCTCATGTCGGCTACTATTTGCTGGCCGAGGGAACGAACCTTCTTCATCAGCGAGTGCACTTCACCGGAACTTTGGGCAGCAAGCTGCAGAGTTTTCTCAGGAACCATCCCAACGAGTTTTATCTGCCCGGCATCGAGATCCTCACCTTCGCCATTATGTCGCTCTGTGTGGTTCTGCTGACCACCCCGAACAGCGCGCCAAGTTTGATCCTGTTGGCGATGTTCGCGCTTCTGCTGCCCAGTTCGCAAAGCGCCGTGCTGCTGATGAACTACCTCACAACCTCCCTGCTTCGCCCGGAAATTCTTCCGAAACTCGACTTCGCCGAAGGAGTACCGGATACCTGTGTCACATTGGTTGCGGTTCCGACCTTGCTCCTGAACGACCAGCAGGTCCGTCGTTTAGTGCAGGACATCGAAGTTCGCTATCTAGGAAATCACGACCGCAACATCCATTTCGCACTGCTCAGCGATCTACCCGATTCCCGTCATACTCCGCGCGAAGACAGCCCGCTCGTGGACTTATGCGCTGATCTTGTAGGCAAGCTCAATGAAAAATACGCCGGCGAAAAAGAGGGATCGTTCCTGCTTTTGCATCGCCACCGCGTTTACAACCCGAGAGAAAAGGTATGGATGGGTTGGGAGCGCAAGCGCGGCAAGCTGATGGACCTCAACAAACTCCTCCGCGGCGAGTACGACAGCTTTCCGGTCAAAGCCGGCGATATTTCCATGCTGTCGCGCGTGAGTTTCGTGATCACGCTGGATTCCGACACCGAACTACCGCGAGGCTCTGCCCAGAAGTTAA
>Ga0335078_10012785_pt1 | contig 12437 bp, 17 predicted proteins | sample Lox_Sample_32_FD_206711 | JGI IMG/M metagenome (GOLD analysis project Ga0335078, IMG submission 206711) | Soil microbial communities from Loxahatchee National Wildlife Refuge, Florida, United States - Lox_Sample_3.2 | ecosystem: Environmental > Terrestrial > Soil > Wetlands | place: USA... | reverse complement strand
CGGCGCCCCTCATCATCATCGATCTCACGCACCCGCACACGCTCGGTCACCGGCCCAGTTTGAACGACCGCCGTTCACCAGACCAGCGCCCCGACCGCAGGGCAAACGTGACCGGCTACGGCACTAGGAGCGGCAGAAGCGCGCATTGACGGCCAGCGCCGGTAGGCGGGACAGGTTCCCGGCGGGGGCAGGCAGAATGGGGCGATGGTGATCGTGCGGGCGACCAAGAAACTGCTCGATCGTCTTGGCCCGCCCAGCTCAGCGATAGAGCAGGCGTCCACCACTCTGCTGGGCGATTGGTATGCCACCGCCTGGTTCTGGCGTCCTCAAGTCGCCCTCCTGGTCAGTGAAGTGACGCTGCTGCCGGTGCTGATGCCGCTGGCTCCGGCAGCCACCCTCCTGCAACGGTTCGGCTCGCAGCTGGCAGCCGTGCTCGACGCGCACGGCGCGCCTGCTGAGTTCATCGACGCCGAACTGCAGCAGATGGACCAGGTACGGCTCGCCAAAACCGCCAGCCGCAGTGTCGTCGGAATAATGAACGAGTTCACCTATCTCGCCGATGCCTGGCGCCAGGACGATCCTGACTTGCTCGCCCTTGCCGTCCGGCTGGCCGCTACGCCCTGTGGCCCTCTGTACAAGCGGCACATCAGTCCAGATCGCGAACTCGCCGCTCTCGTCGCTGCTCGGCCTCCTGCCCAGCGTTGAGCCGCCATAGCACCTGTGACCGGACAGGCAACTTCCATGATCGCGGCATGTGCGGACAATGCGTACACCTCCAGACTTACGTTCACACAGCTTCACTTGATATCTCTTCAGCCAAGTCACGTCAGCTTGTTATGGGCTTCGAGAGAGTCGGGCGAGCGATATGACAAAGATCGATGACAATAGCCATCCGAGCAGTGTCGCGAGGTTGAGCCACCACAGCACGAATTCGCCATTGGGTACGTGCGGGTCTGGATACCAGGTGGTTCGCTGGTCGAGAGTGATCAGAGGGATCACGGTGTCGATGGCGTAGAGCACCGGGCTGAAACAGCGTACTTCGCCGTCACCGCATGCATCGGTGCGTGGCTGGCTGCTGAGGGCTGAGAGGCCAGGCGTTGTGGATTTGACGGAGGTCGTCAACAGGCCCCTCGTCGTGTAGACCTCGTTGCCGTTCGTCGCCCGCAGCGCTCCCTGGAAGGCTGGGAGTTCGAGTGAGGCGGCGACGAGAACTAGGAGTGCGGCCAGCAGCCACAGGACGCGGGCAGGCCGGTACCCGTAACCGATGGTTGCGTAGATAGCGTCGAGGGTTCGGCGCGGCCATTTCGAACTGGATCGGCCGACTTCCCTTGCATGCTTGCGCTGCGCTATGAGAATCTGTTCGGCTTGCCTGGTATATCCGTGCTGTCGGAAGACCCTTGCTACTTGCTCATACGGGCCGGAGTCAAACACGCGCTGGCGGCGCAGCCAGGCGCATCTCGCAGCATCATCCCAGATTGGTCCAGGCAGAGCACCTTGGGGGTTTTCGAAGCGATCGTAGGTCAAGCCGGCAATTGTGAAGCGTTCTGGCCATCTCGCTGGGTGATCGGCTAGGAATGTGGTGGTCGTGTCCGTGAAATCTACGCTAGGAGAGACGGTCTTCCAGCCTAGGTCGATGCTGCCGTGGACCGCCGCGGATATCGCCTCGATAGCGTGTCCGTGCTGGTTGCTAGGGGACGGCCCAGGGCACTCGAACGATCCGCCGGTGAAATGCAGACGGCCCTCGATCGTGCTTCGGTTGAGAGCAACCAAGCCGGTCGAGGTCATGCCGTCGATCAGCCGGACGGGTCCTCTGACGAGGGCTTGGCTGAGGCGGATCGAGTATCCGCTGGGGTTGTGCAATTGCGCACGGCTGGCGTTGAGGCTGCCCAGCCTGGCGGCGCTGAAGTTTACTGCTCCGTCATTCGTTCGCAGGCCATTAAGGTAGACGTTTCCGTCGACGGTCATCGCGCTGGCGTCGATGAGAGAATTCTGCTCGGGCTGGCTCAGCTGCCCATGTAGCCCTAGTGTCCCGTGAACGACTGCGCCCGCGAGTCTGATCGTGCCTTCGATGGCTGCATTGCTTTCGAGTAGGAGAATTGAGCGGATCTCAGCGTTGGTGAGGTCTAGCGCCGTGCTATCTGGAGCTCGAAGGGCGCAGCTCTTGGCGATGGACACGCTGCTCATATCACTCATCGATAGGTCAATGCGGCCTACGACCTCGCACTGCCCTGCCAGTGTCACCTCAGCGCCTACAGTCAGTCGAGGGGCGCTGATCGCCGTATTGAACGAGGCGGGTCTTTCGTAAATACTGCCCACCGGCACGTCGGGACGAGCTTCTATCGTGGCATTGCGGACGAGCAAACGCGCCGAGATGCGCGCACTTGCCATGGTAATGCGCCCATGGACGTTCGGTCGGCGTCCGGCTACGTCTTCGATTAGGAAGAGGCTGCCACCGATGGTTGCATTTTCGAGGTCAATGGCAGGCCCATTCGATGACTCGATTTCGGCGCCGTTCAGGTCGAGGGAGCTTTCTATGCGCGCACCGTGCAATCTGACTTCCCCCCGAGCTTTGAATCCATCAATCAGACGGATCGCGCCACGCACATGGATTCTGTCCGCCTGGATCGAGCGATTTCCCTGGCCGTCGAGTACGGCATCAATGAAAAGCAGGCGGCCGCCGATTTCTGCTTCGCACAGCCAGATCGCCGAGGGCTTAGAAGTGCTGGCATTTGTCCAGTGCGCGCCAGTCACCCGGGAATGCGAGAAATCGAGGTCGCGGCGTACCCGTACTCCGTTGCCAAGCAACCCAGGAAGGCGCGGGCAATCTGTCAACGACAGTTCGAAGAGCTGAGCACCCTCCACTACGGTGGCATTTCGAATTCGCACGCGTCGAAATGTAGCGGGAACGGCACCGTGAAGCCAGCTAAATCGAGGTAGCCAATTATTACCGTATTGTTCAGCCGCAGCCCGCGCGGGTCAGCTTGTGCGGTGGATTCATGACAGCACTTACGCAGTAGGGTTCCAGGTACTGCGCGTTTCGCGCCGTTCCTTTCTCCGTTGATGACAGTCCCACCTTGGAGTCCGGTCACGAGTTCAGTCTCATCAATTTCATCCATGACGATTCTCCGGGAGGAAGAACATCGGGTCGGCACTCCACCAGCATCGCGCAGTACCTGGCAGACTCGCTAGCGGCCAACTGCACGAGATCTGTCGCGCAACGTCGGCTCCAGGATCACAGCGCTTCCGCCGAAATAACTCGCTGATACACGATCGATCGCTATTCAGCCGCCCAGGGGCGATGGTCCAGGCCATACGCCCGACGCAGGCCGGAAACCATCACGGCGCTGGCAGGACTTCTTCCTGCCAGTCTTTGCTGGACACGCCAAGACTCACGTCGCCGAGATGCGCCAGGCAGGCGCCTCAGTCGCCCGAGTTGCCTGAGTTGAGGCGTTTTCTGGCTTCTCAATCCCCGCTCCAGCAAGTCCGCTCAGCGGCAGATCGGTGCGTATCGGAGCGCGGAACGACCTGTTCGCCCGGGACGACGGTACCAGCGCTTGGAAGAAGCAGCCGAGCAGGCGGTACTGATCGCAGGATCGTCAGCGGGCGGCGCCGGTGGCTGGGGTGGGGTGCCACGATGCCGGGAATGGCTGACGGATCCGGTGATCTCGTAGATCCGTGCACCCGGTCGGCCCGTCCTAGGCCGGGCCTTGCGCGCGTCACCATGGTTCGTGCGTGCCCTGGCGCGCGCTGTAGACGCTCCATATCACGACAATTTGAGGCGGGGGGCGTCGTCGTTGGAAGTGCTGGCCATCGGCGAAGTGTTAGCGTGGCATCACCGGCATCCGGCCTACGTCGACCAGGCCGTCAAGGCCGGCGCCTCATGGACCGAGATCGCCGAGGCCGTCCGAACCGACGAGGCACAAGCCCGTCAGCAGTACCGGGAATGGGCTCGCAGCCAGCACTACCTGCACTTGGCTTACGAAGGCAAGTTCGGCATGGACGACGCCGAGTACGCCGCCGCGCTCGAACGCGCTTCCGACCCGCCAGCGGCCCCTAAGGCTGAGACGAGGCCGGCCGATGAATCAGCGCTCGAGCCGGGACGCCAACGACGGACACCAGTTACCGTGCGGCTGCTGGACCACGCCGAAGCCCGCTGGCCCCAGCTCACCCGGGTGAAGGTCACCTACCGCGGCGCCTTCGGCTGCGTCACCGGGCGCTGGCCCGGCCACGGGCAGCAGCCAGCACGATCTGCGCCCGCAGCCAGTCCCGGTAGGCTGGCGGGGCCGGTTCGCCGCCCGCGGCCTGGACGGGCTCAAGGACTTGCCCCGGTCCGGGCGGCCACTGGTGCTCGGCCAGGATCCGCAGCACCGAAGATGGCGAGATCGGCCTGGCCAGCCCCGCCTTGGTGAGCTCGGCGGCCAGTTCCGGGCCGCTCCAGCGGGCCAGCGGCACCCCGGTGGCGGCGAGCTCCGACCACCGCGGCAAGAAAGCAGCCCTGAGTCGCGGGTGGATTGGGGGATGGCGGGCATGGGCCTCATTGTGCCGCGCGGCCATGCTGCTCGTTATGATCATCGTTCCGGGGAGCGGGTCACATCCCAGGCGTTGATCCCGGAGGCGCCATGCCGCAATATCGCGCGGTGCCGGTCGTGCTCAGTGCTGGTCTTAGCCCCGCGGGCACGCTTCCTTAAGACCTTGCGCTCACCGGCAACTGACAGGCCAGCGCGCAGATCGCGGCCCGTTCGGCCGCAGTGATCCGCCTGGATCGTCTCGGTGGACGCCAAACCGTCCATCCAGGCCCGCGGCCGCCGCCGCCCCGCCGGCCCGCCCCGGTGCGGCCAGCCAATGCTGGTCGAGCACGAATACCAGCGCAACGGCGGTCGCCGGGCCCGAGTGGCTTGCCCTGGTAGAAGCCCTGGTACAGGTCGAGGATCACGGCGGCCTTGGCGGCGAAGCCCGGGTCGCGGGGGAAGATCCAGGACCGGTACTGCCAGAGCTTGATCGTGCCACCCCGCCCACCACCGGGATCGCCCACTTCATGGGCCTGATGAGCCAGGTGATGAGCCAAGAACCCACGCCAGCGCTCCGCGGGCGTTCGTCATCGTGGACAACGGGCAGCGGGCACCGTGCCGGTGTGCACGTCCAGGGCGGCCAGCAGCGCCAAGGCAACTTGCGGACCGTGCCCACACTGACATGCAGGTCCACCGCGATCCAGGCGGCTGCGCGCCGCCTGGCCGAACGCCATCATGATCCACACCCCGGTGCACGGATCCTGGCCGAACATGATCGAAATATTCTTCTCCATCGTGCAGAAAAAGGTCATCTCGCCCAACGACTTCGCCAGCCTGAACGACCTCGCCGTCACCCTGCTGGGCTTCACCAGCCGTTACAACCAGACCGCACGGCCGTTCAGCTGGAAATACACCAAGGCAGACCTCGCCCGGACGCTCGAATGGATCAGCTCCCGCGAACAACCCCAAGAGACACCCAGCCTGCCACAGGCCGCCTGATGGACCCCGGCGCGGCCGGGCATCAGCGTTGTCTGCCATCAGCGGAGGTACTCGGCGAGCCCACAGCGGTTCCACCGTCACCGTGCCCCTTGACAGGTACTATCTTAAAAGATTTCATGTACACATGACCAACGAACCCCGGTGGAGCGCGCGAGAACTGAGGAGCGAGCTCAACCGCTACGAGGAAGAACTGCGCGCTGCCGGCAAGGCCCGCAACACCATCAGCACATACGTCCAGCATCCCGAGCGGTTCATCAATTGGCTCCAGGGCCGGTACCGCCCCGCGCAGGCCGATGCGAACTGGAATCCCGGTCCGCCAGCGGGAGGCCACGACCGCGGTACCTCTGACGAGGGGCGGATGTCCGGGGGGACCTCGCGATACGACCCGCTCAAGAGGTACCTCGCCGAACGTACCGACCCGGTGATTCACCTTTCGTTCGCGGAAATCGAACGAATAATCGGCGGCCCGCTACCCGCTTCCGCCCGTCGTCACCGCCCCTGGTGGGCGAACGAGCGGTCGGGCAGCCACGTGCACGCATCGGCGTGGATGGGAGCGGGCAGACGTACCACGAATGTCGATCTCAACGCCGCCGTAGTGGACTTCGCCCGATAAGCCGCCTCCAAAACGATGAAAAGCCCGGCAGGCCCCCGCCCACGGCGTCCCGACCCGCAGGGGCGGCGACGACAGCCCTGACAATCCCAATCTCCGTATTCATACCCGGGGCAAGCGGTCGGGCGTGAGCACCGGATGCCAGCCCCGGTGTCGTGAAACCGGCCCACCAGGAAGTAGAGGTCGCGATGAGCGCCAGCGGCGAGTTCTGGGCGTATGACAACTGGCACCGTGACCGGGCCAGAGTCCACCGGGCCGGCTGCCCATTCTGCAACCACGGCCGAGGCATCCAGGGTGGGGCAAGTGGCGACAACGACCAATGGCTCGGGCCATTCAGCAGCGCCGAGGACGCGCTGGCCAGGGTCAGCTACCGCGCTGACGCTCGCTACTGCGGCACCTGTCGCCCACAGGCTGGTTAGCAGGTGCCATCGAGCGTGCGCCACACCTCGTGTTCTCGGCCCGGGCGGCCCGCGACGACGGCCTCACTGTGACCGAGCTGCACACCTCGTAGCTCAGCACCCGCCAGAAGAGGAGCCTGGCTCCGCGCAGGGCCTAACAGATGTTCTTTAGATTCGTAGGCGTACGGCCGTTGTCTCCGACACCTTTTGTCTGCATATGAATCACGCTGCCGACGATTTATTCGCGTCCACGATGTCCCAGCAGACCTTTTCCGAGTGCATGATGACTGGAGGTTCCTAGGCCGAGCGGGTTCACCCAGAGGTTAGGATAATGCGTAGTAGTCTTCAGAGGCTGCTACACGGCGAATCAGCAGGACTTGGTGTGTTCCCTGACCTCAGGGGCCCGGGATGGGCCGCTCGCTCATCGGCACGATCGCGCTTCATGTTTGAGAGCTGGTCAGGTGCCGGAGGCCATGTAAGCGGCGAGGATGTAGTTGGGATGGCGGTCGAGATTCTTGCGGGCTCGGTCATAGCGCATCGTGGTCCGCGGGTCAGCGTGGCGGGCCGCGATCTGCACGTCGCGCAGGTCCACGCCCGCGTCGAGCATGGTCGTGACATAGTGTGCCGGAGCATATGCGGATGAGTCCGGTTGATCTGGACTCCCGCTGTCTCGGCGAGCCGCCGGAGCCGTCGGGTGGCGGCATGCCGGTCCATCCGCGTGCCGTGGCTGTTGAGCAGGACCGGCCCGGACGCGCGGTGAGCCACGGCGCGGTCGATGGCCCGGCCGACCGCTGGGGGCAGCGGGACCAGGACGACCTTGTGGCCCTTGCCGCAGACCCTTAGGACCCGGTGGCCGTGTTCCTCGCCGAGGTCGCTGATGTCCGCGCCGGTGGCTTCGAAGATCCGCAGGCCCAGCAGCCCGAGCATGGCCACCAGCGCGAAGTCGTTCCGGTTGGCGGAGTGGCGGGCGGCGGTGAGCAGCGCCTCGAATTGCAGGTGCGTGAACCCGAGGGTCGGAGACTCGGCCGGCACGGCCGGACGGCGCACATACTCAGCTGGCGAGTGGTCCAGGACGCCGTCGATGACGCAGGTCCGGTAGAACCCGGCGGTGACCGAAAAGCGCCGGGAGACCGTCGAGGGCCTGAATAGGCGGACCTCCTGCATCCACCGGATATACAACTCCAGGTGCGGGCGCCGGGCCAGGAAGGGATCCAGGCCACGTTCGGCACACCAGGCGAGATAGCAGCGCAGGTCGGAGTCGGTGTGGTCTCGGGAGGTGCCCTTGAAGCGGGCGAGATAGGCGGCGGCACAACCGCGGCAACCGGAACATGCCGTACCAGCTGATCCCGGCGACATACATAGCTGCCAGCCACTGCGTCGTACATCGCTTCCCACGGCAGCCCAGCAAGTGCCGGAGTATCGACCCGCAGCACCACGCGCAGCCCTTCTCCGTGTTCGGTTGCCAGTGCGGCACTGGCTCGGTACCGCCCGGCAACATCACCCGATCCGAGCAAGGCCGAGAACAACGCCTGGCCGATCTGGCGGAGCGGCCGCTCGGTCTGCGGCAAGATCGCACGGCTAGCCACCGCCGACGCGAGTACTGCCTGCTCAAGCTGTTCCCGCCGTGAAAGCAGCTCCTCAACATCCAACGCCACGACTTCAGCGGCCTCACCCGCTGGAGAGCGCACCACATCCACCCGGTAGGTCCCGGCAGCCTGGCCTGGCGCTATCGCCAGCTCGATCACTGTCACTAATCACCCCGGCCGTCATGATCTTGGCCAGATCTTCCCAAGACAATCTTGTCACCAATTGCCCCCGGCCCTGAACGTGAAGCACCCGTCGCCCCCAAACCGAACCGGCGGCAGCATGCACCATTCTCTGATGCCCGCCTGGTTCGGTGGCCTTTGGTCTCCGTCGAGGCCACGGTCGGCGTCCGGGCTCGCCCGGGCGAGCTCAGATTCCGTGAACCACCGTTGGCGAGCCTCAATCCCGATCCGAACCAGCTGGGCAGTGAGATTGGCCCGCGGAGTGAGCTCGCCAGGTCGAGCGTGATTCCATCGTCCTGGAAGCTCACCGAGCCACGCACGCCTGGTCACGCTGGCGTGGCAGCCAGAACGGTCTTCCTGCGTAAAGAACTCCACCCGCGCAGGATCGCATCGCGCGGGGCCAGCGGCGAGTTCTCCCCCTTTGGGCAGGTCGGCATCGGCCCTTGGTCGCCAGCAGATGTCTCAGGAATGTGCGCTGGAGCCGAGCCGGCCGCTCGCACCCGCCCCAGGGCCTACCCGGGCGTTGTCCCTGTGTTATGGAACTGGCACGATGCTGCGGGCCGCGCATGCGGGGCCGTCAACTGGCCGCCCGGGAGATGTGGCAGATGCGCCGTGGATTGGCTCCCTACCAGCGTTCGCCGAGCAGATCGTGCGGGTCGGTCGGTGAGGTGATCTGCGAGGCCCGTTCGGCCGCAGTCGCCGCGACGTCAGCGACCGCTAGACTCCTCCGCCGGAGAAGCCACCGCTGTCCAGGCGTGAGCACCTCCAGTCAGGACTGCGCGGAGCCACTGGGAGGCCAAATCCCGCAGTCGGCTCCCTGCAGGTTGGTCTCTGGCGCCGTTGGCCGAGGCAGAGGTCGGAGAGCGGGGGAAGTTGCGCGTGCGGGTGAAGCCATGACAGGCACGGATTTTGATCGATATATTGCGACCACCGGCAGGGCGCAAATCCTCTCGGGCCGAACGTTAGGGAGCATGTGATAGCCAGCATGAAGGGCTTGGGAGATAGGACCTCTCGCTCGTCCCTCCCTGTCGCGACGCCAACCATCATGCTGATTGCGAATGCTGTCGTTGCAGCCGTGGTGGCAGTTCTGACAGGCTTGTTGAGCCCTCAGACATGTGTGACAACGACAGGTGTGCACTTCGGCAACGGATCCGGCGTTCCCGTACTTCAATATCGAACATGCTCGCCGTCGTTTGACTCCGCAGCTACCTTCATTATCGGACTGCTGGTATTTGTTGCTGTCACGGTTCTGGAATTGACTCTCACTGCCCGCAGGATACTCGCCCTCAGGAGGGAACAGTCAGTAATCTGGCGAGCCGATGACGAAGCGACGATGCATCTGCATAATATATTAGTTCATACTCGCCAAGTAGCTAGCGCTGCTTACGGAAAACATGACCGGTACCTTAGGTACTTCATGGGTGAAATCGTGCTGCTCGAAAGTAAGCTTCGGGAGGCCGCAGAACAGAAGGATCTCGTCGTATCGTCTGATGAATTTCAATCACCACAAGATATCGAAGGTGCCTTTAGGCAGGGTAGTAGGGAAAGACTATTCAGGTACACTTGGCCGATTGATGCGGCGGGTAGTGTTTTCACCTCAACAGGCTGGAGGTATTTCTTTGATCTGACGATTAGAATGCTGGCGGAAGAGACGCTTACAGGCGTCCGTGCGCTCCTGATTCTAAACGATGAGGACTTGCTCGACAGCCCAAATGTGCAGCGACTTCTTACATTTTATTCCACAATCGCACACACCGAGGCAAAGGTTGTACTGAGGCGCGATCTCGTGGCTATTGCCGAACGGAATGAGGTACGCAAGGATTTGATCGACTTCGGGATATACGATGACTCACTATTGTACGTGACTGAACATGCCAATGGTCGATTTAGTAAGGATGAGTTCCGGATTAGGTTGTACCTTAGATTGTTTGACACCATCTGGAGTTCGGCGGGCGTGGTGATTGCCGGATCTCAAGGGATGCCGCCTGACCCCTCATTGTCACTGTCACGACTGCTAGAGCTTGATAGATCTGTTTAGCAAGCCAGGTCCTAAGCATCGAGATAGGAACAACTCCCCGTCGGTACGTCCGGTCATCGGCATGACCGGCCTCGTCATGGCATGCGCGGCGAGAGGCGGCCGGGTTAGCTACAGGCTGGTCCACCAGGCGTCGATGATCACGTCGTGAGCGATACCGGTGTCGACGGTGTGATGCAGGGCGAGGCTGACGATTCGGTCATCGTACGGGTGGAACGGCCGGGTGGGGTCTTCGCCCAGCACAGGCCCGAAGGCGTCGATGAGCGGCTTCCAGAGATTGGCCCACCGGCTATGGCGTCCACATGCGCCAGGAAGCGAGCCAGCTTCACCTGGCTGGGATGCCCTGCTCGGTCCCAGCTGGCCAGCTGTGGCTTGACGCTCTGCCGCATAGCTCCTACCGGCCGGCAGTACACCACTGCCATGTGAGCCATCGTGGTGCGCGTCCGCATCTGGTGGCAACTAGCCGATACCCCAGCAAGTTGCGCGCTCGCAGCGGCAGAAGCGGATGCGCCTCAGAGGCGCAAGAGAGCTACTAGGCCGACAGCGATCGCTCCCCTACACACCGAACGCGTAGTCGTCGACAACGGAGGGATGGCCGCATCGCATTGCTCCCGTTCGGTAGGTCGTGCTCTGATGACGGTTCATTGAGTCAGCGCAAGACCGCTGGCGCGCTGTCAACGCGCCGTATCTCGTCGCCCCGGTCCGCGCCGGAACGACCTTCATCAGCGGGAACTCGTCGAGGCGGTGGCCGCGTCGAGGGAGAACGCCACGCGCAAGAGCAGATCTCGCATGTGGGCGATGGTCCGGCTCGTGTCCAGCCGGTTGGGAGAGCGTCAGGCCGAGTACACGATGTCGTCCAGGTAGAAGGTGCCCCGCTCGGATTGTCCTGGCTGGTTGCTACCCAGCCGAAGCCGCCTATGACATGTGTGAGATCCATTCCGGTCAGAGGGATGGTCACCTCCTGCCACTCCGTCGACAGCGTCAGCACCGGCGTCTTCACTGCGGGCTGCAGGGAGTCCCCGTACCGGCCGGTGATTCCGCCGACCAGAAATTGGATGCGTTCGGCGCCTGTCTGGCCGCGGACCCAGAAGGTGAGCCGTGAGGCCCGGCTCAGGTCGTAGCCAGCCGGCCCGGGGACTGTCCCCCAGTTGTTCGCCGGGCTCTGCCAGTAAACGCCCGCCCACCCGACGCCTCCCGGCTGCGGTCCGCGGTACACCGCCTGGATGCAGGTATTCCCGGTGTGCGGGTCGTGGGCCCAGTCCTAGGTCATCGTCACGGCACGGTAGTCGCCCATGGCGCCCGACGGCACGTAATGGTTTCCGGATTCCCCGCGTCGGTGTAAACCGCGAAGGGCATCTCGGCGGGCGGGAATACCGGCGCAGCCACCTGGGCAGGGGCGTACCGCAGGTTGCGCATGTCCACTGTTTCGGCTGCCGAACCCTGGAAGATCAGCTCAAAGACGACGTATACATGCCGCAGGTCGACATTGGCGAAGAGGGAGAGCGGAAGCGCCACCGTGGACCAGTTTGAGGTCAGCGTCTCCTCGATGGTGATCTCGCTTCCGTTATCCGGTTGGGCCCGGTCCTTGATTCCCACGCTTACCCGCTGCCCGTTCGTCGTGGCGCGCAGTTCCACCGAGAGCGAGCGGTAGCGGCTCAGATCGATGGAAGGGCGATTCCCTAGCGGAGCGGGCCGCCCGGCGGTAATGAACATCGTTCCCCACTGTTGCCCCGCCGGGTAAGCGAGGGTCAGCACGCCCGGCTTGACGGTGAGCCAGTCGTGCCGGTGCCGGTTGGTGTCGATTCCGAGATCGAAGGGTTTCTCAAGCTTGGAGCCGACGAACACATCCCGGTAGCTGCGCTCCTTGAGCGTCCTCGGATTGGCGTCCGGAAGCCACTGTTTGAGGGCGGGTTTGAGGTTCCCGCTCTGGTCGTAGAGGCCCCAGTGCGTGCCGACTCCCTGCTCGTTGGTCTTCCAGTCCTCGTCGAACGCGTTAGCTTTTTCGAAAATAACTTCTACCCTGTGATGCCGCTTTCGCGCCTTTCGTGTCGCGAGGTGGGGGCCAAGTGGCTGCCGACGGCCCTGGTGCCTATAGGGCGGAACGGCCGGTTCCGGCAAGCC
>Ga0335078_10012784_pt1 | contig 12437 bp, 10 predicted proteins | sample Lox_Sample_32_FD_206711 | JGI IMG/M metagenome (GOLD analysis project Ga0335078, IMG submission 206711) | Soil microbial communities from Loxahatchee National Wildlife Refuge, Florida, United States - Lox_Sample_3.2 | ecosystem: Environmental > Terrestrial > Soil > Wetlands | place: USA... | reverse complement strand
GGCTCCTCAGCTGCCTCCACCACTGCCTCGCCACCAGCCAGCACTACGACGAAAACACCGCCTTCCCCCCGTCCGCACGCACGGCACACCCCAAAGCAGCTTGACAACTAAACCGCATCGGATGTCTGTCATCCCGCCTCCGGGCTGGCCGGCACAATGACCCAGCAAGACCAATCCCCCCGGGTTCTGCCGCTGGCCCGCATGCCGCCACCGGGGATGCCGCCCGCTCAAGCCCAGCTGACCCGGCCCCGTGCGAGCTTGCCCCCTACGCCCGGTACTTCGGGTGCGCGTCAGGCGCCGCGGTCAGCGCCACCTCAGATCAGGTACCTGATCACCGGGACCCGGATACGCCATTGCCCCTTACGGAAAGTACTTGCCCACCCGCCCCCGTGGTCACCAGGCCGCCGCCGCGGCTACAGGCCGTAACCGCCCGGCCGATATCCAGCGATACCTCCCTGCCGAATATTTGCGGCTCCCCTCGCATTGGCTCAACGCGCTGGCGAGTACAGATCAGCCATTTCGGGGCGGTCCAAGTCCGGCCGGGCGTATCGGCCTTCTGGTGGCGGTCCTGCCTGGCAGTCCCGGGGGCACGTTGGGCGGCGGGTTTGGGCGCCTAGCTGATGGCTCCGGTATCGCTGGCTCTCGGCGGGCCGGCTGGGCGGGTGGGTTCAGGTGCTGCTTCCGCTAGCGCGTACTCAACGGCGCGGCTGCCTCCAAGGGACTGTCCCCGTGTCCAGGCCCGCTCGAATGCTGCATCTCCCATGCGGGAGCGCAGCGCGGCCAGGAAACCCTCGTCGTGGGCGGCGCGGGGCACGACCGCGTGCAGCCAGCCGCTGCCCTTGGCCTGCAGGAGCGCGCCTGCGGCAGCGAGCAGATGCACGGCGCGCTCCAGGTTGTCCTGCTGCATGGCGACCGCGGCCAGTGCCTCGAGGTAGTAGGCGACGCTTGGTTCGTCCCCCGCCTCGGCAGACTGCGACACCCCTTCCTGCAGGCGTTCCGCCGCGCCAGCCAGATCGCCCTGTGCCTGGCTGCTGAGCGCCAGGTCGTAGAGCGAGATGAGGATGGTGAACCGGTCCTGCGCGCTGCGGGCCGCGTTCAGGCCCTCGGTGAACAGCTGCGCTGCGCGGTCGTGATCTGCCTGGCTGAGCCGGATCTGGCCGAGGAAATTGCACACGAGCGCCACGTCCAGTAGGTGCTGTGCACGCTCGGGTCCTGCGAGCCGGTCGTTGCCTGCCTCCTGTAGCGGGGCGAGCGTCTGTTCGAGCAACTCGCTGGCTCGCGCGTCCTGGTGCTGCAATGCCAGGAGGTGACCCAGCATGGCTGCCGCCGTGGCTGCGCCCAGCATGTCCCCGGCCTGGCGGTACAGCGGCAGGCTCTGCTCCAGCAGCGGCTGCGCTGTGGCCTGATCCCCGGACGCGAATTGACCGAAGCCGATGCCGCTCAGCGCCAGGGCACGCTGCCGCGGCGGCAGGTGTTCGCTCTTGGCCAGGATGTCCACGTAGGAGGCGAGTTCCTCGGCGTGGCCGCGCAGCCACCAGAACCTCCATGTCGCCCAGGACAGCTGTATCGCCGGCTCAGGCTGGTCCTGTTCCACCAGCCAGGACATCGCGGCGCCGAGGTTGCCGTGCTCGGTCTCGAGCCGCTCCAGCCACGCCAGCTGTCCGGGACCCTGCAGCTCGGCTGGAGCCGGCTCGGCGAGCGCCAGGAAGTAGGCCGCGTGCCGGTCGTGCGCCTCCCGCCAGTCAGCGCCGTCGCGCAGGCGCTCCAGCGCGTACTCCCGGATGGTCTCCAGCAGTCCGAAGCGCGGCTCGCCGTCGCGCGCCTGCGGCTGCACCAGGCTGCTGTCCACCAGCGAGCCCAGCGTGTCCATGACGTGCCCGGCCCGGCCCCGGTCCGCCGGCCCGGCGGCGCCGACGGCCTCTGCGGCGGGCAGGTCGAAGGTTCCTGCAAACACCCCTAGGCGGGCGAATAGCGCCTGCTCGCCGCCAGACAGCAGATCGAAGCTCCAGTCCAGGGTGTTCCGCAGTGTCTGCTGCCGCTCAGGCTGGTCGCGCGCTCCGCCCGTCAGCAGCCCCATCCGGTCGTCGAGCCGGGCCAGCAGGGCCTGCGGTGGCAGCAGCCTGACCCTGGCGGCAGCCAGCTCGATGGCCAGCGGCAGCCCGTCCAGCCGCCGGCAGATCTCGGCGACCGCCCCGGCGTTCCCGCTGGTCAGCTCGAAACCCGCGGACGCGGCTTGCGCCCGCTCCACGAACAGGCGCACCGACGCGCATCGCTGCACGTCCGCCGCGGTCCCGCCGGCCCCGATCGGTGGCACCGGGAGCGTCGGCACCGGGAACTCGTGCTCACCGCTGAGCCGCAACACCATCCGGCTGGTCACCAGCGCCACCACGCCGGGAGCGGCGCCCAGCAGCTCAGCCACCAGTTGAGCCGCCCCTATCACCTGCTCGAAGTTGTCCAGCACTAGCACCAGCCGCCGGGCGCGTAGGTATGACTTCAGGTCGGTGATCAGCGCGCCGCCCGAGGTGTTCAGCCCAGCGCGGCGGCGATCGCCGCCGTCACCAGCTCGGTCGCCCGGACCGAGCCGAGCTCAACGAACCGCACCCCGTCCCGGAAACCCGGACCCACCCGCTGCGCCACCTCCACCGCGAGCCTGCTTTTCCCGACTCCGCCCGGCCCGGTGAGGGTCACCAGGCGCACGCCCTCGGCACGCACCAGGTCGCTCACCGTCGCGGCGTCATCGTCGCGGCCCACAAGCGGCGTCGACGGCACCGGCACCGCTTCTGGAAGCGACGCCTCGTCCGCGGCGTCGTCCCCCGGTGGCGCCCGCTCGAACCGCTCGCTCAGCAGCACGGCCAGGTCGTTCTCGACCAGGCGCTGCAGCTCGGCGGCAGCAGAGAAGTGCTGGTAGGACACGTCACCGTCATCCCTGATCCGGGTCAGCAATTCGGTCAGCCGCGACTCACGCTCCGGCGCCGGCGACTTCACATAGATGAGCCTGGGCAGCCCCGCCGACAGCAGGTACTCATCCTCCAGCCCGGATACCTGTTCCCCCGGCGCGACCCAGCCGTAGCTCTGCCAGTACACGCCCACGAACACCTGGCTCTGCGCCAGGTAGGAGCGGTAGACCTGCCGCGGCGGGTGCGGCCGGGCGCCCAGCTCAAACATCACCGGCACCAGCCGCAGACCGGTCACCGCATCCCGCACGGCCTGCCGCTCCACACCCAGTTCCTGCAGCGTGGAACTCACAAAGACCCGCAACCGCTGGTCGGGCGTGCGGATCAGATCCGTCTCGGCCATCACTCCACAGCCTAGGCAGGCGCACCGGTCGGCGACAGATCCGGCCAGCCGGCGCCAGGGCCCTTATCCAGCGCGCCGGTTGGCCGGGCCAGGTCCCCTCGGAGCGTGCGCACCTGGTACGCGAGCCGGTCTGCCGGACGCCAGAGACCAGGCCGGTGATCTTCAACAGGGGGGCGCACGCGGTCCCGCAGGACACGCCCAAACCAGCTTCATCTGCGCGGCCGCCACTGCTTGACAGCCACGGCGCCTAAGCATGCAATTGGGCGGATATTGCACGGTTGGGTTGGTGGTGGCCGGCGCCGTTTCAGATGCCTGCACCGGGCAACGGTACGGCGCGCGTTACGTGCACCTTCGAGCAGGCCGGTTCATCCCTGATGTGGGCGGGCTGGGTATGAGCCAGAGGCTGCTGCCGCGCCGGGGACCAAGAACGTCAGAACTGCAGGAGCTCGCGAACCTCAACGCAGCCGTAGGTTGGCAACCTGTTTGCCCACTCGAGAGCGGCATTCATGGTGGGGAGATCCATGATGTAGAAGGCCTGAATCTGCCGCTCGCCTTCGGCGAACGGCCGGCGCTCCACGGCCTTGTCGAGCGCGTGCCCGGCTATCGCGGTCTGAACGAGACGGGCGTCTGTCGACGCGGGAGCGAGTGCTCCGTTAAGCACGAACGCGCCGTTGGCCTTCACCTGCTGGTCGAAATCGGCCCAGGCCTGGAAGTCGGACTCGCCGCCGCTCGCGGCATCTGCATCGGCCCACATCAGCATCAGGTAACGCATGCTCTGACGGTATCCCGGAGGCCGGACATCGATCCGGGACCCAGCCAGCGCTCCGACTCGAGCTGCGCCCCCGACAGGCTCGTACCTGGCCTGGTGCGCGAAAGGCATTGGAGTTTCGTGCTACTATTCCGTGCTGACAGTGCAGCACGGAATGGAGGCATCCCGTAGTGCCAGCTGGTCGTCCTGTCATCTGCAGGCAGTGCAGAAAACCGCTCCCACGCCCGAGTCCGGTCGGCCGGGTACGAGAGTACTGCAGCTCAACATGCCGCAGCGCGTCCCGGCGCGACCGGGCGCGGAAGACCCGGGGCGAAGGAACGCTTGTAAAGGATGATTTGACAGAGGTCGCTCGTAAGCCGAAGCTTGACATCGTGCGGAACGAAATCACCGGCGCGACGGGCGATCCGGCGGTGCGCGGACGAGCGGCGGCGCTCAGCCTTCTTGAGGGCCCGCCAGGCGGAACGCTCAGCGCGCTGGAGGCTATCGCGTTCGTGCGGGGCGCGGCGAGCGCGGTAGAGGCGGGGATGCGGGCTGTCGTGCAGCGCGCCAGGCAGGCAGGGCACACATGGGAAGAGATCGGGCAGGTGCTCGGCACAACCAGGCAGGCGGCGTTCCAGCGGTTCGGCAGGCCGGCCGATCCGCGAACCGGCCAGCCGATGGCGATTTCGATGCTGCCCGGCGCCGCTCAGCGCGGCGCCGTCCTGTTCGCCGACCTGGCGGCGCGCCGCTGGGCAGACGCGAGCCGGGACTTCGGTGAGCGGATCGCGGGCAAGCTTGACGCCGACGGCCTAGCGGCGACGTGGGCAAGGCTTGCCGGAATGATCGGGCAGCTCGAAGGGATGGGCGAGCCGGTGGCCTTCCAGGCCGGCGATCGCACGGTAGTGGATGTCCCGTTGTCTTTCGAGGCCGGGGAGCGGACGGGACGGGTCTCCTACGATCGCGGCGGGAAGGTCACCGGATTGTTCTTCCTGCCGCCGGGGCTCGCGTGAGCCCGACCGTGACTGGCCGGGCGGGCAGGAGGCCATTTCGGGCGGCCTGCTTGCTGGCGCCGTCTCCTGTGATCCACATTCACGAAATCAACCGCTGTACCGGAGGGTACCCGTGAACCATGTCGTCGTTGCGTCGGCGTCCATCGGCTACCACGCCCCGCTGGAGATCGCGCTGCCGATCATCGCCGCGGTCATCATCGTGAAGGTAGTTGTCTCGCGGGTCAGAGGGCGCCCAGCCATCATAGGCAAGATCGTCGTCCAGTGCGGGCGGGGCCACGTGTTCACGACGACCTGGTCACCGCTGGGCTCATTCACGTCCGTCAGGCTCGGCACCGCAAGGTTCCAGTACTGCCCGTCGGTCACCACTGGGCGCTCGTCCGGCCCGTGAGCAATCCGGCCTGACCGGCGGAGAGCGCCAGCTCGCCGACCGCGGCTGACGCGCAGCCGGATGTCGAAGGCCTGCCACGTCGATCTGGTCATGCCCACTTTCCAGCTGACCGTTTCATCGGCGCTGCCGGGCAGGCTTCTGGCCTATCACTTCAGGCTGCCGGCTCACTGTCGTGTCTCCGTCTTCGCCGGGTTCAGGCAGAGGACTGCCCAAGGCCAGGCCGGTGAGTCCCGCCCTGCGGGACGGGCCGGGCAACGTGGAACATCTGGACCGTCGTACTCCACGAGCTCGGCCGCTAGCCGCACAGACTGACCCGGTCTGTGCGGCTCAGCTGATGAGCGTCGGTGGGAGCCTGCCCGCGCAGATCCGCGGCACTGCGCGCGTTACAAACCCGGCGCTCTGGCTACCGTGTGTAACGTCTGGTGGCGCCACACGAACTACCGCTGGGTTCTTCCGGCGGGCCGGGCGGGCGGCTGCCGGTACCGGGTGACCTGCCAGGCTGGAGCGGATGGCTCGGCCAGGGGCAGATCAGGATGGTGGTCCGGGCCGCCGTCACGTGCGGGCAAAACCATTCGACAAGGCCTTCCGTGGCCGGGCACTGTCGCGGGATGGGTATACGCATCCAGTGCCTGTGTATTGACTCCGGTGATCCGGCCAGGATCGCGTCGTTCTGGCAGTCGGCGCTCGGCTGGCGGCGTACGTCGGAGTCGGGCGGCGAGGTCGTCCTGGAGCCCCCTGAGGGGAGCCGTGAGGATGGCGTGGCTCCTGACCTGCTGTTCCTGCGGGTTCCTGAGGGCAAGGTGGGCAAGAACCGGCTGCACCTGGACCTGCGGCCTGGCGATCAGGCGGCCGAGGTGGCCCGGCTGGAAGCGCTCGGCGCCCGGCGCGTGAGCATTGGCCAGGGCGAGGTCAGCTGGGTTGTCATGGCTGACCCGGACGGCAACGAGTTCGACGTGCTGCGGCCGCTGCCACCCACCGGGCCGGCGGCAGGCTAAGCAACGGCGGGCTGGCCGCGGGGCCGGATCGCCGGACAGGGGCTTCACCGTGCCGCGGAAGCGGCGCCGTGCTGCTTCGAATGCAAGGAGCCGGGATGTGCGGCGTGCTCGCAGTAGGAGCTTTCGGCATCATCCCGGCCGCGGTCTTGACCGTGCTTCGGGGAAGACGGTGACATAATTCGTCTACCTATGTAGAGTTATCTGCCGTGGCAACAGGTTCGCGGATCTCGGCGCAGACGCTGTCGGTACTGGCGGCGCTGTGTGACCAGCCGTCTGAGTGGGTGCACGGCTACGCGCTGGCCAAGCAGACGGGCCTGAAGTCGGGCACGCTGTATCCGGTCCTGATCCGGCTGGCTGACCGGGGCCTGGTGGAGGCCTGCTGGCAGGACGAGCCGCAGCCGGGCCGGCCACGGCGGCACCTGTACCGGCTGACCGCTGACGGGCTTGCCGCTGCCGTGCGGGCCGGTGGGGCTGAGCCCGCGGCCCGGCCGGGACGGCGGGCGCCGCTGGCCAGGCGGGATGTGGCAATGCGAGCGGTGCGGTGAGCGGGCCGGGCCGGCCAGGCCGCGCGGTGCGGCGCGCCGCGCTGCGGATGGTGCCGGCCGCGCGGCGTGACTGGATCGAGGCGGTCTGGGCTGAAGCCGCCGACGTGCCGGCGGGGTGGCGGCGGCTGACCTGGCAGGCCGGTGGTGTGCAGCTGATAGTGGGGGAGACGTTGGTGCTACGCAGAATCGGGATCGCGCTGCTGTTCGGGGTGGCGGCGGCCGCGGCGGGCTGGGCGGCGTGGCCGGGCCCGCCTGCCTACCTGGCCGCCTCGAATCAGCGGGCCCTGGTGATCGCGACGATCGTGGTGCTGGCCGGGCTGCCGCTGCTGGCACGCCGATTGTTCGGGCCCGCTGGTCGCAGCCGGACAGCCAGGGCTCTTCGCGTCTGCGCGTACGCCGCGGTCCTGGCCCTCATGCCGGCCAGGAGCATCATCGAGGGGTTCCGTGACGTGCCACCACGTGCAGGCATTGACCTGCGCGTCTACGCGATTATCAACCTCGAGCATCGGGTGGCGAGATCCGAATCGTTCGACTGGATCGCGTTCCTGGTCATCATGGTGCTGTGCGCGGCTGCCATGCTCTGGCTGACCTCGCAGCGGTCACGGGTCACCCCGGTCACACTTGCCGTCGGCGTCGGCGCGGGCATTGCGGTCGGCGGCATCGTTTTCGCCGTGGCACCGCTTGGGCTCAGCAAGGCTGCCACCAATCCGTGGCTGCCAGGATCTGAAGTCGATCCGCTGGTGCTGCTCGCCTGGATCCTGGTCCTCTTCGCACCGGTGACCGCCGGTCTTGTCGCCCAGCGGCGTTATACGGCCTCATCCAGCGCAGCCCCGCCGGCCAGTGCCGTTGCCCGCCAGGTTTTGGCCGCCGGGCTGCTCACGAACCTGGTCGGCGCGCTGCTCGTCGCCGCTCTCGGCACTGGTACGACCGCGCTGATGCTCAGGGCGGCCTGGTTGCGGAACTGGCTCTACCACGGTCAGCGCCAGTATTTCGGCATCGCCGGGCTACGCTCTCTGCTGCACGGCAACCTGGCCGGAATCGCCTACAGCCACGAGCTCACCGCCTCCGTGAATTCGTCAATGTTCCTCGTCATGTGCGTCGCGTTTCCGCTGATCGCCCTCGTACTGACTGGGCTGCCCGCCCTGGGCGCGCTTGGCAGCGCTGAAACAGAACAGGGTGGTGAGCCGCCCCGGGGAGGCGGCGGCCCGCCAGCCCCCAAGGCGGTGCCCGACGGGCCAGGAGGTGCTCAGCTGGGGATCCGCTCCTGCCACAGCGCGGATCCGGGTCCTGGCCTGCCCGGCCGTCACGGCTCAGCCGCGAGTGCCGGTCGGGATCGGCTCACCATCGGCTGACCCGCACCAGCCACCTCTGCTGGCGGCCAGGTGGCAGCTACCGGCCAGGCATCGATTCCAGACGGTGTACAGGTCTCCGAGCGCCGCACAGATAGTGGCGAGGGAACGCCACGACGCGCGTGTGGCAGCAGTGGCTACCCCGTGCCCGGCGCAGGGCCCGGGCCACTGCCCGGCCGGCCGCTGTGATCGCCTGTGCTGCCGGGACCCTGGCCGCCGCCCTGGCCGGTGGCCACATCATCATGGCTGGCGTGCCTGGCGGCGGTGCCAGCGCACGCGGGGCAGGGAGGCCGGTGATGGCCTTCCTGCCCCGCGCGTCTGCCCGGATGGGGCGCTAGTTCACCTTCTCGGTGCTAGTTCACCTTCACCTTGAAGGTCGTGCTGCCCGTCATGCCATAGCTGTCGGTGACGGTCAGGGTGATGGTACGCGTCACGCCGCCAGTGGCGTAGGTGTGCGACGCGCTGCCGGTTGAGGTGGTAGTGGTGGTGCCGTCACCCCAGTTCCATTTGTAGCTGGTCACCGCGCCGCCCGGGAATGGGTCGGACGTGCTGGCGGTCCAGGTCCGGCTGGTGTGGTGGGTCACCGTGGCCGGGCCGCTGATCGTGGCGGACGGCCCGGTCCGGATGAACAGGGCCAGCCCGTTCGGCGTGCCGACGCCGGTTGGCCCGTCGTAGCCGAGCGACGCGTCACAGGTCCGGATGCCCACGGTGGGTATCCCGCCGGCGGTGTAGGAGCAGTCCACCAGGCCGTTCCCGGACGAGTTCGGGTTGGGGCACTGCGAGGCGCCCTCACCGTCGCACCAGCCATTGCCGCCAGTGGTGATGTCATCGGCGTTGCGCTGGTGCCCGTACAGGGTGAGCGCCGGGTAGGCCACGCCGCGCGCGCCGCCCGCCAGTGCGTAGGCGGACGCGATGATCGGCGAGGACAGCGAGGTGCCACCGACGGTCAGCCAGCCCGGAGTGGATGGGCACGGCGCGGAGCCGCAGTTGTAGGAGTCGTAAATGTCGAACCCGGTCAGGTAGTCGGCATCCGCCGCCACGTCGTTGTCCAGCCGGTTGCTGCCGCATCCGGTGCGGCCCCAGACGCTCAGCGAGGTCTGCCAGCGCCGTGCGCTGAACAGCGTGCTGCAGCCGCCACCGCCGGCCCCCAGTGCCTCGCCGAAGGCCTGCTGCAGCACATCCCGCGGGCCGTTGTCGTTCCACACGCTCTCCGACTGCCGGTTGGCGGTCTGGTTGAGGTACAGCGAGGTGCCGCCCACGCTGACCGTGGTGTTGTAGGCCGCGGGAATGCTGGGCTCGTTATAGCTCGCCAGCAGGTCGTAGAAGTCGAACCCATCGTCACCGGACGAGGCGGTGATCACGACTCCGGGGTGGTTGAACGCGGCCTGGAAGCCCGGGCTGGTGCCCGACTCCGGTTCGCCGAAGGAGTTCGTCACCTCGTTGGCGCCCAGTGCGACGGCCGTGTTCTCAGCGGTGGCCAGGTCACTGTTGCTCGGGGAGGTGGCCTCGACCAGGATGATCTTGCAGCCCTGGCACACCGAGTGCACCGTTTCCACGTCCAGGCTCTCTTCCACCGACCAGCCCGAGGTGTCGTCCGGGGGCAGTGCGCTGCCACCGGTCTCGTTGACCACCTTGAGGCAGCCGTTCGTGGTGCTGCACGAAGTCAGGCCGTAGTTCGTGTCGAAGGTCTGCAGGTCGGCGTTGATGCCCGGGTCGTTGTAGGCGTCCACGATGGCCACCGTCTGGCCGTGCCCCCCGGTGGTGGGCAGCCCGTAGGCTGTGCCCAGGTCCCCAGGGGTGAGCCCGCCGGCCGGGCCGATCGTGTCCGGCTTGGTGGCACCGGCGGCGATCTTGAACGGCCGCGCGCCCTTGGTGCCCTTCTTGACGACCTTGCGGATCTCGGCGTCACAGGCGGCCATGTGCGCCCGCCGGGGCGTCCCGCAGACTCGCTCGCCCACTGCATAGCGGGTGACAGCGTGCGGTTCGGCCGAGCTTCCTGCTGTCCGGGTGGCGGTAGCTGCGGTAGCCGGGGCCGTCATGATCACCGCCAGGCCGACCGCAGCCGAGGCGGTTACCGCGGTTGGCCAGTAACGAGAGATTCGCGTTGGAAAATGTCGCATTTGGACCCTCCCTGCGGTGGCCGCGGCGGAATTCAGCCCAGGCCCCGCAATAGAGCGATGGTGAGTTTAAGGCCGGTAAAGGCCAGCCCGCAGCGTACTACGGGACTGGCAAATGATTGCGGGGACTTGCTAATTAACTTGGCTCCGGGCTTGCCCGAATAAAGATCTCTGTGCCTATTCGGTGCCTTTGCGCGACGTCCCCCGGTGCGTTTGCGCGCGCGCTGCCGGAGCGCTAAATCCCGTTGAGAATGGACGTTACTACAAGCGGGCACCGGAATGGGGACGGGGCGTCAGCCCTGGCCTGGGGGTGCCGAAAACCTGCGTCACCTGGGCAGATGCTCGGCAGATCGCGGTCGGCCCGGCCTCGCGTTCGGGTGCTGGGCGGGCAGGTCTTGGTCCGCCGGAGGTGCGATGATCTCCGGCTTGTGAGCTTGAGGCATCAACTTCTCCGGTCACACCTTCCAGCGCATCAGGTACGGGGGCACGTCACCACCTGCCGCAATCCCTCTATCAGCGACCCGCCGGGCATCATCCCCAGACCGGACGGGGCGATGTGGTTCACCAACTCCGGCCTGATGACCTTCTACTCCGGCCCACCATCAGCGGTCCGCTGGGTTCTCCGGCTTGAGCGGCGGGATGCGCCGGAGTCCCGGTAAACTTGTGCCCAGCCACGATGAGAGTCGCGCGCCATGTTACCGGAGCATTAGACATGACCGCTGATGCGGATCGGCCGGGTGTGTTCGTCGTTTCCACCGGCCGCTGCGGCTCGACGATGCTGTCGAACATGTTCCGGCTAAACCCGGAGATTCTCTCCTTGTCCGAGTTCCTCGCCATGCTGTGGCCCGATCCGCTCCCACGGGGTGAATTCGGCGCGGCGGCGTACTGGCGGCTCCTCACCGAGCCCGGGCCGTTGTTTAGGCTCGCATACCGGCTCGGCGTGCGTGTCCCGGAGTTCTTGTACCTGCCAGGGTCTGGCAGCAGGTTCACTGCGGCTGGCGGGATCCCACCGATCCTGACTACCGCACTGCCGCACCTGAGCGATGATCCCGAAGGGCTCTATGGCGAAGTGCAGGCGTTCGTCGCTGGCCTGGGGCCCGCCTCCGCCCCGGTCCAGCACCGGCGCTTGTTCGGGTGGCTGCGCGATCGCCTCGGCGCGCACGTATGGGTCGAGCGCTCGGGCAGTTCGCTGTTGTATTTGAGGCAGCTCGCCAGCTTGTTCCCCGACGCCAGATTCGTGCACCTCTACCGTGACGGGCGCGAGTGCGCCTACTCGATGAGCCGCAATGCCGGATACCGGCTTGGAGCGGTCGCGATGATGCTGCAGTCGCGCCTGGGCATGTCGCCCTACCTGGGCGACGGCAAGCGGCCAGATCAGGTGCCGCCCGATCTGCGGCCGTTCATGCCCGAGACGTTCGATCACGCGGCGTTCGCGCGGTTCGAGGTGCCGGTGGCGGAGCTCGGGCAGTTTTGGTCTGACATGATCATGCCCGGACTTGATGTTCTCGCCCGGCTGCCGCCTGAGCGCGTGCTCCAGCTCAGCTATGAGGACGTGGTTGCGGAGCCACGGCAAGCCCTGCTACGGCTGGCGCATTTCGCCGGCCTGCCGCAGGCAGATGAAGGCTGGCTCGACCGCGCCGCGGGGCTGGTGGAACCACGGGCGCCCCGCTGGCTGGGCCTGCCGGAAGAACAGATCCATGAGCTAACCCGCGTGTGCGAGCCGGCGATGCGGCGGCTCTACGGCAGCTCGTGGTGATCGTGCAGGCATCGGTGGCGGCTCGTTGCAAGCCCGGAACCTGAACCCCCTCATGGACCTGGGGGATGCGGGGGGCACGGGCGACGACGTTTCCAGCAGGCAGGCGCGGGGTCCGTTATCCGCTCACGTGTCCACCGTGTCGGCTGCTGGGCCGGTGCTGGAGTCGCCGGCTGGGCCGGGGATGCCGGCGAGGAAGTGCAGGACCTCTTGGTTGGCGGCCTGGGTGGCGTCG
>Ga0335078_10012783_pt1 | contig 12437 bp, 8 predicted proteins | sample Lox_Sample_32_FD_206711 | JGI IMG/M metagenome (GOLD analysis project Ga0335078, IMG submission 206711) | Soil microbial communities from Loxahatchee National Wildlife Refuge, Florida, United States - Lox_Sample_3.2 | ecosystem: Environmental > Terrestrial > Soil > Wetlands | place: USA: Florida... | reverse complement strand
TTCCAAAATCAGAAACAAACTGGTCAGAGCGAAGTCCAGATTCGTTGAGGCTCGAATCCAATTCGCGAGATTCACTTCTTCAAGTCCCTGCGGCGTTTGTGGCGCGCCGGTAGCACTCAGGGAGCGCACAAGCGAAGAGAACGTGGAGAAATAGCCTTTGATAGAAGCCTGAATCCGCTCCGCAGGGAGATGTTTCTCGTCCGCGGACCGAAAAAGGTTCATCGTCAGGCGGAGAATGGCGTCGTTATATACCCGCAAGAAATTCGAAGCGTCGATCTTCTGGAGCAGCATCCAGTTGATGTACAGCCGATAAGGCTCGAATTCACGAGACTTGGCGTCAAATGCGGGTTGGAACTCGTGCTCCGCTCTTAACTCCCCGATCGGTCGGAACAACTCGTCGACGACTCTCTGGACCACGGGTACCAGCTCCGAGACGATATCTGCCATGTCTTGCCTCTCCCGTTCGCGCAGGATGCGAGCGAGCTCCTCGAGAGTTCGGGGCGTAATCACGGGCGCGAATTGTAGTTGCTCAATAGCCATGGCAGGGCCGTCTCTTCAACCTTAACACCGCTGGCCAGTGGACGTGGCAGCCAACTGCCGTTCGGGTTTGCACTGCAGGTCGTTTTTCTTTCTGTTCACTGTCCCCTGTTCACAAGACGGCGGACGCTGAACAGTGCGGATGCCGGCAGCCATTTGCCGGTCACGTAGAGCTGTTTCATCGGAGAAAGCCAGGTATTCAAGAAGGGACAGCCACTTTTTCGGTTATTCCGTGATCTGGACCTATAAGAACATCACGCCGTCCAGAGACTCGGCCGCACTTCTCGGATTTCGCCCGGCGTTCACGAACGCTGGATGAAGCCACTTGGTCGTATCATGCCCGAACCGTTGAAGTGGAAGAATAGAACGTAGAGTCTGGACCTGGGATTGCGGCACTCGCCGGCTCAACGTAGCGCTTATGAACGCTGCCGCCACGGGCCGCATCAACCGGTGGACGGCGGGAGATTGCGCAATGCGTGAGTTCGGCGAATCTGGATTCCGAGCGCCGATCACCCAGCCGTTTGCGAAACAACTTCCCTGTCTGTGCCGGATGGCCGCGCCGGTTTGGACCGGCGCACTCTCCTCCGTGCTATAGGTCAGGAGAAACGTCCTGTACTGCTGGACGCCGCAATTGGCTTCGTTTCTCCTTTTGGCTCGTTTTGTGGACAATAATCCCCTTTGTTTCCATCGGATTGCTGCCACAATTGGGTTCGTTTTTGTTCGTTTGGATTTTTGAGAGGCTTAAGTTAACGCTTATGGGGCCATGCCCTGCACCTTGAGAGTTCCTAAAACTTGCCGCTCAGAACTGCAGGCGTAACTGCATCGTAATCGAACGAGGGCCGGCTTGCTGCACGTTCTGGCCCTGGGTGATCTGTCCGAAGGAACTGCTGGCGATGTTCATATTCGGGTTGGCATCGTTGAGGATGTTGAACAGATTCGAGATCTGCGCTTCATATTTCACTCCGATCCGCTCGGTAAGGAAGAACGTCTTGCCCGCAGACATCGAGAAGGTGTGGGTTGGTGGTCCCTGGAGGATGCCCACGCCGCAGTTGCCAAAGCGGCCGATGTTACTTGCAGGAACGGAAAAAGCCGACACATTGAAGTAGGCGGCGGTCGTCGGGTTGGACAAATATCCGGTCTGGCCGCTGCAATCCGGCCGCTGGTTACTCACCGAGCGGTCGGAGGGAAAAGTACCGGAGGGATCCGAAAGGCTACTCGGGAAATATGGCGTGAGCCAAGACCCCGTCTGGAGGAGAGTGACGCCTGTAACGTGCCATCCGCCGATGGCCAGGTTGGCGGCACGGCTGACGTTTCCGAGGAAGCGCTGTCCGCGGCCAAACGGCAGATCGTAAACAAACGTGCTCACGAAACGGTGCCTGGGATTGTAGAAGGCATTCCCAGAGTCGGCGGCGATATTGAAGATGTTCTCGACATTGTTGCCGTTGTCGCCCTGGCCTCCGATCGGAATTGCCGATGAGGGCGCGGGACCCAGGGCATTGGTGATATTTTTTGCCCACGTGTAATTGTTGAAAAACTGGAGGCCGTTTGAGAATCGCTTATTCACTTCAAAGGTCAACGCATCGTACTTGTCGCTGGGTCCGTTGGCCCGGGTAAGCACCTCGCGGAAGGCAGGGTACAGCAGATTTTGCTGGCGCAGGGCGGGCGTCGCGGTCAGCGCGGCGTAACCAACCGTATTGGGCGCAACCTGATTGAGATCCGGGCTATAAATCAGATTGTAAGTGTGGGAACCAGTGTAACTGGCCCTCAACACTGTGCCCCAGCCGATGTTGTGATCAATGGAGGCATTCCACTGGAACACCGTCGGATCCGCCAGGTCCCACTGGTTGGCGCGGCGATAGCCGGGATGCGCCGGGGGGGCGTTAGTGCCACTCGGGAACGCATTCGGGAACGAAGTCGTACCATAATCCGCGTAGTAACTGGTATCCACGCCCAACAGAGAGTAGAGGACGGCACCAAGGACTGGCACGGAGTATCTGCCCATGGAGGCACGGATAGACGTTTTGCCGTCATGTCCAGGACTCCACGCTATACCGAAGCGCGGCTGGATGTTATTGAAATCGGTGTAGCGCAGTGTATCCGGTAAGCCAACCTGACTGGCAGTCACGAACGGAGTGTTCCCTACGGCCTGTTTCCACAGTGGGTTAATCAGGTTAGCCTCATCGTTCTGGACCACCAAAGCTCCTCCGGGGACCTTGGTATCGAAATTGCCAAGCTGGTGGGTCGCATCGTTGAAGGGTGTATTGACTTCGTATCTCAGGCCAAATGTCACCGTAAAGTTGGGACGCAGACGCCACTCATCCTGCGCAAAAGCGCCAAAATGATAGCCGAACGGTTTGCCGTCGGGCCCGTTCTGCGCCTGGACCGCATCGGGGACTATGCCGAGCAGGAACGTGGAAAACGCCTGGGCGTCGTTACCAGCGTAGAAGTAATCGCCGTATTCGTCGCCTAGATTGAAAGTGATATTGTCTTGATAGTCGAGACGGCGGAAGTTACCACCGAACTTAACGCTGTGACGCCCGTGTATCCAGGACAGATTGTCACCGACCTCGATTGTGCCGTTTTTGTTTATCCGAGGGTGTCCGTACGGATTGGTCGCGCCGCCCAGTATGTCTCCCATGTAGAATACGGGGACGCCGCCCAGACCGTTCTTGGGCGGTCCCGGCAGGCCGAGGATACCCGCGTTTGACACGATCGAATCGCCCTGTGACGCTTCCGGATAGCCGAATGTGAAGTTCGCACGCGAGTATCCGAAACGCAGCTCGTTGATCAGGTTGGGCTTGATGACCCAGCTATACGAAATGGCAACGTTTGTAAGATCGGAGTCGGTTGTAAATGGCCCCAGAAGCGGGTTGTAAGACGCATCTCCTGCTCCGCCGGCGCCAATTGCAACGTCCGTCCCCACTGATGTGATGGTCTTCTGCGTTACGCGGCCCCACAAGTGATGATTGGACCCGAAGTTCTGGTCGAGGCGGCCGTCGAACCCGTCGTTGTTGTAAGTTCCCGGAAACGGTTGCACCAGGTTCGGCGAGGTGATCGCGTCTTCGGAGTTCGTCGGTGTGGGAAAGATGAACGGGATGAGCTTCGCCGCAGTGGAATTGATCAGTCCAGAGGGAATGGTGTTGTTGGCAAAGGGTATGCCTGTAATCGGGTTGACAATCGTTGTTCCCGCGCCGCTGAAATCTCCTGTCCGCCATGCCGCGGGAATGGTGTTGGTGTCGATCAGACTATTGGTGCTCAGGCGAACGCCTTCATAATCGAAATAGAAAAACGTTTTGTTCTTGCCGTTGTAAATATGGGGCAGCGATACCGGGCCGCCGATCGACATGCCGAAGGTATTCGCGTCGCCTGTCGGAACGATGCCGCTGATTTGATCTTGCGCGTTTAGACTCTCGCGCTGGAAGTACCAGAATGCGCCGCCGTGAAAATCGTTTGTACCGCTTTTGCTGATGACCGTGAGGTCGGTCGGCTGGGCAAATTCAGCACTGTTGGAAGCCGTATTTACGCGAAACTCGGCAATACCCTCGACTGAGGGAAAGAGATCGTGCGTGGGGCCGCCCTGGCGCGGAAGCTGTGTGGATATGCCGTCCAGAGAGAAGGACGTAGCCGTGGGCAACTGGCCCGCGATGGTGAGATTCCCGCTGGCGTCGGACTGAACACCGGGCGCTAGAGCCGCAACCCCAATGGGGCTCGGGTCGGCCGTCGCGCGGAAATTGAGAGCGAGTGAGTTGATGACTTCGCCGGACTTCGAATCGGCAAGCGTGAGTTGCTCACTGACGGACGTCTGCGCGGTTACTTCCACGGTCGTTGCCGTCGCTCCTGCCAGGGGCAGTTGTAAGTCCACACGTCGCTCTTCCCGGGCCAGCAGGGGAACTCCTTTTTCTTCCGCAGGCGCGAAACTTGCTGCGGAGGCGGAAAGGTTGTAAGTGCCCGGGTCGAGATTGACAAAGCTGAAGAACCCTGCGGCGTTGGTCTTTACGGAGCGGACTACCCCAGTGCTGGTGTTGGTGGCTTCGACTACCGCATCGCGAATAATTGCAGAGCTCGGATCGGTAATGTTTCCATAGATGGTGCCGTATGTCGACTGCGCGAACGCAGCACCGGACAGGAACAGAATGGCGGCAGCAAGGCGCACGTTACGTTTCATCGAACTCCTCCAGTCAGTTGTAGAAACTGAGCGACCGCAGCGGCGGAAGGCGCACTGATCCCGCCCCTGCTGTCGCACGAAAAGCGTTTTAGATTACGTTGACTTTCGAGTGTACCTTTCGACCGTTTCAATAGAGCGAAGATTTGCTGAATAATCGATTACAGCCGAGTAACTTCAGCGGGCCAGAACGCGCCGCAATTTGGCGGTGTAGTGTTTCGCAGCAGGCACCTGCAGATTCGGAATCTTGGCGCTGTCATCCCAGCGGCGGAGCCGGACTGCGCCCTGATGAAACGGGTTCGCCTCGAAACGCTGGATCTCTTCCAGTGTTAGCGGACCGCCCTGGAGTTCCAGGCTACGGATGGACGCGGGCGAAAGGATCTGGCGATATCCGGGATCTACCGCACAGAGATAGCGCTTAGCGATGACGTGCAGCCGCACCGGCTCCGAGACCTCCGGGCCGAAATGCTTTGCCAGCCAGGCGTATCCCGTCTCTTCATGAATGGCATCGATTCCGCGTTCGGCCGGATCGTCCTGATCTGGCCCGAACAGGTGCCCGATGTCGTGTAGCAGCGAAGCGGCCACGAGCGCATCGGAGGCCCCATCCACTTCGGCCAGGTGCGCAGCCTGCAGCGCATGCTCGCGCTGCGAGAGCGGCTCTCCCAGATAAGCAGCCGATCCGCGAGTCTCGAATAACAGAAGAATTTCGTCAATGCAATCCATGGCGTTTAAGTACGGCTATCTGGCTGCGCAATCCATCTTGATCGAGGTAGCACCCCTGCAGCCAGCGGGCATCGGCTGAGGAGAAGGCGGTGCGGCCGTGCAGCACGCGTCGGTTGTCGAACACTACAAGCTCTCCCTCGGCCAACGGTGTACTTGCTACATGCCGTCCGTCCCGTAGTAACTGGGCGAACACGCGATAAGCTCGATAGAACTCCGGAATCTTGCCCAACGGCAGGCGCAACGGAGCGATCGAACGGCTGTTGTAATGAACCGCTTCGACGTGGCCACTCTCACTCTGTAGGATAATGGGCCGCTCCGCCCAAAGGTAACTGGTAGCGTCGGCGAATTCGAAACGTACCGGAGTGGCGGCTAGGGTATTGACAGTTTGCGGATCTTGCGAGCGGAGCGTCTCCGCAACTGAGAAACCGTCGGCGAATAGGCTGACACCGCCACCTTCGCCCGAGTGTAGGCAGTGTAATGTCTGTAATCCCGGAACGGGATCGCGGTACGGATTGTCCGTGTGCAGACCAAGCGAGAGGCCGGTATAGGCCAGGTTATTGGGATCGGACACTGCGCGCACGTCGAATACTCGTCCGTAGTTGGTTTCGCGCACCCAGCCAATCAGCGCTGCGACCTCCAGGACTTTGCCCTTCGTAGTCGGCACTCCGGAAAGGAATGCGATGCCCAAAGTGGCGATTGTCTCCAGCCACTCCAGCCGCGTCGCACTGGACTCCAATACTCCGGCATAAGAGAAGCGCTTCAGGACGCCAGGAGTTGAGGCCTCCCACAGCTGCACCTGCGCCGGCTCGGCATGTTCACTACACGGGCAGTGCTCGAAGAGCCAATCGCTGGGGAACGCCGTCGATCTTAAGTCACTCCAGGAAAGCTGGACGATGCCATCCGCCGAATAGCAGCCGCCTTCGATGGCAAGATTCTCCGGAAGGTCGGCGATATCGATCAGGCGCTGCCCGGTGCGCTGGTCGCGATGCTGCGGATCGTTGTCCAGAAGCCAGGTAGCATGGTATTCACTTCGGTGGCCATCCTGCCAGGTAATGTTTACGCGATCGGGCTGACACTTCATCTCGATGATTTTCACACGCCGATCCTCCGCTCCTGCCGCAGAAACGCGGCCGCGGCCAGGCTCGAAAGAAACGCCACCACTGCCAGCACGAGAAACGCCCCGCCCCAGCCGTGGCTCACCGAAATGCGCGCCATGCTGTCGCCAGAGAGCACGCCACCTAGATAGCCGACACCATCGATGATGCCGGAGGCTGTGCCGCTCCCCTGCTTCCCGCCGAAGTCGAGCGCTACCGCGCCGCCAAGAAAAGAATAAGGCCCCACGACGAGAAAGGCGACCAAAGTAACCAGAACCACGGGCAAGGTTCGTGAGTCGTGCATCGCTCCGGTGGCCATTACCAATAGGACGAAGCCCGCCAACGACAAGCCTCCCAGCAAAATGCCAGCCCGGCCTCCGCGCCCCAAGCGGTCGCTCAGCCAGCCGCAGAGAATCACGGAGACGCCTCCGAAAAGGGGAAACAAGGCGCTGGTGCCTGCCGCTTGGCCGGCGCTCATTCCGGTGCTCTGCGTGAAGTAAGTGGGCGTCCAGAGGTTAAAGGTCTCGCGCAAAATCGTGGTTCCCAGGGAAAGCGCGCAAGCCAGCCAGAAGACGCCGCTGCCGAAGAACGGCCGCAGCAATTCACCCAGGCTTACCGGCTTGGGGTTGGTGGCGGTTCTTCCAAACAGATTATCGGGATTGGCAGAAGGCTCCCGCTCACCCACTTGCGAGGGCGATTCGCGCAGCCACGTGCAGGCCAGCAGCAGCACCGTGAGCACGACCGCAGTGGTCAAGAACACGCCTCGCCAGCCGAGTCCCGCCGTGATCAGCAGCCCCATAAACTGACGCGCCGCGGCATCCCCAAAGAGATAACTCAGGCTGATGATTCCCATCACGGTGCCGTATCGCTGAAACGTAAACCAACGCGAGATGATCTTCACTGCGCCGGCCCAGCCGAGCGATTGCACCAGCCGGTTGCCCATCCAGGCGAGCGTGAAGATTGGAATAGCTCCCGAAATGGCAAATAGAAGCGTGAACGCGATGCTTCCTCCCATTCCGAAGAGGAAGTTGCGACGGCCTCCGAACACGTCGGCGAGGCTTCCGCTGGGGAACTTGCCGAGGGCGTAGGCCAGCACGCCGAGCGATGCGATGGATCCCAGCGTCACTTGCGCTGCGCTCGGACTGATCCCCCTCCCCGCTAATTCCCGAATGATCAAGGGCATGGTTACGGACAAGTTGGATCGGCAGAGATAATAACCTGTGTAGCCCGTCACCAGCAGCGTCACATTCAAGGTTTGCCACTTGACGAGCTGGCTGCGGCGCGCGACGGCGACGCCGGTCACGCGCGCTCTCCCGCCGCCAGACGCGCATCAATGTCTTCGAGCACCGGCTCCAAATGCGCCACGCTTTCGATCACATAGTGCGCCCCGGCCCCTTTCAACCGCAGGCACGCGCGCGCGATGCGGTGACCGCGTTCCGCTTCCGGAAGCGCCGCCAGTTCCGCTGCGCTCAGACCGATTTCGTTTCCCGTGGCAGACACGCCCACGGCCCACATACCGGCGTTCCGACCTTCCTGGATGTCGCTGACTGTGTCGCCAACCTTCACGGCCGCGGCCGTGGAACTCAGCCGGAACTCCAGGGCCATGCGCAGGCACATCCACGGATGAGGACGGCCGCCGCCGGCATCGTCGGGGCAAAGCGCCATGTCGGGCCGGTAACCTCGCGTCTCCGCCTGCGCCACCAGAAGGTCCAGCATGGGCCGCGTGTAGCCAGTGCTGCTGCCCAGCTTGATGCCGAGGCTGCGCAATCTTTCCGAAACCTCGGCCACGCCCGCGATGACCTCGGCGTGCGCCTGTAGGATCTCCATTTGCAGCGGGAGGAAATCGGCGAACAGCTTTTCGACGTCGCTCTCCTCGGGAGCCTTGCCCGCGGCCCGCAGCCACTCGCCGTTCACACGCGGCATGGCCAGGATCCGCCGGATGTGGTCCTTCTTGAAAAGCCCCATGTCACGGCGGGCGTCCGCGTCCGAGATCGGAATGCCCTGGCGCGAGAAGAGTTCTGTGACGGCCTTCACGGGCGCCAGCGAGCCGTGGTCCACCGTAGTTCCGGCCCAATCGAAGATGACCGCTTCGATAAACTTCATAGTCCGAGCTCCTGGATAGTCTGGGCGGCCACACCGAACGAGAGCGTCATCCCTGCGCCACCCGGCGACGTGACGATGCGCACGCCCGGCGCAGGATTGAGGGAGAGGTACGGCTGCGCCGGATGCTTGGCGTAGACTCCGTACCAGCGCTGCGCAATTCTCGAAGCATCAACTGGTCGATCTCGTCACGATTGAAAATGTCGATGCACAGCCCGTATTGATGGGAGTCGCCGAGCGTCAGCTCACCGCACGCCGTCTGCGAGACGAGGCCGTGAATTCCCCATCGCTCGTACTCGGGCGTCTCAGCCTGAATCCGTTGTTTCAGCGCCGGCAGCGTCTTGCAAACGCCAAAAGAAGGATAGAAGCGGAGCGTCAACCCCGCGGCCAGTGCCGGGCCCAGGCGCCAGCCGCCGGGTTGTGGCTCCGTCCGCAGCATCTGCAGTTTCACCCGCGTCAGGCCGGCTTCGGCGTACATCAGCGGGTACAGGGTCTCGAAATCGTCGCCGCTGCAAACGATGACGTGGTCGGCCATCCAACGCTCGCTGCCGCCTTCGATGAGCGGGAGATCGATGTTGCGGACCAGGCTCCCGAAGCGCAGCGTCACGCCGAACCGTTCGTGCAGGTAATCGGGCAGCGTGGCGAGAGTCACGCGCGGATCCACCGTAACTTCGGTGGGACTCCACAAGGCGCCGATCAAACCCTGAGGCTTCACTGCTGCCGAGCGTTCCAGCACCTGGCCGGCGTTAAGCCAGGCGCACTCGTAGCCCAGGCCCGGCGCCACTTCGGCGAATTCGCGGGCGACGGCCGCTTCGTCTTCGCGATAGACGGCATGCAGCGACCCTTCCGGCCAATACGGCAGACGCGCATCTTCGAGAACCTCCAGCCAATGCGCCCGGCTGCGAAGCGCCATCTGGTGCATGGTGCCGTGGGGTTGGCCGATGGGCCAGACCAAGCCAAAGTTGCGCACCGAGGCTCCCGCGGCGCGCGCATTGCGCTCAAATACCACCACGCTGTGGCCGCGCCGCGCTGCCGCATACGCGTGTGCCAGGCCGAGGATTCCGGCGCCGACTACGGCAACATCGGCACGCCCCGCAAAATCGTTTGACTTGGATCCAATGGACACTGAATCCGACCAGCATAATCGCTGACGGTTACAACTGTGTGAGAGACTTCACACCCTGGGCAGCGCATGGCGCTGCCCCACCTTCTCACACCCGCAGGATCAGCTTACCCGTCGTCTTCCGCGCTTCCATATCTTTGTGCGATCGGGCGGCCTCTGCCAGGGGATACTCGCGGTCGATACGCAGTTTCAGCTTGCCTTCACCGATCCAGCGAAAGATATCGGTCGAGCGCCAGGCCAGCTCATCCGGGTTGGAAATGTGGGTGTTCAGCGTGGGGCGCGCCAGAAAGATAGAACCCTTGGCCGTCAGAATCCGAGTATCGAACGGCTCGATGGGGCCGCTCGAAACACCGAAGTGCACCATCATGCCGCGCGGCTTCAGGCCCTCGAATCCCTTCAGGTAGGTGGCCTGGCCCACGGAATCGTACACTACGTCGACGCCCGCGCCGCCGGTGAAGCGCTTAACCTCGGCGACCCAATCTTGCTGGTCGTAGAGAATGGTCTCGCTCGCACCGGCCTCGCGGGCCAGGGCCGCCTTGGCCGGCGTTCCCACCGTGCCGATCACCCGCGCGCCCAGCATCGCGGCGATTTGCACCAGCAATCGGCCCGTGCCGCCCGCCGCTGCGTGCACCAGCGCCGTGTGCCCTTTCTGAATCGGAAACGTGGAGTGCGTCAGATAGTGCGCCGTCATGCCCTGAAGCATGGCGGCGGCGGCCGTGCCGAACTCGACGCCCTCGGGAATGCGCACCAGCATCTTTGCAGGAACGGCCGCGTACTCCGCATACGAGCCGCGCACCATGCAGTAGACCACGCGATCACCCGGCTGGAATGCGGTGACGCCCTCACCAGCGCGCTCGACTATGCCTGCACCCTCCGATCCCAGGATGGCCGGCAGCGGGACCTTATTGATGCCGCTGCGCGCATTCAAGTCGGTGAAGTTCACACCGGATGCGACCAGCTTTACCAGCACCTCGCCCTTCGCGGGTTCCGGAATCGGACGGTCGCCGAAGCGCAACACATCGGGGTCGCCAGTCTGTTCGAAATAAGCGGCTTTCATAACTTACGCTATTTCCCAGAGAACACCGGCTTGCGCTTTTCCAGGAAGGCGCGCCGACCCTCCTGATAATCCGCACTCTCGAAGCACTCCTTCACCAACGATTCGCAGCGCGCGAGGTCTCTCGCGGCGGGGTCGCGCAGCAGTTCGCGCACCATGCCTTTCACCGACCGTATGGTTAGCGGCGCATTGCCGGCGATGGTCTCCGCCATGTTGCGCACGTAGCTTTCAATCTCACTGTCCGGGACGATACGGTTGATCAGTCCCATATGGCGGGCCTCTTCCGCATCGAACTGCCGCGCGGTGAACAGGATCTCGTTCACGAACTGCGGCCCCACCAGGTCCATGAGCCGGCGGATGTTCTCGAAGCCATAACCCAGCCCGAGTTTGGCGGCCGGAACGGCGAAGCGCGACGCTTCGTTGGTGATGCGCAGGTCGCAGCTCACGGCGATGCCCAGGCCGCCACCGATGCAGTAGCCGCGAATCATGGCGATGGTGGGCTTGGGATAATCCAGTAAGGCTCGCGAAAAGCGTTCGGTCGCCGCGTTGTAGGAAGCTACCGCATCGGCGCTGGCTCGTTCGCTCTCGAACTTGCTGATGTCGGCTCCCGAGACGAACGACTTGCCGCCCGCGCCTGTCAACACCACTACACGCACCGCCGCATCGCCCGCCAATTCTTCGAGGGCCGCCGTGGCCCGCTGCCACATGTCAAAGGACATGGCATTGTGCCGCTGGGGATTGTTGAAGGTGAGCGTGCCAACCGCTCCATGTGTCGCTGTCAGTATCTTAGGTTCCATCTAAACCACCCGCCGCCGGCGCAGGTCCGCAATGTCATTGGGAGCGTAACCGAGGGAGCCGAGAATTTCATCGGTGTGCTCGCCGCACTCCGGAGGCCGCAGCCGCACCTCGCTGGGAGTTCGTGAAAGGCGCATTCCCTGCCCCACCAGCCGCAGCGGATCGTAGTGCGGTGAAGTGACGGTTTCCACCATGCGCAAATGCTCCACCTGCGGGTCGGCGAAAACCTGGTCGATGGAGTAGATGCGCCCGCAAGGAACGCCCGCTTCGTTCAGCCGGTCGATCCAGGCGGCGCTCGTAGCACTCCCGAGGCGCCGTTCGATCTCCTGAGTAAGCACGTCGCGATTCTCAGATCGCAGCGCGCCTGTTGCGAATCGCGAATCGTCGAGCAATTCCGCGCCGCCGATCGTTTGGCACAGGCGTTCCCACATCGTTTTTCCACTTGCGCCGATGTTGATGTAGCCATCGGAAGTTTGGAAGACGCCGGTCGGAATGTTGGTGGGGTGATTATTCCCGGCCTGCTGCGGGACCTCACCGCAGTTGAGCCATCGGGACGCCTGGAAATCGAGCATGAAAATCTGCGCCTGAAGCAGCGATGTGGTGACCCACTGGCCCCGCCCGGATCTCTCGCGCTCCAGCAACGCTAGCAGAACGCCCTGCGCGCCCAGGATGCCCGCGCATAAATCGGCGATCGGAATCCCCACGCGAACCGGCCCCTGGCCCCGCAGACCGGTAATGGACATCAGCCCGCCCATGCCCTGCGCGATTTGATCGAAGCCCGGCCGGTCGCGATACGGTCCCTCTTCGCCGAAGCCGGAGATGCTGGCGTAGATGAGCCGCGGGTTGATG
>Ga0335078_10012782_pt1 | contig 12438 bp, 12 predicted proteins | sample Lox_Sample_32_FD_206711 | JGI IMG/M metagenome (GOLD analysis project Ga0335078, IMG submission 206711) | Soil microbial communities from Loxahatchee National Wildlife Refuge, Florida, United States - Lox_Sample_3.2 | ecosystem: Environmental > Terrestrial > Soil > Wetlands | place: USA... | reverse complement strand
CTCTCCTCTGGATCATCCAGATAGCGAACTGGGCTGATGGCTACCGTCTCACCTTCGATTACGGCATCCGGCCGCGTGATGCCGCCAGCCTGCCGGACATCCTGAGTGCGCCTTTCCTGCACTTCAGCTGGTCCCACATCGAGGGCAACTCCGGCCCGCTGTTCATCTTCGGCTTCCTGGCCGCCTACCGCGGGGTGACCAAGTTCTTCGGCGTGACCGTCCTGGTCATGCTGACCAGCGGCATCGGAGCGTGGCTTACCGAGAGCCCGGGATCGGCCGGTGCGGGGGCGAGCGGGGTCGTATTCGGGTACTTCGGGTACATCATGGTCCGCGGGTTCTTCGACCGGCATGCCATCGACATATTGCTGGGTGCGGTCATGGCGCTCTGCTTCGCCTATCAGTTCACCGTCTTGCTCCCCAAGGCCGGAATCGGCTGGCAAGCGCACATTGGTGGCCTGGCGGGAGGCGTGGCAGCGGGGTGGGTATTCCGGGATCGGCGAACAGGCACCGGATCGAGCGTAGGGCGCGCCCGCAGAATGCCGGCCGCACCGCCCGGAGCGAGAGCCGACCTGCACAAGCAACTTGACGACCTGGGCCTGTGACTGACCGCAGTCAGCGTCAGGCCCTCCCCGCCCTGCTACCCGGCGGACCCGCCCTGCTACCCGGCGGACCCGCCCTGCTACCCGGCGGACCCGCCCTGCTACCCGGCGGACCCGCCCTGCTACCCGGCGGACCCGCCCGTCTCCCGCGACCCGCCGGCTTCCCGCGACCCGCCGGCTTCCCGCGACCCGCCGGCTTCCCGCGACCCGCCGGCTTCCCGCGACCCGCCGGCTTCCCGCGACCCGCCGGCTTCCTGCGACCCGCTTGTCTCCTGCGACCCGCCCGCCTCGCTGATTTCGCCCGTCGGGCTGCCAGGCTTCCCGGGTCCGCCGGTCATGCCGAGATGACGTTCAATCGCCGTCAGCCGCTCCGCGATGCTGGCGAGCGCGCTGCTCATCTCGGTCAGCCAGAGCTCACGGGTCACGCCCGGTCTTGACGAGGTGCTCCGTCCCGCCTCGATGTCGCGGACCGGGATGCCTTGCGGCTCGGCCTCGTGACGGATCTGATTGATGACCTCCTGGCGGACCCGGTTCAGGTCCGCGCCGAGCCGGACGATCACCTGGGCGCCCACGCCTTCGCCCTCGCGCAGCAAGCCGAGCAGGATGTGCCCGGGCCCGATATAGCCGTGCCCGAGCTGCAACGCCTCTCGCAGCGACAGCTCGAGGACCTTCTTCGCCCGGGCAGTGAAGGGGATACGCCCGGACAGCTCTTCTTTCCCCAGGCCGATGATCTCCTCGACCTGCCGGCGCGCAGCCTCCAGGCCTATCCCCAGTGACTCCAGCGCCCGGCCAGCGGCGCCATCACCGTCGTGGATGAGGCCCAGCAGGAGGTGCTCAGTGCCGATGTAGTTGTGGTGCAGCATTCTGGATTCTTCCTGCGCCAGGACCACGGCCCGCCGCGCCTGGTCGGTAAACCGCTCAAACATACGCACCGCCTCCGCTTCAGTGTGCACCAGTCGACGAGCAGGTTCGGCAGGCAAACGCTGGGACCTACCTTCGACCGGCCCTCGCCGGCCAGCACAGAGCCCTAGGTCTCTCCCCGGACCCCAGGACCGCGACGCTGCGAAGGTACGCGGGGCCACCGGCAGCGGAAACCACCCTGGGGTTGAGGAGGGCCTCGTGCGGGCCTTCCCCGTCGTCGATGGCCAGGCGCGGGCGAACGACCTGGGCCTGCCGAGCCGGTTCCGCAGCGTCGACTTCGAGAGGCACCTGGAACGCTGGACGACTCCGTTGCACGGCTGCTCCCGGGCGGGCCCGGGCGTTCCCGGGCGGGCCCGGGCGTTCCCGGGCGGGCCCGGGCGGGCCCCAGGACAGCCGGCCAGCGCGTCGCTATGCGGAAGGGTCCCCGATGCTGACCCCGTAGGCTGCGCAGTCATGCTGCAGCGCAGCCAGGCCTTCGACGGGATAGTAGCGGGGCGGCGAATTCCGCAGTGCGCCAGAGTTGAAGTTCAGCAGGTTCGAGTCCAGCGCCAGCAGGTCGGTCCCGAGTGCGCCGTATCCGGCCTCGTTCTCATCGGATTCAAGCTGGGCACTGAACCGCGGCTCGGCTTCGTGCAGCGCCCCGGCCAGCCATGCCTTCAGGTCGCTGCATATCTTCGCTCCCTGGACGGCGCTCAGCGCGGCCGACGCGGGCCTCGGTGCGGTATGCCTGACGGCCGTGACAACCGCCGACCGGGGCCCCCCCGCGCAGCCAGCGATCGCGGCCCCCGCGGTAAGCACGGCCGCTGCCCAGGCTGCGGTAGCTTTCGTTTTTATTAACGTCATGCTGCTCCCCCTGAAAGTGCGCGGATGCAACGCTCCGGACGCACATTCACCATTCCCAGGGGAAGGACCCCCTGAACTTCTGGGGCAGGACCCTGCCCCAGAAGCGGCCTGCGCCGGACGGCTTCCGCCTTCGTAGCGGGGCGAAGCCCGGGGGTTCCTGTCACCAATAGTAACTTTTGCGAGTCGGCATCTTGCCGCCAATAATGACAATCATTAAACGATAAGTATTAGATCGATTACTCACCATTTCCCAGGACAGAAGCGCTTGGCGAGGCCATACCCTGTCTCGACGAGTAGGTACACCCCCGGCCCCGCTGTCAGCCACGTCCTGCGCCGGGCGGCCAGATGCCCGGCAGCGCCCGCACCCGGCCCGGAAACGACGGCGCGGCGGCACCGATGAGCCGGTCGGGTTCTGTGCTCGCTGATGAAGGACCGATTGCTCCGTGACGTAGTTCTTAACGAGGCAAACGCGAGGGAGGGACATCGTGACCGCTGCACAGGCACCGGAACCCGCCGTAGATGAGGAAGCCGGAGTCGGCCAGGCCAAGACCTCAGGGCGGCCGCCCGGGATAAATCTCACAGCCGCTGCCCAAAGCAAGGTCCGGGAGTTACTCGCTAAGGAAAACCGCAGTGACTTGCGCCTACGCATTGCCGTTCAGCCAGGCGGGTGCTCCGGCCTTCGCTACCAGCTGTACTTCGACGACCGAGCGCGGGACGGCGACTCCTTGTTCCGGTTCGGCGACGCCGGACCGACCGACGAGCATATGGGCCAGTCGGGCCCTGACCACGACAAGGACTACGACAGCGGCTATGAAAGCGGGCCCGATGAGTGACGACGTGCAGCAGCTTTCCGGCGCCAAAGAAGCCGGTAAAGGAATCCTCGGCTTCGAAGTCGTCATTGACCGGATGAGTCTCCCCTACCTGACCGGGGCGACAATCGACTACACAGACACCCTTCAGCAGCAGGGATTCACGATAGACAATCCCAGCGCGAGGGGTTCCTGCGCGTGCGGTGACTCATTTCACTAACATGCGATGAGCGGGAACCATGATCTCAACGTGCCCATGGCCTGGCTGTGCGCCGAGTTCACCGCGGAGAACCTCATCGCCAGCGCTGAGGGCACGATCGCCCCGGCCACCTTCGAATTTCGCGCGACACGTGACGTACTAGCCCTTACCATCCTTTTCAGCGGGGGTATTCACGGACCAGGGGACCTGTCGGCTGGCCAGCTAGGGATTTTAAGGAATCGGCTGGTAGCTGGCCAGCGGTGGCTAGCCTGGTGCGAAGCCCAGTTCGACGTGCACACGATGGCGTCAACCGATCTTGGATTGGCCCGCAAGGCCTTCCGCTGGCTGGCCCGGTGCCGGACGCTGCCTACCCCGCAGCATCCGAGCCTGGCGTGCGCGGAGCCGACGATCGCTGGTCCGGGGGCAGGATGCCAGGTCGGCGTCCAGCAAGCACGCCTGATGATCGACACGCACTTGGCCAGGTAGCCGGAGAACCCTCAAGGCACATACTTCTCGGCCGGGGCTGCATAACATCCCCAAGCTCGCCTCCGAATTAACGCCGCCCCGCGCCAGGATGACGATCAAGCCGATCGGCGCTGCTCCCGACTTGAGTGCGCCGTGGGGTGCGTTGGAAAATTGGCGCTTAAGCACCAATCAGTCCTAAAGGCTCTGCGGATGCGAGCTTGGGTACTAGGCCAAGGTGCAATCCGGCAGAGTCGCCGGGCGACGGCTGGGAGGCATGACGCGGCCCAGTCTGCCCCACCTCCCGATAGCTGCGAACCCCGAGACTATCAGGCAGTTCGCAGGTCACCGCGCTACTTGAGGAGCTGGCGGGCCATGACGACGCGCTGGATCTGGTTGGTGCCCTCGTAGATCTGGGTGATCGTCGACCAGCGGGCAGTTTCCGCAGGTAGATGACGTGCCGGACAACGGGGTCCCAGCCCGGATTCAGCACCATTCACCATGACCCTTGTCCAACTCGGATGCCGCGGTAGCGCCGCTTGGACGGCCCAGGCGAACATCGCGTCCGGGTCATCGACGACCAGCAGGATCGGGTCGGTTGACCCGCCAGGTACAGAATCCGGCGAGGAGGAGGGCGAGCAGGAGGTAAAGCCCGGTTTCCGCGAATTGGAATGCCCAGTAGCGGCTGGCGGGCTGGTAGGTCGCCACTTGCCGGAGGTGGAGCCTGGCCAGTGCGGTGTCGCAAGCGTTGCCCGATCCGGAGATGCATGCCTGGGGCTGCGGGCCGAGGTCGGTGCGGCCGTCTGGGAGGGTGAACTGGACGGAGTAGACCCAGGCGCCGGGTATGTCCACCTTCGCACCCAGGGCCAAGTTGGGGCCCGGCTGCCCGCCGACGCCGGGCGCGCCGGGGCCGCCGTCGCCTGTGCCCGTGATGTTGCTGGTACTGAGCGGCGAGACGGTGCGGACGGGCGGGATGAGGTAGGGCCGGACCTCGAGGGGCACAGCGACCTGGACGGCGGCGAAAACCGCGAGGGTGACGGCGATGGCCGGGACGGCACGGCGCAGCAGCAGCCCGACGGTGACGCCGAGGGCGAAGGCGAAGGCGGCGTAGCCGACCGGGGTGAGGTCGCGCGCGCCGAACGTCAGGGGCGACAGCCGGTAGTTGCTGAACTGGTCAAGCTGGTCCAGCGGGCCGGACCACCAGGTGATCATGAGGCTGAGCAGGCCGGCGGCCGCCATGCTGACCAGGCACCCGAGGCCGAGCTTGACGGCCAGCCAGCGGGTGCGGGTGACGCTCTGGGTCCAGGCCAGCCGGTAGGTGCCGGTCTCCAGCTCATGGCTGATCAGCGGCGCCCCCCAGAAGGTCCCGATGAGCGCGGGGGTCAGGTAGAGGACCACGATGCCGGCCATGTAGAGCCAGTGGTAGAAGCCGGCGTTCACCGCGCGGTGCGGGCTGGTTGCCGCCAGGATGACGGCGGACCGGCCGCCGATGGATTCGCCGCTGTCCGGCCCGGACGCGGCACACGTGCGCCGCAACCGCCCCGCCACGGGGAACGTGCCGGGAATGGCGCAGCGGGCCGTCGTGGGCGAGCGCTCGGCGCTCACGCGGGGCGCCATCATTGCCGGCACCTCGCAGGGCTGGGAGAGCGACCTGTTATCCGGACCATGCCTCCGGCAGCGCGGGCACGAGATGAGGGAACGGCAGTGCGAACATGGCAACCCAGGTCCCGCTGCCGCCGCAAAACGCTGACTACTCATAAATCGGGTTTTCAGCCTCGTTTTTCATCGGCGATCCGGTTATTCCTCAGGACGCAAGGGAAAGCACCTGCTCGGAGGCCAGCAAGGTCGTCGCTCCTGCCGTCAAAGCTTTCGGTGACCACGTCGATCGATCCCCGTCGCTCCTGCCGACACGCAGCCGCCTTACCCTCCGCATTACCGCTTGCATGACACGCCACGTCTCCGCCTGCGCCGACCTCGAGCTCGCTCTGCCCCAGTGAGCACGCGCCTCAGTCACGGGCAAGGGGCAGGCCGCGTCGCGGTCCGTCCCCTGCCTTGAGGGAGGGATGATGGGATTAACATGTCAGCCTGCGTGTCCGCCGTGCCGTCGACGATTGTTTTACGAGCTATGCGCGTATATAAAGTCTGGGAGACCACAGGAAGGTTTATTACCGCCGGGTCCTGGGCATTCCCTGCCGTCAAGTCCTTCCGATGTAAGCGGTATAGGCAATGGCGTACGTATTAGCTGACGGCGTGGAATGCCAACTGGGCGGCGGGAAGGATGCGGATCTACCAGACCGCTCGGCACACATTGGCTATCACCGCTTGAGCGCCTACTCGCTGATATAGGGCCGGTGTATCGGGCTGGCTGCGTCGGCCGGACTCAGCGGGCCGGTCCAAGCGCGACCCGTGCTCGCAGCCACAGTAGCAACCGAGTCATATGCTACACTTATTGCAGTCGGATGCAGTTATTTCAGTTGGAGGTTGCCGTGTCCGAGATGCTTACCGGCGACGTCGAGGCGCTGCGCGCCGCCCTGGCACGACCGGTCGACAGCGTGAACGTGGCCCTGAGCCTGCCCCGCAAGATCGCGGAGAAGGTGCTGGCACTGCTGGATGCCGAGCGCACGACAGGCGCGGTCGTCGTGCCGGCCAAGGAGCTTTTCACCACCACCGAGGCCGCCATGATGCTCGGGCTGTCACGCCCGACCCTGATGAAGCTCATCGAGTCCGGCGAGATCACCCACGTCAAGGTCGGCACCCACCACCGCGTCCCCGCCCAGGCGCTCCTGGAGTTCCAGCGTGCCCGCAGGGCGCGCCGCGAAAAGGCTGCCGAGGCACTGGCGTCGTTCTCCAACGAGATCGGCCTCGTCGATTGACGATCTCGGTCGTCCTGGCAGACGCCAACATCCTGTTCTCCAGGACACTGCGCGACTACGTCCTCTACGCCGCCGACGAGGGCGCCATCGAGATCCACTGGAGCCGCCACATCCTGGCCGAGATGTCCCGCAACCTCCGCGAGAACCTGGGCTTCAGCCGCGACAGCACCTCGCGGCTGGAGCAGCTGATGAACGACTACATCGAATACGCACTCATCGAGGTCGACCCCGTCCATCTCGCCACCGTCGAAGCCGTCGAGATGGACGCCAAGGACCGCCACGTTCTCGCAGCCGCCCTGTCGGCCGATGCCGACATCCTGCTCACAGACAACATCAAGGACTTCCCGACACAGTGGATGGCCAGGCAAGGGATAGAACTCCTCACCGCAGGGCAACTGCTGACCCGCCTCGCCGACCACTTCCCCGACAAGATGCGGGCAGCCCACGAGAAGACCGTGCGCTACTCACCCAAGTCCGAGGCAGCCATCCTGGCCACCCTTGAGGTGACGGCCGGCAAGTACGCCGCAGACGCAATCCGCAAAGTCGCGCTCCCCGGCATCTGACATCAGCCTCTGCTTGACCTGCCTTGAAGCGGTCACAAGCTTCCACCCGTTCGGGACAGGCAGCACTACGGGTAATTGATATAGACCAATAGACGACAGGGCCAGCACCGATTCAGCACGGGGTCCGGAAACGATGGGAAATAACCTGGTATCAACCGGGCAATCGAGACATGAGAACGGGCCGCCCGCCTCGATGGTCTGGCGCCCTGTTCCATCCGAAACGGATCCGAAAAATTGCAGGTCAGACGCCGAATATACCTACTTGAGCAGCTGGCGGGCCATTACTACGCGCTGGATCTGGTTGGTGCCCTCGTAGATCTGGGTGATCTTCGCGTCCCGCATCATCCGCTCGACCGGGTAGTCGCTGACGTATCCGTATCCGCCGAGGAGCTGGACGGCGTCGGTGGTCACCTCCATCGCCACGTCGGAGGCGAAGCACTTGCAGGCCGAGGACATGAACGTCAGGTCGCGCACGGTCTCGCCGGAGGCGGCGCGCTCCGACCGCGCGGCGGCGGCGTAGGTGAGCTGCCGCGCTGCCTCGACCTTCATCGCCATGTCCGCGAGCATGAACTGCACACCCTGGAACTCTGCGACCGGCCGGCCAAACTGCCGCCGTTCCTTCACGTAACCGGCCGCGTAGTCCAGGGCGCCCTGGGCGATCCCGAGCGCCTGGGCCGCGATCGTGATCCTGGTGTGGTCCAGCGTCGCCAGAGCGGTGCGAAAGCCGCTGCCCTCCTCCCCGATCAGCCGGTCGGCCGGGATCACGCAATGGTCGAAGTACAGCTCCCGGGTGGGCGAGCCCTTGATTCCCAGCTTGTGCTCGGGTGCCCCGAACGAGAAACCCTCGTCATCCTTCTCGACCACGAACGCCGAGATCCCTTCGGAACCCGCCGCCGGGTCGGTCACGGCCATGACCGTGTAGAAGCTGGATACGCCTGCGTTGCTGATCCACCGCTTGACCCCGTTGAGCACGTAGCTGTCCCCGTCGCGCACCGCCCGGGTCTTTATCGCGGCCGCGTCCGAGCCGGCCTCGGGCTCGGACAGCGCGTAGGAGAACATCCCCTCGCCGCGGGCGACCGGAGGCAGGTAGCGTCGCTTGACCTCGTCCGAGGCCGCAAGCAGCAGCGGCATCGTTCCCAGCTTGTTGACCGCCGGGATCAGCGAGGACGACGCGCAGGCCCGCGCCACTTCCTCGATCACGATCGCGACCGCGATCGCGTCGGCGCCGCCGCCGTCGTACTCCTGCGGTATGTGCACGGCGTGCAGGTCGGCCTTGACCAGCGCGTCGTAGGCTTCCTGGGGAAACTCGGCGGACTGGTCGACCCGCGCCGCATGCGGGGCGATCTTCTCGTCGGCCAGGGCGCGGACCGACTCGCGCAGCGCGTCATGCTCGGGCGAGAGGGCAAATGCGGGAAAGTCGAGGCTCATGACCTCGATGGTAGGCCGCCGACCTACCTTCTATTCAGAACGGATAGTCCCAGGCCGCCCTGGCGGCCGACCGGAGGTGGGTGGGCGTGACCGAGGAGCTGCTGTCCCCCGACGGCCGCGAGCTGCTCGACCGGCTGTCCGGCGAGCAGGCTGGCCCGGATCACGCGATGCGGCTGGCCAGGGCCCTTCGCGGCCGCTTCCCGCCGGACCTGGTCGCCGCCGCGCTCACCCAGCAGGCGCTGCGCTCCGCCGCCCGGGCCAAGTTCGGCCGGGCGCAGGAGATGCTGTTCACCCGGGCCGGGCTGGAGCAGGCGTCGTCCGAGATCACCGCGGGCCACAGCGCCGCCCGTTACCCGGCGGGCGCCCTGGTCGCCGACCTGTGCTGCGGAATTGGCGGGAACCTGACGGCACTGGGCGGCGGGCGTCGCGTCCTGGCAGTGGATTGTGATCTTCTCAGCCTGGAGTTCGCCCGGCACAATGCCAGCATTTACGGGGCGGCCGGAGGGCTGGCGGCCGTGTGCGCGGACGTGACCCGCTTCGCGCTGGGCGGCGTGGACGCGGTCTTCGTCGACCCGGCTCGCCGGGCCGCCGGGCGGCGCCTGCCCTCCGGGCGTAGCGAGCCCCCGCTGGGCTGGTGCCTGGACCTGGCCGGGCGGGTCCCGGCCGTGGGGATCAAAGCCGCGCCGGGGCTCCCGCGCGAGCTCGTGCCCCCCGGCTGGGAGGCCGAGTTCGTCGCCGTCGGCCGGGAGCTGAAGGAGGCCACGCTGTGGTCTCCCGCCCTGGCGACCGCCCCGAGCAGGGCGACAGTGCTGCCGGCCGGTGACACGCTCACCGCGACCCCCGGCGCTGTGCCCGGTGCCGCGCCCGGTGCCGCCGCCGACGTCCCGGTCGCGGCACCTGGCGCGTTCCTGCTCGATCCCAGCCCGGCGGTGACCCGGTCCGGGCTGGTCGAGGAACTCGCTCGCCGACTGGGCGCCTGGAAGATCGACCCCGCTATCGCGTTCCTGTCCGACGACCGTGAGCACCGCACCCCGTTCGCGCGCACGCTGCGGGTCCTGGAGTCGGCTCCGTGGCACGAGCGGCATTTCGCGCGCAGGCTGGCCGATTTCGGCATCGGGGCAGCCGACATCCGGCGCCGCGGCCTGGCCGGGGACGTGCCGCAGGTCCACCGCCGCCTACGCCTGCACGGCCCAGGTCGCGCCACGGTCGTGATGACCCGCTCCAGCGGCCGCCCCTGGGGCCTCATCTGCGCCGAAGTCCCTGGCCACCCCCCGCCGGGCCACCGCCGCACCTAGCCGCCGCACCCAGCCGCCGCACCCAGCCGCCGGGGAAAGTAGTTCAGAACACGCTGCTCCCACAGCGTAAAGTGCACTACGTAGTTGTGGCGACGGAAGTTTTTCCGCCGCGATCAGGTGCTCTCCAGTTTGGCGCGCAGGGCCGCGCCCTTCGCCTGGGATGTCGCCCGGAGCTGGACCTGAAAGGCCAGCATCCGGGCGCGCAGATCGTCGTCTGCGCAGGCCAGGATCCGCACCGCGAGCAGGCCCGCGTTGCGCGCCCCGCCAACCGCCACCGTCGCCACCGGGATCCCGGCCGGCATCTGGACAACCGACAGCAGCGAGTCCATGCCGTCCAGGTGCGCGAGCGGGACCGGGACTCCGATCACGGGCAGCGGCGTCACAGCGGCGAGCATGCCGGGCAGGTGGGCGGCGCCTCCAGCGCCGGCGATGATCACCTGAAGCCCCCGGCCCGCCGCCTCGGAGCCGTAGCTGATCATTTCGAGTGGCATCCGGTGCGCCGACACGACGTCGGCCTCCCACGGCACGCCGAACTCCGTAAGCGCCGTGACTGCTGCCTCCATCACCGGCCAGTCGGAATCGCTGCCCATCACCACGCCCACCACCGGCCGACCGTTCATGTGCTCTCCCTACCCGCCCTATCGGCCGGTTCCGCCCGGCTGCTCGCGTTCCGAGCCGCAGCTAAGGTAGCTGGCCGCGCGCCGGGCGCGGTCGCGGAGGTCCTCGATGTCGTCGCCCACGGCGGTCACGTGGCCGACTTTCCGTCCTGGCCGGACGAGCTTTCCGTAAAGATGAACCTTCACCGCGGGATCGGCGGCCATCACGTGCACCAGGCGTGAGTGCAGGTCGGGCTCCTCGCCGCCGAGGACGTTGACCATGACCGCGTGCCGAGCTGCGAGCGCTGGCGCACCGAGCGGCAGGTCCAGCACGGCGCGCAGGTGCTGCTCGAACTGAGAGGTCGTGGCTCCTTCGATGGTCCAGTGACCGCTATTGTGCGGCCGCATGGCCAGTTCGTTCACGAGCAGCCCGCCTGGCATCTCGAACAGCTCGACCGCGAGCATCCCGGTGACCCCCACCCGGGCAGCGATAGACAGGCTGAGTTCCTGCGCGGCAACGGCCCTGGCCTCAGCGAGGCCAGGTGCGGGTGCCAGGACCTCCCGGCAGATCCCGTTCCGCTGCACGGTCTGCACCACCGGGTAGACGGCCGCCTGGCCGCTCGGCGAGCGGGCGACGAGTACGGCCAGCTCGCGTTCAAAGGCGATGTGTTCCTCAACCAGCAGGTCGATGCCGTGGGCTAGCACCGCCACGGCTTCATCTGGCGTGGCGCAGACCCACACGCCCCTTCCGTCGTAGCCTCCGCTGACCGCCTTGAGCACCACCGGCCATCCCCGGCCGGCCGCGAACTCGGTGACGTCGCCGAGGCTGGTGACCCGCGCGGATCGCGGGCAGGCGACGCCGAGCCCGGCCAGCAGCTCGCGCATGGCGCCCTTGTCCTGCGCGTACCGCAGCGCACCCGGCCCGGGGCGGACAGTGTGGCCGGCCCGCTCCAGGGCACTCAGATGACTCCCGGACACATGCTCGTGATCGAAGGTCATGACGTCGCAGCCGACGCCGAAGGCGAGGAGGTCGTCAAGGGACCGGTAGTCGCCGACCTGAGTTCCCGCGCAAACCTGAGCAGCGCTCTCATCGGGCGCGGCCGCGAGCACCCGGAATCCGATACCTAGGCTCACCGCTGCCTGGCAGGTCATGCGAGCGAGCTGTCCGGCCCCCACCATGCCGACCACATGCCTGCAACCTGACGGGGTGGCGGCGGTCACCCGGTCGGGGGCGATCTCGTCCTGCGTCATTCCTGCCTGTCCCTTGTGGAGGCGCTTACCCGGCCTGCCCGCTGAGCCGCTGAGCCGCTGAGCGGCCAGCGCAGCTGCTCGCCGTAAAGCTCCTCGAACTCCGCCGAACCGGGCGCCATGCCGAAGGTCTCCCGGGCAGTCTGTTGCATGATCATCGGAGCCATCACCACGGCCATCAAGGCGAGCCGGAGAAGAGTGCCCGATGCCCGCGGCTAGCCCTGCGGCGCGGACGCGCCGTGACCGAACTGGCGGCTGATCTGTCCTCGCGTACGCCAGATGTATCGTACCCGAACAGCCAGGAGGCAAAATGAGTCATACGTCCGGTTGATGCCCAGGAAGACGACGTCCGGTTTGATACGCAAAAGGCGAACATCCGTTTTCATGCCAAAGAGGTGAAACGTCCGGTAGATGCGCCAGAGCCGGTCACGCCGGGCGATCGACGCAGAGCCGGTCACGCCGGGCGATCGACGCAGAGCCGGTCACGCCGGGCGATCGACGCAGAGCCGGTCACGCCGGGCCGCTCACCACTGGCTGGTCCTGCCGCTCGGGGACGCCGTGCGGGAGGAAAAGCGCGAACACTGCGGGGCGCGGACGCACCA
>Ga0335078_10012780_pt1 | contig 12439 bp, 12 predicted proteins | sample Lox_Sample_32_FD_206711 | JGI IMG/M metagenome (GOLD analysis project Ga0335078, IMG submission 206711) | Soil microbial communities from Loxahatchee National Wildlife Refuge, Florida, United States - Lox_Sample_3.2 | ecosystem: Environmental > Terrestrial > Soil > Wetlands | place: USA... | reverse complement strand
GATTCCATCCATGGCGAAGTTTCCGGCGTTGAACACCGAGCTGTTCGAAAACAGGTCCGGGAGAATGTTGCCGCCCATCAGGAAGGCGACCGGCGCCACCATGGTGATCGCCGCGTCGCTCAGCAATTCCCGGTACGCCGACAGCCGCATGGAGCGCGACCCCAGTTTATGGGCCACCGCAATCTGGTACTCCTCGCCGCGCTGTAATCTTGGATTGCCGTTGGCCAGCGAAAGCCGGGGGAACATTCCCAGGGTATTCAGGTCCTGGCGCAAGTCGGCATCATCCAGGGCGCCGTCCGCCATCTCAGGCCGGGCATTGCCGGACGAGTAGCCAACCTCCACGTCTGTGGTGCGATTCGCTGCCCATGTCAGGTGCGCGTACGGGCTCAAGTACGTGAGATGGTCGAGGAATGAAACGGTGTCGATCTGGGTCCCGTATTGCGCGGAGAGACTGTCGCCGATTTGCGTACGGTTGTCCACGCTGGCCGAGAGCGAGCGCAGAATCGGCATGCCCATGTCGGTGCCCGCCATCGCCGAGCCCAGACGCTCGGGCAGGTATAACTGCCGCATCGTGACCGAGACTACCGGCTTCCCGCCTGCCAGGTTGCGGCTGTAGCTGGTGCGAAACGCCGAGGCCGGGACGCCGGTCTGCGAACCGTAGCCAAAATTACCGCTCACCTGGAGCAGGCCGCTGCCATAAAGCGAGGTTGCGAGCGCAAAGGCGGTGCCGAGATCCGCCTCGCTCGCTGCGCTCGCCACCATCGGCCCGTCGCCGGCCGAAAGGCGGAGAATCCCGCGGGTATCGGCGAACACCGTCACCGGCGAATCCTGGCTGCCCACCTTGTCCTCGCGGAAACGCATCACCGGACGCGTGTCCGAAGCGCTGCGCAGCACCCATTTCCATTCGTCGGAAATGACGCCGCCGTTTTCGATGTTCGGATAGTCCAGTTGGATGGAGCTGAACAGGGTGTTCAAATTGACGTGCAGACGGCTCAGCCGCCCTGCCTCCACCGCGATATTCTGGCGTACCGCGGGCACGAAACTCGCCAGTGACACGCGCAGAGAGTAGAGGGACGGGAAGAGGCCGGCGAGGTGAAACTCGCCGTTCTGATCGCTCAACACCTTGCCGACCTCGCGGTCCTGCCGGTTGTAGAGGATCACGGTGGCGCCCATCTGCGGCACGCCCCGCGAATCGTTCACGACGCCCGCGATTGCGCCCGACAGCTTAACCGGCTGCGCGCCGCCCGCGGTGCGCGGTGCGAGCACACACAGGACCCCCGCGAGCACGCAGGCCGCCGTGTTTTGCTTCTTCATCGTCACCATCGCGACGCTCGCCTCCCGAGGGAGACGCACACCAGAATCCTAGGTTACCGTAAACTTGGCCGATGGGGTAAGTACCTGGTTACGGCTTTTGTCGACAATTTTCATCCGCAACGTGTATTGCCCTGGAAGCAAAGTCTTTAGCGGAAGGAATTTCTCGATTGTCAACTGCGCGGCAGAAGCATCCGGGATCTGGTCGAGGCCCTCGGTCCAGTTGAAAATCTGCGCGTCCGAGCCCGATTTGATCAACTCGTACGTCACTGTGCCCTCGGGCTTGTGAGTCGTCTGATCCGCGCCGAGATTGTAAACCTTAAAATAGATCCCCATTCTCTCATCGTGCCGGAACACCTCGTCCATACGGGGACGGACCTTGGAATCGCCGATAATGAACTGGCCGGCGCCAATGCTCTTCATGGGCACCTTTTCAATAATGTCTGCCAGCATCACGGAGCTGGTGGTAGCTTTATCCGGGTCCAGGCGGGGCACGGTCAACGCCACCTCGTAATTGTTCATATTCCCGGCGGTCACGTCCTTCGAAACCACGTTCAACCGGTAAGTTCCCGGCACCAGGGGCAACGCTTTCTGGTAAATCGATCTCTGCGCCTGGGTCGCCTGCATCGAGGCGGGAATGGCGTTGACGGTAACCGTATCCTCGAAGGTCGATATGATGCGGCGCGTCATCGTGGTAATGCGGCCGAAGATGTTCACCGTGGCACGCTGCAAGCCCTCCTTCGAGGTGAATTGCAGGTCCTTGTTCTCGAACTGCACGGTGACATAGGTCAGCACGGAGGCATCAGTCACCGGGAAGAAATCGGTGCGCACTTTGCACGGCAAAATGTTGTAGCTGATTTTCGAATTGACCTGAGCCTCCAGGTCGGGGAACTGGGCCTTGGGCGGCTTGAAAATGGCGGCGTAGTTTTCCAGGCGGGTGAACTCCATCATGCTTTCCGGCGTGCCGCCGAGCGCCTGTCCCAGATGCGTGCCGTCGGTGTTCATGAAGCGCTGGTTCTTGCTGCTCATGCCCATTTGTTCCATCATGGTGAGACCGGCGCCGGGCACGTAGAGAAGGGCGTCTTTTTCCGACGGGTCCATGGTCAGGTGGAATTCGCCCGACATCGTGGGATCCACGAACTCCAGCACCACATTGTTGCCGATCCCATCGATATAGCGATAGCGCCACTGCTGGAACGGATAGGTGGACGTCTCGCCGCCGCCTTCTTCCGGAGGCCGTTCATAGAACCCGCCCGAGGAGTGATCTTCAATCTCATCGGGCGGCCCATACACGATGTAAATGCGGCCGCGGTCGGTCTTCCACCCCGGAATTCCCGAAGCATAGTGCTCGTTGGCGTAGGCGATCCGGCGGTAGTGCTCTTCCTTGAACTCGTTTTCCACCGTATCCGGCGTGGGATCGCGGCGCAGCCAGAAATTCTCGATGAACTGCTCGCGTTCTTCGTCCGTCTGCAGACGCTTGAAGGCGGCCCGCTCTTCATCGGTGATGATGTAAGCAACGTCCTCGTTGAGCCACTTGCGGTAGGGCGATTCCAACTCGCGCCGGAGCTGCGCTTCTTTCTTCTTCTTTTGCTTTTCGGTGAGCGGCCGGGAGATGGTCTCGCGCAGCGCCTGGCGCTGGTCCTGGTCCTTATCCTGGCTCTGGGAATCGCTCTGCTGGCCCGCCGCAATCAGACAGACCAGAATCGAAATCGAGACGCATACGATAGAAAGGCGTATTCGGTCCATGCGACACCGGTACCTGGACGGGACAGCTCGGCTGACCTCAATTGTAGTGCCGCCACGCCTGGCCGGTCAATCCCGTGAAGCCGGCTCACACCTGTGCCCGCGACGGGCAATGTTGGGAAGAGAACGTTCAGCGGAGAGACGCCGTTTTCAGGACCAGAGCAACACAAGGTCATCCCCTGCATCGCTTCGAGTCTGCGGCGTTTCCTGGATGGCGTCCTGCGGGAGCGGTACGGAGCCGTACGGCCCGGTTCCCGGCCAAAGTCTGCTCGCCGGAAAAGATCCGGGAATCAGTCCGCCAGCCCCATCGCGAGCCGCGGTGTGTTCCTCACCTCCACGTCCATGTCGGTGCCAATCGATTCCTGGCAGGTGACGCAGTAGCGCGCCCAGGGCAGGGCTTTCAGGCGCTTGGCGGGGATCGGCTCCTCGCAAGCCTGACAAACACCGTAGTCGCCGGAGTTGAGGCGGTCCAGCGCTTCCTCGATCATCCTCAGCTGCAGGTAATCGAGGCTGTTCAGGCGCAACGACACGAATTCATCGTGGGTGATCTGTGCCTGATCTTCTTCCGCCACCCGGCCCATGCGCGCCAACGTATCGAACTTGATGCCCAAGCCCGCCAGCACCTCGTGCCGTTTGGTCAGCAGCATCTCCCGGTAGTTCCTGGTACCGGCCGCCACTGCTTGCTTCATCGCGCCCTCCTGTAGTGGCACCCGCCACAACAATTCATAACGTCAACGCAACGTAACAGAATTCTCGACAGAAAATCAACCAACGACTTGGTTAGCAGCAGGATTGTAGCGCTTGGACAGCGGGGAGTTGCTCTCCAAAGTAGGCCTTATTGTTCCCCTATCTGCCTGCCAGCGGGTACTCGGGCGGCAGATTCAGGGAAAGATCCCTTAGGATCTCCTGTTCACCAGGGGAATACCGGGCAATGAACTCCTCGCTAGCCAGGCGCAGGTTGCGTTGCTCCGCCGGCATGCGGTGCAGGCGGATCAGCTCCTGCCCCACCGGAAACCGGCGGCCCTCCGGCAACTGGTTGAATGCCTGAAACTGGCGGCTGATGAGCGCCTGCTGCCCCGGCGGCAGGTTCTTGAGCAACTGGTACTGCCGAAACAGGCGCGCGCGCGCTTGCGGCGGCAGGCTGTTATACCGCTCCAGCGCCTCCCGCATCCGCTCCTGTTGCCGCGGGTTGGCGAGCTCCATCAGGCGCTCCTGCTCTTCCGGCGTCATCTGCAGGAACCGCTGCCCAGGGTTCAGTGGGTTGTTCAGGCGATGTCCCGGTCCTGCTCCGGGAGCACCTTTGGGACGCACTGCACCCGCTGCGTGCGGCGCGGGCGCTTTCGCCTCCGTGGCGTCATGCTCTTCCGCCAGGACGCCCGCGGCGGTCAGGCACGCCAGGGCCGCGATGGGGAGAAGCCGTGTCATTCTACATCCTGGGGGCGGCGCTGTCCGCCTTGATCGAACGATTGAACTGGTTCAGCACCTCCATCTCGTCCAGTGCCTGCACCACCTCGTCCGGTCGCAGTCCCTCCACCTGTGCCGCCGGCGGCCGCGGCTGGACTCGATGGGGCGTGGGCCATTCCAGCACTACCCCCACAACCGCCAGAGCTGCCGCCGCGGTGATCGGCAACGCGCGAAAGAGCACCAGGCGGAAACCTCCCGCCCGCCGCCACCAGGGTGTTTCCCGCTCGATGCGGGCAAACAGGCGGCGGTCGAAATCAGCCGACACCGGCTCCGCCTCCCATTCCTCGAGCGCCTGCCAAACCGCCCGCTGCCCCCGCACGAACTCCCGGCACGCCGGGCAGGTTTGTAGATGTGATTCCAACTCGGTATCGCTCCCGTTCCGAGCGCGGGAGCCATACGCCAGCAGGATTTCCCTGTTCTCCCGATCTTCCAGCGGACACTTCATAGCTTCCTTCCCTATGCCATATGGGCCAAGCGGGCACGCAGTGTCTCGTATGCCCGGAATAGTAATGACTTCACCGCAGATTCAGAACAGCTCAGCACTTTCGCGATCTGCGAATATTCCATCTCTTCGTACTTATGCATCAACACCGCCGCCCGTTGCTTCTCGGGCAGCTGCGCCACCGCCTGGCGCACTTCCTCCAACGCCGCCTGGCGCACCATGGCCTGCTCCACCGAGGGGCGGCGATCTTCCACCTGCCGCACGCCTATATCTTCGGCGTGATCGTCCAGTCGCTCCTGAAACCGCTCGTTCTTGCCGTCGCGAAGCGCATTCAATGCCAGATGCGTAGCGATCCTGAAAAGCCACGTGGTGAACTTCGCCGTCGGCTCATAAGTGCTGCGCGAACGGTACACGCGCAGGAACACCTCCTGCGCTAATTCCTCAGCCTCGGCCTGGTGCTGCACCATGCGGTACAGAAAGCGGACTACCGCGGAACGATGCTTATCCAGTAACACACCGAAGCTAGCCCCGTCACCGCCCTTCACCCGGAGCATCAACTCGGCATCATAGTCAAGAGCCGCCGTGGCTCCCCCCATGTTCGTATTAACCCATTTTCGCATCGGAGGTTGCGGCGCCCCCTCGAGAATCGTCACTCGCCTTTGAGGGAGCGCTCCATCAGCCGCTGGATCGCTTCCCGGGGAGATACCCCGTGGTACAGCATCTGGTGCATTTGGCTGGTGATCGGCATCTCCACACCGTGGCGCCGGGCGAGCTCCACGGCCGCGTCGGTGGTCTTGATCCCCTCAGCCACCATCTTCATTGAGCCTACGATCTCATCGAGCTTTCGGCCGTGCGCCAACTGGATGCCCACCATGCGATTGCGGCTGAGCTCGCCGGTGCACGTCAACACCAGATCCCCCAGGCCTGCCAGGCCGGCCAGCGTCTGCGCCCGCCCGCCCAGTGCCACCGCCAGCCTAGTGATCTCCGCCAGCCCGCGCGTGATCAGCGCCGCCGTCACGTTGTGCCCAAAACCCATTCCATGAATCGCCCCAGCGCCAATGGCGATCACGTTCTTGATTGCTCCGCCAATTTCTACACCTATAGGATCTGGCGAAGTGTACACCCGAAATGTCGGCCCGGAGAACGCCGCCTGGATGCGCTGCGTGAGATCTGCATCCTCCGCCGCTACCACCAGAGCTGTCGGCTCGCCCCTTGCAACTTCTTTGGCGAAGGTTGGACCGGATAGCGCCGCAATTTGCGGATGAAGGACCAGGGTTACCGACCGGATTACCTCTGACATTCGTAGAATTGAGCCGATCTCGAGACCTTTCGTGGCGCTCACGCAGATGACCGCCTCGGTGAGGTAGGGCAACATCTCGGAATAGACTCGCCGCACATGGTGCGAGGGCATGACGCTGAGCACCACTTCCGCCGCTTCCACGGCAAGCCTCAGATCGCTGGTGGCTAAGACGTTCTCCGGGATCTGGAAGCCCGGGAGATAAGTCTCGTTCTGCCGCTCGGACTGCAGCCGCGCGGCAACGTCGGTCTCATAAACCCACAGCCGCACTTCCTCGAAGCGCGGGGCAAGCACAATCGCCAGCGCCGTGCCCCAGGCTCCGCCACCTATAACCGCCAGCCGCTTCATGATCTTCCCGCTCTGAAGGTGAACACGTTCTCCGTCCCCGCGTGCAGTCTGCGAATATTATTACTATGTTTGTAGATTATAAGTGCAGCCGCGTTCACCGCCGCTGCTTCTACAGGTAGAACGGGTACCGCGATCAGCCAGACTGCCAGGGGAAAAACCGCCGCCGCAACAATCGAGCCCATCGAAATGTAACGGGTCCACGCCACCACGCCGAGGAAGACCACCAGAACCGCCGCCAGAGCCAGGGGTGTTAGGTACAGAAACGCGCCGACGAAGCTCGCCACCGCCTTGCCGCCCCGGAACCCAAGGAAGACGGGATACGCGTGGCCCAACATCACCACCACAGCGGCAGCGGACATCCAGGCCACACTTTCGCCGGTCAATCTCCCTGCCGCCCAAACTGCCACGTATCCTTTTGCGATATCGAGGAGAAGGGTAATCACACCGGCCGCCCGTCCAGTGGTCCGCAAGACGTTGGTCGCGCCGATGTTTCCACTGCCAGAGCCGCGTACATCGCTCCCGGTCATCCACTTCACCATCAGGTAGCCGAAGGGAATGGCGCCCAGAAGGTAGGCAAGCAGGCAGGCGGCGAGCGGCATCATGGCTGGAAGGGGAACTCCGCAAGCTTAGTGTACACGCTCCCACCGGGTCGCAACTGGCTCTGGTACAAGTGGAAGCCCTTGGCCAAGAAGCTTCCGAATTCCAGCTCCGGAAGCGCCGCGATGGTCTCGCGCAGCGGTTGCAGGTTGAGGCGCTCTTTGATTCGTGCCAGGGTCAGATGGGGCGAGAAAGGGCGGGTTTCCGATGCGACGCCCAGCGGCGTGGTGGCGCGGTCGGTCTCCGCCGCCAGCTCCGCGAGCCCAGGCGCCTCAATGCCGCACCAAAACACGCGCGGTGCGTGCGGATTGGGAAAGAAACCGAGGCGGCGGATGCGCACCGGCACCGTCGCTCGCGCGGGCAGGCTGGCAAGAGCGGCCTTGAGCTCCCCCAGCCGCGGCTCTGGCCATTCTCCGATGAACTTGGTGGTGATGTGCAGGTTGGCTGCCGGGCTCCATTGGATACGCACGGTGGGCCGAAGCTGCGCCAGCAGCCGCTCGAGGTTGGCTGCCACCTCCGGCGCCACGTCCAGCCCGGTAAACAATCGCATGAGCGCTTTCCATTGTAACGGCGTATGGGCGAAGATGGTCGGCGATGCCGCGATTCGGCCCCATCCTCAAGCGCTCGTTCTACCAACGGCCAACAGCGGAAGTGGCGCGCGCCCTGCTCGGCAAGGTGCTCGTTCACGGGCCGGCCGCCGGGATCATCGTCGAGACCGAAGCCTATCCCGGGCGGGACGACCTGGCGTCCCATTCCGCCCGTGGCATTACCGATCGCACCCGCGTCATCTTCGGTCCTCCTGGCCACGCTTACGTCTATGTGATTTATGGCATGTACGAATGCCTCAACCTGGTGGCGGAAGCGGACGGCTCGCCCGGCTGCGTGCTGATTCGCGCCCTGGAACCGGTGGCAGGCATCGAGCTCATGCGCCAGCGCCGGCCAGCCGCCCACAGGTTGGAGGACATCGCTCGCGGCCCGGGCCGGCTCGCGATGGCAATGGCGGTCACGCGCGCGCATTATGGCGTTGACGTCACCCGCGGAGCCCTGGTCGTGCGCCAGCCCGCCAACCCGCACCTGCTTGATATCGACGTGACGCCGCGAATCAACATCAACGTTTGCGCCGACCTTCCTTTGCGTTTCATCCTGCGAGGGAACCGATTTGTCAGCCGATCGTAGCGGACGGGCATGCCCGTTCCGGTGTCCGCTCCCCGTCCCGGCATTCATGCAACTTTAATCTGTCGTGGCTGCCAAAACCGGAAACCACCCCTCTACCGTTCCGTCTATAGTTACGTTCCGCGTTCTGCGCGGCGGCGCCTGGGAGCGGGGGTGTAGCCGCGAAATCGAAACCCACTCGCCAGTCAGGGGTTGGTGTAACTATGGCGCAGCATCGCGGAAATCCTCCGCAGACCCGCATTAGCGGCCAAACGATTGTCAGTGAACTGGTTCGTAATATGGAACTGGGCCGGCTCGAGATGGCCTACAGCATTCTCCTGCCGTGCATCTTCAGTGTCTACCTTCATCCCGACGACTACGAGCGCGTCAGCGGCGTTCAGGATTTGATTCGCGAGGATGCCCGGCGCGCGCTCAATGCTCTGATGAACGAATGGAATGCGAAGGATTCGCTGCTGCGCCGCAGCGCCGGGCGGAAGCCGTGCCGCCTGGCGCGCAGCGACTGGTGGATCGAGCTGTTCGCCGATGGCGAAGGCTCCGTGCCGCCGGGCGATGTGGAGATTCACTCCGAGCTGAATGACGTGCCGCAGCCCGGCTATCACGGAGCCAAAACCACACTACTCGAGCGCGCCCCCTCCGTCACCGCGGCGCGCGTCGTCCGCGACCGGGAAAGTACGCGGCGCCTGGCGGATTGCGTTTTCGCCGAGCTCCGCTACCAGGACGATTCCGGGCCGCAGACCTATTTCATGACGCGCAACGAAATCTCGATCGGCCGCGGCGGAGAGGATCAGTGGGTGGATGTGCCGCTCTATTCGAGCGGCGAGGTTTCGCGAGAGCATCTGCGGGTCCGCCGCGACCCCGCGAGCGGCGTCTTCACCATCGTCGACCAGAGCCGCAACGGCACGTGGGTGAACGGACGCCGCCTGGCTCACGGCGCGGAGGAAAAGCTGCCCGAGCGCGCCGAAATCCGCGTGGCGCAGATTTTGAACCTGGCCTTCGAAGCCAGAAAGTGAGGCGCCGGCAGTGGAACTGCTCTACCGTTTGCATACTCCGTTCGTGATTGCGTTCCTCGTGCTGGTCGTGGTGTTCATCGCCGCGCACCGGAAAGCGGGATAAAGGATGACCGTCGTCTGGAACCCCGCAGCCGCCACGGATACCGGCTGCCTGCGGGACGCCAATGAAGACCGCTTCTGGATGGACCCGGCCCGCGGCGTCTACCTCGTGGTGGATGGCGTGGGCGGCCAGGCCGCGGGGGCACTGGCCGCAGAGACAGCTGTCGAATCCGTCCGCGCAACCATTTTGGAGCCAGGAGCGCCGGAACATCGTATTCGCCACGCCATCACCGCCGCCAACAATCGCATTTTCCAGCTTGCCGCACTGGACCCGAGTCGCACCGGGATGGCGTGCGTATTGACCCTGGCGGTGGTGGAAGACGGCACCGCCACGATCGGCCACGTGGGCGATTCGCGCCTTTACTTGATCTCGAACGGCTCCATGAAGAAAATCACGTCGGATCATTCGCCGGTGGGAGAAGAAGAGGACGCCGGCGAGCTCAGTGAAGCGGAAGCCATGATGCATCCGCGGCGCAACGAAGTCTTCCGCGACGTTGGATCGCGGTCGCGCGAGGCCTCGGATGAGGGCTTCATCGAAATCCGCCGCTGCCGTCTGCGCAGCGATTCCGCGCTGCTGCTGTGCAGTGACGGCCTCACCGGCCACCTCACCGCCGCGCAAGTGCGCGAGATCATCGGCCGCTATCAGGGCGACGCGCAGGAAGTGGCGGGCGCGCTGGTCGAGGCCGCCAACGCCGCCGGCGGGCGCGACAACATCACGGCGCTGTTCGTGGCCGGCCCGCGTTTCCGCGCCAGCGACGGCGCCACCCGCCCGCGATTTTCCACCACCGGCGTGCGCAGCCGCGTGCATCGCTGGACCGGACGCATCGCTTTCCTCGTCTACGGCCTGGTGCTGGCGATGATCGTCTGGGCGGTGATGCGCCTCAGAGGATGAACCATGGCAGCCGCACCGCACAAAATCGGACGCTACGAAATCATCCGGCCGCTCGGCAGGAGCATGAATGACGTTTACCTGGCGCTCGACCCGGTCGCGAATCGCCAGGCGGCGCTCAAGCTGATCAAGTGCGATGGCGGCGCCGTGACCGGCCTGGTGGTGGAGGCCGAGCGGCGCGGCGCGGCCCTCCAGCGCGAGTTGCGCAGCGTCGATCCACGCATCGTCGAAGTGTACGATTTCGGCGATGCCGACGGGTACTTTTTCGTTGCCATGCAATACATTGAGGGCCGCAACCTCGCCGAGGTCCTGGAAACGGAGAGCGCCCTTGACCCGGTGCGCGCCGTGGTGATTGCGCTCGAAATCTGCGAGCAGCTGGCGAAGTTTCACTCGGGGCAGCCGGGTGTTGTGCATGGCGATATCAAGCCGTCCAACATTCACCTCAGCCCGAACGACACGGTTCGTCTGCTCGATTTCGGGATCGCCAAGCGCTTGCGGGCCGCCGGCGGCGCCACGGTGCACAGCTTCGGAAGCCCGAGCTACTGTGCTCCGGAACGGCTTGCGCGCTCGGCGGTGGATGAGCAGTCAGACCTTTGGGCGGTAGGCGCCACGCTCTACGAAATGCTCGCCGGCGCACCGCCGTACCGCGCCGCCGATACGCGCAAGCTCGAGAGCCTGATCCGCTCCAAGCGCCCGCCGCGCGCGCTGCCGCCGCACTGCCCGCCGGCTTTGCGGGAGATCGTCGTCAAGGCGCTGGCCGCCGATCCCGCCCGCCGCTACTGCTCCGCCGCCGAGTTCAAGGCGGATCTGCAGGCGTTTCTCGAACGCCAGCCGACGCGCGCCGAAAAAGAGCGGCGGGGCGCGCGCATCGCCGCGGCCACTCTTGAGACAGCGCGCGAATGCTTGCGCAAGGTCACGCGTAACGTGGTGCGCTCGCGCCGAGCCTTGCAGGCGGTGCGCGCCGCGGGATGGTTCGCGCTCGGCATGGCGCTTTGGATCGGCGGCACCTTCGGCTCGGCGGCCTGGCGCCATTACCGGGCTCGGCTGGAGGCCGCGGCCACTCCGCCTGCCGCGCCGCCGCCGCCCGGCGCACCCGCCTTAGCCGGGTTGTTCGCCTTCGAGGGGGAGCAGGTGTTGGCCGCGTATCGCGCCAGCGATGATAATTCGCTCGCCGATTTCGACTGGCCCAAAGCCGCGGCCTGCCTGGAACGCGCCCGCGATCTCGGCGCGGCCGGTGATCGCCAGTCCGGTGAGCTGGCGCTCAGCCGCGGCTATGTCGCGCTCACTGGAGGAAGCGACCTGGAATCCGCCGTAGCGCTGTTGCATACAGCCGTCCGCTGGCTGCCGAGCGACCCGGCGCCGCATCTCGCGCTGGCGCGTCTGTTCGTCTACGCGGTTCCCAACGTGGATCTCGCGCTCGAGGAATTCGCCGCGGCGGAGCGCCTGGGCGCCCTGCTGGGCGCGCGCGAGTTAGAACAGCAGGGCGACGCCTATCGCCTGCGCGCCGAGCGCCTGCGCGATTCGAGACCGCAGCAGGCATTGGCCGACGCCCAGCAGGCTCGCTCCTTCTACAGCCGCATTCCCGCGTTCGACCGCGTGCCGGAGCACCGCAAGGAGCTGGCGGCGTTTCGCGCCTCCGCGCCACCGGCGCACTCACGGAGGCGCGCATGGCGGTAACGCGCAGCTGGGCGGAAGCAGGATCTCAGCCGGCCGTCATACGGGTGGGCGCGCCGCCGCGCCCTTCCCTCGAACTCGGATGGCTGGTCGCGGCTTCGTTGATGGTCGCGTTGGGGCTCGCGCAGGTGTATGCCGCCAAGAGCGTCGGCTTCTCGGGCGCAACGCAGGTGATCAATCTCAACACGGTCTCGAGCCCGCAGGAGCTGGCGCCGCTGGTCGAATCGTTCCCCAGCCGCGCCGAACGCGACCTGGCGATGCAGAAGATGTTCGCCTTCCTGCTGCGCGCCCGCCCTTTGCCCAATGCCGGGGCGCTCTCCGCCCTGCGTGTCACGCCGGAGGAAATCGAAAGCGACCCGCGCTGGGACGTGATGCGCAAACGTCTGGCCGCG
>Ga0335078_10012779_pt1 | contig 12440 bp, 10 predicted proteins | sample Lox_Sample_32_FD_206711 | JGI IMG/M metagenome (GOLD analysis project Ga0335078, IMG submission 206711) | Soil microbial communities from Loxahatchee National Wildlife Refuge, Florida, United States - Lox_Sample_3.2 | ecosystem: Environmental > Terrestrial > Soil > Wetlands | place: USA... | reverse complement strand
CCGAACGGCGCGTCGCCGGGCATTTCTTCGACGCGCTGCAGAAGCAGGATTACAACGCGGCCTACGGCATCTGGTGGCAGGATCCGGATTGGCGGCAGCATCCGGAACGGCATCCAAGCTACCCGTTCGGCGAGTTCTATCGTGACTGGGGTCCTGGCGGCGAGTGGGGGCTGATTAAGACCTACAAAGTGTATGGCGTGGGCAAGTGCCCGCCGCACGGGGCTGTTGACGGCGGCACCGGCATCGTCGTTGACGTGGTGGTCAATGATCGCGCTGAACACGCGCAAGTCTGGGTGGAAAAATCAGACCACACGCTGAGCTATATCCCCTGCGAGGGCGAACTGGTGTTTCGCTGACACCTGGCCTAAAGCCCGCCGGTCGGCGATGTTGAACCACCGCTGTTCCACGGCGCTTCAAGCTATCGTGAGTGCTTCCAGCGTCTTCGCCAATGACGCGTCATCCCCCACGTTGAGCGCCGTTTTCGAGCGGTCGATCTGGCGCATCAATCCCCAGAGAACTTTTCCCGGCCCCACCTCAATGAAAGTCTGCACACCTTTCTCAATCAGCAGCCGCACGCACTGGTCCCACTTCACCGGGCCGGTGACCTGGCGGACGAGCGTGTCGCGGGCGCGGAGGTCGTCGGTGACCAGCGCCGCGTCCACATTGCACGCGACTGGATAGACCGGCTTCTGCATCTGGAGCGCATTGAGATCGACCTCGAGCCGCTCCCGCGCCGGTTTCATCAGCGAGCAATGGAAGGGAGCGCTGACCGGGAGCAGCTTGGCCTTTTTCGCGCCGCGCTCATCGGCCAGTTTCGCAGCGCGCTCGACCGCCGCAGTGTTGCCGGAAATGACGATCTGCTCCGGTGAATTGATGTTAGCCGGCTCGCAGACTTCCCCCTGAGCCGCGTCGTGGCAGACGGCGGTGACTCTGTCGAGGTCCATGCCGAGGACGGCGGCCATCGCGCCCATACCGGCCGGAACGGCTTCCTGCATGTATTTCCCGCGATTGCGGACGGTGCGCAAAGCGTCGCCAAAGGCGAATGTCCCCGAGGCTACGTGCGCAGAATACTCGCCCAGGCTGTGGCCGGCGACGAAAGCGGGCTTGGGAATCTGAGTTTCGAGTACACGCAGCGCGGCGATCGAGGCGGTCAGGATCGCGGGCTGCGTGATCTCGGTGAGGCGGAGAACGTCCTCCGGTCCCTCGAAACACAGTTTCGAAAGCTTGTAGCCGAGAGCGTCATCGGCTTCTTCAAAGGTGTGGCGTGCAACGGGATATTTGTCGGCGAGGTCCTTGCCCATGCCAGGCGTTTGCGAGCCTTGGCCGGGAAACAGGAGTGCAATGGTGTTATCAGTCATGGATTAGCGGGAGTGCGCCATTTCCGGCGCAGGATGCAGCGCGGTCAGGCCGCGCTCAATCGATTCGTTAATGCCGCGCTCGGCGTATTCGGCCGCGACGCGCACGGCGTTCTTGATCGCGTTGGCGTTCGACGAGCCGTGCGTGATGATGCAGACGCCCTTCACGCCTAGCAGCGGCGCGCCGCCATATTCGGTGTGGTCAAGGCGTTTTTTGAAATCCCTGAAGGCGCTGCGCGACAGGAACGCGCCAACCTGCCGCGTGATGGTCGCTCTGAGCGATTCTTTCAGCGCGGTGCGCACCAGATTCGCGACGCCTTCGGAAATTTTGAGGGCCACATTGCCGACAAATCCGTCAGCCACGATGACGTCCACTTTCCCGTTGTAAAGGTCGCGCCCCTCGACGTTGCCGACGAAGTTCAGGGGGAGCTGCTTCAACAGTTGAAATGCCTCGCGAGTGAGTTCGTTGCCCTTAACTTCTTCTTCGCCGATGGAAAGCAAGCCGACGCGCGGTCCGGACGTGGACGCATAAGGCGCAGGCCGCCCCGTCGAGCTTCCCGCGTTTATCTTCTTGAGCGCCTTGCCAAACATCGCGCGGAAGTAGATATCGCCCATGATGGCGAACTGCGCGAGATTCTCCGGCTTGCAATCAACATTGGCGCCGACGTCGAGCAGCATCGCGGGCGTGCCCGGTGCGGTGGGGAAGACGGCGACGAGCGCGGGGCGATCGACGCCCGGAACCGCGCCCAGCACGACTTTTGCCGTGGCCATGGCGGCGCCGGTGTTGCCTGCAGTGACGAATCCCGCGGCCTGGCCCTCGCGCACCAGACGCAGGCCCACGCGCATGGAGGAGTCACGCTTGGCGCGAATCGCCTCCACCTTGTCTTCCATGGTTATGAATTCGCTGGCGTGGACAATTCCGATGGGCAACTGTGCAGCCGCCCGGTGACGATCGAGTTCCGGCTTGACCACGTCCTCGGGCCCGATCAGCAACACGTGCGCGCCGTGGAGGCGCGCGGCGAGTATCGCGCCTTCGATTTCCGGTTTGGGCGCGCGGTCCGAACCCATCGCATCCAGCGCGATCACGCTCGGCATGGTGTGTTTCGGCTAGCTGGCTTCCTCGACGTCAAGAACTTCGCGTCCCTTATAGTATCCGCACTTCGGGCAGGCGCGATGCGGCATTTTCTTTTCATGACAGTTGGGGCACTCCGAAAGCGTATGGGCTTTGAGCGCATCGTGAGCGCGCCGCGTCGAGGTGCGCTTTTGCGAATGACGTCGTTTTGGATTTGGCATGGTATTGAATTCCTTTGTCAGCTCTCAGCCGTCGGCGTTCAGCGAATCTCTGAAAGCTGCCGCGCCGAGGACCGAGCGAAAATGTCGGCCTAGCCATCAATCTTAAAGAACTGAAAGCTGACAGCCGATGGCTGACAGCTGTTTCTCAGTGTTCCAACCGTCCGCGAATTTCCTTCAGTGCCGCCCATCGCGGATCGTCCGCCGGAACCACGCAGGAACATTGTTCCTGATTCAGATTCTTGCCGCAATGTGGGCACAGGCCCTTGCAATCCTCGCGGCAGGTGATCTTCAAGGGCAGCGCCAGCAGCAACTGCTCCCGCAGTACGTCTTCGAGCAGGATGCCCTCGCCCTGATAATAGCCGATCTCAGCCTCCGCATCGGTCACCGAGAGCTCGTCGCGGCCTGCATCGGCCCCGAGCGGACGATAAAGCAACTCAAACTCACGATCCACCTGCTGCGGCACCGGCTCCAGACATCGGGCGCACTGCAACTCAAGCTCGGCTGACAGCTGCCCGCGCAAGCGTATGTCATTTATTATCTTATGCTTGCCGTGATGCTCCTCCACCAGTTCCGCGCGTCCCGAAGTTTTCAGTGGGCCGCTCTGGCGAATTTCCGTGCCCAGATCAATTGCATCGGGCTGAACCTCCTCCTCAAAATCCAGAGGACGAAGTTCCAAATCTTTGATGTCGAGGAACATCCGGAAACCCCCGCGGCAATCGTGCCGGTCCGGCCCGCGGAAGCACGCCAAGAGGCGTAAGTACCGCAAGGAACAAGACTTAGGATAACGGGCAGGGGGCAGAAGTGTCAAGAAACAGCCGTGGGATGGCCTCGCTTGGAATATGCTAGTCATATCCAAGAGAAAAACTGTTAAACGGAAAAACATGCCCAACAAACCCGACAAAGCCCGGCGCCAGCGCGCGAAGCCGCATTGCGGGTCCATCGCGGAAGTAATCGAGATGCTTGAGCGATTTGTCCCCACCGAGGCTGAACTGAAGCGGCGCCGGGAGGTCTACGATCGGCTCGCCGAACTCAGGGCTAGGCCCCCTCTAACGCCGGGTCCGTTCCCCTCCGCTGAAGAGATGATTCGTGAGGACCGCGAGCGGTGACCATGCCAGCTCGAACGGAAGCGAGACCAATACAGCAAGGTCCAGCGGCTCCTTGGCTCGAAGCCCATGCTGATATAGCAGCCCTTATTGTGCTTCTGGCGGGATTTCTGCTGCGGCTCTGGCTGGCCTCGGGGACATTTCTCAACCCGGATGAGGCGCTGCACTTCCGCATTGCGAATCAGATTTCGCTGGCCGCGGTCTATCGGGCCAGCCTGACCGAGTCGCATCCTCCGCTTCTGTATTGGATTTTGCACTTTCTCCGCGGTGTGGCTGCGTCGGAGCTCTGGCTGCGCCTGCCGTCGGTGATTGCGGGGATGTTTTTCTGCTGGTTCTTCTTCCGTTGGCTGACGCTGGTAACAGGGCGAGTCTCGGGCTTTGTGGGGTTAATGCTGGTTGCGTTCCTGCCGCCGGTGGTCCGCTTGTCCGCCGATGTGCGGCAGTATGAGCTGATGCTGGCGTTTGCAGCTGCGGCGCTTTACTGCCTGGAGCGGGCGCTGGCGAAGGGTTCAGTATGGCTGATGGCGACGTCGTCGGTGTGCGCGTTGCTTGCGATGTCGTCGCACTACTCGGCTTTCTTTTTCGTAGCTGCCCTGGGCGTCTACGCTCTCATGAAGATCTTTTGGCGGGGGCGGGAACCGGCGGTGCCGCGCAAAGTGGTCGCGATATGGATCGTGGGGCAGCTCTTCGCGGTCGCCTTGCTCGTGTTTTATTACAAGACGCATCTCGCGCTCCTCGGTCAGGGAGAGTCGAGAACCGTACTGCAAGGCTGGATGAGCGAGTTCTACCTGCGGCGCTCGTACTTCGAAGCTGGGAAGGATAACCCGCTTCTGTTTGCGATCGGCCACAGCTTCGGAGTCTTTCAGTTCGTCTTCGGGCAGCTTGCAGTGGGCGATGTTGCGGGGTTGATGTTCGTGGCTGGCACGGTCTTGCTCTGGCTTGTGAAGGGAGAAACCAGAACTTTTTCGCGGCAGCTGGCGGTATTTCTGATCTTGCTATTCGCGCTCGGGTGCGCGGCCAGCCTGGCGCATAAGTATCCCTACGGAGGAACGCGGCACATCGCGTATTTGATCATTCCGGCCGTGGCCGGAGTGAGCTTTGCCATCGCCCGAATGGCCAGCGAACGTTGGACGCGCGGCCTGGCACTGGGGCTGCTGGTCGTTGTGATCTGCGCCGGGTTCGGCAAGCAGCGCCAGCCCTACATGACGCGTGCGGACCAGAGCCGGGCGAACATGAGAGAGGCGATGGCGTTTGTCCGAGACAACGTCGCACCTGGGAGCCTGATCTTCACCGACTTCGAAAGCAGCATGTTCCTCGGCCATTATTTGTGTGAGCAGAAGCCGATCTCGGTCGAGGCCGCCAGTTTGCAGTTTGAGTCGTTTTATTGCAGCCGATACCACGTGGTCTCTACCAACCGCAGAACCGCCACGAATTTCACGCCAGAAGTTTTTCTTAAGCTGGGAGACAACGTTACCGCCATCTACGGCTTGAAGCCCGGCGAATCGCTGTGGGTGTTTCAAGCAGGGTGGGGCGCAGACCTCCCGGAGCGTTTGCGTGCCGAGTCGCCCAAATTTCGCGACTTGGCTTTCCGCGCCTTCGGCAACAACATCAAGATTTTCGAAGCGCCGGGCCGGTTCGCTACCGCTGGCCCGCAGGCATATTCAGGCCGAGGGCTCGCACGGTAGTTTCGTCGAGCACGTGCTGGCCTTCTCTCCCCGTGACCACTCCGAAACCGCCGGAATAGTCCCACATCGCCCAGCCGATGTGGTGGCGCTCGAGGGAGGTGCGTACGTCTGTGATCCAGGCAGTACGATCTTGCGGTTGGGCGCCGTGAGCGTGGCCCTCCGGTTCAACACCGTAACGATAAACGCCGAATTCATTACAGACGAGCGGCACGCCGTTGCGCTGGGCCCAATCCGCAGCCTGGTTGATTTCGGCTTCGACGCGCGCGGCATCCCAGTGATCCTGCCCGTAGCGGATCACGTAGAGCCGGTCGAGCGCCTCCGGCACGCGGGCCGCGACCTGCGCGGCATTCTCCGGCTGCGACGGATAATGCAGGCCCGACAGCCAGTGCCAGTAATAAGCGCCCCAGGTTGCGCCCTGATGCGTGAAGATGTGCGGCTCGTAGAAATGGAAGACGTAGATTACGTTGGGATCGCGCAACGGCTCGAGAAAAATCATGTCGTCATCATCGTCCCAGCGCGCGCCGGGAGCCAGGATCGTGTGAGCGGGCGCGGCCTGCCGAATCGCCGCGGCCAGCTTGGCTTCCACGCCATACCAGCGATAGGCATCGTGAAATTCCGGCTCATTCAGAATCTCGAAAAAGACCCGCTCGGGGTCCCACGATGCGTAGCGCAGGGCCATCGTGCGCCAGAAATCGGCGAAGCGTTCGACGGCCTCGTCATCCTTCGCGAGCCGGGCCTTGAAGTCTGAATCCGGATGCATGTCGAGTTCGACGGCGAGGCCCGCATCCAGAATCATTTTCATGGCGGCATCCAGACAGCCAAGGTATTCCGCGCCGCCGTCGCGCCCCTGTATGGCATTCATCAGAGGCTGTGGATTCACGCTCAGCCGCACATGATCGAATCCGGCGGACTTGATCAAGGCAATATCGGTTGACGTGGTCCAGGCCTGAAAATGCTCTTTGGTGTATCCGCGGGGATCGTAAACCTGCGCGAACCATTCGCTGAGATTGATGCCGCGGCGAAGGTGAGCGAGGCGCGAAGCAGGCACGGTGGAAGTTGGACTGCTTTGAGTGAATGATAGCGATGAAAAAAGTAGAACAACCGCTAGGTATCTGGCGAACATGAATCCTCCGAGGGTTTTCTCCGGCGTCTAACGGCGGGCAGGCAAAGCAACCCGCTGCGGCAGCCGGCGAGGCGCCGGCGCCACGCTTTTGTTATGCCGCACCGGCGCTATGAATTCAGAATCGGCAGCGAGCGAATACGTTTCTTGGTTGCCGCGTAGATGGCATTGCACAGCGCCGGCGCGAGCGGCGGCACGGGAGGCTCGCCGACCCCGGTCGGAACCTCGCCGCTCGGAACCGCGTAGACCTCGACCAGCGGGGTTTCCTCCATGCGCAGCGGAGCGTAGTCGTCGAAGTTGCCCTGGACGATCCGGCCCTTCTCGATCGTAATCTTCGCACGCAGCGCATTGGCCAGCGCGAAAACAACTCCTCCCTGAATCTGCTGCTCCAGAATGCCGGGATTCACAACTTGCCCGCAATCCACCGCCGCCACGACCCGGTGCACGCGCGGCTGATCATTTTCCATGCTGATTTCGACCACTTCGGCCATGTATGTGGCAAAGCAACCGAAGCAGGCGACCCCGCGATAGCGTCCGGCGGGCAGCGGCTTCTGCCATCCGGCTCGTTCCGCCGCAAGTTGCAACGCCCCACGCATGCGCGCTGTGTGCCACGTGGTCGTGAAGTATTGCAAGTCCTGATCTTTGGCCAGCAGGTGAAGCCGGTACTCCAGAGGATCTTTGCCGGCCGCAACCGCGAGCTCATCGATGAAGCTCTCCAGGGCAAACGCCGCTTGCAGCGCGTAAACCGAGCGCATCCAGCCAAGCGGCACTGGAGTTTCGGTCATGACGTAATCGGTCGAGTAGTTGGAAATTCCGTAAACCGGGCCGGCCTCATCGGGCAGATCAGGATCGACGTTGTTGGGAGTGGGCTGACCTTTCTGCCCGCTGATCGAAGGAGCAATGATGCGGTGCGTCAGGCCGATGGGATATCCAGCCCCATCCACCACCCCGAAAAGCTGGTGCAGACTCGCCGGGCGATAGGTAGAGCACCGCATGTCGTCTTCGCGGGTCCAGATCACTTTCACGGGACCGTTGATCGCCTTCGACACCAGTGCAGCTTCGACCGCATAGTCGTGTTCAAGTCGGCGGCCAAAGGCTCCGCCCATCAGAGTCACATTCACTTTGACTTGATCCGGGTCGAGTCCTACCGCGGTCGCCACGGCGTCGCGGCAATCCTGCGGAACTTGCGTCGGAGCCCACACTTCGCATTTCGAACCCTGATAGTGCGCGGTGCAATTGCCCGGCTCCATGGGCGCATGTGCCATGAAAGGCAGTTGGTATTCCGCCGAGATGCGGCGTCCCGTGACCCTGGCCGGATCGCCCGCCGAGTACAAAGACGATCGTTTCTTCGAAGCTCCCTGCTTCAGCGATGCGATTACGGCGGCGGTATTCAGATCTTTGTTCGGCCCTTCATCCCAGGCGACATTCAGCACGCGCCGGCCTTCCATTGCGCCCCAAACGCTATCGGCGACTACAGCGACGGCGGAGTCGCCAACCTTGCCCGTATAGCTCACGCCGGAAATCTTCTTCGATTCGTTGTCGTCGAAACTTGACACCTTTCCGCCCATCGTCGGGCAACGCGAGAGCACGGCGAACTTCATTCCGGGCACGCGGAAATCAATGCCGAAGACCGCCTCGCCTTTGACCTTCGCGGGCGAATCGAGACGGGGCACGCGACGGCCGACAATTTTGTAGTCTTTGGCTTGCTTCAGCGGCGGATCGGTGGGAATAGGCAAGGTTCCGGCCTTGACCGACAGTTCCCCATAACTGGCACTGCGGCCGGACACATGCTTGATGCGGCCACCTTCGGCAGTGCAACTCGACCGTGGAACGCCCCAGGTCAAAGCCGCGGATGTGAGCAGCATCTCTCGCGCAGCGGCTCCGGCTTTGCGCATGGGATCCCAGCAGGTGTGGATGCTGGCGCTTCCGCCCGTCGATTGATCGCCGAAGAGCGTGCTGGCTCCCGCCTGCTCGATTTCGATCTGCTTCCAGTCAGCCTCGAGTTCTTCGGCGAGAATCATGGGCAGCGCGGTGCGCACGCCCTGGCCCATCTCGGAGCGCGCGACCACAATCGTGACCTTGTTATCGGGCGTGATCCGCAAGTAGGCATTTGGCGAGAACGATTCTTTCTTCGAGCTGGCGCCATGCGGCAGGTAGAAGCCGATCACGAGTCCCGCTCCGGCGGCGACCCCGGCCGCGACAAATTCGCGGCGGGAAAGTGGGCTCATCGCGCACCTCCGTTGTCTCGCTGGGCACGCGGAGTACCGCTTTCTGCGATTTCCTTTCTTGCGTTTTTAGCGCCCTCCGCCGCCCAATGAATCGCTTTGCGAATCCGTTCATACGTTCCGCAACGGCAGAGGTTGCCGTTCATCGCCTGTGTGATCTGCTCGTCGGTCGGATGCGGCGTTTTGGCGAGCAGCGCCGCAGCTGACATGATCTGGCCGGTCTGGCAATAGCCGCACTGCGGGACTTCGTCGGCGATCCAGGCTGCCTGCAGGATATGCAGGCCGTTGGCACCGAGACCTTCGATCGTGGTAACGCTCTTGCCCGCGACTTGAGAGACCGGAATCGAGCAGGAGCGCACCGCTTCTCCGTCCACATGCACGGTGCAAGCGCCGCACAGTCCCGCGCCGCAGCCGAACTTGGTGCCGGTGAGTTCGAGGGTGTCGCGCAACACCCAGAGGAGAGGCGTCCCCGGAGGGACGCTGACTTTCTTTTCACTGCCGTTAACGCGGAGTGTGATCTCGGCCATGTTGGTTGAGTTGTGAGATGAAACTCGACAACATGGTAACAGGATGAGGGATTCGTGGGCAGGGGCGAGGAATCGATCTTCAAGTGGCCGGTGACCGGTGGTCAGTGGCCAGAAACTCAGCATCTATTTCAGTTGCGCGAGTTTTTCCGTAGCCAACTGCCCGGCTTCGTTGCCGACGTTTTCCTTCTTGATCTGCTCGTAGATGCGCTTGGCGTCGAGCGGTTGGTTGGAATTCTGGTACAGGTCGGCGAGTTGCAGTTGTGCCGTGACCTTGCTGACGGATGCGGTGGGCTTGTTGATCAATTCTTGGTACAGTGCGACCGCGTCTTTAGTGCGGTTGGTCTGGCCATAGAGCGACGCGAGGGCAAGCCTCGCGACCGCCGCGAGATCGCGATTGTGCACGGAAGCGACCTGCTTGAAATCGCTCTCGGCTGTTTTGTTGTCGGAAAGATCAACCGCGGTCACGCCCAGAAAATAGCGGGCCATGTCCGCCGTGCGGGTGTAGCGATACTTGTCCACAATTGCCTGCAGTTGCTTTCGGGCGGCCTCGGTGCGCTCTTTGACGGAGGTAAACGTAGGAAAGTCGGGCTGCTCCGGCGTGCCCGGGGCGCGCAAGGGCGTGTCCATGGTACGAACCGCCTGGGTCAGCTCCAGGCTGGCCTTTTCGTCTTGAACGCCCAGGTAGTACCAGCCGCCAATGCCGAGGGCGAGGGCGAGGGCAACGACGATTCCGGCGATGATCAGGGCATTCTGATGCTCGACCGACCAATTCGCCGTTTTCTCGGCGGCCGAGATGGTCACACGACTGAATGCGTCCTGCTTTAGTTGATGGCGGGTTTCTGCGCGCACAGAGCTTCCTCGGGTAGCAAACGATGGCTGGACAAACCATTAGCTTAACAGGTCAGAAAACGGGCCGTCAAAAATCCACTTCGCCATTTGCCGGGGCAAACCTGTTTGGAGTAGCCTCGTCTAATGTAAAACGTCTTCTGTGGCCGGGGTCTGCATATGGCTCTGATTCACCTCGTAGTCAACAATCGTCCGCACGACGTTGAGACCGCTCCCGATACTCCTCTTCTTTGGGTTTTGCGCGACACCCTGAACCTGACCGGCACGAAGTACGGTTGCGGGATGGGACTGTGCGGCGCATGCACGGTTCATCTCGACGGCGAGGGCGTGCGTGCGTGCCAAACAACGGTGTCATCAGTCGGCGCAAAGAAGATCACCACCATCGAAGGGCTCTCGGTAAATAACTCGCATCCCGTGCAGCGAGCTTGGATCGCCGAACAGGTGCCGCAGTGTGGATACTGCCAGCCGGGACAGATCATGTCGGCGGCGGCGCTGCTGGCAAAGACACCCAGCCCGACCGACGCGCAGATCGATGCCGCCATGGTTGGCAATCTGTGCCGGTGCGGGATGTATCAGCGGATTCGGCGCGCGGTGCACCGCGCCGCGACAGGAGCCTGATCATGCCTCTCAGCCGCAGAGAATTTGTGGTTCGTGGAACAGCAGCCGGCGCTGGCTTGGTGATTGGCGTCCGATTTGGCGCTCCGTTCGCCGCCGCGCAGGAAGATGCTCGCGGGCCCAAGAGGCCTGCGCTCAATCCGTTTGAGGCATGGGTTCACGTGAAGCCGGGTGGAGAGATTTCGCTCATCGTGGCGAAGTCCGAAATGGGTCAAGGAATTCGCACTGGGCTGGCGATGGTTCTCGCCGAAGAGGCTGAGGTGGACTTTAATTCTGTGCGAGTGGAACAAGCCGACACGCGCCCTGACATTTATCCCCATCTGGGTACTGGCGGAAGCAGCAGCACCAGGGAGAACTTCATGCCACTGCGGCGTGCCGGAGCGACGGTGCGCGATCTGATGGTTACGGCGGCAGCGACGAAGTGGAATGTTCCGCCTGCCGAATGCGTGGCGAAGAAGGGAATCGTGCGGCACGGAAAATCTTCCCGCCAAGCCACTTACGGGCAACTGGTGGAAGCCGCGGCCAGACTGCCGCTTCCCGATCCGGAGAAGGTACGACTGAAGGACGAAAAGGATTTCGAACTCATCGGGCATCCCGTGCCCCGTGTGGATGTGCCAGCGAAGGTCAATGGCAGCGCCCAGTTTGGCCTGGATGTACGCGTGCCCGAAATGCTGTTCGCAGTGGTGGCGCGGTGTCCGACCTTCGGCGGCAAGGTAGCCCACTTCGACGCAACCAAGGCCAAAGCGATTCCCGGCGTACGCGATGTGTTTGAGATCCCCGGTCTCGGTCAAGGTGTGTTCACGGCCGGAGGAATTGCGGTTGTTGCTGACTCGACGTGGACCGCGATGAAAGGCAGGGAAGCGCTTGAGATCACCTGGGACCACGGTGCCGCCGTTTCCGAATCGAGCGACGGATTGCGTGAGGCCTTGCGCTCCGCGGCGCACAAGCCGGGCAAGCGCGTCCGCAATGACGGTGATGTAGACGCTGCGCTCGCACAGCCCACGAAGCTGGTCGAAGCCCTCTACGAGTTGCCGTACCTCGCGCACGCGACCATGGAGCCAATGAACATCACCGTGCACATGCGCGGAAACGAAGCGGAAGTGTGGGCGCCCTCGCAATCGCCCGACTGGGTGCAGGGAACGGTGGCGCAGGTGTTGAACCTGGCGCCGCCTAAAGTTGTTGTGCACACCACGCTGCTGGGCGGCGGCTTCGGGCGCCGCTACATGGCTGACTTTCCCGCGGAAGGTGCGCAAATCGCCAAAGCTGTGGACGAGCCGGTACAACTGGTGTGGACAAGGGAAGACGACATGACGCACGACTTTTACCGGCCGGCGTCGTGCCATCGCATGCGCGGTTCGATCGGGCCGGATGGGCGTCCCGCGGCCTGGTTTCACACCCTGGCGTCCACTTCGATTCGCGCCTTCTGGGACCCGAAAGCTCCTCCGGAGGGTCAGGAGGTCGGCGGAGCCGAGCAGATGCCTTATGCCATTCCGAGCGTGCGGCTGGAGTACAACCCCGCGGCCAGTGCGGTACCGCGCGCGTGGTGGCGTTCGGTCGAGAATTCTTTTAATGGATTTGTGGTTGAGAGTTTCATTGACGAGCTTGCTGCGGCGGCTGGGAAGGATCCCGTGGAGTTCCGCAAGGCGCTTCTGGTGAAACCGCCCGGCTGGA
>Ga0335078_10012778_pt1 | contig 12440 bp, 12 predicted proteins | sample Lox_Sample_32_FD_206711 | JGI IMG/M metagenome (GOLD analysis project Ga0335078, IMG submission 206711) | Soil microbial communities from Loxahatchee National Wildlife Refuge, Florida, United States - Lox_Sample_3.2 | ecosystem: Environmental > Terrestrial > Soil > Wetlands | place: USA... | reverse complement strand
GAACATATCGCACAGTCCGGGCTGAGCATGCAGATTCGCGACCTCGAAGCACAGCTTGGTGTGCTTTTGTTCTCTCGGACGAGCCAAGGAGTGATGGTGACGGAAGCAGGTAGCGCATTCATTGCGGAAGCTCGCCGCTCCATCGCGCACGCCGAGCAGGCCATTCGGGCAGCTTCCATCTTCCGGTCGTCCGGCGAAGTGCCCATTAAAATCGCCTATTCGCCGCGCATCAATCTGCAGCTTCTCACGATTGTTCGCGACGTGCTGGGTGCATATGACCCAGCTCTGCGCGTACATCTGTTGAGTTCTCACACTCCCGACCAGGACCAGCCGCTTGCCGACGGTAGCATCCATATCGGCATCGTAACTCTTCCCTTCCGGCACCACGCGATGATTACAAAGCAACTGATTGCAGAACCCTTGACCGTCGCTCTACCTGCCGCGCACCGCCTCAGTCAGAAAGCTCATCTGAAAGCCCGGGAATTGAATCGCATCCCGCTCATCATGCTGTCTCGGAGCCTGCATCCTCTCTTTCACGACCACATTTTGAAGCTGCTCAAAAAGGAAGGCTTGACCCCCGATAACGTCCAGGAAGTCACGTCGGAAGCGGAAGCTCTGTACATGGTTTTGGAGGGCTTGGGAGCGGCCATCGTCAGGCCGTCCGTCCATACGATTTTGAATTCGGGAATCGTTTTCCGTACGTTTCGCGAAAGCAATCTCGTACAGGAAACCTCCATTACTTATCGACGGCAGAGTTTATCGCCTCACGTCAAACCTTTAGTCAACCTCATTCGAAACGCTGTTGCCCATAAGACTCGGCAATCCTTCGGTCTTCTAGGGATTGGAGACCGCACCACAGATCCCCGCCAGATGAAGTTGTTTTGAGACCAAGGCGAGTCCCTCAGACCGCCGGCCTTCGCTAGCGCACGACCTCGCCAGAAAACGGCTCTGGCAAGTTCGTCGCCATCCGCTTCAGTCGGACACACCAGCATCCTTTCGGAAAGTTCCCTTCCGGTTTGGCTCCTGTGGCTGGCTGAAGGAGCCAACCTTCAGAACATCGAAAGGAAAAATCATATGAAGTCAGAAAACATCAAGAAAATCACTACCGCGGCCATCGAAGAGTTAGTGGCTGCGTTGAACGCGGGACGTAGCGAAGCCCTCTCCCAATATCTTGCCGCGATGGCGAGGTTCCGAGCCTATTCGTTCCTGAATGTCCTGCTTATTTTGCGTGCGCGGCCCGCTGCCCAACGCGTAGCAGGATATCGGACTTGGCAGTCGTTCGGGAGACAGGTCAAGCACGGCGAAAAAGGCATCATGATCTTGGCACCGATGTTTCGCAAACAGGCTTCCGCCGAGACAAATCCCCAGGTGGAAGCGGAGCCTTCCCAGTTGCTGACCGGATTTCGCGCCGTCTATGTTTGGGATGAGCAACAGACCGAAGGCAAGCCATTGCCTGAAATTGCCCGCCCGCAAGGCGACCCTGGAACCTCCCTCCCACGCCTCGAACGTTTTGTGCGCGACCGTGGAATCGAACTGCGCTATTCGAACGACATCGCACCGGCGCTCGGCATGGCGGAAAAAGGCCGCATTACGATTCGCCCCGACTTAACTCCGGCAGAAACATTTACAACCCTCGTTCACGAGGTCGCCCATTTGGAATTGCACTTCGACGCCAGCCGCACAGACGCCGACAAGCGTATGCGAGAGACCGAAGCCGAATCTGTCGCGCACGTGGTTTCCTCCGCTGTTGGTCTCGTGCCCGGCGGCAGCAGCGCCGACTACATTGCGCTGTACGGCGGAGATTCCAAGCTGATTCTTTCGAGCCTCGAAAACGTCCGCTGCACCACGTCACGCATCCTTGACGCGATCGAGGTCGGCTCACCGACGAACGTTTAGGAGACATTCAAAAAATGCCGGGCCCCGGCTGTATGCCGGGGCCTTTTCGCTTTCTAGCTTCCGAAATGCCAAGTCATAAACGCGGTTTATGACGAGCGCCCAACAAACGATTGGACCGCTTGTCGAGCTTCCCGTACTTTCCAGTTTCACCATCGCCTGAAAACGGGGTGGTGCTCAGGAGGCTTGCGTGAGAAGAAGAGGAATCCGGTTGGAATTGCAAAACTCTGTCAGAACGGCGAGGCGTATGGCTGTCTTATTCGCCCTTGGGTTGCTGACTTCCGCCAGCGTCTGGGCCCAAGGAAGCTCTCCCTGGGAAAACGCGGTGAATGTGCTGCAGCAAGCATTCACCGGGACTATCGCGAAGGGCTTGGCTCTCGTTGCCATCGTGGTTGGAGGATTGACGTTCGCCTTTGGCGAGGGTGGCGGTAAGCGGACATTCGCGGGGATTGTGTTTGGCGTGGGCATGGCAGTGCTGGCGGTCAATTTTCTTACCTGGCTATTCGGAATCTAGCAGCGGGAACCCCATGATGATCCAGACAAATCCGGTTTTTCGATCGCTCAACCGCCCGCTCACGATTCTCGGAGCCGAGCGCAAGCTGTTCTTTCTCGCCCTGATCATGGCTGCTTGCGTTTTCAACTTGCTCGACAGCTTGGCGGGGGCGGTCGGAATGTTCTTCGCTCTGTTTTCCTTGGCCCGGTGGGCCACGCGAACCGACCCGCAAATCCTGCGCTTCCTGCTGAACTCCGCCAAGCTGTGCTCCCACTATGACCCGATGAAATTCGAACCCTTTCGCTTCAGGAGGACTGGGCATGTTTAGGCTGTCACAGATTACGAAACAGGAGCGCGATAGCGCCGCCCTTTGCTCGCAGGTCAATTTGTTCGGATTTGTAGACGATGAAGCGTTTCTAACCAAGAGCGGCGAAGTCGGTCTAGTGCTGAGCGTGGCGGGAGTCGATTACGAGTGCCTCGACCATGCCACTCTGGCTAGCTTGACGCGTCGTTTCACCGCAGCGATGCGCGTGTTTGATGAACGTTGCCGTGTCTATCAGTATCTCTTCAAACGGAACGGCGCAAGTATCCCGCACCAAAGCTATCCCAATCCGGTCGTCAATGCGGCGATTCGCAACCGGATCGCTTTTCTCAGCGACAAAGCAGCGTCGCTCTATTCCTATGACATCGTCTACGTCGTGCTGTACGAAGGGTTCCGCTATCACGCATCTCTGCTAAGCGCGATCAAGCAATTCAGAAACAACCCCCGGGCAGCGGTGCGCGAAATCCGCCACCTTTTCTCGAATGGAAGGCAAACGGCGCTCCTGGACACCCACCTCGAACACTCACTATCGGTGCTGCGCGCCAAAACCCGCAACTTCCTCGCGCAGATCCATGATTTTGTCGGCGTTCAGGTCTTGAAAAAGGCGGAAGCCTTCCGGGCCTTGAAAAGGCTGCTGAACTTCTCGCCCTTGAAATTAGAAAACGCGCGGCTCACCCACGATACTTTTCTCGACTACTACCTCGCGGAATCGCATATCGAATGCCACCGCGGCTTTCTCCGGGTCGATGACCACTACGTGAAGGCGCTGACCTTGAAGGAGCCGTCGCCCGAGACCTTTCCGATGATCTTTGGCGAGCTTCTCGAAGTGCCCGCGAACTACTTCATCTGCACAGAATGGCGCAAACAGGATCCGGCCAAAAGCCGCGGTCTCATTCATTCCCGCCGGCGGCACTTTCACAACACCAAGCGATCGCTGGCCAGTCATCTCAGTTCCTCGGACCAGCCGCAACACCGCGAAGACGTGCTCGTCGACGATTCGAAGGAAGCGCAGATCCGCGATTTGGGCGACGCTCTCAAACAGATCGAAATCGACGGCAACTATTTCGGGGAATATTCCTCAACCGTGGTCGTCTACGACGAGCAGCTTTCGGCGGTGGAATCGGCGTGTGCCGACTTTTACAAAGTGTTCGGCGTGCATGACGCCCAGCTCTACGAAGAGAAGTTCAACCTCTTCAACGCCTACCTGGCCACCGTTCCGGGAAACCACGCGTTCAATCTTCGTTCCATGCTGATTCTGAACACCAACTACGCCGATCTTTCGTTCCTCTTCAAATTGCACTCGGGGAATCCGGTCAATACCCACCTGAAACGGGAATATCTGGCCGTTCTCGAAACCAATCATCGCACCCCGTACTATCTGAATCTGCACTGCCGGGACACGGCGCACACGTTGCTGCTGGGCCGGACCGGCTCGGGAAAGTCGTTTACTCTCAACTTTCTCCTCACCAACTTGCAGAAATACGAGCCGTACACCTTCATTTTCGACCTCGGCGGAAGCTTTGAGCACCTAACGCGGCTCTTTGAGGGAGCTTACGTGAAGGTTGGGGTTGGCGGATCGTCTTTCAAAATCAACCCGTTTTGCTTGCCGAAGACGAAGGCGAACCTCGATTTCCTGGCTTTGTTTGTCCAAGTGCTTGCCGAGAGTGGTGATGCTGCCAAGCTCTCCGTTGCGGAGGAGCGAGAACTCTATGAGCAAATCGAAAACCTTTACAGCGTAGAACCCGAACTCCGCACCCTGGGGGTGCTGGCCAATACGCTGCCGCGTAGTCTTTCGCTGAGACTTCAGAAATGGACCGCCGGAGGCCAATTCGGATTTCTGTTTGACAATCTGGAGGATACCCTTACCTTCTCGAAATTCCAGTGTTTTGACTTCCAGGGTCTCGAGCAGTACCCGGCGTTGCTGGAGCCGTTGCTGTTCTACGTCCTGCACCGCGCCAACCAAGTCATCACCCATCCCGAGATCACCGACGTGTTCAAAGCTTTCTTTATCGATGAAGCCTGGACGTTTTTCCGGAACGAGCGAATCAAGGCGTACATCGTGGAAGCCCTCAAGACTTGGCGGAAAGTGAATGCGGCGATGATTTTGTCCACGCAGTCCCTCGACGAACTCCGCAAATCCAGCGTTCTCGACGTAATCATCGAAACGTGCGCGACCAAGATCTTTTTGGCCAATCCGGACATGGACCGGAGGCTCTATCGCGAGCAGTTTCATTTGAACGAGCGAGAAATCGATTTGATTGCCTCGCTCGTTCCCAAACGCCAGTTCCTCATCAAGAACCACGAAGTGGCGAACGTCGTGAATCTCGAAGTGGACCTGAAAAGCTACTGGCTGTACACCAACGATCCTTTTGACAACCGCAAACGGGCCGAGGCTTTTGCCGAGCACGGATTCGAGCGGGGCTTAGAAGTGCTGGCGGACGACACGGATTGAGAATCCGCCAGCTGCCCGTTCAAGTTTCGATTTCACTTTCATCCTGAGGAGGAAGCCATGAGCAGTCTCGGTCGCATTGTGGTTGTTCTGTTCTGCCTTAGCAGTTCTATGTTAGTGCCGTGGGAGACGAGCCGTGCCGATAGCGGTGCGCGGACCGTCCGGTACGCGGAAACGGAGATCATTCCAGTTCACGCCAAGGTGCGCTTCTCGACCTTGATCGTGCTGCCGGCCAACGAGGAAATTCTCGACGCGACTACCGGCGACCGGGAATTCTGGATCATCAACGGCTCGCACAATCTCTGCTACCTGCATCCGGCGCAGCCCGGAATTCGCAGCAATTTGAACCTGATCACCTCTGCCGGACATGTCTATTCGTTCCTGTTGAGTGAAATCAGCAACGACCCGAAGGCCGAACCGGATCTGAAGATCTTTGTGGAGCGCAAAGAGGAATCCACCATAAGCAGCATTGCCGCTTTACCAGGCCTGGCTCGCGCGTCCGATATCCAAGCCTATAAAGCGGCCGCGGATGCGGCCAAAGCCGAATCTTCCGATGCCGTCGCAGCGGCAAAGGCCCAGGCACAAAAAGCAATCGACGAATATCGGCAGGAGTACGTCGGGAAGCTCGAATTCGACTATCGCTATAGCGAAAGAGAGGCCCGCGCATCGTTCGGCGTTGCCGCCATCTATCACGACGACAGATTCACCTACATCAAGTGTTCCGCTCAGGAAAAACCCACGTTTTACGAAATCAAGGACGGCAAGCCCAACCTGGTGAATTTCGAGCTTTCAGGCGGCGTCTATGTCATTCCAATTGTCGTGGAGCATGGCTATCTGGTTCTTGGACAAAAGAAACTGAGTTTTAACCGCGCCATCCACGGCGCCGCATCCTGAGGACCACGTCCATGCCCAACGAAAACAACACTTCGACTCAAAACGAAAGCCAGGTTCGGGCCACCGTACAAGACCGAGCGCCGAAACCCGCGGGCCTACTCCCGAAAAATACCCAGCAGGTGGTGATTCTCGGCGTGGCGGTGGTCATGGTGCTGATCATGTGGCTGACGAGCGGCGGCAGGCGGGCGAAACCGTCCGGTCCGGCGCAAAGCCCCGCCAGTGGCGGCTCAGCGCAAGCACCGAACCCAGCGACAGTTGAAGACTTCAAACACACCATTCAGCAAGATCAGGCGGCGACCCGGCAGCCGATTTCTCCCGCGAATCTCGCCCGTCTGGAAGCCTTGGGCCTGGCTGGCGATGTGCCTCCTTCGAATGTGGTGCCGCCTACTGAAGCGTCGATACCGCAACCGGGGGAACCGGTGGGCAACGCCGCCGCAAACGGGGCACCCAGCGATCCACTCAAAGAAGATAAGAAAAAGCGTCAGTATCTGTCGCTGTTCGCTCCGAACGTTGCCTTTACGTCTCGCACGGGGACCGACGCCGAGCAGGTTCTCGGAGCCAAATCGGCTGGGCGGACACAGCAGCCCACTCCTCCCCAGTTTCCTTCGGCGATGGATTTGGAGTCAGGGCCGCATGCGCCGGAAGCGCAAGCCCCTCTTCCCACCCCAGCGGACGGAGGAACCCTACCGTCGGCCCTTGGCGCAAAGCCAACCGAGAGCGTGCATCCGAAGCCCGCTCCCTCCGAGCCGTTGGATTCCGCTTCGGGCAAGAAATATGTGTTGTTTGAAGGCACGGCCCTCGAAACGGTCCTTCTGAACCGGTTGAACGGAAGCTTCGCCGGCCCCGTGGCTTGCCTGGTGAGCACGGACTTGTACTCGCATGACCGGCAGCACGTCCTGATACCAGCCGGCACGAAGGTGCTCGGTGAAGCGAAAAAGGTCGAGTCCATTGGCCAGCAACGCCTCGCCGTTTTTTTCCATCGGCTGGTAATGCCCGACGGCTATTCCGTGACCCTCGACCAGTTCAAGGGCCTGAACCAGGCTGGTGAAACCGCTTTGCGCGATCAGGTCAACCACCACTATCTGGAAATCTTCGGAGCGTCGCTAGCGGTTGGAATTCTCGGGGGCGTGGCCCAAGCCGGGACCGGCAACGTGCTGACCAATTCCTCTCTGGACCGTATCCGCGAAGGCTTTGGCGGAAACCTGGCCAACTCCGGATCCGACGTTTTGGACCATTTCTTGAACATCCTGCCCACGGTCACAATCCGCGAAGGCAGCCGCGTCAAGATTTACCTGGCCAGCGATCTATTGTTGCCGGACTACGCGCAACACACCATGCCACCCGATCTCTAGGACGTGCGGCAAGCCTAAGTCCGTATTCCCAAACCATCCAGAAGGATGAGCCCGTTGAGCATCGCGACCCGAAGCTACGAGTGTCCCCAGAAGCAGGCAGTTAAACAGAAAGAGGAGATCGCTATGAAGAATGTGTTGAAGCAGTGTGCCGTAGTTCTCTTGTTGGTTGCTTTGGTTTTAGTTCCCGTAGCTTCCGAAGCGCAACTCGGCAGCGGCGTTGTCTATGACCCGACGAACTACCAAAACGCGCTGTTGCGCTACCAGCAGCTGCAGAAGCACTTGATTGAACTGCAGAAAACGGTGTCCAAAGTCACCGCGCAACTCAGTCTCGCACTCCAGATGGCGCAATACATTCGCAACATGCCGTCGCGCTACAAGGCTGTTTTTTCCCAGTGGCGGGCGTTTACGTCTGGAGATCTCTACGGCAATACGACCCGCTGGGTCAACGCCGTGAATGGAGGCGGTCCGACAACGGTCAGCTCCGCGTATCAGCAGGCCATTGTTCCGTTTCTCGCGTACAACCAGGCCCTCCTCGGCACAATAAATCCGGCGGACGCATTGCACCTCCGCTCGGTTGCCGCATCGCTTCAGCTCACGGACGGCGCCAATATCTCCGCACTGACGACGGTCGGAAACATCCGCGCCAATGCCCAATCGGCGCAGCAACAGATCGCCAACCTGGAGCAGGATTCGTTCTCCGCGGAGGCTGCGCTGAACAGCGAAGTCAGCGTACTCAACAAGATCAACGCCACCGGCATACTCACTTTGCGAACACTGCAGGACGCCAACAATCTGCGCGTGGCTGAGCTCGAACAGCAGGTTGTGCAGGCCAAGCAACAGCGCGATACAGACACTGCCAACCTCAACTTCGCCATGCAAGTGCAGCAGCAAGCGACGCAAAACCTGGCCTCCTTCAATAGCAACCTCAGCCAAAGCCTCAGTAACTATCGGCTTCCCTAGGCACCGAGGCCCGGAACAAGAGAGCGCGGAGAAACCATGAACTTCTTTGACTCGGTTTTGCAGGCGGTCAACACCCTCGTGCAGCAGAATCTTGGAATCTTCGACGCCATGGGGCAGAACCTGTTCCGGGCCTTCGCCACAATTCTGGTCGCCTGGTACGGCATTAAGGCGGCATTGGGCGCCAGCGAGCACCGCTCCAGCTTCCACTTCGCCAACTTCGTCACCCTCATTCTCATGATCAGCTTCGGGTTTGCCATGGTGAATTACTACGACACTCCCATTCCGGGCTTCGGACGTGATTTTCACCATCTCATCACCGATGAGGCGGCAAACCTTGCGAGCCAGATCGGACAGTCGAATGCGCAGCGGATCGCCGACGACACCAGCTACGTGCTGAGCAATCTGGCAGCGCCGGGAATCACCCAGCCCATCGCCACCTTTTTGTACGCTTTGCTATGGCTGGCAGCCGTCGTCACCGAAGCGCTGGCGCTGGTGGTGGTCGCCTTCGGCGTTGTGGCCACCGCCGTATGCATTCTTCTCGGACCGGTCTTTATCCCGTTTTTCATCGTTCCGCAGCTCGACTGGCTCTTCTGGGGCTGGCTGAAGGCGTTCATGCAATATGCGTTCTACCAAGTCGTTGCGGCCGGTGTGCTGTATGTCGTCAGCCAGTTCACGTACGGCATCATCCACGCGCAAGTCACCGGTCTGATGTCCTCGACCGACTTGATTCGGATTTCTCCCGTTCTGATGGTCATGTACCTCGCCGCGATCTACGCGATCGTCAAAGTTCCTACGCTTACCAGCCACATCTTTAGCGGCACCTCGGGCGGCTCCGCAGTGGCCATCTTCGAGCGGGTTGCCGCTGCCTTGGGAGCTGGCGCATGAAGGACCAAACGTTCAACGAAGCCAAGCAGTTCTACCTGGAGCAGTATGCCTCCGCGATCGTCACCAGTGGCTTCCTCAAAGTAGCCGTGACCATCCTCTCCGTGGTCATCCTCGGACTTGTGCTCTTGAATTTGAAAATGGCTCGGACTGTGGCAACTGTGAGGCCGCTGGTCATTCGCATCGACGAAATCGGGCGAGCCCAGGCGGTCACCTACGATAGCTTGGCCTACCAACCGCAGTACAAAGAAACCAAATACTTCTTAACCCGGTTCTGTCAGCTTTTCTACCGGCGCAACCGCTCGACCATCAACGACGACTTCACGCAAGCCATGTACTTCCTCGACGGCAAACTCGCCGACGACCTTATGCAGCAGTTCAAACGCGGCAACGTCATCAAGAGCTTCTTGGCGGACAACCTGGCCCCCGAGACCGACATTGACGTGCAGCAGGTGATCGTCGAACCCATGGAAAAGCTGCCCTACAAAGCGACCGTGGACTTCTTTAAGACGGAATATTCGCCCACCAACCATTCCGTCAGCAAGCGCCGGCTGTACACCGCTAGCCTGGTGTTCTCTTTCCGCGATCAGGTTCCCAACTCCGAGATTCTGATCAACCCGCTGGGCTTGACCATCAGTTACTTTCGCGAAGACGAGGCCTTCCTGAAATGATTCGGAATTCGCTCTTCATTTCGGCGACGACGCTCGCCCTTATCGTCTTCGGGCTCATGAGCCGCCTCACTTTCCTCGCAGGCTCGAAGAAGATTCTTTTTCTTCATTGTGGTGCGAGCCTGGCGCTTTTTCTGGGTGTTCTGGGCCTGAACCTTTTCGCTGCCACGCTCGCCATCAACCGTAAGTTGCTGCTCAAAGATACCGGCAGAAAGCTCTCGCACTTCGACAACCAAATGCAGGCGGGAAGCCCGGAAGGGCTTCCCGCCTTCTTGGTGGAGAGGCAGTAGCGCATGGGGCGGTGGGACATTCTGCGACAGGACCGCGCGCGCGAAGCGGAGGTGGCCTCTGCGGGCCCAAAGCCCCGAAGCGAGTCAAAAGAAGGCAGTGTTTCCGTTGGGCGAGGAGCCAGCGATGCCTCGTCGAGCAGTGTTGCAGACAAGCTCCGCAGCCAGGAAGGCCGGCTCCGGGAGCCGTCGCCCCGGCATCAGACGCGCCATCGGGAGGGAGACCGAACCTACTCCTTGCGACAGCGGGAGCTCGTGGCGATGACCGATATCGGCACGTTCCGCACGGTGGACGTTCGGGACCTCTCCCGGTTTGCTTACGGTGGCAACCAAGCAGCGATGAACTACGATTTGGGCGACCTTCGGTCGCAGGGGCTCGTCGAGGTAAAGACTGTTCCCCAGGCACACCAGGGACCGCGCAAGGTGGTTGCCTTGACGGAGCGAGGCCACCGGATTCTTAGAAAAGTGGGTGGGCTTCGCAAGGATCAGGCGATCTACCACGGCTACGTGAAGGCCCGCGAAATCAACCATGACGCAGACCTATACAAGGTCTATCAGAAGGCAGCGGCAGAGATTCGCCGGCAAGGGAGTAGACCGGTTCGTGTTCGTCTGGACTTCGAGTTGAAAGCCGCGATCCAGCGCGAACGGAACGTCCTTAGAAACCGTCCCGAAAAGGAGCAAAAAGACCATCTAGAAGCATTTGCAAAGGAGCACGGATTAACCATCAAGGGAACGGTGATTCGTGTACCCGACGTGCAGGTTGAGTACGAAACCCGGGAGGGCGAACTGGAACGCACCAACCTGGAATTGGTTTCAGAAAACTATCGGACTGCGGGTATTCGCAGCAAGGCGGAATCGGGTTTCACCATCTATGCCCGGAGCGGCGATACGACCCGTGTGCGGCGTGCGCTACAGGACACCCGCACCGTAGAACGGATTCTAAGCCTATGACGATTGACGCAAAACGCTTGTCGACCCTGGTGCAGCTCGGTTACACGCCGGAGGAGGCCCGCTTCCTCTACATCGTCGCCACGCATTCCGGGTATTTCACGCATCGGCAATTCCTGGCCTTCTCGGGCACGAAGCCCGGAAAGCACTCGCAGAAATTTCTGGAGAGGTTGTTAACGGCGGAACACGCGACCTACCGCACCCACCCCAGTGGCGGCCGCGTTTATCACATCTTTTCGCGGAGGATTTACAAGGCCATTGGCCGCGATGATCTCCGGACGCGAAGAAAACATCAATTGGAGTACATCAAGACCCGGATGGTGGCGCTTGATTTTGTCCTGTCCCACCTGGACTGCGAATACCTGGAAACTGAAGCAGAAAAGGTTCCGTTTTTCGAGTCGCGCTTCAACCTATCCCGCGCTCTCCTGCCGTCGAGGACCTACACATCGAAGCTCTCCCAGAATTCGTCCGTCCGCTATTTTGTGGACCGCTTTCCTATCTTCCTTCGCAATACGTCAGCGTCTACGCCCACGCCTACTTTTACCTACATGGATGCAGGCGCGGCTACGACTCAGGGTTTTCAAACCCACCTCCAGGCGTACCGGAAACTCCTGCGCTGTCTTCCCCACTTCGAGTTTATCTATGTCGCGCCGACGGATCGTTTCTTTGCCGCGACTGCCTCCGAGTTTTCACGAATTGTCCTAGGTCAGCCGAACCCGGTCTCGAATGACCGGCTGTTGCGCTATTTTCGGTTGCGCAAAACGTGGGAGGCTGGTGATCGTGTTCCCGCAGCCGACGTGGTGTTCTTGAATGCAGCGAAGCGCGACTTTAAGGGCGAGGAAGTCGAATCGCAGTATCGCCGATGGGTGGAGGGAAGGATGCAAGACTCTGATGTTTTTCATCGGGGGACGGGTGAAGAACAGCAAGTCCGAGCAATATTTCAAGCTCGCAAATGTGGTGCGTCCTTGTCCGTTTTTCACAGGCCTGGTGCGGAACAGGGTGAAAGCGTTGCCGAAATACGGTCAGGCGGCGTTTCACCGGGATTTTCACCCGCGGAGCCTCGGGAATGAATAGCAATCACTGCGCTGCACAACGAATACGCCGGCGACGGAGCGAAGCACAGAGCGCGCAAAATTCGCGCGGTTGGGCGGTAGCGACCCCGCTTTGCGCGGCTTGCCAGCCGCCCAACGCCTTCCGGCGCCGGGGGTCGCTACCGCCCAACTTGTTCAGCAGAGGTGATGGCTCCGTCGCTGGCGAATCTGCGAACAAAGCACTCACAGAGTTTGAAGAAA
>Ga0335078_10012777_pt1 | contig 12440 bp, 9 predicted proteins | sample Lox_Sample_32_FD_206711 | JGI IMG/M metagenome (GOLD analysis project Ga0335078, IMG submission 206711) | Soil microbial communities from Loxahatchee National Wildlife Refuge, Florida, United States - Lox_Sample_3.2 | ecosystem: Environmental > Terrestrial > Soil > Wetlands | place: USA: Florida... | reverse complement strand
TACAACCGCCGCCGCACGGCCGAAGAATGGAAGAGGGTGTTAAACGGCGAGATCATGGAGATGCCCAATGACATCTACATGCAGAGCGATCCGCCGCGCATGTACCGTGTGATGCGGCAGACCCGGAAGCCGTGCTTCGCATTTAAGATTCTAGCGGCGGGCAGGATCCCGGACCGCGGCATCGAACAGGTCTTTCGTACGGCATTCGAGAGTATCAAGCCGAACGACGGGGTGTACGTCGGGATGTTCCCCAAGTTCAAAGACGAGGTGCGCGAAAACGCCGAGATTGTGCACCGCATCCTGACGCAGAGCTAGTTTAGCGGATGGGCGACGCGACCGAAGACGCGGACGACCAGGACGAACCGCCGGGAGGTCTCTCGGCATCTCAGTGACGGCCGCGCTGGAGATCGCTCCCCACGGTATTGCTCCAGTCCGCTGGCCGCCCCCGCGCGGGGGTCGAGACTGCGGCAGCGGAAGGATTGATTGTTTTACCTGCAAAACGCTTTGCCTACCTTCCGCTTCCTTCGAAATGCTCCTCGATTTCCTCGAGCGTCTTGCCCTTCGTTTCCGGGAGGAAGAATGCCGTGGTGACGAAGTAGACGACGGCGAAGGCGGCAAACGCAAAGAAGATCGTCGAGTATCCATACTTGCTGACCACCGGCAGGAAGATGGCCGCCAGGATGGTGGAGACCATCTGGTTGAGGACCAGGGCAATGCTCATGCCATTGGACCGGATGCGCGTCGGCATGAGCTCCGAAAGCGCCAGCCATACACACACGCCGGGGCCCACCGCATAAAACGCCATGAAGATGAACAATGCGAGCGCCACCAGGTCGCCGTGACTGGGATCGGGGACGCTGCCCACCAAGGCCCTTTCGATCTTCAGCGGCGCGGTGCGCGCGGCGTTGAGGTTGCCAAATGGATTCCGGAAGAACGCCTCGATCCGATTATTCGGCACGCAGCTTGCGCGCGTGATGGCGATGGGCGCCGCCGCGGGGTCGTCGGAACGCACCACGGGAACTGCAGCACTGAAATCACCATAAGAATAGATGACCGTTAACGATGCGCGGCCTTCGCTGATGTTCCGTCCGGCATCTCCTACGGCAGCCAGCAGGCGGGCCGCTTCCGGCTGATCGAAGCGCAGGTCGAGGGTCTGATCCGCCTTCACCAGAGGCTGAATCGAATTCCGGCAATCCACACTCAGCCTTTCCGGCCCCAGAAACAGCACACCCGTGATGACCATAGAAAAGATAATGCCGGCCGTGCCGAGTTTGAACAGAAACTTACGGCCTTTGCGATCGACAAGCAGCACGCCGCCTATGGTGAACAAAAAGTTGACGCACGTGAAAACCACGTATCCCCAGTGCGACTGCAGATCGGAGAGGCCGCTTTGCAGAAGTATGTTTGTGTTGTAGCCGATAATCGAATTGATTCCGGTGGCCGTATTGCACGCCAGGATCACGCAGGCGAGCACAAACGGAATCACGTATTTCCGCCTGAGGAGCGAGTCTTTGACCTTCTTGCCGGCCTGCGCCTGGACCTCCGCCGCGATCTCTTCCATTTCGCGCAGTTCGATATCGGCCTGTTCGGGGCTGCGGGAACGTAGCAACGCCGCCAGGGCGGCATCCCGCCGGCCACGGCGGAACAGCCAGCGCGGGGATTCCGCTACAAACGCGCTGCCCAACAGGAACAGGATGCCCGGCGGGAATGACACCCAAAAGATCCGGCGCCAAGCCTGGTCCTTGAACGCAAAAATGGCGGCCGGGCTGGCCGTGCGAACGACAGCTACCACGCGATAGCTGAAATAAATGCCGATGACTGCCGCCGCCACGATGCCCAGCGTCAGGAGCCACTGAAATACGGCCGTTCCCTTGCCCCGGCTCGACGCCGCAAGGCACTCGGCCAGATAAAGCGGGACCACCAAACCGATGAGACCGCCGCTGATGCCTTGCAACAGGCGGCCGAAGAACAACGGTGCATAGCCGTGTGACAGGGCGATCATCGGAATACTGACGACAAAGGCGAAGCCGCTCAGAATCATGAGTGGCTTGCGCCCCATCCAGTCCGCCAGCATGCCGGCAAACAAGGTGGAGATGACACTACCGAGCAGCACGGCGGCCACAATGATGGAAAGCTGTCCGGCATTCAGCCCGGACGTCGCCTCCAAATACGGCAGAGCGCCGCCAATAATACCTACATCGACGCCGTAGAGCAGACCGCCAAGTCCCGCGACCAGCAGGAGGAAGCGGCCGTAGCCCTTTTTGACGCCGTAATCGGCGGTTGCGGAGCCTTCGCCTGGGATTGTGATGGGCATAGATGTATCGCTTGCCGCAGTCTATTTTGTCACACTGCGCCCGGTTCGCGGTGATACACTGCGGAACGGTCATGAGTGACAATAGACTTCATATTTGCCTGAGGTCGTGTTGATTGACTGAACTCCGCCGCGAGCTTGGCCTGCGCGACCTCACCCTGTTCGCCATCGTCTGCATGGTCAGCACCCGCTGGATTCCCGCGGCCGCCCACGCCGGGCCCGGCTCGCTGACCCTGTGGCTGCTGGCGGCCGTGCTCTTCACCGCACCGCTGGCCGATGTAGTGGGCACGCTGAGCGTCAAATACCCCGGCGCGGGTGGTCTCTACCTTTGGACACGGCGCGACTTCGGCCCCTGGCACGGTTTCCTGTGCTTCTGGATTTACTGGCTCAGCATGGCTTTCTGGTTTCCCAGCGCCGCCATGTTTTACATGAGCGCCGGCCTGGATTTGCTGGGCCCCTCCGGCGCGCACTGGGGCGAGAACCGCCTCTGCCTGACGGCTGTGTCGCTGGTGGCGATCTGGCTTGCGCTCGGCACCAACGTGATAGGCATGAAGATCGGGAAATGGACGGAAAATGCAGGCGGGGCCTCCGCCTGGATCATGACCGCCCTCCTGCTGGTGGTGGCGGCCATCGCCTGGAAACAGCGCGGCTCCGCTACGCCGCTCCATATCTGGCCCACCTGGAATTGGGGCAGCCTCAACTTCTGGGCGAGCATTGCGTACGCGATGTCCGGCATGGAACTGGCGGGCATGATCGGCACCGAGATTCACGATCCCGAACGCACCCTGCCGCGGGCCGGCTGGATCGCTTCCGGCTTCGTCACATTTTTCTACGTGGCAGCGACGATGGCTCTGCTGGTGCTGCTGCCTCCCGGCGGGATCAGCGAGATGAGCGGCCTCGCGCAGGCTGCCGTCGCCAGCAGCCGGGCCACCGGCGCGCCTTGGCTGATCGGAGTGCTCGCCGTGCTGGTGCTGGCCAGCGCGGTGGGCCAGTTCGGCGGCATCGGCACTTCCGTCTCGCGGTTGCCGCTCGCCGCGGGCATGGATGGCCTGCTACCGGCGTACATGGCCAGGGTGCATCCCCGCTGGCGAACACCGCACATCTCCATGGCTTTGTTCGGCGCGCTGGCGTCCTTTTTGCTGCTCCTGGCCCAGCTTGGCGGTACCCTTGCGGAGGCCTACCAGGTCCTCGTCTCGCTGATGGTGATTGCCGGCTTTCTGCCCTACGTCTACATCTTTGGCAGCGCCTGGAAGGCCGGCAAGCGCGCCAGCGCGCTTTCGGGTTGGTTCGTGACCGCCGTCGCCATCCTCTGCTCTTTGGTGCCCACCGAACACATTGTCAACGTTTGGCTGTTCGAGACAAAGCTGGCTGGCATGACCGCGGCAATCGTCGGCTCGGGCTGGCTGGTCTTCCGGCGCTATTCCAAGTTCGCGCTTTCCCAGACAGGCGTCGTGCCATCATGAATGAATGACCTGTGTCCTCCAGCGGCGATTGAATGTCCTGGTTGCCTTTGCCGCATTCGGCGCGGGCGTTCCCGCCGCGGCACAGGACTACACCACCTGGAGCCACTACGGGGGCGCCGCCGATTCCGCGCAGTACTCGTCCCTTTCCCAAATCAACCGTTCAAACGTGAGCCAGCTGCAGGTGGTCTGGAGCTATGCGACCGCCGATGGGAAGAAGTATTTCTTCAACCCGCTGGTGGCCGGCGGCCGCATTTACGTGCTCGCACGGAACAACTCGATTGTGGCGCTCGACGCGGTCACCGGGCGCGGGATTTGGATTCACCCGGCTGATCCCGGCACTACCATCATCACCGACCGCGGCATCAACTACTGGCAGAGCAAGGACGGCTCGGACCGGCGGCTCCTGTTTGCGAGCAATCACGTGCTGCACGCGATCGACGCCCGCACCGGGCGCCTGATTCGCACGTTCGGGAAGCATGGAGGCGTGGACCTGAAGCAAGGACTGGATCGCGATCCAGCCACGATCCGGCTGGTCCAGTCCACTACGCCGGGCCGGGTCTTCGAGAACCTGCTGATCCTGGGATCCGCCACCAACCAGGCGTATGGGTCGGCACCCGGCGACATCCGCGCCTTCGACGTGCGCACGGGTAAGCTGGTGTGGACGTTTCACACGATTCCGCGGCCCGGTGAGTTCGGCCACGACACCTGGCCGAAAGACGCACGGAAAAACGTGGGCGGCGCGAACGTCTGGAGCGAACTCTCGGTCGACGAGAAGCGCGGCATCGTATATGCACCGACGGCCAGCGCGAAGTACAACTTCTACGGGGCGGATCGCAAGGGCGCCGATTTGTTCGCCGACTGCCTCCTCGCGCTGGACGCCCGCACCGGCAAACGCCTGTGGCATTTTCAGATGGTGCACCACGACATTTGGGATTATGACAACGCAACGGCGCCCAAGCTGCTAACCGTGCGGCACGACGGGAAAGCCGTTGACGTTGTGGCGCAGGTGACCAAGCAGGGCTTCGTCTGGGTGTTCAATCGCGTGACCGGCGAACCGCTGTGGCCCTTCCAGGAGCGCTCCGTTCCGCGCTCCGATATGCCGGGCGAAGAAGTGTGGCCGACACAGCCGTTTCCGCTGCAGCCGCCGCCGTTTGCGCGCCAGAAATTCACGGTTGACGACCTGAGTCCTTTCCTTTCGCGGGAGGACCGGGCGCGATTCCGCGACGAGATCCTGAGCGCGCGCAATGAAGGTCTGTTTACGCCGCCGAGCCGGCGCGGCACGATCGAGATGCCGGGTAACAATGGCGGAGCGAATTGGGGCGGGGCCGCCATCGATCCGGAGCACGGCACTTTGTTCGTGGTATCCAAGGATCTGCCGGCGCTGCTGCGGCTGTCGCGCGATCCAAAAACCGATCCGCAGGCGGATCCGTCGGCGGCCTCCCCGGATCGCTATTACAGCGGCTTCGGGTTCATGATCGCGAGCGACGGGCTTTCGCCGATTGCCCCGCCATGGACGTCGCTGACAGCCTACGACCTGAACGCGGGAACGATTCTGTGGAAGATCGCATTGGGCGATGTGCCGGAGCTGGCATCCAAAGGGGTAAATGATACCGGCTCGCATTTTCCGAAGGTGGGGCCGGTGGTGACGGCGGGCGGTTTGATATTCACGGGCACGCGGGACGGCAAAGTTCGGGCTCTCGATGTAAGCAACGGCAAGGTGCTGTGGGAGCATCAACTGGACGCCGCGCTGGAGGGGATGCCGGCCGTCTATGAGGCAGGCGGCAGGGAGTTCGTGGTCTTCTGCGCATCGGCTCAGGGCGGCCTGACGCGGGCCACCCAGCACAAAATCCGAGGGGCGTATGTGGCGTTCGCGCTGCCGGGGAACAAGGGTTAGCGCAATACCGTTTCATCAAGACGCAATGCCTCCAAATCGGCTATGCGGATCGCGAGGGCAGAAGTTCGGCATGGGGACCATACGGCCAAGTGCCCTTTCCGAGAACTACAACCGCACGTAGGTCGGCGTCACAAAGCCGTGGTCATGGCAGGTAGACTTCGTCCAGAAGAACATCATCGGGCGGCTTGAACTCAAAGGTATATTCGAAGTGTGGTCGTAGCACCCCTGCTTCGTGCAGACAGCACTTCTTGTACCTCTTGCCGGAGTCGCACGGGCACGGGTCGTTTCGGCCGACATGTGCGAAGCGAGAGTGTGGCTGTCGGCGCGTGGTTCGTTCGACTTCCCACCCATCGAATGGATCCCTGAGTGCCTTAATTGGGTACTCCACGAGCGCGTAGTTGTACTGGTCGCGTATCCCGCCGGTCTTATCGTCGCGCAAGAAAAGGACCGAGTATTTCTGTACGGGCTTGTCAACGATGCTGACGCCACCAAGGTCGATTTTGGTGACTATGCGGTAGCACGCCTCGCCATCGTAGATCTCGCCGACCCTGTGTCCGCAAAACGAGCGTGGCAGGACAGGTTTACGGCAGATGGAGCAGACCTTCTCGGCCTGAAGGAATTCAGGGCTGTAAAAGAGCCGATATGGGAAAAGTTCCTGCCATCTCGCTGTGCACGTCTGGATGAAATCGAGGCGGAAATCCGCCCAGAAGCTTTCCTTGTGCCGCTCCAGTGCTAGGACTGCGACCTCGGTCTGCTCCAGCTCGCACCATGCAGCGTAATACTCCCCCGCCTTGAGGTGACGAAATGCACACAGATAGTGCTCCTGCGCGTCGAGGCTTTGTTCATGGCACCAGAGGAATTTGGCGAGAACCTGGTCTCCCGAGCCTACTGCGTCGCGTTTGAGTGTGGCGAGAGCGGCGCGTACCGCATCAGGAATTGGCTCGATGGGTCGCTTTGCGACGGCCTTGAGGTACGCGCGGATTTCGTCAAGGGTCATCGTCGGTTCTTGCGCTTCTCTTTGCGCACGGGTAGACTCTGCTGTTTCCGAGTGTCTGGAAGCGCCTTCGTGGGACCCGATGTGGCCGCAATCTCTGCGGGCTGGCCTGCGTTAGCGAGACTCGCGACCGCGTCTCGCAGTGCTCCCTCCACGTTCACCGCCGGTCCTTCATACGCGATGCGCACGGTGTGCTCCCGTTGCCCGTCCTTCTGGTGCACCATAAGAGCTGTGCGGACCTCGGTACTCTTCCGCCCGTTGCCTAACCTGTGCTTAAGGTATTCCGCAATCAAAGCTACGGCGGTCGGCGCAGCAACGTACTCCACGAAGAGTGTTGCCAATCGGATGATGTCGAAATGTAGAGCAACCTCTTTGTAATTGGTGTCTTCGGCTGCGATCTCGACTGTGATGCCACCTGGCGCGTGGTCACGAAGAAAGTGCAGAAAGTCTACGGTCCCTTGCGGAAACACCGGGCCTCCGTACTCGCGAAAGCCATCATCAGGAACCAGAACGACGCCCGCTTGCTCGACGGCACTACGCGTGTCGGCTGTCAACTGCCCAAACGCTTTGCGTTCACGCAGATTGATGTCAGGCTTTATACCGGCCAATGGCGCGGGTTGCAGGATGCTGATATAGGACCAGCGATTCGGCTTTGCGGAGTGGCGCGGCAGTCGATCAGTTGGTCGGGCCGCCGGCCACGCTTCCGTCATTTGCCTTGACGGTACCGCAGAATGTAGTATTCTTTTTTCGTTCGACACTGATTTTGCCGGAGGGTGAAGGCCCGTGCGCGTCGATAATTGGTTCCGCGCAGGCTCCAACATCAGCCGTGATCCTTTTCATCGCACTGCCAGAGCCGAAAGCTAAGCCCGAGCCGGGGTGATCCCGTTGGACCTCTTGCCTCGGCGGTGCCCACTTTGCCGAAGGCACACGATTATCGGTCACGGACGCCGACTTCGGCAGGCGCACGACGACTGTCACGAACAAGTCTGGATACGGCGTGGGATTTGCCGGCCGTGCCACAAGACCTTCACTATTTTGCCCGAGTGGCTGGTGCCGTCTGCGCGGTTCACTTTGCATTGCCGCCAGCAGGCTTGTGAGCGCATCGCCGCCGGTCGTTCTGTCGAACAAGCCGTTCCACACTGCCAAGATCCCTCGCGCTCACCCGATCCATCCACCCTGCGTCACTGGGCGTATCGGCGGTTAGGGAGCGTGTGGTCCTGGGTTACGGCCGGAGTCCTCCATGAGTACTTTTTGCGGGCGCCCACCATCCTTGCCTGGGATTTGGGCGCGGTCTGCCGTATTCTGCGATTGGAGGCCAGCAGTCCGTGAGTAACCCAGCTCTTGATGAGTTGAAACGGCAGATTCCGTTAATGGACTATCTGCAGGCACAGGAGTGGCGTCCAGCCCAGCGACTCAGCCGCGGTCGATTGATGGGGCTGTGCCCACTGCACAAGGAGCACCAGCCCAGCTTTCTGGTGGACCCGAGTAAGAGTCTGTTCTATTGCTATGGCTGCGGCCGCGGCGGCGATGTGATTCGCTTTGTCGAACTCTATCACCAGGTGAGATTCCCGCAAGCCTTGACGTTGCTACGGCAATGGCGGGGATTGGCGCCTGTTCTGCACGAAACCGCAGAGTTCTATCGCGTTCAGTTACACCGCCACGACGCGGCGCTTGCCTATCTGCAGCGACGCGGACTTCGCTCCCCGGAGCTGATCGAGCGCATGCGGATCGGATACGCGCCTGGCGGCTGCCTACGGGGTTGGCTGATGCAATTGGGCTACTCGCGGTCCGTGCTTTGCGAAGCCGGTTTAGTTACCGCCCGCGGATACGACGCCTACATTCATCGCATCGTCTTTCCGCTGGAAGGCAACCTCTATGGCCGTAGTCTCTCCGCAGTGGTGCCGCCTCATCGGTTCTTACCGGGGAGCAAGGGCGGACTTTATTTGTGGGAGCAAGTCCGGCACTGCCCGGAAGTGATTCTCGTCGAGGGTCTGTTCGACTATGCCACCTTGTGGCAGGCCGGCTTTCACAACGTCACTTGCTCGCTGGGAAACCATCTCAACGCATGCCAGCTTCGGCAACTATGTGACGGCCGCGCGCGGACCGTCTATGTCGCCTTTGATGCCGACAGCAACGGCAGCGGCCAGCAGGCGGCACAATGCCTGACAGGCCGACTCAGGGAAGAAGGCTTAAACGCTTGCCGGGTCTCCTTACCCGACGGGCACGATCCGAACAGCTTCTTCGTCCAAGGTGGCAATGCCCAGCAGTTCCAATGCCTGGTGGAGCACGCCCGCCCATGACCTTCCACGTAATCCAGTCGCCTAATCTCAATAATGCTAAGAGCCCGTTTCGCGTCGTAGATGAGGCGGGCTCCGAGGTGGCTTGGGTCAACCGCTTTCTGGATCAACAGCGAGTCCGTTGCGTCGCCGACGCTACCCTCCGTAGCTACGCCCACGACCTGCTGCACTTCCTTCGGTGGTGGGTGTGCGCGCAACACACCGACACGATCAGCGAAGGTACCATCACCGAATCCACGCTGCTGGATTACATTCAGTTCCAAGCCCAACAGCAGCCTCGCCCCGCTCCCGCCAGTATCAATCGCAGGGTGAGCCTTGCCGAACGTGTGTTGCGGCTCGAAGCTCCCGGAGCTGTGGCTCAGTCTGGGCCAGCCTTTCAGCATCGGTATTGGCGACGTTCGCCCTTGGGCTTCGGACGATGGCGTCCGGCCCTGAGCCAACTGCGCGTGCGCACTCCCAAACGTGTGGCGTCGCCTTTGTCGGTCGATCAGGTCGCACGCTTCTGGTCCAGTTTCCGCACTTCCCGCGATCTGGCCATCGTGGGCCTCATGGTCTTGCACGGCCTGCGCTCGTGCGAAGTACTTGCGCTGAATACCGATGACCTGTTGTTAGCGGATTCGCAGATCCGCGTCTCCGGCAAAGGCAACAAGCAACGTTTGCTGCCGCTGGTGCCCGAAACCGCACAGCTACTCCAACACTACCTACACCTGGAACGGCCCGCCAACTGTGGTCCTGTTCTGTTTGTTTCTCTCAAGGGACGGGCGCGCGGATGCCGCATGACACCCGCCGGATTGCGCTCTTTGTTTCGCCATCACCGCCACACCACCGGCATCAGTCAGGCCCATCCCCATCGCTTCCGCCACACCTTCGCCACAGACATGATCCGCGCTGGCGTCAGTCTGCCGGCGCTCATGCAGCTCATGGGCCACGCCCAAATCCATACCACTCTGGTGTATGTGCGACTTACCGCCCAGGATGTCTATCAGCAATATGCGCGTGCCGTCGCCCTCCAACTCCGCCACAGCCCGCCCCAGCAATCATGACGCGACGCCACCAGCTCCCTAGTCATTCCTTGGCCCCTCTATTCGGCCGTGCCACCGAGTCTTTGACCACTTCCCTCGGCGAGATCTCTAAGAGAATGTACTACGGCACGGTCCGGAACTTCCTGCGCTACTTGAGCGACCGGTACCCCCACATCGGCCGCCTGGAGCAACTGCAACGCGATCCGCATCTCCTGAACTGGCTAACTGGGCTGCGTTTGCATATCCCGCCTCTCTCCAACAGCACGCACGCCCAGCTGGTCATCCGTTTGCGCCGTCTCTTGGAAGAGTTAGCTTGGACTCAACAGCTTCCCGCTCTAGCACATCTGCTAATCCCTGACGACGTCCCGCGCACGCACCATTACCTCCCGCGCCCGCTTACTCCCGAACAAGACCACCTCATCCAGGGAGAACTGTTGCGCCGCAACGATCTGCCCAGCACTGTCCTGCTGCTGCAACGCCATACCGGCATGCGCATCGGCGAATGTGCCGATTTGTCCCTCGATTGCCTGCGTCCCCTCGGCGCGGACCAGTGGGCTATCCTCGTACCACTCGGCAAGCTCAAAACGGAACGCTGGGTCCCCGTGGATTCCTTCGGGTGCCAACTCGTTGCACGTCTGCGCGCGCTGCGCACCCACGATGCATCTTCTAAGACCAAGGGCTTCCTCGTGTCTCCCGCCCTTAGCCGCCAGACCCTGATTCGCGAACTCCGTGCCACGCTACACCAGGTCGCTGCCGCCGTCGGAATCACCACCCGCATCGTCCCCCATCAATTCCGACACACGTATGCCACCGAGATGCTCCGCGCCGGCGTCAGCTTCCCCGCCGTCATGAAATTGCTCGGACACACCACCCCACGAATGACTATGCTCTACGTGGATATCACCCAGACGGATCTGCAACGCGAGTTTCAGTTGGCACGCTCCCACCCGCGTCATCTAGTACCGCCGCCGCGTGCGCCACTCCCAGTCACAGCGCCTCATGCCAACTTGGCCAGCCTTCTCGCTTCCTTGCGCGCCTCTCAACACGTGCTGGAGATGTGCCGCCGAGGTACGTGCGACGACACCACGCGGCGCCTTTTTACCCGTCTTGAGAACCGGCTCATGAAGATGATCGCTCAAATTCGGCGCCGCAAGCTGAGCACAGAATAGGCAGCGATTGGCCAGTTAACAGGCAATATCGGTAAGTGTTTTTGCTCTCAGCGAGCCGCGACCTTGCGAAGTTGCGCAGCAATCTTGTCGAAATCGGGGTCGCCCTTGTCACCTACCCGCACAATTCCTTCAAGGTGAGGCGGCGGATAAATCTCTGCGGAGGTTGCCTTTTCATTGGCAGGGTTTATCTGGACTTCCAGCGCTTGGTGGCTACCATTCCGATTCAGCACGCAATACTGAGCGAACCCGACAACGTGCCCGCTCCCGGCCATTGCTTGAGCGCGGTCGAGTCATTGCCGCATTTGGGAAGCCCGTATTCCGTGCCTTTCCTCCGTTGGTTCTCCGCTGCGGGCGAATCGGACCACCGACTTCATGGCTACGCGGGAGGTGGCAGGAGTCTGTCAAGGGAATCGGCGCCGCAGCTGCCAATCGAGCGCATAGATTTCGTTCGGTGCCTCTGAGAAGCCCAGCGGCGAGCCATCAGGACTGATCCCAATCCAAGTGTCGCCGGCAAACTCGAATGTCGAAAGATCTGTAATGCGTCTGGGCTCCTCGCAAGCCGGGCTAATGCGGAAGAGGGCAAGGCCGTGGCCAGCCCGCACAGCCCCAATGAATTGAATCCAAGCGGAGTTCCGAGGCCAAATTGGTTCCGCGACGAAACCCATCGTGGCGCAGTTTCGCCAGATCTTTCGCTGGTTGTCACGAATGTAGACGGACCTATTGTCATAGCTGACGGCCGTCAGATATCTCCCGTTCGGTGACATTCGTGGGCTCCACATGCCAATCGGCGAAGCGACCGTGGAAAGCGTTCGTGTCCGGAGGTCCAGAACATGGACCCTCGCATGTTCGAAGCCGACGGGCGTTCTCAGGTCGCCGAAAACCAGCGTGCGACCGTCCGGGGACCATGTCGGCACGCCTTGATCGTCACCCTCCGGGAGAGGTTTATTCAAGTTTCCTCCCGAACTGGGTACAAGGTAGACCCGCGAGTGTGGTTGGGGGCCAGATTCCCAGCCGATGAAGGCGACGCGGGTCCCGTCAGGCGACCAGTGGGGCTGGTGAGCCACTAAGCCGGACGGGGTCAACTGCCTGGCTTCGCGGCCATCGAGTCGGCAGCGCCATATCGTGTGTTCAGGATACTGAGTGTAAGCTATCCACTGGCCGTCGCGTGAATAGTCCAATTCGTACCCAGATACTCCTCGAAGCACCGGTTTGCCAATCCCGGCTTGGCCCGAGATGGGAAGGGTTACCAACTGGCCCTGCGCTGGATGGGCGAGGGCCACTATAGTTTTG
>Ga0335078_10012776_pt1 | contig 12441 bp, 10 predicted proteins | sample Lox_Sample_32_FD_206711 | JGI IMG/M metagenome (GOLD analysis project Ga0335078, IMG submission 206711) | Soil microbial communities from Loxahatchee National Wildlife Refuge, Florida, United States - Lox_Sample_3.2 | ecosystem: Environmental > Terrestrial > Soil > Wetlands | place: USA... | reverse complement strand
GAGCAAACGCAGCCTAAGACAGTCGTCCGGTCAATGCTTCGGTGAACCCGACCCACGGTTGTCACGCACTCTACCTTGAGGCGACCCGCTACAGCTGCAATGTTCGAACTGGCCCCCTGTTGATCGCAGCTATTGGATCGGATATGGCTCGCCCGGGCGCACGATCCGGATGAAATGATCGGTGAACTTTCCGTGCATCTCGGGAACATCGTACTTCGGCATGTGGCATGTAGTGCAGTTCGCCGTGGCCTTGGGACAGGCCTCCGCCGCTGCACCAGCTTGGTCCGACGAGCGACTCGCCTGGGAACTGTGACAGCTCAAGCACCGCCGATCGTAAGCGCCGGCCTCCTGAACTAAAGGTTTGTGTGGATCGTGACAGGAGAAGCAAGCCAGCCGCTGGTCACCGCGAACTCCCCAACACCGGCTCTTTTCCAACCGGTAGGGCGCAAAACGTACATTGCTGGGGACGAACAGGTTGGATTCAACCACGTCGGCCGCTGTCATGTGGCACGCACCGCAGAAATCGACTGCCTCAATCGGATTGAGCGAACGCGGTGAGAAGATCAGCGCTTTGGCATCTTCAATCATGTTCATGTTCGCCGCGACAACATGAGCTAACCCAGGTCCGTGACAACTCTCGCAGGTAACGCCGGGGATGGCATGCTCGGGATCAAACTGGTCCTTCACGGTCGAAATCGTCGTGTGGCAACCGAAACACCGCGCCGCGATTTTTGGCGACAGCTTCATCCCGATTGCATTGTCCAAATCGCCGTCCTTTGCGGGTTTGTGTCCAGGAGTGATTGCCATTCCTCCGTCCAGCCCCCGGAAGCTGCTGACCTGACTGTCGAACAGCTTTCCCTTGCTCTCTAAGACGAACGTTTGCCCGAGCACTCCAGCGCCGAATGTCCACGCGATCTCTGCAGTGATCGATTGATTCCCCGATTTCACGACTAGTTCGGGATCGTCGACGTGCGGAACAATCTCATAAGAGTAGTGCCCAATGCGGAACGGAGCAGCCGCAGCGAGTTCCTTTCCCCAGTCCCCTACGGCAGAGCGATAAGAAGCATTAGCCATCGGGGTCGCCGATTGCAACGAAGCCTGCTCGGTGTGACATTTTCCACAGGCGCTATTCCCGGCGTATGCGCTGGAGAGGGCGCTGCCCTTGGTCGGCCACCAGTCCCGCGTGAAGACACGGAATTCAGTGGTCTGCGAGAATTCATCGGGCGTCGCGGATTGAGCCGGAGCGTGGCGAATTGGCAGGCAGCAAACTGCGACGACTAGGATGCAAGTCGTCGAACGGCGAGAAGTACGTGATCGCCGGCTGGAGCGCGCGGGTTCCGCTGCACGATACATTCAAACCGCGCACGCCCAGTTGGGATCCTAACGTAGAAGTGTAGCTATTGCTTTACGATTACAGAAATTTACATTTCTGCTGAAAGGGCCTGACAGAACATCTGTTGTAAGTGTCTAAGATGCTCAATCGGTGAGGAACCGATTTTCTACTTGCCACTAGCCAACGATGCTGTCAGCGATCCGTTTGCCACGTTCAGCACATTCGATGTCAGCCACTGGTTCGCCTCATGCCGACCGCGGAGCCGGAGCTTCAAATAGTTGTCCGTAAGAGCTTCGGTGAATTCTCCGTCCGCATCGCTGCCAACAACATTTAGCGTGATGGCCTCGAGCGTCTGACCAATGAAGCTGCGCATGAAAGCCAGCTTTTTTCCCGACGCGAGTTCGCGCAGAATCCGGTTGCGCTCGCGAGCTACGTGCACTGGAACCTGATTCTTCATGTCCGCCGCAGGCGTTCCTGGACGCGGCGAGTACGTGAAGACATGCAGGTAGGTGAAGGGCAGGTCTTCGATCGTTTGGCGCGTGGCTTCGAACTCGATCTCCGTCTCGCCCGGGAACCCGACCATTACGTCGGCGCCGATCGCTGCGTTCGGCGTGGCAGCGTGAATCTTCTCGATCTTCTCCCGATAGTGCCAGGGGCGATATTTGCGATGCATGCGGCGCAGAACAGCGTCGCTGCCCGACTGCATGGGCACGTGTGCGTGTTTGGCGATGCGCGGAGACGATGCGACGAGCGAGATCAGATCGTCGGTCCAATCCATCGGTTCAACGGACGAGATGCGGAGTTTCTCGATGCCAGTCTCCGACAGGATGGCGCGGATGAGGTCTTCGAAACAGTGCTGCCGGCTTCGGGCTCTCGGCTTCTCTGAAGCAGGCCGAGCAAACCCAGGCGAGCTTCGCTTGCCCGGACGGCCGAGGGCGGCCGTCCCCACATACTCCGTGGCCCTGTCCGATAAATCCCGTCCCCATCTTCCCAGATTGATGCCGCTGATCACGACCTCGCGATAGCCGGAGTCGACCAGCGCGTTGACTTCTCCGACAATGCGATCCATTCCCAGCGAGCGGCTTTGGCCGCGGACATAGGGAATCACGCAGAACGAGCAGCGGTTGTCGCAGCCATCCTGCACCTTAAGATTCGGGCGTGTGCGCTCGTTGGCGGCGTCGAACACAGGAGCGGCTAGTAGCTCAGTGTGAGCGAAGATGTCTGAAACGAAAACTTGTCGTCGGTCGTTCGTAGTTGGTCGTTCGTCGCCCACGCCAGGGGCTTTGTAGGGTGAGGTCAGGGCATCAAGAGGGACGAATGTCCCGAGCAATGATCCCACTCGGCTGGCCCCTATCGCGATCTGAGCGAGTTGATGCTTGTGGGAATTGCCAACCACCAAATCCACGCCGGGCAACGCGGCCAACTCCTCGGGCGCTCTCTGGGCGTAGCAGCCTGTGACAACAATGCGTGCGTCGGGATTCTGGCGACGTACTCGGCGGATGGCGGCACGGGCGTCTTGATCCGCACCAGCGGTGACCGTGCAGGTGTTCAGTACCACGACCGACGCATGCGCTGAAGTGGACGCACGAGTCAACCCCTGCTCCTCGAACTGGCGTTCGAGAGCGGCACCATCGGCTTGGGTTGCGCGACAGCCGAAGTTTTCTACGAAGAACCCGGGCACGGTTTATGGTAACCCACTGGCCCGATTCCCGCGACGGCGACAAAATACCAGATCAGGCCGTAGCCTGCGTTCTGCGCGACTGGAAACACTCGCGGCAGAACACGGGACGGCCCTGTGTCGGACGGAAAGGAACGGTCGTTTGCTTTCCGCATCCCGAGCACGTCGCTTGAGTCTCGACCTTGCTGTAACGGTAATTCTGTCCGGCTACAGGAGGTACGCCGAGCACAGCGACCCTCTTGCCCTTGCAGGCCTTGCAGCGTTTCGGCTCGTTCTTGAATTGCTTGTCGTGAAAGAAAAGCTGCTCCCCGGCCGTGAAGATGAAATCAGTCCCACAGTCGACACACTTCAGCACCTTGTCCTGAAATTCCATTGAGGATGGCTCCTTCAGCCCGCTTCCGCGCGCCCACCCGCGGGGAAAGAACTGCTGGTGGCACCGAAATACAGGTCGTGTACAACTCCCCCTCTTTACTGCCCCTTGGACTCGGCCCGCCACGCTCCAGGAATGGTGCGTGGGTTACAGACTATCGTTATAGTGCCGGGAGAAACGTCGATTATGAGATCCCTGCTGCAGCTCAACCATTGTGGGGGCCAGATTGAGCAGAGCCGCTCCGGGACGGAGCGGCCCTTTGACTGCCGTTAATCCTGTTCTTTGCGTGTCTTCTTTCTGGCGCGCTTACGAGCCAGCGCAGCCTTTACACGCTTCTTTTCGCCGGGCTTCAGGTAGAAGGAGTGGCGTTTGACCTCCTTGATAATGTCTTCCTGCTGCACCTTGCGCTTGAAGCGGCGTAGAGCATTCTCGAGGGATTCCCCCTCTTGAAGCCTTACTTCTGCCAAATCAACACACCCCCAGACTCGTCCGGATGGACCGAATAGTTATTACAAGGATTTTGACTCTAAGTCAAGGGGAGCGGACCGAATTTCTCCGCCGAAAACGATCGGTTTTGTCCAGATTTGGGCTCATTTTGAGACTTTTTCTGGTCTCCAATGCGGAAGTGCAAGGAAAAACAAGAAGATCGTAGACGGCCAAAGTTGCAGAAACAGGCGGTTTAGCGAGAAGCGCAGGTGCCAGTAGAGATCGTAGGGAGTAATCACATAGATGGCGAAGTAGCCCGCCAAAGTAAGGAAGAGCGTCAATACAGAAGCCCGAAATGCGGGACTGGCTGGCTTGGACCGCTCGCCAGCCGTCAAGAAATACAAAGCTGGAAGAAGTAGCGTGCTGGGAATTGGCCACCACTCTCCGAAGCGGAGGAAGTCCTTCGCAAACCACTGGATGATCGCCCAATAACGGTTGGGACTGAGAGCTTTCTGAAGCATTGTCTGCGGATCGGAAAAGATCTCATTCGGAAAAGCGATGGAATGCTTAAGCCAGACAACCAGGGCGACAAACACGGCGACTGGGATGCCAAAGGCCATCAGTTGGGCGGTGTTATATATCTTGGGTTGAACTGTTCTCCTGCGGATTGTTTCGATCACATGCGCCGCCGTCAATGCGCAAAGAAACAGCATTCCTTCGTTCTTGGTCCACACAGCAAACCCGGCGGCCAGGCCGGACAGGAAAAGTGCACCTCGGCCATCTGCAAGTTGAATTAGAGCGATCACCGCGAGGAAGAAGAACGACAAGGGCACGTCAGCATATTGGGAAGCGCCCTGCTCCACAAAAAGCGGAGTCGACAGCAACGCCAGCCCGCCCAGCAGAGCACAAATGCGGCCGCGTAGAACTCCAAGGGAGCCGCATAGAAGACCTACCGTGCAGAAGGTGAATGCCAGTCCGATGATTGCGGGAACAGCCGTCGATTCATGTCCGAGGACAGTCCAAAAGTGGGCTACCGCAGAGGGCAGAAGCAGTGGATAGTCGGGATGTGACCAGGGGATGAGAGAACTGAATCCGTCGCGCCAATGGGCGCCGCCACGAAAAAGAAATCGTGCATGGAGATTCCAGATGGCAAAGGCGTCCCAGCCCTCGCCGTGGGGATGGACGATCGAGCGCAGAATGGCAGCGTAGAACGCAGCAGCGAGTGCGAGACCGAGGCAAGCCATGACGACGCGATCGAGCCACTGTGGAAGTGGAGATCTCATGCCAGCAGCAGCCCGTGCATGCACCGAAGACAATCGAGTACGCCAAAACCACAAACACCCCGCTAGCAGGGCGACCAGTCCCAGGTCCAGTACCAAGAGATGAGTGAGGCCTGCAACGAGGGCGAGAAAAAAAATCACCGAGAAGACGCCGATGCCAAATCCGACCGACAACGACGCGCCGAGAAGCCATTCGTAGACGGATCGATAACGGAGTGGCCATCCCAGGGCAACCAAAAAATATCCGGCGACTACGCAAGAAATGACCGCCAACAAGAGCGTCATCTACTTCGCGTCCTTGTTGGAGCACAGCGCCACACCGTTGCCGAAGTTCTTCACCAATTCGAGGCCGCTAGTGTCGGGCTTGGGCGGTTCGGTCGTAACGCTTACGATCACCAGTCGATGATTCTTTGATCGCTCCACCACGAGAGGCGCGAGCGCATATTGGGCAAGGTAGTAGTCCTCGGTTCCAGCATTGCCCGACTCCCCGTCGTAGCCAACCACTCCCCTCGAAGGCAATTGCGACTTGAGCGCGGAGAAGCGGTGTTCTGCCTTCTCGGTAATTTCGTCCGCTTGAAGGTGAGTGGGATCAGGTGCCGTCTGAGTCAGCCGAAGGGACGACAGCAAGCTGCCAACCATGAAGAGCACAATGCCGGCAATCGTACGCGCACTTGAATGGCCCGAGGCCGGCGACTCGTTCATATCGATCGGGAACTGGCAGCATTATATGCGGTTGCTTCCAGCGCTGACGCTCATGATTCGTACGCTGCAGCCAGATGCTGTCTCCCAAGTCAGCCTCAGAACACAAACTTCAGCGCCAACTGAATCTGCCTCGGGGCATAGGCAGCGTTGGGCTTCATGAAGTTGTTCGGCAACTCATAGTAGCCGGGATAGGGCGCGACATTCGCCGTCACCGAACTCTGAACGAATGTGCTCGCCGTGGTGACCATGCCGTTCGACGTGATGGCCACCCGCTGGTTATCACGGTTCGTGAGATTGAACGCTTCCGCTACAAGGTTCAGTTTGTAGCGCTCGTGCATGCGAATGACGCGCGTGATGCGCATATCGGCCGTCGCGTAGTCGGGGCCCGTGAAAGCGTTGCGAGTATATCCCGGGAGGCGGTCGTTCAAGTCGTTTCCGTCCTGGTTGGGGTCGCCGGCGACCGTGGCGTTAACGGGGCGTCCCGAGCCGTAGTTCACCACGCTCGACATCCTCCAGTCGTTGAAGAAGAGTCCAAGAATCTTGTGCTCACGATGGAAAGGCCGAGGCTCGACCGACCAGGCCATAACCAATCGATGCCGCTGGTCCGTGACGCTCGGACCGCGCTCCGCGCTGGGATTGTAGGAATTCTGCACCGTTGCCGGCTGGCCCGCGACCAGCGCATCTTGTCCGTCGTCGATGGCGCGGGCATACGTGTACGAAAGGCGCATGTAAGTCCCGTGCGCGACTCGTCGATTGATCGAGAGGGTTGCTCCGTTGTAGTTGCTGGAAGCCGCGCTCTGAAATTCATCGATCGAGCCGAGTTGCGCGATGGGGCGTCCCAGAGGATTGATGCATGGAGGCCAGGGACAGTCCAGGGTGCGGCTGAACTGCCAGGTCGCGAACGAATTAACTGTGTAGTAACTGCCTTGAAAGATCGAACCGGTAGTATCGAAGATCGGGTACGTCAGTGCGCTCGGCTCCGGCAGGTTTACATCGAGAGCGCGAATCAAGTGTTCTCCGCGAACGTTCAGCAGCGACAGTGAGAGCGTGGTCTTTCCGGCAATTTCCTTTTCCAGCGTCAAGCTCGATTGCTGCACTCGTGGCGTGACAAAGTTCGTCGCGAACGCTGAGACCGGATGCGTTATGCCCTGCGTGAATCCCGACGGAACAGAGCAGTTCGAAGCGTACAACGGGCAACTCACCAGAGGATTGGGATACGTCGGGAAAACCTGCTGATCGTAGTAGTCCGTGTTGTTCAGAAAGATTTGGGAGTCAGAGATCCCGTTTTCAGTCTGGATGACAGAGTTGTAAATCTGGGGAATGCGAACGAAGAAGATCCCGTATCCGCCGCGGATCACGAGCGGTTTCTTGCTTCCGATTGAATACGCAAGCCCAGCGCGCGGCGCGAAGTTGTACGGCTGAAACGGCACCTTGCCCGACGGAGGAAAAAGCGGGTTCGAGACGAGTCCGGCCGTCGTGAATGTCTGCAGATCCCAGCGAACTCCCAGATTTGCGGCGAGACGATCGGTCACGCGAATCGTGTCCTGCGCGAACGCAGCGTATTCGTTTGTGTCCGGATGCGATGTCGCGCTGCCGAAGTTCTGCAGATAGTAGTGCGGGACTTCGTGCGCATACGCCCGCAGTGGAGAGAGTTGCAGCCCCGCCTCCATCGGTTCGAACGTGTAGGGATCGACTTTGATCGGATAGAAAAGATATTCGCCGCTCTGCTGGCTGGGGAAGAAATCGTAAATCGTCGTTAAGAGCGCATCGCCACCGAATTTCCACGAATTGCGCGAGGTTTCAAGGTTCAGTGTCTCGGCTATGTGGAAGCGATGCTCGTTGGTTTGCCGCGGAAGCAGGTTCGAGCGCCCCATGCCGTCGAGAATGTCAGGAATCTTCACCAGCACGTCACTGGTGTTGCTGTAGGACTGTTGCAGGTCACGGGAATACTGCGCGCGCAAGTGGCTGATCCACCGCGTCGACAGACTTGACGTCAGAGTGAGATTTGCGGTTTCTGTGGAGACCAGTTCCTCGCCGTTATTGTTGATGGCGTCATAGGTGACAGGACTGCCCGGATCGAGGAAGACGTTGTTCGATCCCCAATAACGGGTAGTGCCGACGCGCAGCGCCAGTTGGTTGCGCGGAGTCAGATTCACATCGAGCTTGGCAAACGATGAATTGCCAATCTGACCGGCAGGGTATTCTCCGGCGAGAGAGGTCAGTTGGCTCGCGGCGGCGAACACAAGGGCTTGATCGGTCGCGTCGTAGTCACCGGGAGTATAGGGCCCGGTGCTCGGCTGCGGAACGACTTGTGAACTTCCATTCAGGAACTCGACAACATCAGGGACATGAAAGATATGCTGATCGAATCCCGCAAAAAAGAAGACTTTGTTGCGCTTCAGCGGACCGCCGAAGGTGCCACCGACCTGCTGCTGGCGATTGTGCGGTCGAAACGCCAGGAAAGGATCCGCCGCGCCCAGCGAACTGTCCCGCAGATAGTAGAACGCGGTCCCGTGCACGCGGTTCGATCCCGACTTGGTGACGACATTCACAACCGCGCCGCCGGATCGCCCCTGTTCAGCGCCGTAGGAATTCGACGAGACACGGAACTCCTGCACCACCTCAGTCGAGAACTGGTAGGGAGCACGATAGCGCCCGCGAGCCTGCGCGAAGAAGGCATTGTTATAGTCGCTGCCGTCGACGAGGAATGTATTTTGCGCTCCGCGAATGCCGCCGAACGACAGATCGCCATTGCTTGACGAATTGAGGCCGCGAGGATCCTGGGTCACGCCGGGGGAGAACAAAGCCAGGTCAGAGAACCGCCTGCCATTCAGGGGAAAATCCCCCAGAGCGCGTTCGTCGAGCAGCGTCGAGACGGCGCTGGGCTTCGTCTCGACCAGTGCAGGCTCGGCGGAGACCGTGACACTCTCATCAGCCCCAGCGACCTTCAAGCGGTATTCAAGTTCAGCGGTGCCTCCAACATCGACATGCAATTGCGGCGTCACCTCGGGCGACATCCCCTGAGCCTCCACGCGCGCGGAGTAGTCGCCCGGTGGCAGCAACTCCAGGGCGAAGTGTCCCTCCGAATCGCTGGCAACGGAGTACCGCGTGCCAGTCGCGGCGTTCACGACTGCCACAAACGCTTGTGGGATGCGGGCGCCGCTGGCGTCCATCACCACTCCCCGGATGCTGCCCGTGGCGGAGTCCTGAGCGACGAGTTGCACGGAGGAGGCCGCTAAAGCCACAAAGAAAAAAGAAAGAAAAGAGAGAAAGAAGAAGCAAACGCGCCGTACAGACATGAGTCGCCCCTGAGTGCGAGATGCAACTCGGAGGGACGATTCCGGCTCGCGTTAACCGGACGCGTGACGGAACGAGCCGCGGAGCAGTGCCGGAGGGCGCTTTTGTGATGCGCGGCCGGTGGCTTCCCCGCGGCGCTAAGAGAAACCTGTGGCTTGTATAGCATTGGCTCAGGAACGAGTCTGTGATCGTGCGCAGACTCTTTTGGGATTGTTCCCGGAGTGGGAATGGCCAAATTTCAACGGGAGCACCGGGGCACGGAAGTCTCGTCGTCTTGTTGCGGCGTCATCCTGAGCGCAGCCGTTCTTCAGGCGGAGCGAAGGATCTCCCGCTGGGAGGCTGTGTGCCACGGGAGATCCCTCGGCCCGCTGGTGAAAGCGCGGGCTCTCGGGATGACGCCTTTGAGGCGCGGAATTCAAACTGAGCTACCGCCCAGATGCACCCTCCCTTACGTCCAATGGCGCGTTCGTGTTATTTTCAATTTCCCGCCGGGAATAGCATGATTCGCTCCTACAAGGGCATAAAGCCAACGATTCCAGCCAGTTGCTTCGTCGACGAATCGGCCCAGATCATCGGGGATGTCGTCTTGGGCGAGCATGCGTCAGTCTGGATGAATGCTGTCATCCGCGGCGACGTGCACGAGATCCGCATCGGCGCGCACTCCAATGTGCAGGACAACAGTGTCCTTCACGGGATGAAGCAGCAATGGGGCGTGTATCTGGGGGAATATGTAACGGTAGGGCATTCGGTGACGCTGCACGGATGCGTCATCGAAGACCGGTGCCTGATCGGCATGGGATCGATCATCCTGAACGGCGCGCGTATCGGGGCCGGATCGATCATAGCGGCGGGCACGCTGATTCCGGAGAATACAGTCGTCGAACCAGCGTCGCTGTGGATGGGTTCGCCAGGAAAGTTCCGTCGCAAGCTGAACGATAGCGAGCAGGGAGTGATCATGCGGTATGCGAGGAATTATCTTGGGTACAAGGATGAGTATTTGAATGGCAGTTGCCTGTAGAGGTTCCTGGCTTGGCTCGCACTGTCTCGTACGAAGGGGCATTTGAAGAATTGTCATCCTGAGCGAGGACTGATCTCTGCGCAAAAAGCGCAGAGATCAGCCGCAGTCGAAGGACCCCATGTCTGCCGGCAGTGTCAACCGGCGCGTCAAGGCGTTCTCCCAGCGAATACGACGAGAGAATTCCTATCCAGGCCACAATGACGATAAAGTAAAAGGGATCCTTCGACTCCGCGAGCGCCGCGGCGCTCGCTGCGCTCAGGATGACAGGTGCTTTAGACGCTAAGCATCAACCGCCAATGACCGACGACGAACGACCAACGACCCAATCATGATCAAAGCAGTTCGAGGAACGCGCGACTTGCTCCCGCCCGACACGGCGCTGTGGAACTTCGTCGAGGCGGCGGTGCGCGATGTATTCCGCGCCTACAACTTCCAGGAAATCCGCACGCCGATTTTCGAGGCGACAGAGTTGTTCGCGCGGGGGGTAGGCGAAGAGACCGACATCGTCTCGAAGGAAATGTTTACCTGGGAAGACGGTGCTAAAGCGGCAGATTACGCCGTATACAAGAGGTGGATAACGACGCGATTCCCTGGAGTGTCTGCGTTTCAGCAGATCGACCCTGACACCGCAGAGTCGCAATCCCCAGTTCCCACAATGTCAGTTCAGCTCGATGGGAAGTGGAACTTCATCGTCTTCGTGTACAGGCTTACCGCACAGGCGGTCTTGGAACTCAAGATCGCCTCAGAGCAGTTGGACAACAACAAGTACGAGTTTCGGCTCGTTACCGCCGACCCGCTACCAGATAGCTTTAGGTTCCTTGTGGGCGAAGTGGCCGTGATTACCGAAAGAGTCTCGTTGGATATCTCGTCACAGTTACTTACTCTTCGGCCTGAGAATACGGCTGGAGTGGTACGAGCTTACATCCAAAACAAGCTCTGGGATCGTGGCCTGAACAAGCTCTATTACATCGGTCCACAATTTCGTCGCGAGCGGCCACAGAAAGGCCGCTACCGCCAGTTCTACCAGATCGGCGCGGAAGTGATTGGCCCTCCCGCATCCGGCAGCGAGTCCCCTGCGCGCGACGCCGAAGTGCTCGAAATGCTGGCGACGCTGCTCGATCGCCTCGGCATCACCGATTGGAACCTCGAACTGAATTCCGTTGGCTCGTCGCAGGAGCGAGTGAAATTCAACGAAGCGCTGCGAGTCGCGCTTGCGCCGCTCAAAGATAAAATGTGCGCCGATTGCCAGCGGCGGGCGGTCACGAATCCGCTGCGAGTCCTGGACTGCAAAGTTCCTGAAGATCAGCCAATCATCGAAAAGCTTCCACGCATCACCGATTTTCTGGAAGAAGAGAGCCGCAAGCACTTCGATGCCGTGCAAGACATTCTCACCAAAACTGGCGTGAGATTTACGCTGAATCCGCGCCTTGTCCGCGGGCTCGACTACTACACGCGCACTGCGTTCGAATTCACGCACGGCGCCCTGGGGGCACAGAACGCCATCCTCGGCGGCGGACGCTACGACGGCCTCTCTGAAGCGCTCGGCGGTCCCGCTGCTCCCGGCATTGGTTTCGCCATCGGCGAAGACCGCCTGGTCATGTCGCTGCAGGAAAAGACTCCAGCCGAGAGCGTGCTCCGAAAGCCGGATGTCTACATCGCCCCGATGGCCGGAATGAACGCTGATGCAGCAAAGCTGGCGCGCGAGTTGCGGCGTCACGACCTAGTCGTCGAGCTAGGCGATGATTCGTTCCGAAAGCTGAAGAAGTCGTTCGAAGCCGCGGAGAAAGCGGGCGCAAAGTACATCCTGATCGTCGGCGAAAACGAAGTGAAGTCGGATGCGTTCGCGCTAAAAAATCTGGCCACCGGTGAGCAGATCTCCGTTCCGCGAGCTGAACTGGCGCAAAAGATCCAAGACTAAGCCGTGGCGAAAATTTATCCGGAGATCGATGACGCTCTGCGGGCTTTCATCCAGGCGCAGCCGATGTTCTTCGTCGCGACCGCTCCTCTGGATCGCAGCGGTCACATCAACATCTCTCCCAAGGGCCTGGACACCTTACGCATCTTCGACCCACACACGGTGGCATATCTCGACATTTTCGGCAGCGGAGTCGAAACCATCGCTCACCTGCGAGAGAATGGCCGGATCGTCTTGATGTTTTGCTCGATGCAGGGGCCGCCGAAGATTCTGCGCTTGCACGGGAAGGGTCGCGTCGTCGAGCCGCACGAGCCCGAATTTGCCGACCTGCAGTCGCATTTCCCCGTGTATGAGGGAACGCGCGCGATTATCGTCATCGACATCACGCGCGTCAGCGATTCCTGTGGCTACGGCGTGCCGCT
>Ga0335078_10012772_pt1 | contig 12445 bp, 9 predicted proteins | sample Lox_Sample_32_FD_206711 | JGI IMG/M metagenome (GOLD analysis project Ga0335078, IMG submission 206711) | Soil microbial communities from Loxahatchee National Wildlife Refuge, Florida, United States - Lox_Sample_3.2 | ecosystem: Environmental > Terrestrial > Soil > Wetlands | place: USA: Florida... | reverse complement strand
CCATGAAGGCGTCAAAATTCGCCGGCGTGGGAGTTTTGCGAAACTGGCTTTCGGAGTTTTTCCGCAAGGTGACGGTAGCATCGGTCACGGCCCTCATTCCCGCCTGGACGGCCAGTTCGTTGCCCAGGAGAGCCGCCTCCTTCGAGATCATCAGAACCATCTGAACGTTGCGCGGTTTGCAATCAGCGCGCAACATCCCAATGGCGAAATTGACGCGCTTGCCTGCTGCGACTCCAAGTGCGGTCCAGCCGCGCTGCGTATCCCCGCCGGTTAGTGACAGCAGCTTCATGGCCTCGAGAAGATCGTGCATGTCGTCAAAGTGTGGCGTCGGGCTGCTGTTCAGGACCTTGATTCCCTCGTCCTGTAACTTCTCACCAGCCTTTCGGATTGCGCCGCACCCGCGTGAATCGTCCCCACCGGCGCGAGCGACGTTCTTCATGGCCTCGATAACCGAGCTGACGTTGTCGATGGATGCGTCGCCGTTCAGAACGTCAATCGCTTGCGTCAATGAGGTATCGAGTCCCTGCAGTTCAGGGTTGGGCGGAGCAGCGGTGGGCTTCGCGGTAGTTATCGGGACGCTCTGCTTCACCGCCGCGCCACCCTGCACCTGTCCGGCGGACTGCACCAGCACAGGCTGCAACTTCACCGGCGGCGCCTGTTGTCTGAGTTTTGCCGCCTGCAGTTCCAACTGCACTGCCCTTGCCTGCTGCTGCAGCTTTCTGATGTCGTCACGCAATGCGTTTCTCAGCGGAACGCGGGGCGCCGCGAGATCCTCGATCTTGCTGACGGGCTTAAAAGTGATGTAGGGCAGGGAATCGGGGTCTTTGAATCGCTCGAGTTCTTTCAGGCGCTTTTGAATGCTTTCTATCTGCGTGCGAATTCGGTCGCGCGCAATTTCCAGCTCCCGTATGTGGGCAAGGTTGGTCTGCGAGGCTGCGGCTACGGCTGCCATAGGTGGACCTCCTGTCAATCGGACCGCGCTGGCCCCGCGCAACTCAGCGGGTAGCGCGGACCAGCATCTGTAGCACAGACCGCCGGGCTTGCGGTCTGAGGCTCTTCGTTAACGAGGACTATTCAATGGCGCGGGCGCTCAGAGCATGGAAGAGACGCGGACCGCAAGAACGGCGGTCCGCGCTACCAGTTATCGTTCAACGCGTTGCGCATCCGTATATCACGCCGCCTTCGGCTGTTCCTCGCGGTTGAGCCAGCGCTCGCGAAGGTGCAGGACGCGTTCGGCGATATGTTCGGCGCTCAAGCCGAACTCTTGCATCAGTTCCCACGGTTTGCCGGAGAGGCCGAAACGGTCCTTGACTCCCACCATATCAAACAGCAGCGGGTGCCGGTAATTCTTGCGATGCTCGAGGATGGCCCCGGCCACGATGTTTCCGAAGCCACCCACCTGGTGTTCTTCGGCGGTGACGATCAGTTGGGTTTGTTCGGCGGCCTGGACGAGCGCGGCCACGTCGAGCGGCTTCACGGTGTGCATGTTTATAATACGCGTTTCCAGCCTGTACTCCTCCTTCAGCAGCCAGGCGGCGCGCATGGCCTCAGGCACCATGGGTCCGCAGGCAATGATGGAAACCTCCTCATGCTCATTCGTGTACTCCGTGGAAAGGAAAGTCTCGAAGGCGTCCAGAAAGCGCGGAGTCTCGCCCCGGTAGCGGATGATGTTGGCCTCACCGTAGCGGAAGGGTGTCCAGGGAGTGGTCACCACGGGCGTCGCCTCGCGCGCGTAGCGAATATACGCCGGGCCGTTCAGATCGAGCAGGCTGAAAAGAGTGGCGCGCTCGGTCTCGAGCGCATCGCAGGGCGCCACCACGTGCATATTCGGCAGCACGCACATCAGCGAGAATTCCTCGAGCGCCTGGTGGGTCGCCCCATCTGCGCCCACGGAGATGCCGCCGTGCGCACCCGCGATTTTCACGTTCAGGTTCGAATAGCAGATGGTAGTGCGGATCTGGTCCCAGCAGCGGCCCGAAGCGAACACCCCGTAGGTGCCGGTCACAGGCACGAATCCTTCTTTCGCGAGGCCTGCCGCCACTCCCATCATGTTCTGTTCGGCGATCCCGACGCTGAAGACGCGAGGCTTGCGCTCGGGGTGCTTCGCCTCGAAATCGGTGATTCGGATGGACCCGGAAATGTCCGCATGCACGGTTACCACGCGCTGGTCGTCACCGCTCTTCTCGAGGCCGCGCCCGAAGCCCATGCGAGTGGGTTCCATATCCACCTTCATGGTTGACCCGGTATTCCACCAATAATCGCGGCGAAAGGCCGGCAGCTTCCCTCTGCTCTTGAGAGCGGCCTCCGCCCCGTAGTCGGCGGCTTTCTCAAGCAAAGCTTCCACGCGCTCGGCAGGAACCGAGGGCGTCTCGAGGTCCGCCATGGCCTTATCGAAATGGTCGCGATTCGGCGCCACGCCGTGCCAGCCCGCTTCGTTCTCCATGAAGGACACACCCTTGCCTTTTACGGTGTGGGCAACGATAAGGGTGGGCTGTCCCGTGGCCGCCCGCGCGTTTTCGAAGGCGGCGAGGATCTGCTCCATATCGTGCCCGTCGATTTCGAGCACGTTCCAGTTGAAGGCTTTGTACTTTTCCGCCAGCGGGTCGATGTTCATCACGTCGCGCACCCGGCCGTCGATCTGGAGATCGTTCTTATCAATAATGCCGCAGAGATTATCCAGCTTGTAATGGCCGGCAGCCATCGCCGCTTCCCAGATGCTGCCTTCCTGCTGCTCTCCATCGCCCATGATGCAGTAAACGCGGTACGCCTTGCCCAGCAGTCTACACGCCAGGGCGTTGCCCACCGCGATTCCCAACCCCTGCCCCAGCGAGCCGCTGGAGACTTCGATCCCCGGGAGTGTAAGCCAATTGGGGTGGCCTTCGAATCCCGAGCCTAGCTGGCGCAGCAGGACCGTGTCATCCAGAGGGAAGTAGCCCGCTTTGCCCAGGGCCACGTAGAGCGCCGGCGCTTTATGGCCTGTTGACCAGAAAACGCGGTCGCGTTTCGGCCACACAGGATCGCTGGGATCGTGATTCAACACCCGCAGGTAGAGCGCCGCGGCAATGTCCATGATCGACAGTGTGCCGCCCGGATGTCCGGAGCCTGCGGCAAAAATGTCGATGATATCGAGGGCGCGCATCTCGGCGGCGGCCGCCCGTAATTCCTCCGGGTTCAACCGTGGACCTCGTTCCTCATGACTGGTGCTCATGGTGAGTTCCTCCCTTCGACGTGGCACTAATTCTACAGAGTACAGCTGGCCTTTAGGTCGGCATTGCCGACCCGAAGGTCGGCGTTACGGTCAAAGTCAGCTCCCGCCCTTCTCGCTTCAATCGAGCATAAACGCCCAAAAGTGCGAGGATTGGCGCGGTGGCGAGGGCGAAGGGGTTTTGCGGGACGATGGACCGAAGCCCCCGGCCCGAACCGCCCTAATCCCATAAGTTCTTTTGTTTTAATGCAGTAACATACCGCCCGGAAAGACATGCCCGCGCCTCCCGACGCTCCTCTGAAGCGTGCGTCACGAGTAATCCTCGCTCTCGCCCTGTTCAATGAGCACAACACGAACCGAGGCCACCGGTCAAAACGGGAGTTACGCTCCCAGGCACACGTAGGGGGTTCCTGGCGGGTGCCGGGTGCGCAAACAGGCTCAAACAGCGGGCACCCACAAGGGGCGCCCGACGCCGATTGAAGGCGTATGAAGTCTCGACCAAATGGCGTTCTCGGGCAATTAGTCGAACTGCAGGGACATTTGCGGGTGTCTGGCTGCCGGAGGCGGTTCGCCCCGGCTCCCGTCCAAGCCATAACGCGTCCGGAGGTCTGCCAAAAGTTTTGTCATTTTATCCTTGTACTCCCCGTTCAGATACGCCGAATGTGCGTACAGCTTCCGGTAGCGCTTCGTAAGGCGCGGAAACTCCGCCTCGAGGAAGGGCATGAACTGCTTCATGGCGGAGGAGGTCAAGAAGAGAATATTCCCGTACAGGAAACTCGCACCGGCCCGGCGCGCGGCTTGTGCCAGATCATTCAGAGATTTTTCGGAGTCGTTCAATCCGGGCAGTATGGGCATGGCATTGACGCCCACGCGAATTCCGGCCTCGTGTAACTGTTTCACCGCCTCAAGCCGCTTTGCCGGCGGCGGAGCCTTGGGTTCAAGCAGGCGCGCCAGGCGCTCGTCCGTTGTGGTCACGGTCATGTGGACGCTGAAGCGATGCCGGGCGGAGACTTTCAGCAACAGGTCGAGGTCCCGCAGAATCAGGGCAGATTTCGTGGTTATCCCGAAGTCCAGACCCTCGAACTCGAGGAAGACTTCGAGCATCCGCCGGGTAACCTTGAACTGCTTCTCGGCTGGCTGGTAAGGGTCGGTCGCGGTACCGAGGGCGATGGCCAAGCCCTTGTCCTTGGCCGCCCGAAGTTCGGCGCGCAAGCATTCCGGCGCCGTCTCTTTGGCGTAGATCTTGCGCTCGAAATCCATGCCGTCCCACATCTCCATGAACTCGTGGGTGTAGCGCGCGTAGCAATACTTGCAGCCGAACTCGCAACCGCGGTAAGGGTTAAGGGTCCAGGCGAAAGGCATGCGGCCGCTCGATTCGCGGTTAAGCGCCGAGCGGCAGGGAAGCGCGAAGTATTCGACCTCAGCGCGCTCACGTACCCGGGGGCTTTCGGCAGCCATGCGGGCGATGCCCACCAATCGCACAGGGGCGGCGTGTGGCGCGGGAACTACCGGCAGAGAGGCCATAGGACACCTCGAAACTCAGGATGGATCTAGTTTCGCTTTTTATTCGCCTATTGTCAAGGGGCCATTCGCGCCCATTTTGTCGATAAGCGAGGCCGAGGGCGGCCTCGAGGCCCATGCCCTGCGCTTCGATCCCGCAGGCGGCTGGACCCGGGCGGCGTGGCGGTTAGGCTTGCCCTGCGCGCCTCGGGGCTGGCAGGAACGCGGGCGCCGCAAGCCGTTCCCCTGCGGCGGAATTGGAGCGCGTTCCTCGTGTAAGCGGAGCGGTGGCGGCGGGTATAGGGAGGGAAAGGGGATGGGGCGAACTCGGGTTTGCCGCATCCCCTCCTGCTGCAGGGGACGAACACCTAACAATTGAGGGTGGCCCATCAGGGCGAGCCTGACGCCCGGCCTTCGACCTGGACTACCTTGGAGCAACCTCCAGCGCCCGGTGACATTCCCCGAGCGCCTGGTTCACATGCTCGATCGCCTTCACACGGTGGCCTTGGAACTCTTCAGGAGCTGCCTCGAGTTCGCGCTTCGCTTCCTCGAGATGGTGCATGGCGGCCTCGATGCGCGGATGATGTTGAGGCGCCGGGCTTGCTGCCGGGACCGGGGACGGTGTGGCCGCGGCGGAAGCGGCGGGCTGCGCGGACCTGGGCTGCGCGTGAAAAACCAGCGGTAAGGAAGCCGCAGCCACCAGTGCCAACCCCACCGCCCATACTGTCAGTCTTTTCGTCATAGCTCCTCCATGCATTGAGATTTTGAATTGCTGAGCTCTCATCGCGCCAGGAAGAATTCCGGGCAGCGACCCTTCTTTACGACAAATTTACTCACACTTCAAAACGCTTTGTCAAGGACATCGCTCGAAGCCTCGTGATACACTCGATAAAGCCAATGTCGACAGTCAATTGATCCGACTTTCGAATTTCGATTTCGAATTTCACAATTCCGCATACGGGGAGGGCTCATGAAGGTCGCTGCCGTGCAGATGGACATCAAGATTCTGGAAAAAGAAAAGAACCTGGAGAAAATTCTTGATTGCCTGGAGTCGACGGCTCAGGCCGGCGTGGGGATAGCGGTTTTCCCGGAATGCGCGCTCACGGGCTATTGCTTCACGAGCTTGGAGGAGGCTGCCCCGATCGCTGAGACGGTGCCGGGTCCGGCTTCGGAAGCACTCGCGGCAGCGGCACTGAAGCTTGATTGCACCGCGGTGGTTGGCATGCTCGAGCGCGACGGCGACCGGATTTACAATGCCGCGGTGGTTGTGACGCCGCAGGGAATTGCCGGGACTTTTCGCAAGCTGCACCTTCCCTACCTGGGGATCGACCGGTTCGTGACGCCGGGCGACAAGGCCTTCCCAGTCTTCGAGACGGCGCATGGAAAGATCGGAATCAATATCTGCTTCGATTGCAGCTTCCCCGAGGCGGGCAGGGTATTGAAACTCAAGGGAGTTCAACTCCTGGCAATCTCGACGAATTGGCCCATAGGCTCCGATAGCTGGCAGCATACTCCCAAGGTCCGGGCCTCGGAGAACCATTTCAATGTTGTGGCGTCGGACCGCGTGGGCGAAGAGCGCGGATTTCGCTTCGCGGGCCATTCGCAAATCGTGGACTTTACGGGTAAGACGCTGGCCGAAGCGGGCGAAACCGAGGAGACAATTCTGTTGGCCGAGCTTGACCTGGCAGGGGCGGACCGCAACCGGGTGGTTCGCATGCCGGGACAATGGGAGTTTGACCGCATCTCCGCGCGCCGTCCTGAGATGTATGGTCCGCTTGCGGAGCTTGGTCGAGAGAAATAGAGGCGGCTTTACCTGGCTGTGGAAAAAGTCTTCGGGGTTGTCATCCTGAGAGCTTGTGGTTTTTTCAGTTCGAAGAAACAGTGAATGCTGCTAACAGAGCTACAACTCACGGCGGATGTCATCCTGAGAAGCCGAAGGCGGTCCTGAGTGCAACGAAGGAAGGATCTGCATTTTCTTGATTTTCACGATGCCCGTCGAACTGCAGATCCTTCGCTGTCGCTCAGGATGACAGGTTCGGCGGTTGGCTCTGCCAGTCAGTGGCAAGTCGAGCTGAAAAAGTCACACGCTCTGAGCGAAGCGAAGGGTCTGTATTTTCTAGTTTTCAAGGACGTATTTCAGATGCTTTGCGCAGTTTTCCCTGAGTGGGGGAAAAATGCAGACCGTTCGCTTCGCTCAGGGTGACAGCGAACGGGTTCTGCATGACTCATGGCCTTTTTTTCTCAGTCTATTCACCCCCCTATTGCTGGGCGAGCTCCCCGCCACAATTGAATCCGCAAGTCGGAGGTGGCATAATAGTTGGGGGGCTAACGACAGATGCCAACCAACGGAACTTCCGGTTTTGAGGGCTTGATCTTCGCCAAATTAGACCAGGCGGTGAACTGGGCGCGCAAATCGTCGATCTGGCCCATGAGTTTTGGTCTGGCCTGCTGCGCCATCGAGATGATGTCTACGGCGGCCTCCCGCTTCGACATCGCCCGGTTTGGCGCTGAGGTCTTCCGCGGCTCGCCGCGGCAGTCGGATTTGATGATTGTGGCGGGCCGTGTTTCCCAGAAGATGGTTCCGGTAATCAAGAAACTCTACGACCAGATGCCGGAGCCCAAATGGGTTATCTCGATGGGAGCCTGCGCCACGTCGGGCGGAGTCTTCAATAATTACGCGATTGTCCAGGGCGTGAACCAGTTCATTCCCGTGGACGTGTACGTTCCGGGCTGTCCGCCCCGGCCTGAAATGCTTCTGCAGTCTATCCTGTTGCTGCAAAAGAAGATCATGCAGCAGCGAGGGACTTTCAAAGCGGCCGTCCTGCATGCAAAGTAGTGTCAACCTTCTGCCGCGTTCTCAAAGGCCATTACACGCGCCGTGACACGAAGGAAGGATCTCGGCAGTTCCTTCGAACCGCAACTACTGGGATTCTTCGCTTCGCTCAGAATGACATCGTGGAAGGGATTCTCTGCAGCCTTGTAAGGTGGCCGCTACGCCCAGGGGTGTCAGCGGCGTAGATAAGCCGAAATGAAGATAACCGCAACCGCAAGGCCGACGGCGATTGCAAGGAAGGCTTGCCGCCGGGCCCGCACCCAATCGAATAGCTTGAAGGGAAGGGTGAGGGCCAGCGCAATGACGAAGACGATGCAGGAGAGGACAATCTTCACAGTCAACAGTTCCCACGACTTGCCCCAAGCGACTTCCCAGTAAGATTCCCGAATGTTGTACAGCCCCGAAAGCAGCAGCACTGCCATTGCAGGCCAGAGTACCCACCTGAACCGCCCCAGTACCTGTTTGATCAACTGGTCGCGCTGCTCAGACTGTAAGTGTCCGAGTCCGGGCGGCAGGACGAACAGCAGAAACGCCATACCACCCACGCCTATGACTGCCGCAGTGACGTGAACCCATTGCAGGAATGTGGGCATCGGCTTTTTCCAGAAGGTAAGTCAGGGGGATTCTAAGCGCATCGGCGTTGAGGAGTCAAGGAGCCTGGCTGTCGCGTGGTGTCCTGGCTTCGGCGTAGGCTGGCCTTTAGGCCAGCATCTGCCGACCCTTCGCTGCGCTCAGGGCAGGCCTAAAGTTTGGCGGTACCAGTCAAATCAGGACACTACCGGCGGGCGCGTTATACGAGCGGGCGCCTTGTGGCCGCCACAGGCAGCCACAAGGACGGTCCTGGGAGGCTATTCATCCAGTTGAAAACCCACCGTAATCGTGGTGACCACTTCCACCGGTTCGCCGTTCAGGAGCGTGGGCGTGTATTGCCATTGGCGGACGGCATCCATGGCGGCTTTGGTCAGGGCGGGACCGGGATTGCTGAAAGGCGACAGGGAGAGTATCTGGCCGCTGGTTCCGATTACCGCGCGCAGAATTACGGTGCCTTCGATTCCTTGCTTCTGGAGCGCTTCGGGATAAACAGGCTTTACCTGAGAGACGAGCTTGGCTGCCTGGACCATGCCACCGACGCGGATGCGTCGCGGCGCCGGCCGGGGCGTCGCAGGGTTCTCCGCCGGCTTATGCCCGTGCACGACGACTTCCTCGAGCACTTCCCCCATGTCCATGGTGATGTCCTGGTGCAGGTCGCCGGACGGTTCGAGATTGAGGTCCGCGCTCTTCGCTATGGCGAATCCGGGGCTGGCTATCTCCAGTCGGTAGCTGCCCGGAGGTATGGCCGCAAACTTGAATGCACCATCCGGGCCGGAGCTGCTCTCGATTCTGAATTTCTTATCCCCGCTCACCAGGGTGATGCGCGCATTGGGGATGACGGCTCCGCTCGGATCGTGAATCGTGCCTGCGATATTCCCGGAGCCATTCTTGGCTGCCACCCGCATAGCCGCCACGGGCAGCAGCAACAGCGCCGCCAGCAGCGCAGTGAGCAAGGCTCTGCTGGCCGCCAACGGCTTGTGATTCAGGTGGGGATCAAGCAACGCTTTCATACGAACCTCCAAACGAGAAGATTGGGCCATGGCAACGCTTGTTGACCATGCTCCGTTCCTGGATTGCAGTGAGCGGCTCAGCGCCAGGAGAAACTCGGCGTAGTCCGCCGCCGGATGGCCGAGACTCAGCACCATGTCGTCGCATGCCTGTTCCCTTTCCCTGCGCATTGCGAACGCCGAGAGCCAAACCAGCGGGTGAAACCAAAACAGCGCGCAAGCGAACTGCGCAGCCATCTGGGTCAGATAATCATTCCTTCGCACGTGGGCCAACTCGTGCGCCAGCACCCACTCAAACTGCTGGCGCGACCAGCGCTCGGCCTCCGCCGGCAGAAGCACCGCCGGACGCCACCAGCCGTGGGTGAAGGGAATGGCAATTTCGGCGCTGGTTCGTAACTCGACAGCGCGAGACACTCGCAGGGACGGCGTGACTTTCCCAAGGAGGGCTCTTACCTGGGGCGCCTCGAAAGGCCGCGAGCGTTGTCGAATCCGGCGGACACAGCACTCGCCTACGGCAATGCGCGCCGACAGGAGCGCCAAAATGATCGCCCACAAAGATAGAATCCAGCCGGCGCGGAAGGGAACTGTTGCGCTGCCGACATGCGCCGCCACTCGGGCGCTACGGCTTCGACCGATTTGACTGCTTCCCCGGACGACCGGCGATTCCACCCTCGCCACCATCCTCTCGCCCCCGTTGCCGGAAGGCGGTGCGGAGACGACGCGCACGTGCCACGCCGGCAGGATCAGAGAACAGAGGGGTAGCGCCAGCATGGCGAACAGTCCCAGGCTCCAAACGAGGTGCCGCGTGGCAGCCGACGCGCGCCGCAGCGCCAGAACCAGCGCTCCGCTGAGCAGGAGAAGTGAGGTGCCCTTAAGAGCGGCGTCGAGGAGAAGGGCCAGACCCTTCCCCGTAAAGCCGTGGAGAGATTGCAGCACGTAAAGAAATGGCGAGAATACCTCCAGCATTATGCTCCTCCTTTCCGGGCCTTGGCGATTAACTCTGAGATGCGATCAAGCTCCTCTTCGGACACACGCCCCGCTGAACGATCGAGCAGCGTCGCCACGGCTTGGGCAGCGGAGCCGTCAAAAAAGGTCGCAACCAGGTGCCTGAGGGCTGCGCGCCGTGCGCGCTCGCGGGACGCGGTGGGGAAATAGACGTAGCGCAAGTCTTTTTCCGCGTGCCGGATGTGCCCTTTTTCCTCGAGGATGCGGAGCAGGGCGCGAACCGTCGAGTAGCTTGGGGGATTGGCCAGCGACTCCCGGATTTCCGCCGCCGAGGCCCTCTGGCGTTGGTAGAGCGCGTCCATAATCTGGCGCTCGCGGCGGCTGAGTTTATGTTCGGCGGGTTCGGCCATGGGTTGCCCTCCTGCTAATTCTTAAGCAGCATGCTAAATTATTAGCATGTGTATCCGGAATGTCAAGCTTTTTTCTGCATCATCCTAATGGAAGAGAAGCGCGCGCTTTCAGGGCCTGCCGTTTGCCGGCAACGAAGGGAGGATCTGCATTTTTCCGATTTCACCGTGCCCGGCGAACTGCAGATCCTTCGCTGTCGCTCAGGATGACACGCTGGGAGGCCGGCTCTGCCAGTCAGCCCCACGTAAAGCTGAAAAAGTCTCACGTTCTCAGAATGACAGCGTCCCACCGTTTGCCAGCCTGAAGGTCGGCGACGGCCGGCGCCACCTTCGAAGTAGAACCCCATTCGTCTAAGAACCACGTTGCGTCCCGGTGGCGAGACCGCATAGAATTCAAGAGTTCAGCCTGCGAGGTGGAATCGTTTGCAATTCTTCAATTCGCTTTCCGCGAGGATCGGACACATGCTCGCGCTTTTCGGCGGGGGCCTCTTCGTTTTGTCGTTCCTCGATTCCTCGTTCATTCCGTTTCCGGGGCTGAACGATGTGGCTCTCATTGTACTGGTCAGCAAGCACCCTGCCCGGTGGCCCTTTTATGCATTCTTGAGTACTTTTGGTTCGCTATTGGGATGCTTTGTTATGTACGGGATCGCGCGCGGCGGGGGGAGGTTAGCCAGCGGCAAGCGCGTTGCGATCAAAAGGAATCGCGCCCGCCGGTGGCTGGAGCAGAATGAATTTGTGTCCATGCTGGTGATGGCTTTGCTGCCTCCGCCTGCCCCGCTGAAGATCTTTGTTATCGCCGCAGGGGCTTTGCGCATGAACATGCTGAACTTCGGCGCAGCCTTGCTGGTCGGGCGAACTCTCAGGTTCGCTGCTATTGCCTGGCTGGGGGCCCACTTCGGCGCCGAGGCGGAGGCGTACCTGAAGAGAAACCTCACCTGGGCTTCTCTGGCGGCGATCCTTCTGGTTATCGTGTTAGCGCTGATTTTTCGTTGGTGGAAGGCAAGGGGGCCTGCCACGGACGACTCTGTCTAGGTTCCTGGCGATTGTTTAGCCATCGACCTGTCATTCTGAGCAAAGCGAAGAATCTGCATTGGTTTTCCTGTGACAGGAACTGCGGATCCTTCGCGCAGTTTGCCCTCAGGCGTACAAACTTCAGATTCTTCGCTGCGCTCAGAATGACAAGCGAAGAGCTCAGGATGACAGCGACTCTGTTTTCCAATGGTGGGCCGGCGGTCCACTGACGCTCGCAATGACAGCAGAAGTCAAATCTGTCTCATCTCTCCTCCGCCCTGTTCGTGGCCGCGCGAAAACTGAAAGATTCCGACCGCACTCGCAGGGCGTTGTCCATTTCAATATCGGCCAAAAAGCCGCCACCCCCGTTGCTTGTGGCGAAGCGCAGATCGCGGATCTCGACGTCAAAGCCCTGCTCGCTTTGTTCGATCTGGGCCCAGGGGAACCTGGCGAAATCCATGAAGATGCGGCCGGTGCGCGTTTTCAGGGCCTTGTCGAGAGCCGGCGAGCCCGGAGGCTTATGAAACGGCTCTGCGGAACGGGGATCGACATCGTTGGCGAGAGCGCTGGCAGGCAGCACCTCATAGGTAGTATCGGTCTCGACCACTCCCGTCCATTCGAACGGGTTGATCGGGGAGGGAAATGCGCCTACGTGAAGCGGGACTTGATCCGAGTAAGTGTGTCCCTCGAGGAATCCCAGAACTCGACGATGGGCGACGTCGCGCAGGCCCCAGAGTAAAACAAGCGCGCAGAGTGAAAAGACGGCGCCCCATGCCGGGCGTGTCTTGCGTCCCCCGACTTCTTCCGAGACCATCCGCAACAGCGCCGGCAGGCCGAGGCCGAGACATAGCAGGAGAATCAAGAACGGGTCGAAGATATACATGATATCCCAGGCGTACCATCGCGCGCTGAAGGGCAGAAATGGCCTGACGCCGTAGGAGTTTGT
>Ga0335078_10012770_pt1 | contig 12446 bp, 8 predicted proteins | sample Lox_Sample_32_FD_206711 | JGI IMG/M metagenome (GOLD analysis project Ga0335078, IMG submission 206711) | Soil microbial communities from Loxahatchee National Wildlife Refuge, Florida, United States - Lox_Sample_3.2 | ecosystem: Environmental > Terrestrial > Soil > Wetlands | place: USA: Florida... | reverse complement strand
CGGAAAGCGCGGATGCGAAGTGGAGCGATCGCGAAGCTCTGGAACATCTGATTCTGGCGCTGGAGATTGCCGCCGACGAGAGGCGGGTTGAACAGCGCCGCGCGAAGTTGCTGGATCTGGCGAGTGAGTTGGAGGCAGGAAGCATCAAGCACCGCGTCAGCGCTCGCGCTGAAGGTCTTAACGCGCTGCGGGTAAGAGCTGTGGCGCAGTTGCGCGATTTGGCAGCGGGTAAGGATCAGGAGAAGGAACTTCCGGGCCCGGAAGCGAGCGAGTGGGTGCATTGGATTTGCAACCTGGAAGAGGAGAAGGACGCCGCGATTCTGGCTGACCTGCGCGAGAACTATTCCGCGCTGGACGAGCTCGCGGCGAGCATTGAGGAGAGCTTCTGGGTGTCTGGACTGCGCACGGCGGTAAATCCACCCGCCCTCGCGCCAGCAGCTCGAACAACCGAATCGTCTGCGGCTCCAAAAACCGAACCGCCTGCTGCTTTTTCAACGACCGAATTGCCCGCGATTCCAATAACTCAATCGCCCCAGACTTCCGCCGCGAGGCCGATACCTTTTGCCGGCGTCTGGTCGGGTCCGTTGCCTCAGGAAGTGAAGGCTCACTTCGACAAGGCGGTTCACACCGGAGACTTCAGTGAGGCGCTTTCGCTGTGCTACGACGCTCCAGCCGGCGAAACTGCATCGCCGCCGGAAGCAAAGGCGCCTGAGCAAAAGCCGGTCATTGCCGCGAGCAAAGACTCACCAAGCACAGCCGAGGCCGCGCCACCTCTGCTGAAATATTGCGAGGAATGCGGCAGGACTTATCCCAGTCGATACAAAGTCTGTCCCTTCGATAGCGCAGCTCTGAAGGATCTTCCCGAATCGGCACCGGAGACGCCGGAGATCGCCAGCTTGCCCGATCACTATAAAATTCCACCGACAGTGAGCAAGAAAGCTTCTGGCGCAGATCGCACCGCCGAAGCTACGGACGCGAGAGTCAGCTCGCCTACGGCGGTCGAGCGAGCGGACGAAGCGGCGGTAGTTCCGCACGCAGAACCCTTGCCAGCTGAGGTATTGGCATCATCGGCTCCCGCGTCGTTTGCGACATTTGACGAGGTTGGCTCGCGCAAGAAGCCTATGACCACCTGGCTCGCGGTAGCGGCTCTGGTGTTGCTCTGCGCGATCTTTGCGGGGACGTACTATCAGCCCGCGCACGGCAAGAAATCGGACACGCAGATACAGGTTGCCCAAGCCGCGGTCAATGCCGATGCCCCCAAGCCTTTGCTGCATCTGCAGCCGACCGAAGGCCCGCAGGACAACATCCTGCTCAGCATGGAAAATTGCGAGCGCGCCGACCCTACTGGTATCGAGTGCTGGGGTTATATCTCGAATCAGCGCGACAAGGATTCTAAGATCTCGCTATACCGGGTCAATGCGATTGATGGTAAGGGGAACAGCTTCGACCTGAGCAGCAAAGGTCAGGCCACTTTTTCCGAGGTTCACGACTTTACGGTGCCCGCGCAATCGAAGGTGAAGTACAGCATCAAGGTTCCAGATAGCGACAGGGAAGCCCGCACGTTGACGCTCTATCTGGATGTCAACAATCCCCGCGGATCGGAATACACCTTCCGCGACGTTCCCGTTTCGGACTAACGAAGCAAGCAGCACCCTGCTGACACCGGCACAGTGTCCTTGACCCGCCAAGTTTAAGGAGCGCATAATTGCGCCGCATTTAGGGGAGCGGAGGCATAGCTATGCCAGAAGTAGGACAGAAGATTGGCGATTACGAAGTTGTCCGCGAACTGGGCCACGGAGGCATGGGCCAGGTATTCCTGGTGCGCAACCTGATCTCCGACCGCATCGAGGCCATGAAGGTGCTGCTGCCCGACCTGGCGCAGCAGGGCGATCTGGCCAATCGCTTCATGCGCGAGATCAAAGTGCTGGCCAGCCTGGAGCACCCCAACATCGCGCAGCTCAGGACCGCCTTCACTGCTGAGAACCAATTGGTGATGATCATGGAGTATGTCGAGGGCGAAACCTTGGCTGAGTGTTTGCACGCCGGTCCGTTTGCGCCGCCCGATGCGTTGAACTACATCGGGCAGGTGCTGGCCGCGCTCAGCTATGCGCACGGCAAGGGAGTGATTCATCGCGACATCAAGCCGGCCAACATGATGCTGACGCCGAAGGGCGTGGTGAAGCTGATGGATTTTGGCATCGCGCGCTCCACCCAGGACTTGGGTATGACCGCGACAGGCACGACGCTGGGCTCGCTGGATTACATGTCTCCGGAGCAGGTGAAGTCCGAGCCGACGGATGCGCGCTCGGATCTGTATTCGGTCGGCGTTTCGCTGTACGAGATGGTGACCGGGCACCGGATGTTCGGAGCGACCAGCAGCTATTCGGTAATGGAGGCGCACGTCAAGGAGATCCCGAAGCCTCCGATTGAGGTTGTGTCTACGCTGCCGAAGGCACTCAGCGACATCATCATGATGGCAGTGGCAAAAGACCCGGGTCATCGTTTCCAAACTGCGGATGCCATGCGCAATGCATTGTCCCAAGTCGGTGGTGCGACCGCCGTGGCGGCAGCAGCCGTTGCGGCGCCGCAAGCAGTGATAGCTCCTCCGCCGCAACCGACGCCGATGCCGGTGACGCCACCGCCGGCAACCCCGGCCCCTTCCAGTTTTCCACCGCCGCAGCAGCCGGGGTGCGCAGTCTTAGAGCCGCGTCCGACAAAAGCCGGCGGACGCCACATCGGTTGGATCGTGGTGGCTGCCATCGTGGTTCTGGTCGCACTGTTCGGGGGTACGCAGGTTTATCGCTCGCACAAGCAGTCTCCTGCGATGGAATCCGCCGCCGCGCCGAGCGCGAGTACTACCACGACCGCTCCGGCAACTCCTGCGACAGAACCCGCGCAGCCTACAGCGGCGCCGCTTGAAGCTCAGCCGGCTCCTGCCGCACCTGCTCCGGCTCCATCGCCGGCGCCCGGTAGACACGCACAGCCGGCCAGCATGACGCCGCCACCGCCTCCGCCAGGGCCTTCGCCAGAAGAGATTGCTGCGCAGAAGAAGCTCATGGATGACATGGAGAACGAAATGGATCATCTCGACAGCCGTGCGGCGGCGGTGGAGAGCAGTCTCAGTGCCCTGGAGCAACAGCAGCGTCAAAGTGGCTACGGCTTACGCGGCGACATGGTGGCGGCGCGTGCCAACATGCAGACAGACTTGTCGAAGGCGAAAGACGCGCTGCAGAGCGCGGACACGGATCGGGCGCGGAAGTATCTGGACATGGCAAATCACGAGATCCAGAAGCTGGAGGCGTTTGTCGGCCGGAGGTGAGTCGGCAGCTACGGTCGCCACTTAAGTCGGGCAGCTTTGGTTTGAGCAAACTGAGACCTGAATTCCGTTGTCCGTCTTGTGCTGGCGAAACTATAATGCTCCTTTGTCGTCTAATCATCAGATATGAGTTCGCCTTCCGGCCTGGGAAGTCCAATCGAGCCTGGCTCCTCCAATTCGGACGTTGAAGCTGCCGCTAGCGACACGCCGCGCAGGCCCAAACCGCTCGTGACCGGCTGGGTGCGAGATGTCGGTATCTCGCTCGCCGTCTCCGCCTTCTTCATCATCTTTCTCTATCAGCCGGTGAAGGTAGAAGGCACCAGCATGATGCCGACGCTGCAAGACCAGGAGCGCGTCTTCATCAACAAATTTGTCTATAAACTGGAGCCGATCGAGCGCGGTGATGTCATCGTTTTCCGTTATCCGCGCGATCCTGCCAAGAGCTACATCAAACGCGTGATCGCCATCGCCGGAGACCACGTTCGAATCGAAGCCGGTGTGGTCTTCGTGAACGGGCAGCGGCAGCAGGAGATGTACGTGCCGCGGATGTACGAAGACGTGCGCTCTTATCCTGACACTGTGGTGCCGGCGCACAGCTATTTTGTCTTAGGCGACCACCGCAATCTTTCCAACGACAGCCGCGATTTCGGACCCGTGGATGAAAGCTTTATCTATGGGAAAGCGGTTTTTGGCTATTGGCCCGTAGGCAAGCTTGGCACGCTGCGATAGGTTAGCAGTCGAGCAATAGCGCGTTCTCGAGAATTCTCTTCAATTCCGTTCGCATCGGCAGAGGCCACTCGGAGCAGCTGTCAAGGCTGACAGACCGCTGAAGCAGGCCATCGTGGATCACGAACCGTTCACGCACAGAAATCCAGACTGCTTAAGATTCGGCTGTTCAATGTTTTGAAGGCGCACTAGGCCGCGGCATCGGTTATTGGTTGCACCACGACACACAACTTCACGAAATTTTACAGGTTACAGCACAGCCGGATTTCGCAACTAATTTTCCTAGGCGCAGTTATTACAGTCGGAAGGGAATTGAGAGATTTGGTTGGACTGCAGCGCTTGGAACGCTGCATCTCGTACGACTGACTGGGCGTCGGGGAGATCGAAAGGAAAAGGGAGATTATGCGAATCGTTAGATACAGTCGGGTGTTGTTGCTAGGGTTATTGCTTCTCGCTGTACCGCTATCGATGTCGGCGGGGGTCTTCGTATCGGTGAGTTTCGGACCACCGCCGTTGCCGGTGTACACACAACCGTATTGTCCGGGCCCAGGCTATATCTGGACGCCCGGTTATTGGGCATATGGCCCGGACGGATACTACTGGGTACCGGGAACCTGGGTGCTGGCGCCGCAACCCGGTCTGCTCTGGACGCCGGGCTACTGGGGATGGGGCGGATCGGCCTTCATCTTCCATGCCGGCTATTGGGGCCCCACGGTGGGCTTCTACGGCGGTGTTAACTACGGCTTCGGTTACACCGGAAACGGATTCTACGGTGGCGAATGGCGCGGCGGGCAATATTACTACAACCGCAACGTCAGCAACGTGAACATAACCAACGTACACAACGTCTACAACACGACGGTGGTGAACAACACGACCATCAACCGGGTCAGCTATAACGGCGGGCAGGGCGGAATTACGGCGCGCCCGACAGCCGCACAGCAGGCTGCTGCCAATCAGCGCCATATCGAAGCGACCGCAGCCCAGACCCAACATGAGCAGATGGCAAGCAAGGACCAGTCCCTGCGGGCATCGGTGAACCATGGTCAGCCGGCGGTGGCTGCGACTGCCAAACCAGGATCGTTCAAGGGACCGGGGGTAGAAAAGGCCACTAACGCCCGCGTGGATACTCCGGCAACGCGCGCCAACACCAAGAACACCGCGGCCAACGAGCGGCCTAACACCGCCAACGAGGCGCGGCCTAACACCGCCGCCAACCCATCACATCCGGCGAATAACAACGCCGCGCGGCCAGCCGCCAAGAACAACGTTCCACGTCCGCCCGCGGAGAACACGCCGCCGCGGCCGGCGAACAACAATGCAGCGAAGTCGACGGAGCACACCAACGCCAGCGTTCCGCGTCCGCCTGCGGAGAACACAACTCCGCGGCCGACAAATAACAACGCGGCCCGTTCAACGGAGCACACGAACACCAGCACTCCGCGTCCGCCTGCAGAAAACACAACCCCGCGGCCGAACACTGCCGCATCGCGGCCTCCAGCTCACGAAAATATGGCTAAGCCGGCTCCGCACATGAGCCAGCCGCAGCACGAGAGCGCTCCGCGTCCACAAGAGCACGCTCAAGCGGCTCAGCCTCACGCGCAGAGCCAGCCTCACGCGCAGAGCCAGCCTCACGCGCAGAGCCAGGCGCATGAGAGCAAGCAGCCGGAGCGCTAGACCCGGCGTGATCTGAAGCAAAAACCCCACTTGAGCAATCGGCTTGGGTGGGGCTTATTCTTGTTGCACGCTCTAGTTCCCGATCACAATGTCAAAATCGGTCTTACCTGACTCCACGCGTTGCACCTCGTGCTACAGTTTGAGCCCATAGAAGACGCAGTGTGTCTTCACCCTATTTCCGACAGGAGTTGAGTCATGCAGATCGGACGACTGTCGCCTATCAAGTTCTCTAGTTCAACATTGCTCGTGATCGCCATCTTGCTGGTGGGCAGCGCGTTCGCCAGCTCCGAGCGAGTGATCTACAGTTTTACCGGTGGAAACGACGGTGGCGATCCAGCCACGCCCTTGACCTTCGACAGCGCCGGCAATGCTTATGGCACGACCGTCACGGGTGGGACTGCCCAATGCGGTACGGTTTTCAAGCTGACGCCTTCGGGCGGAGGCCAGTGGCAGCAGAGCGTACTCCATAGCTTCGACTGCATGGCGGAAGGGAAGTATCCGTACGGCGGCGTCATCCTGGATTCGCATGGCAATATCTATGGCACCACCGTATCGGGAGGCTCAGGAGGCTTTTGTGCGGGCGACGGCTGCGGCGTGGTCTTTGAGCTGACACAGTCTGGCGGCACTTGGACTGACGCTGTGCTCTACAGCTTCACCGACGCTCCCGATGTCAATGGTCCCAACGCGCTGGCTTTCGATACTTCCGGCAACCTGTACGCGACTGCAGCCGATGGAGGCGCGAACGGCTATGGCGGCATCTTTCAGCTGGCGCACTCCGCTGGAGGCTGGACCGAAACCGTGATTCACAACTTTACCGGTGGCAACGACGGGGGTTTGGGCTCGCTAGGGTCGTTACTGCGCGATGCGTCGGGAAACTTCTACGGGGTTGCCGAGATTGGCGGACAGTATGGAGCAGGCACCGTATTCAAGATTTCTCCGGCCGCGGGCGGGGGATGGAAGTTCACCACGCTGTACGCATTCCAAGGCCAGCCCGACGCCAACGGCCCCTATGGCGGCCTGATCGCCGACGCGAATGGAAACCTGTATGGCACGACCTACTATGGTGGTGTGAACGGAGCGGGTACCGTTTTCAAAGTCGGACCGGCCCCCAATGCTACGGCTGGATGGCGCGACGCGGTGTTGTACAGCTTTCAAGGCAACTCGGATGGAGGCAATCCCAGCAGCACTCTGGTTTTCGACGCCGCCCACAATCTCTACGGAACCACGAGCGCGGGCGGCGATTCCAATTGTCAGTGTGGCGTGGTCTACGAACTGAGTCCTGGCCAAAGCGGCTGGACTGAGAATGTCCTGCACACGTTCGGGACCTTCCCCGACGGCGCTTCTCCGAGTTACGGACTGACCCCGGACGGAGCCGGCAACTATCTGGGTTCGACGCCGATCGGCGGGAACGAGAATCAAGGGGCCGTATTCGAATTCACGCCATGAAGCAAGCCCACCCAGGCTCAACCACCTGGGTGAGCATTTCCATGATCCGATAGGAATTTCGATCTAGGGCGTAATCTCGAAGACGACGCCTTTCTTGTCGGCACCACCGTTGATGGTCGTGCCGAATAAATTACCGCTCGAGTCGAACACGAGTTGGCAGATCGGATTGGCACCGTCACTGCCTCCCGTGAAGTTGTGCAGGGTTGTGTACGTCCATCCGCTACCCGAATGCGTCAGCTTGAATACCGAGCCGTAGCCATAGGCCCCGTCAGCGTACGTCGTACCGTACAGGTTTCCCTCCGCGTCCAGCGTCAGCTTGTCATAAGGACCGAGGTCGATGCCGCCGCTGAGGCCGTAGGCGAAGTTGTACGACCAGCCGCCTGAGCGCTCCAACTCGAAGACAGTGCCGCCTCCGTTGGCATCATGCATGGTCGTTCCAAAAAGGTTGCCGGAGCTGTCGAAGATAAGACCGCTTTGTGGAAACGATCCGTCGTTGCCCTGGAAGGTGAAACTGTGAATGGTGCTCTCCTGCCAGCCGGAGCCCGATGGCGACAACTTATACACCGCGCCGTAATTGTCGGGGCCATTCTGCGAGAAGACGCCATAGAGATTCCCCGATTCGTCCAGAACGACACCATCCCAGGGGAATGCGCCGTCCCCGTTGCCCTGCGCCTCGTAGAGAATGTCTTGCGTCCAGCCGCCGCTGGAGCGAGCCAGCTTGTAGATCAATCCCACGCCGGCATTGCCGCCGCCCATGGTCGCGCCATAGATATTTCCGGCACTGTCGAAGGTGAGCTGTCCTTGCGGATCGGATCCATCCGTCTGCGAGAAGCGATATAGGATGGTCGAGGTCCAGCTATAGATGACCGTGGCCGGCGACCGGGCAGGTGGACGAAGGGCGTACACGGTACCACATCCGAGATATCCACTCTCGCTCACGCAAGGGCCGCCGCCGCCGGAGGAAGTGGTGCCATAGAGCGCGCCATCCGGTCCAACGACTAAAGCACCAGTTGGTCCTGCTCCGTCGTTGCCTCCCTGAAATGAGTACATAGTTGTGAGAACCCAACTGCCGGCATTGCCGTTCAGGCTAAACACCGTGCCGTTTTTTTGCCCTCCTCCAAAGGAGGTGCCGTACATAGCTCCCGATCCACCCTTCGTCAAACCCGTCGATGGATAAGCTCCGTCCGCTCCGCCGGTGAAGGTGTGAAGCACATGAAACGTCTGCGCCTGAGCCGTTGGAGTCGCGGCCAGGGCTATGATGAAAGCAAGCGCGATGATCGATGATGTCTGGACGCGCCTCGTTGTTCGTCCTGCATAATTGCAGGACAACTTCTGACTATCCCTAAGGTTGGGTATCACAATACTGCTCCCTCTTCTCGGCCAGAGATATGTATCCCCTCAGCAGCTGTGCCTGCACGACACACTGTCGCGCACGCGCAGCCACAGAGGCTCACAATTAGCAGCCTATTGCGTGCGCTTACTGCGCCGAAAGTTACGAAGGTGCAAAGAGCCGGTCGTACTTTGGTAACGAGCTAGATCACTGACAAACACACTACGGGCGTGCTAATGCTCGCAAGCGAACCTTCGATCCAAAGGACGAAGCGGTGGGGCTACACCAATCCGGTACTACCTGAATCAGCGCAGCGTCCTACCGAAATAACCTGGGAACCCGAAAGTGGCCTTGGACGGGGTTTCCGCGTACCACAAACGCGAAACGTCCGGAATTAAAGCGGCGATTGCAGCCGCTGACTTGCTGAACAGAGAAAGGTGCGATGATTCTCTACACCAGAAGGAATCGGGTCAAGCGTTTTGTGGAGAATTCACGTTGCCTTAACGGCTACGGCGGAGATTGGCGTGGCCCGGTGCCCGCAATGAGATAAAAGTCGAGATGCTGCCATGAGAATCCGCCAAACAGGATGACCTTGCGCCCGGGCAGCAGGTATTGCAACTCCTTCTGCGTTCCGCTGGCGGCAATGACGATGTGATCGCCGGCGGGAATTTCATGGTTGGCGTAACTGGCCACGCGGTGATTGCGATAGAAGGCCAGTCCGTATTCTGTGCCCGCCGGAATATCGTACGCGGCAATAGTAGGGATGCGGCCGATTTCAGTTTGCTGCAGTGCGAGCTGTACCGGCCGCGCCGATTGCAGGACGTTGACGATCGGAGCCGTGCCACGGAGGATCAGCGCGAAGGCAATCACGACCGGCACGAGCGTGGTGAAGCGCAGCACGCGATAACCTTGGTTCTCAAGCGTCAACCAATACATGAGAGTGGTGACGATGGCCAAGGCTGCGGCGACAATGATCACCGTCTTCGGCAAAGTAAGGTGCAGCAGCTTGAAGGGAACGATGAAGGCCGCGATCAGCATCGCCGACGACAACAATGCGTGCAGCAGAATCAGCCACAGCGCTGGTTTCGTGGCCTCCTGCTCGCGGCGAAGGATGAAGTCAGCCAACAGAATCGTCCCTGCAGGGATTGCCGGCAGAATGTAGCCCGGCAACTTCGAGTGCGAGAGCGAGAAGAACAGAATCGGGATCAGGAACCAAACCGCGAGATAGGTGCGAAAGTCTTCTTGAGCCGGCGGCTGCTGCGTGGAGAAGCGCCAGTCACGTAGCGCATCGACCACTGCAGTGATGACAAAGACCGTCCACGGCACTAGCGCCAGCAGCGCAACCGGCAGGTAAAACCAGAATGGCTGGGGATGGTGATAGAGGTTGCTGCTGAATCGCTCCAGGTTGTGCTGCAGAAAGAACACCCGGAAGAATTGCGGATTTGCGTGCTGCACGGCAAGGAACCAGGGAGCGACGACAACCAGGTAGACCGCGATTCCGATGGGCCACAGCGTTCGCAACAGAAGCCGCACATCACGCCGCAAGGCGACGAAGACGACAATGATGAGCCCGGAGAGAAGAACGGCGATCGGCCCTTTGGCCAGCGTTGCCAATCCGCTGAAGAAGTAGAACGACAGCAGCCAGCTGCGACGTCTGCTCGCATACCAGCCATACCACGACAACATCGCGACGGTGAACATCGCGGTCAGCGGTATATCGGTGGCGGCACTGCGGCCAAAGCCAATTATGGCGGCTGCAGAGGCGGTGATGAGCGCCGCGTCCAGCTGCATGCCGCGACGAAAGCGGCGCGCCCAAACGTAGATGAAGATGATCAACAGGGAAGAGAGAACGGCGGCCGGAAGCCGCGCCGCAGTATCGCTGACTCCACCTGCAGTTTTGTAGGAGAGCATCGCGAGCCAGTAATAAAGCGGCGGCTTCTCCAGCCAGGGAACGCCGTAGAGGACGGGCGTGACCCAATCGTGGCGCGCCAGCATCTCGCGCGCGACCTGCGCGTAGCGTGGCTCGTCGACGCCGATCAGGCCGATGAGTTGCAAGCCGAGCAGGAAAAGAAACCCGCTGAAAGCGATCAGGGCGAGCGAGTCGGTGGCGCGGCGGGTGCGTTCGCTGAGAGTGGGAGCGGGTCGCAAGAGATTATTGTAACGGCGGGACGGCCATTGGGCGGCAGTCAAAACGTAGGGTGGAGCACCGCTTCAGCGGTGCAGTGGCAATTTTCATCAAGTCTCGGCTTTAGCCGCTGAGGTAAGAGAAGCATTACCTCAGGCGCTAAAGCGCGACCGCTATCGAGTACCTCAACATGCACGCCTGAAGGCGCGCTCCACCCAGAATCCTGGAAGAGGATTTCGGGCCAATGACCGTCATTGTACGTGGGCGTCGTAGCCGCGGGTGCGAAGTTGGGCGAGCAGTCGCTCAATCGCGACCGGCAGCGGGCCTTCGACCGCGCAGCCGCTGGCGCACTCGTGTCCTCCGCCGCCGAAGGCTGCAGCGACAGCCGCGACATTGACCAGCCCCTTGCTGCGCAGGCTCACGCGGTAGCGGCCGGCAGTTTCTTCACGGAAGAACAGTGCAACCTCAATGCCCTGAATCGCGAGCGCGTAGTTAACCAGACCTTCGCAGTCCTCGTCGCTCGCCTGGCAGCGCTCCATGATGCCGCGGTCGACGTGCATCCAGGCCAGCGTGCCGTCGCGATGCAAACTGCTCAAAGCCGCTCCCAGCAAGCGCATCTTGGAAAGCTGTGTGGAGAAGTAAACATTTTGCGCGATGTGGACGGGATCGGCGCCACAATGCACCAGCTCCTGCGCTAATGCGAAGGTACGCTCGGTAGTGCCGTGGAAGCAGAACGAGCCGGTGTCGGTCAGCACCGCCGTGTAGAGGCAGGTCGCGACCTCGGGCGAAATCTTGACCCCGGCTTCGCGGGCCAGACGGAAGATCATCTCCGCCGTGGCGCAAGCATGGGGATCGATCCAGTTCACGTCGGCAAACGGACGCGCCGTGTCATGGTGATCGATGTTGATGAGGTAATGCTTCTCGATGCCGGTGAGACGCGTGCGCGCGACGCTGTCGCATTCCAGAATGATGACAGCTTCGGCCTCCGGAGCCTGCTCGGTGTCGCGCAGGACGGAGTCGGCGAAGGGCAGCGGGCCGTACGTGCCGGGCACGCCATCGCGCAGGACCACGCACGCCTGCTTGCCCATGGTGCGCAGGATCTGCGCGCACGCCAGGGTTGAGCCCACCGCGTCGCCATCAGGCCGCGCGTGCGAGGTGAGAATGAACTTCTGTCGACGACCGATCTGGTTCAGGACTTCGTTTAACATGGCCGGGGAAAGCAATTAGCAATTAGCGATTAGCAATTAGCTCAAGACGGTTTGCTACGGACCGCTTTTGCTGAATGCCAAGTGCTAACGGCTAGCCACTTTTTTTCCTCTTCTCGATCCTGTGTAACAGCTCTTCTATGCGGCCGCCGTAGTGCTCGGAGCGGTCGAGTTCAAAAAATATCTCCGGAGCCTGGCGCACACCCAGCCGCCGCGTGAGTTCATGACGGATGTAGCCGCGCGCGGCATTCAGTCCTTCCAGGCTTTGCTCCGCTTCTTCGTCATCGCCGGTGACAGCCACCATCACTCGCGCGGTCTTCCCGTCTGGGCCAAGGTGTACCTCACTGACACTCACCAGGCCGATGCGCGGATCGCCAAGTTCGCCTTCAACCAACGCGACGATTTCTTCGCGCAGAGCTTCTTCCAAACGCCCGCGATGATGTTGTTGTCCCCGGTTTTCCATAGCTGCCGAACGTTAGAGCATACGCCTGTCGGGGCGGTTCGCGGTGATGACTATCACGATTCCCCGGATAATTTTTCTCCGAATTCCGCTTCATGAAGGAAGTCCAAAAAGGAATCGGTGACGTCGCCGCCGGCGTTGTTGGCGACTTTCGTGGCGTG
>Ga0335078_10012769_pt1 | contig 12446 bp, 5 predicted proteins | sample Lox_Sample_32_FD_206711 | JGI IMG/M metagenome (GOLD analysis project Ga0335078, IMG submission 206711) | Soil microbial communities from Loxahatchee National Wildlife Refuge, Florida, United States - Lox_Sample_3.2 | ecosystem: Environmental > Terrestrial > Soil > Wetlands | place: USA: Florida... | reverse complement strand
TCGGAGGTCCACAAATGGCAAAGCGACAAATGCACCATTTTGCCGGTGACGTTTAACCCGTGTCCGCACAACTCCCTGATCTCCGACCCGGCTGGCTGGGCAGACGCCGCATGGCTCGCATCACACTCGAGCGTGCCCATCAAGTAAATTAGCCGGATGTCTGAGACGCCGAATTACGTCCGGCGAACCCGCCGGCGTGGCGTAGTTCAACTTATCTTTGTTGCGCCTGCTCCGCGCTTCGGGCACGTTGTTCGGCCCGGAGGCTTTGATGGCAATCCACGCAGTCCGCCGTGACCCGGGTGTAAGCTTTGAGAAGAGCCGGGGTGTTGGAACCGCGGGCCGCATCCACCATGGCCGTGACATCCGCCTGGAAATGGTCCGTTTTTTCCAGGTAGGCGGGATGCTTCACTTCCGCCCAGGCATTGGATTGGGTCATGAGCCTTAACTGCACGCCGTTGGAGATGACGAGGCTGTAGTTTTCCAGAGTAACGCCTTCGACAATCTTTTCGGAGTAGCCAAGTTTTTGGCGCATGAAGATTTGCATGGTTGACATCGGCTTATGCGCGACATCCGAGGCGAATAAGCCGCCGGCAACCAACGTGGTCAGAACCACCGAACTTATCCATTTTGCTTTCATAACACGGTCACTCATAGGAATTGGCTTTTGGGACGCTTCGCTGTTCACAGATAATTTCTTCTCATCAGGGTCCGTTTGGGAGCTTGTGCCTGGCCGTTTGGGTTGTAAAGCGCCATTTTGGGCGTCTAATTTGGCGAAATACCCTTGTCTCCCGGCGAGGGCGGGCGCACGATTGGCACCCGGACAACCGGGACTGAGATTGCAGATTTGGCACGGCACAGAGAATGTGGGATGGCTGTGAAAGAAATCGGACCATGAAAATCATCAATCGGCTGTCCACCAGGACGCAACGCATTTTCTCAATCGGACTTTTTGCCGCGTTGCTTTGCCAGAGTTTGCCGGCCCATGCCACTGAAGCTGACGTGGCCGTGCGCAAACTGATTGAGCGCATAACGCCGGGGCATGGCCAGGACTTTGTTATCGAAACCATCGTTGCACCTGCCGGTGAAAATATTTTCGAAGTCGAGGCGCGCGACGGGAAAATTGTTTTGTGCGGTGACAGCCCGCTGTCGCAGGCGGTCGCGTTCAACTGGTACTTGAAGCACGACGCGTTCGTGGACGTGTCGTGGTATGCGGATGACGCGGTGAAGGTGCCGGACAAACTGCCGCTGCCGGCGGAAAAAACCCATGAAACGACCAGAATCAGGGATCGTTTTTTTCTGAATTACTGCACGTTTGGTTACACCCTGCCGTTCTGGCGCTGGCGCGATTGGGAACGGTGCATTGACTGGATGGCGCTCAATGGAATCAACCTGCCGCTCGCGCAAACCGGCAATGAATTCATCTGGCAGAGCGTCTGGCGCGAATATGGTTTGAGCGACGAGAAAATCCGCGCGTTCTTCACCGGCCCGGCGTATTTGCCGTGGCATCGCATGGTCAACATTGACGGATGGGACGGCCCGTTGCCGCAAAGTTTCATTGACGGCCAGCATAATTTGCAGAAGCAGATTCTGGCGCGCGAACGCGAACTGGGAATGTCACCCGTGCTTTGCGCGTTTGCCGGTCATGTGCCCGAAGCTCTCAAGACCAGACAGCCGGCGATGAAGATTGAAAGAATCCCGCCGGGCTGGGGCGGATTTCCCAGCAATTATGGTTGCTGGTTTCTCAATCCGCTGGACCCGAAGTTCAAGGAAATCCAGGTCAAATTTTTGCGGGAGCAACAAAAGGAATACGGCACGAGCCATTACTACGGCGCCGACCCGTTCAATGAAATCACTCCGCCGAGCTGGGAGCCGTCGTATCTGGCCAGCGTGTCGCGGGCGATTTACGACGGCATGGCTCAAGTTGACCCCGACGCCATCTGGCTGCAAATGGCCTGGACCTTCCAAACGCGCGGGCAATGGACTGACGAGCGGCTCTCGGCCATGATTCGCGCCGTGCCGCCGGGCCGCATGGTCTTGATTGATTATGTCTGCGAGAACCGGGAAATGTTCCGCGAAACGAAGGCATTCTATGGAGCGCCGTTTGTCTGGGATTATCTGGGCAACTTCGGCGGCAACACATCTCTGGTTGGACCGATGAACAAGATCAACCGGCGCTTGGCGGCGGTGATGAATGACACGACCGTGACCAACCTCATCGGCGTGGGCGCCACGCTCGAAGGGTTGAACAATCCGGTCGTGTACGAAATGTTGTTTGACCGGGTCTGGGCGGGCACCAACCTGGATCTTGCCCAATGGATGCGCGACGAGGCCCGCGCCCGTGCCGGGGGCACGGATCCCCAGGTGGAACAGGCGTGGGACATCCTGCGCGAAAAAATCCTGGTGGATAGCAATCCCATCGGCGGTCACGGGGTGATTTTTCAACTGCAACCCGCGTTGCGAAGTGAGGCCAACAACATGCTGTCGGCTCATGTCGCCTATCACAACGAGGATTTGGTCCGGGCGTGGGGACTGTTGTTGCAGGCCGGCCCCACGGCGCGAAAATCCAGCGCCTATCAGCGTGACCTGGTGGACATCACCCGCCAGGCCCTCGGCAATCTGGGTTTGGCGTTACGCGCCCAAATGGCTGCGGCCTATGACCGGAAAGACGCCGTCGCGTTCAAGCAGGCTGCTGACCAATTCATGGCTCTGGGCCGGGATCTGGACAAATTTCTCGGCACGCGCACCGAATTCATGCTGGGCAAATGGATTGACGACGCCAAATCATGGGCGGCGAGCAAGGACGAGCAGGCGTATTACGAAAAGGATGCGCGCAGCATCATCACGATTTGGGGCGGCGGCCTGACGGATTACGCGGGCCGGCAGTGGAACGGGTTGACGCGTGATTATTATTTGCCGCGCTGGCAAATGTTCATTGATGCCACGCTTGCAGAATTGAAGGACGGAACACCGGTTGATCGGCCGGCGCTCGAAAAACAGTGGCGCGACCATGACCTGAAATTTGCGACGACTGCCAATGGCGATTATGCCACGAAACCGCACGGAGATTTTTTCGCTCTGAGCCGCGCGCTTTACAAAAAATACGCGCCGCGGGCAACCGGCGGTCCCATGTCCAAACCCATTAACTCCTCACCCAAATAAATCAACAATCACTCTCGACAAAGGCACCGGCTTCTCCGGCGGCCAGCGCCGCCAGCGCCGCCGCAAAGCCCGTTCCGCCGTCCAGCCGGGCCACCCGGAATGGACGGCGCGCCCGTCCACACCCGGCTTAACTTGCCAGATACGGGCTTGCGCTTCGGGGTTTGGGAGCGTAGTTGTTTTCGTCCATGCTTGAGCACGTTCATATACGAAAGTCGTCGCCGGTCGCGACCTCTGACTCAGTTCATGCCTTTTTTCTACGTTAGCCACCGACATTATGCGTCTTGTCCCGGTTCAGTCTGTCCTATGGAGCACGCTGCTCGTTCTTTTCGGGGCGGGTTGTGGTCCGTCCTTACGCGAGGCCGAGCACAGGCAGCAAACCGAGACCATCAGCCAGAGATACCAGCCTGCCGATGCCACACTGAGGCGGCTCGTCGTACACGACTTCGACCGTCCGGGCATTCAAGACAATCTTGGCGGCAATGCGGCCACGTGGAATCTCGATCCGACCGATTCCAACTCGGCTTGCACGTACCTGCTCGATGTGCAGACCAAACGCGGCACTGAAGGAAACTCGCTCCACCTCGCCTACCGACTCAATCCGAACAAATCGTCCCAGAACGGATTCTGGATGAGCCTCAACGGACTTGACGCCCGGGACTACGACCACCTGGAGCTTTGGATAAAGGGCGATCCGAAACAGGGCTTCGCCAAGTCGCTCAAAATCGAAGTGACACAGCCCAAGCCGGATTCACCCGGCCAATCGCTCAAGGGCAGTTACGTCATTCAGGGCATTACCGGTGATTGGCAGCGTTTCCGCATTCCGCTCAACATGATGACCGGCATCGAAACGTGGAAGGATCTTAACACTCTCGTTATCGGATTCCATTCACGCCGCGAGAAGGTGTCTCACGGGGCGGTTTTTATTGACGACATCGCCTTCGTCAAAACTGGCGAGCCCGGCCCGTCCATCCGTGATAAAGTGCCCATTCCGAAGAAACGCGCCTGGGAACAGGCCCATGGCGGAGAGATCGCGTCCTATCCTTTCGTCATTCAGCGCCTTGCCGGTTGGCCCACCAACCTGCTCGCGGATAAATCCTCGTTTCCGAAGGATGATCGGGAATTTCTGTTGCGGGTCGCGCGCGACACCTGGACCGGCATTGATTCGCTCTGTGACCGGGAGCATCGGCTCCCTCTCGACCAGGTGCGCTTCGGCACAAACTCAGTTGATCCCGCGGAAAGCCGCGCCGGCGATTACGCGAACGTCACCGACATCGGCATCTACCTTCTGTCGGTCACGGCCGCCTGCGATCTTAACCTGATCACGAGCGACGAAGCTCTCGAACGCCTGCGCCGCACGCTCGACTCGATCGAGGGAATGGAATCCTACGACGGGTTTCTGTACAACTATTACGACACGACGACGAAGGAGCGCACGAGCAACTTCATTTCATTCGTGGATAGCGCGTGGCTGACGGCGGGACTCATGGTGGTGCGTCAGGCCTTTCCAGAATTGAGCCCGCGCTGTACGAAACTCATTGATCGCAGTAACTACGGTTTCTTTTACGACGATGTCGAGCAGGTGATGAACCACGGCTTCTGGGTCCACATGGATTGTCGCGCAGAATATACCTATGGCCTGCTCTATACGGAGTCGCGCGCCGGCAGCCTGGTCGCCATCGGCAAGGGCGATGTTCCCGAGGAACACTGGTTCCAGCTCCTGCGCACCTTCCCGTCCGACGCAACCTGGCAATCGCTCACACCCCATGAGCGCAAGGTGAAAACCGTGAACGGACACGAAACGATCGGCGGCTGGTACGAATGGAATGGTCTCAAATATGTTCCAAGCTGGGGTGGCAGCCTTTTTGAGGCGCTGATGCCGACTGTCATCATAGACGAAAAGCGATACGGACCGGAAAACGTTGGAACCAACGACGTGATCCACGCGGTGATCCAGCGCCGGTATGCCCTTGAAACGTTGAAATATCCCGTGTGGGGGATGTCGCCCTGCTCCATGACCTCCACCGACAGCTACTCGGAATATGGTGTGAAGGTGCTCGGCGTTCGCGGCTACAAGGCGGGAGTCATCACGCCGCACGTGAGCGCGCTCGCCCTCTATGTCACACCTGCCGAAGCCATTGCGAACCTTCGCAATTTGATCGAGAAATATGACATCTACGGCCAGTATGGATTCTACGACGCGGTTGACCCCGTTTCCGGTGAAGTCGCCCATAAATACCTCGTGCTTGACCAGGGAATGATCTTTCTCGCGCTCGCGAATTACCTGGGCGACCAGTCTGTTCAGCGGCATTTCGCCGCAGATCCCATCGCCCAAAAATCCCTGCCGTTGCTCAAGGACGAAAAATTCCTCTCAAACTGACCATCCTGATGAAACTGAATTCCGGCTGGACTCCCGCCAACTCGTTCGCGCTCGCGCTTTCTGCGCGCGCCGTACCCTTGCCCGAATTGCTGCCCGGGTCCGGTAAGGGTGACATGGCTTCGCTTCTTAGCGGGGAGGGGTGTTAGCAGCCATCTCGCAAATATGATTGAACAGGAAATAACTGCGGTTCACAGAACAAAACTGGAAGACCGCATTCATTTTTCACAATTAGCTGCCTATGGTGCCGGGGGCATTATACCCATTGCCCTCTTCAATATTGCCGGGATACTCGTAGGTTTGATGGGGAATATCAGCCTGGGACTCAGTGCCTTCTGGCTGGGCGTAATCTTGATCATCCCGCGTTTGTGGGATGCGCTTTCTGATCCCATTATCGGTCACCTTTCCGATAATACAAGGACCCGTTGGGGGCGCCGGCGTCCTTACCTGCTGATAGGGGGAGTACTGGTTGCCGTCTTTTTTGTGCTCATGTGGTGGATCCCCAAAGGTGACAGGGTGCGGATCTGGTTTCCCTCGGAAACAGGCTTCCAGGCGTTTCAGCTGGTCTATATTCTTTTCGCCCTCCTGTTATTTTTCACTGCCTGCAATATTTTTGAGATCCCTCACGGTGCCCTGGGCATGGAGATGACCACTGACTACCATGAACGCACTCGCCTTTTCAGTGCCAAGAGTTTTGTCGGCAATCTTTTTGCCATGAGCACACCCTGGCTTTTTGCCCTCGCCAATATGAAACTTTTCAAAGGCACAGGAAACGAAGCCGATGGCATGCGCTATGTGTCCATCCTGGTCGCGGCTTTGATCATCCCGCTCTCTTTCTGGTGGACTTTCCAATTGCGCGAGCCGGGATTTGTAAAAGCGGCAAAGCATGAGAGAACTCCCTTCTGGAAAGATATGAAACGCACCGCCAGCAACAGGAACTTTGTTATGCTGACCCTGACAGTTTTCACTTTAGCCATGGGATTCAATTTCGTCCAGCTTCTCGGGTCATACATCCCAATTTTCTATGTTTTCGGGGGCAACAAAGTTGCGGGCGCTTATCTGCTCGGAATCAACGGCACCATCTGGGCCATCACCGGAGTACTGGCCGTTTTCCCACTGAACTGGATCAGCCCGAAATTGGGCAAACGCAATACCCTTGCGATCTCGATCTTACTCATGAGCCTGGCACAACTCTCCAAGATTGTCTGCTACAACCCCGGCTTTCCCTACCTGATCATTATCCCCACCGTTCTGCTTTCCGTGGGAATGCTGTTTTTCTTCACCCTCGGATCTTCCATGGTAGGCGATATCTGCGATGAAGATGAATTAAAGACGGGTTATCGCGCTGAGGGAAGTTACTACTCCATATTCTGGTGGTTGATAAAAATGGGAACTGCATTTGCCAGCTTTGTCGCCGGCGCACTGATTGTATTGACTGCGTTTGACGAAATCCAGGTTACCAAGGTCGATAGCCTCTCGGGGATGGTCAGGGAAATCCGCAGCGAGATTCACTCCTGGGGAGGTGATCAGGCCTTCAGTGGCACTAAAACGCAGTTGCTGGAGAAAACCAAGACGCAAGTCGTTGAAGCGCTTGATGAGGCAAAAGAATATGTGAGCTACCTGGAAAAGAAATCTGTAAGGCAAAAAGAGCAGTCTGAGGAATCTGTTGTTGAAAACCAAGACCGTCAGGGCGACAGGTTGCTGAATGCATTGGCCACGACAAAATTTACGGCAGGCAGACTGGAAGAGTTACGATTGCGTTTGGAGAACCTGGGGCCTCAAGCGCAAGACTCCCAGGTCAAAGCCGCCGTGGCAGAAGCCATTCCCCTGACACTTCAAACCAAGTTTGAAAAGGCCAGGATGTATTCATTTGAGCTTATGTCGCATCTGGAATCCAAATCAAAGGAAAGTAAAAACAGTGTGGAGCATTATCAGGAGATCATCCAGAACGTCACCACATTAAACAACCGGCTTGCCAGCCTGAACGCAGCGTTATCCCTGCATATCCTGGACAATGAGCTTGCGAGAATAGAAAAGGACATTTTACCGCTGACAAAACAAGCACCTTATACTCTCTTGATGATGCGGGTGGTCGAGATCGGGCTGCCAGTGTTATTAAGCCTCTTTTCCATCTTCTTTCTCCTCCATTACTCATTGACTGAAAAACGGTCACACGAAATCAAAAATCTTTTAAAGCAACGTAATGAGGAACGTTCAAAAGAGGCCAACACGGCGACGGGATCAGCGGCGGCTTAAGGCAGGCAATGGAAATATTCTTTGGACTGTGACGCTAAGTAATAGAAATGCACTATGAAGAAAATGACATTCAATATTAAGGATAGCAATTTCTATTTAAACAATAAGAGAGTATTTCTCAATTCAGGGGAGATCCATTATTTCAGGGTCAAACGAGAGCTTTGGGACAAGCATTTGGAAGCAGCCAGGGAGGCCGGGCTAACCACCGTCAGCACCTATGTCCCTTGGGCATGGCACGAATCGGAGGAAGGCGTTTTTGATTTTGACGGCGCCTCCTGCCCGGAACGCGATCTCGAAGGCTGGCTGCAGCGATGCCAGGCCAACGGATTGACCTGCATCGTCAAACCGGGGCCGTTTATCCTGGCTGAAACCCGTGGAGCGGGGCTGCCGGATTGGTTCTTGGATCAATACCGGGAAGAAGTCAAGATGCGCAACCGTAAGGGTGAAATCGTGCCGGGCGACGGCGTCAGCCTGTTCAACCCCAAATTCCTGGAGAAGGTAACGCGTTGGTATGACCAGATCATGCCCTTAATCAGCAAACACGAAATCCCGGCCGGCGGTCCGATTATCATGATGCAGGTCTGTAATGAGATCGGTGTATTCTCATGGCTGGCGCACCAGGGAGACTATTCTGAAAATGTCAGGGCGCGGTTCATTTCATACTTGTCAATCAGATTTAAAGGTATCGCAGAACTGAACGGCCTCTGGGGAACAGCTTACCGGGACTTTGCAGACATAGAACTTCCTCCTGACGGCAGGCTACCTTATGCCTCAAAGGGTGATCGCAGCCGAGATTATGAATGGCATTGTTTCTGGAGAACCTATTATGGCGATTATTTAAGAATGCTGGCCGGCATGGCCAGGGACAGGGGGGTGACGGTTCCGTTTTATCATAATCTTCCAGGCTGGATCTATGGAAGCGGCTATGAATTCCCCGTCAATATCACCATGTACCAGGATCTCTTCGGGGACAAGAGCGAGATCGTGTTCGGCGTTGATCATATTCCGGAATTCCTTTCACACCGTAACATGCACGATGATCGAATCATCAATGACATCACTTGTGCCATGCAGGGGAACAAGCCTTTGTTTGCCGCCGAGTTTCAATGCGGTTCCCGTGAATACCACGTGGTGACGAACCCCCGTGAGATGGAACTTTTCTACAAAGCAAGCATCGCCCACGGACTGACCGGCTGGAATTATTACATGTTCTCACAGGGGCGAAACCCAAGGCACCGGGGCTATTCCGGGGAGACCTTCTACTGGTTCAACCCTTTGACGCCAGAAGGTGAGCGCACCAGTTCCTTCCCCCTGATTAAACGAATGAGCAAAATCGTTAAAACTTCCGTAAACCTGATCGTTGAATCAAAACGCAAGGCTGAAATCTGCGTCCTTTTCTATCCGCCTTATTATGCCACCGAACTGGAGAGACCCGAAACAGGCGCAAGCCGGCTTCGATACAACCCTTCCGCCATCCGCCGGCCTGCCTATTTCGACGGCTTGTTGAAAGTGTTCCAAGTGCTCAACATTGATTATGATATGGTGGACCTGTCCCGCGCTACAATTGAAACATTGGGCAAATACAAGCAGGTCTGGGCGTTCAGCACCGATGAAATGGATGCCAGGGATCAACAGACCCTTGTTGATTATACCAAGGCCGGCGGCAGGTTGGTTATGTTTCCATATCTGCCTGACCGTGAGATGTCGCAAAAACCTTGCACCATCATACGGGATGCCATCTCGGTAAAACCATCCGGCATAGAAATCACCGATTCTCCGCTGATCGATGTGTATGACTTGAAAGACATCAAGTGTGCCAATCCGCAAATCATTTATGATGAACGGTCGCTAAGCGGTGCGGAGATTATCGCAAGGACAATTCGCGGTTCCGCGTGCGGATTCACAAAAGCGCTTGGCAGTGGCGCTATCATCCACTTGGGAGCGTGGATTGGGTTCGACACTGAAGGGCATAAAGCAGTCTATCAAGCCATCCTGAAGAAATCCGGTGCAAAGCTCAAGCACGCATCAGCGTCCAACGACTTTTTGGCAGTCAGCGAGCGTTTTACGGGTAATCAGGCTGCGGTTCTTTTCATTGGGAACTACTACGACGAAGAGCAGGATGGCAGAGTCACCTATACCCATCCTGAAAGCGGCGAGGCCATCAACGTGCCATACGCGCAGGACGGGATGATATGGCCGGCCCTTTACGGCGTATTGACCCCGGTTTGCATGGAGGTTTCTGACGGCATTAAGATCCTGCACTGCACCTCGGATATTCTCGGTGTCGCAGGAAATAACCTCCAGCTGAAGATGACTCTGCACGGGGATCGAGACTTAGCCGGGGAGCTCGTTTTGGAGGGCGTTAAGATTGACAAGATCAAAGCTGCGGCAATGCATGGCAAGCCAGTTAAAATGGTTCGTGACGACAAACGCGTCACATTCAGATACAAGCACAAACACCGGGAAGAAATGACCCTGAGTATCAAACTAATACCATAAAAGTCGCCCTGTGAATCTCTGTATAACAAATATGTCTATGTTTCGCAGCGTTGTGCCGCGGACTCACAGCATAACACAGGGGGATCGTAATACGCTCTCATTACCTGTCGCTTTGAAGGAGTAGAAGGAGATATCTCTTAACAACAATATGACTCTTAAGAATTCTTTCGGTTTAACCTTCGAATTTCTTGAAAATGGTTCGCTGAAAAGCATAGAGGCTGATCCTATCAGGATAAGTCTCAAAGCTGCATCGCCTTTTTCCAAGCCAGGTACGAACCTCTATCTGAGGAAAAGAAAAAAACCATTTGAATTTACTGCCCTACTAGGCCCGGAAGGTAACAGCCTTTTTAAAATGGCCGGTGATGCTTTTATTGCCAGGGGAAGTTGGGCCGGTCTTGATTACACCTGTGTGCTGCAACTCTCAGAGAAGAGTCTTGGCTGGCGGTGGAGTGTTGATATCAAAAATCTGTCTGACAATCCTGCCGAGCTGGATTTGATTTACGTGCAGGACGCCGGACTGAAACCGGTAAATGGCGGGTTGATCAACGAATATTATGTGGCCCAGTACCTGGAACGTCGCATTCTCGAAGATAAAGTCTTTGGCGCCGTAGCGTGTTGCCGTCAGAACATGAAGGAATCAACCGGCCATCCCTGGTTTATGATGGCATGCAAAAACACAGCCGTGGCAGGTAGTGTTGACGGCATGCAGTTTTATGGCAAGACATACCGGCAAACCGGTATCCCCGAGGGGCTGCTTGCAGATAAACTGGGAGGTGATTATGCCGGGGAATCGTCCGTATTTGCCTTGCAGGAAAAACCATTCCGCCTGGCCGGCGGCGAAATGCATAAGAGTGTTTTTGTTGGTACGTATCTACCGGATCATCCGGGGGCCACATCAGAGGATGATCTTGACCGCTTGCCCAGCCTGATGCTCGAGAGCAACGATGACAACCAGTCGCAGCAAACAGATGACCTGATTGCCCCGGCAAAGAATTTATTCAATACAACTCCGTTCCTGCCGGTGGATGATTTGAATGATGATGAGCTTAACCGTTTTTTTGATAAGGAAAGGCGCCATTCCGAAGATGAAAATGGCCGGTTGCTGTCGTTCTTTAGCGGACAAAACAACCATGTCGTGCTGCGGGCGAAAGAGGTAATGACTGACCGGCCGCATGCGCACATTATGCAGACCCGGGCCGGGAATGTGCCGGACGAAAGCATCATGTCCACCACTGCCTTTGCCTTTGGGGTTTTCAATTCACATCTCACACAGGGCAATACCAATTTCAATGTGCTGCTCTCGGTCTGCACCAGCCAGTTCAATCTCGCCCCGGAAACGGGTCAGCGTATCTTTGTGGAGTTGGATGGAAGGCGGCATTTGCTTGGCGTTCCCTCTGCTTTCGAGATGGGCCTGAATCACTGCCGGTGGATTTATAAACACGGCGATTACTGCTTCCAGATCCGTTCCTGGACCTCCAAGTCCACTCCGCAGGTGAATATGGACTTTAAAGTGATCAGCGGATTAGAAGTGAGGTTGCTCATTACTCATGATTTTGACGCCCTGAACGGCTGGACTATTCACCCCGGGAGCAAAGCCGGTGAATATGTGGCCAGACCCAAGACCGACAGCATGATCGCAGGCAAATTTCCGGATGCGCGATTCAGGATTTTGATAAACAGCACCGATTCTAATTACCGGGCTTTTGGCGGCGAAGTGCTATATCCGCACCATGACGGCCAAGGGGGTTGTTTGTTCGTTCTCGATGTCCGTGAAACCGCAGATTTCTGTATGAGTTTCATCGGTGAAGTGTGTGCTGCTGCCAAGGCAGTTACAATTGAAGACCCGCATCGTCAATGGCTTTCAGATTGCCAGGACGCCCGGTCGGCCTGGAAAGATTTGAGTTTAAACCTTTGTCTGCAGGGAGCCCAGACAGACATTGCAGCCATCCGGGAAATCCTGCCTTGGTATGGCATGAATGCCATCACCCATTTTCTGACCCCTTACGGGCTGGAGCAATTCAGCGGGGCCGCTTGGGGCACACGCGATGTGTCCCAGGGGCCGATTGACCTGCTGTTAACTCTCGAAAAGTATGCTGAAGCCAGACAGGTATTGTGCATCATATTCTCAAACCAGAACCCGGATGGCGGATGGCCGCAA
>Ga0335078_10012767_pt1 | contig 12447 bp, 10 predicted proteins | sample Lox_Sample_32_FD_206711 | JGI IMG/M metagenome (GOLD analysis project Ga0335078, IMG submission 206711) | Soil microbial communities from Loxahatchee National Wildlife Refuge, Florida, United States - Lox_Sample_3.2 | ecosystem: Environmental > Terrestrial > Soil > Wetlands | place: USA... | reverse complement strand
TCGACGAGAGCTACAACGCCAATCCGGCGTCGGTCGACGCTGCGTTGGCGCTGCTCGGACAGGCGAAGCTTGGGCCGCGCGGAAGGCGTATCGCGGTGCTCGGCGACATGCTGGAACTGGGGCCGAAGGGACCCGCATTACACCGTGCCCTGTCAAAGCCGGTCGCCGCCAATGCGATCGATCTCGTGTTCTGCTGCGGGCCGCTGATGCGGAATCTGTGGCAGGCACTTCCCGCCAGCCGCCGCGGTGGCTATGCGGAAGACTCCGCCGCGCTGGAGCCGCAGGTGCTGGCCGCAATCCGTGCCGGCGACGTGGCGATGGTCAAGGGCTCGCTCGGCTCGGGCATGGCCTCTATTGTCAAGGCGCTGCAACGCACGTATCCGCGGCAAGACAAGCTCGAAGGTACGCTCGAAGACCACGCGCTCGAAGGCGCCTCCGCGCAAGGTTGATGCGATGCTTTATTGGCTGGTCGATCTGTCGGACAAGCTTTCGGTCCTCAATGTCTTTCGCTACATAACTTTCCGGACCGGCGGCGCAATCATCACGGCGCTGCTGTTTGTTTTTTTGTTCGGCCCTTACATCATCAGCCGGCTGCGCTTGCTGCAGGGCAAAGGCCAGCCGATCCGTCCCGACGGGCCGCAATCGCATATCGTCGCCAAGGCCGGCACGCCGACGATGGGCGGGCTGATGATCCTGTCCGGCACGTTGGTATCGACTCTGCTCTGGGCTAACCCGGCCAATCCCTATGTTTGGATCGTACTGATGGTGACGCTGGGCTTCGGCGCCGTCGGCTTGTATGACGACTATCTGAAAGTCAGCAAACAAGCGCACAATGGCTTTCCTGGCCGCACACGCCTTGCGATCGAAGCAGTCATCGCCGGAGTCGCGTGCATTGCGCTGGTCAAGCTCGCCCAGGTGCCGGCGTCGCCGACGTTCGCAACCTCGCTGGTCTTTCCCTTCTTCAAGGAACTAGCGGTCAATCTCGGCTGGTTTTTCGTGTTCTTCGCCATGTTCATCATTGTCGGCGCTGGAAACGCCGTGAACTTGACCGATGGTCTTGACGGGCTTGCCATCGTGCCGGTGATGATTGCCGCGGCGAGCTTCGGCATGATCGCCTATCTCTGCGGTAACGCCGTATTCGCCGACTATCTGCAGATTCACTACGTAGCGGGCACCGGCGAACTGACGGTCTTGTGCGGCGCGGTGTTTGGCGCAGGACTTGGCTTTCTCTGGTTCAATGCGCCGCCGGCGACGATTTTCATGGGCGACACCGGCTCGCTGGCGCTTGGCGGCATGATCGGCGCCGTCGCCGTTGCCACCAAGCATGAGATCGTGCTGGCCGTCATCGGCGGCTTGTTCGTGCTCGAGGCCGTTTCCGTCATCGTCCAGGTGCTATCGTTCAAGCTCACCGGCAAGCGCGTTTTCAAGATGGCGCCGATCCACCACCATTTCGAGCAGCTCGGCTGGACCGAGCCGCAGATCGTTATTCGCTTCTGGATCATCGCAGTGGTGCTCGCGCTTGCCGGCCTGTCGACATTGAAGCTGAGGTAGATTCGTCGTGATATCGATCACGACCTTTGCGGGGCAGAAGGTCGCGGTGTTCGGGCTCGGCGGCTCGGGGCTCGTCAGCGCCAGTGCGTTGCTTGCCGGCGGCGCCGATGTCGTCGGCGCCGATGACGACGCGCAGAGTATGACCAGGGCGAATGCGGCCGGCATTCCGACCGCCGATCTAAAAACGGCGGATTGGTCGAAATTCGCGGCTTTGGTGCTTGCTCCGGGCGTGCCGCTCACCCATCCAAGCCCGCATTGGGTCGTGCAACGCGCGCGGCAAGCCGGCGTTCAAGTGCTCGGCGATATCGAGCTGTTTTGCCGCGAACGGGCAACTCTCGCACCCGGCGCGCCGTTCGTCGCCATTACCGGCACCAACGGCAAATCGACGACGACGGCGTTGGTTGCCCATCTCGCCGCTTCGGCCGGCATGGATGCCCAGATCGGCGGCAATATCGGCACCGCGATCTTGTCGCTGGAGCCGCCGCGTCCGGGCCGCGTTCACGTCATCGAGTGCTCGTCCTATCAGATCGATCTGGCGCCCTCGCTCGATCCTTCGATCGGCATTCTGATCAATCTCTCCGAGGATCATCTCGATCGGCACGGGACGATGGAACACTACGCCGCGGTGAAGGAGCGGCTCGTCGCCGGCACGCCGGGCGACGGTACCGCGATCGTGGGCGTCGACGACGACTGGTGCAGCGCGATTGCGGCCCGGCTTGCGCTGGCCGGCAAGCACGTCGTGCGCATTTCCGTGCAGCGCAAACTCAGCGACGGCATCTATGCCGAGGAACGGCGGCTGATCCGCGCAAACCAAGCCGGCACCAATGCGATTGCCGACCTGGCCGGCATCGGCTCACTGCGCGGCCTGCACAACGCGCAGAACGCCGCCTGCGCTACGGCCGCGGCGTTGGCGCTCGGGTTGGCGCCGGCGGCAATTCAGGCGGGGCTGCGATCGTTTCCCGGCCTCGTTCATCGCATGGAGGAGCTGGGCCGCCTTGGCAAAATTTTGCTGGTCAATGATTCCAAGGCGACCAATGCCGATTCGGCGGCGCAGGCGCTCGCCTGCTTTGCCGACATTTTCTGGATCGCCGGCGGTAAGCCGAAGACCGGCGGCATTGAAAGCTTGCGCAAGTTCTTCCCGCGCATCCGCAAGGCCTATCTGATCGGCGAGGCGGCGGAGGAATTTGCTGCAACGTTGGGCGGCGAGGTGCCGCACGAGATCGATGGCACCCTCGACAAAGCGCTGGCCGCGGCCATGCGCGATGCGGGGGACTCCGTTGCGCCGGAGCCGGTCGTGCTGCTGTCGCCCGCCTGCGCCTCGTTCGACCAGTATCGCAATTTCGAGGTGCGCGGCGACGCCTTCCGGGGCTTGGTCCGGGCGCTGCCGGGGGTCACTTCGGCGAATTCTTAATCCGCCTTAAACCATCACGGTGCCACCAGTACGCCGGGCCTTCCGGGGAAGGGCCATTCGGGGTGGGCATGGGCTCCCGCGCGCAACGCACGCCGTTCAGCGAATGGTGGTGGACGGTCGACCGGCTGACGCTGGCGGCTTTGGCCGCTTTGATGCTCGGCGGCATCGTGCTCTGCCTCGCCGCGAGCCCGCCGGTCGCTGCGCGCATCGGGCTTGACCCATTCCATTTCGTCGATCGGCAGGTTCTTTTCCTCATTCCCGCCGCGGCGGTGCTGATCGCCACGTCGTTTCTGTCGCCGCGCGAGGTGCGTCAAGTCTCGCTCGTCGTCTTCGCGGTGAGCCTCGCGCTGGTCGCGCTGACGCCCCATTTCGGCGCCGAGATCAAGGGTGCCCGGCGCTGGCTGGTGATCCTCGGCGTCAACATCCAACCGTCCGAATTTCTCAAGCCTGCTTTCGTGATCCTGATCGCGTGGCTGTTCGGCGAATCGGCGAAGCGTCCGGAAATGCCGGCCAACCTTATCGCGCTGGCGCTGCTTATCGTCGTCGTCACGCTGTTGGTGATACAGCCGGATTTCGGCCAGACGATGCTGATCGCGCTGGTCTGGGGCGCGCTGTTCTACATGGCCGGGATGCGCTTTATCTGGGTGATCGGGCTTGCCGCGACCGCGGCCGCCGGTCTGACCACGGCGTTCTACACCGTGCCGCACGTCGCCCAGCGCATCCAGGGCTTCCTCGACCCGTCCGCGGGAAATTCGTTCAATGTCGATATCGCGACCGAATCGTTCATCCGCGGCGGCTGGTTCGGCCGCGGTCCGGGCGAGGGGACGATCAAGCGCATCCTGCCCGAGGGCCACACCGATTTCGTGTTTGCAGTGGCTGCCGAGGAATTCGGCGTCATGCTCTGCCTTATTCTGGTCGCGCTGTTTGCTTTCATCGTGATCCGCGCGCTGCTCAAAGCGATGCGTAACAGCGATCCGTTCAGCCGTTTCGCGGTGGCAGGCCTGGCGATCCTGTTCGGATTGCAATCGACCATCAACATGGCGGTCAACTTGCATCTGATGCCGGCCAAGGGAATGACGCTGCCGTTTATCTCTTATGGCGGGTCCTCGCTGATCTCGCTCGCGTACGGCATGGGTATGTTGGTGGCGCTCACCCGCGAGCGGCCGCGCGCGCAACTGCCCGGCGATGTCGTGATCACCGGGAGCCGGGTGTGACGCAGGCGCCTGGGCGGGCGCCGGTTCTTGTCGCCGCCGGCGGAACGGGCGGCCATTTGTTCCCGGCGGAGGCGCTGGCGGCGACGCTGGCGCGGCGCGGCATCAGCATTCATCTCGCCACCGATCGGCGTGCTGTACGTTACGGCGGCGCCATCGCCGAAGACGCCGTTCACGTCATAACGAGCGCCACGCTGCGCGGGCGTAATCCGCTCGCCATAACAAGGACAGCGTCTCTGCTCGGCCTCGGCATTATTCAGTCCTCCTCCCTGATTGGTCGGCTCAAGCCTGCCGCCGTGATCGGCTTTGGCGGATACCCGACCATCCCACCGGTGCTGGCGGCTTCGTGGCGCGGCGTCCCAAGCCTCATTCACGACGCCAACGCGGTCATCGGCCGCGCTAACCGATTCCTTGCACCGCGCGTGACCGCGATCGCCACCACCTTTCCCGGCCTGTTCGGTGAAGCCCCTGCGTTGGCCGCCAAGGCGACGCTAACGGGCAATCCGGTGCGGCCGGCAGTTGTCGCCGCCGCGGCGATTCCTTATTCGGCCGACGCCGATCCGCTGCGCCTTTTGATTTTCGGCGGCAGCCAGGGTGCGCGCATCATGGCCGAGATAGTTCCACTGGCGATCGGGCAGCTTGACGCTGCGCTGCGGGCGAGGCTCGCGATCGTCCAACAGGCGCGCGAGGAGGATGTACCGGGCGTGCGCGATGCCTATGCAAAGCTCGGGGTCAGCGCCGAGGTGGCGCCGTTCTTCTCCGATTTGCCGGCGCGCATGGCGGCGAACCATCTGGTGGTGTCGCGTTCCGGCGCATCGACGGTGGCGGAACTTGCCGCGATCGGCCGCCCTTCCATCCTGGTGCCGCTGCCGCACGCGCTCGATCAGGACCAGTTCGCCAATGCCGGAATGCTCGAACGGGCGGGGGGCGCCATCCGCATGGTGCAGGAGACGTTCACGCCGGCGCGGCTCGCCACCGAGATCGCCGGGCTCGCGGCAGCGCCGTCGCGGCTCGCCGCCATGGCGACTGCGGCGCGCTCGCTGGGCCGGCTCGACGCCGCCGACCGCCTGGCCGACCTTGTTCTGAAGGTGGCGGCAAGCGGCGCAAACAAGTAGGTTCGCCCCGCCGTTTGGATTCAGGGAGCGTCCATGAGATTGCCGCGCGACATCGGCCCGGTGCACTTCATCGGCATCGGCGGCATCGGCATGAGCGGCATCGCCGAGGTCATGGTCAATCTCGGCTACACGGTCCAGGGCTCCGACCAAGCCGAGAGCGCCAACGTCAAGCGGCTGCGCGACAAGGGCGTAACCGTCATGATCGGGCATGCCGCCGACAATCTGGCGCACGCCCAGGTCGTCGTCGTCTCCTCCGCGATCAAGCCGGACAACCCGGAACTTCTCGCCGCGCGCTCCCTTCGTGTTCCGGTCGTGCGGCGTGCCGAGATGCTGGCCGAGCTGATGCGGCTGAAAAGCTGCGTCGCCATCGCTGGCACCCACGGCAAAACGACCACTACCTCGATGGTAGCGGCGCTGCTCGACGCCGCCGCCTTCGACCCGACCGTGATCAATGGCGGCATCATCAACGCTTACGGCACCAACGCGCGGCTCGGCGCCGGCGACTGGATGGCAGTCGAAGCCGACGAATCCGACGGCACGTTTCTCAAGCTGCCGGCCGATATCGCCGTCGTCACCAACATCGATCCCGAGCATCTCGATTACTTCAAGACCTTCGACGCGGTGCAGGAGGCGTTTCGCGCCTTCGTCGAGAACGTTCCCTTCTACGGGTTTGCCGTCATGTGCATGGACCATCCGGTCGTGCAGACGCTGATCGGCCGCATCGAGGATCGCCGGATCGTCACCTACGGAGAAAATCCGCAGGCCGAGGTGCGGCTCGTTGATCTCTCGCATGCCGGCGGCATCTCGCTGTTCAGCGTCATGTTCAGCGATCGCGCCGGCAATCTCGTTCATCAGATTGAAAAACTCGCGCTGCCGATGCCGGGGCGGCACAACGCGCTCAACGCCACGGCCGCCGTCGCAGTCGCGCACGAGCTTGGCATCGACGATGAGGTCATCAGAAGCGCGCTGGCCAATTTCGGCGGCGTGCGCCGGCGCTTTACCCGCACCGGAATTAGCAACGGCATCACCATCATTGACGATTACGGCCATCATCCGGTCGAGATCGCCGCGGTCCTCAAGGCGGCGCGCGAATCGACCAAAGGACACGTCATCGCGGTCGTGCAGCCGCATCGCTACACGCGGCTTGCCGCCTTGTTCGAGCAGTTCTGCACCTGCTTCAACGACGCCGACACCGTGATTGTCGCGCCGGTCTATCCGGCCGGCGAAGCGCCGATCGAAGGCGCCGACCGCGACGCACTGGTGCAGGGTCTTCTCGCCCACGGCCACCGGCAGGTCCTTCCGCTCGAAGGGCCGGACAAACTTGCCGGCCTGGTCGCCGGCATGGCCGAGCCGGGCGACTACGTCGTCTGCCTCGGGGCCGGTTCGATCACCCAATGGGCCTACGCGCTGCCGGGGGAGTTGGCGGCGCTGCCGAAGTGATACGGCCGGCGATGACCAAGATCTGTGTGGCGGTCCGCCATGTCGCCTTCGAGGACCTCGGACTTTTAGGTCCGTTGGTTGCCGCGCGCGGCTACGATGTTCGCTATCATGACGCCGGCATCGACCCTTTCGGCGCGGAGATGCTTGTTGAACCCGATTTGGTCATCGTGCTGGGCGGTCCGATCGGCGTATATGAAACTGAAACGTATCCGTTCATCGTCGCTGAAATCGCCGCCGTAGCGGCGCGCATTCGCGCCAACAAGCCGATGCTGGGCATCTGCCTCGGCGCGCAGATGATGGCGGCGGCGCTCGGCGCGCGGGTGGCGCCAGGACCCGTCAAAGAAATCGGTTACGCGCTGCTGACACTGACGACAGCTGGCAAGCGCTCGGTACTGGCGCCGCTCGTCGGTGCGCCCGTGCTGCATTGGCACGGCGATAACTGCGAATTGCCGGCCGGGTGCGAGTGCCTGGCATCGACGCCGCATTGTCCGGTACAGGCCTTCGCCCGTATGCCGAATCAGCTTGCGCTGCAGTTTCATCTCGAGACCGAGCCGGCGCGGTTCGAGGCGTGGCTCGTCGGCCACACTGTGGAACTCGGCAAGGCCGGCATCGATCCGCGCAAACTGCGGAACGAGGCACGCGCGCTCGGCCCGGCGTTGCGCGACGTTGGAAGCAAGGTGCTGGCGTCGTGGCTCGACACGGTCGCGGGTGAAGCGGCATGAATTTCCCCGACATCGTTCCCGAGCTGAAGGCCAGCATGCCGGAACTGCGCGGTCGCCTATTGGCGAACCAGCCGCTTGCCGAGCTGACTTGGTTTCGCGTCGGCGGTCCGGCGCAGGTTCTGTTCATGCCGGAGGACGAAGCCGATCTAGGCTATTTTCTGTCGAAGCTTCCAATCGACATCCCGGTTACGGTCATCGGGCTCGGCTCCAATCTCGTCGTGCGCGACGGCGGCGTGCCGGGGGTGGTGGTCAGATTGGGCCGCGGGTTCAACGAGATCGCGATCGAAGGCCTCGATGTGCGCGCGGGCGCCGCTGTGCCCGACGTCAAAGTCGCGCGCGCGGCGCAGGAGGCGGGTATCGCCGGGCTGTCGTTCTTGCGCGGAATTCCGGGCGGCGTCGGCGGCGCACTGCGCATGAACGGCGGCGCCTACGGACGCGAGACAAAGGATGCGCTCGTCGAAGCGCGGGCGGTGGATCGGCAGGGCCGCATCCACATACTGACGAACGCCGACATGGGTTTCTCGTATCGGCATTGCGGCGCCCCCGACGATTACGTCTTCACTCAAGCTACGTTCCGCGGCGAGCGCGGCGATCCGACCGTCATCGCCGCCGAGATGGAAAAGATCACCGAATCACGCGAGGCGACGCAACCGATCAAGAGCCGCACCGGCGGCTCCACGTTCAAAAATCCGCCCGGACAAAAAGCGTGGCAGCTCATCGACGCCGCCGGCTGCCGCGGCCTGCGCATCGGGGACGCACAGGTCTCGGAAATGCATTGCAACTTTCTGATCAATCTCGGCAACGCGAACGCCGCCGACATCGAAACGCTGGGCGAGACTGTGCGGCAACGGGTGAAAGAGTCATCCGGCGTCGAGCTTGAATGGGAGATCAAGCGGATTGGTGTCCCCATTAAGCCTTGATCGGCGTCCATTCGGACTCTCGACGTTTCGCCAATTGTCGATTCTAGTGGAGATGAGGCGAATCAGGCGCGCCGGCCGAGGTGAAACCTGAGCATGACCAAGCACGTCGCCGTTCTGATGGGGGGATGGTCGGCCGAACGCGAGGTCTCGCTGCGCTCGGGAAAAGCCTGCGCCGAGGCGCTGCGGCGTCTCGGCTACCGGGTCTCGGAAATCGACGTGACCCGCGATATCGCCGTCTCGCTCGCCGCCGCCAAGCCCGACGTTGCGCTCAATGTCCTGCACGGCCGGCCCGGCGAGGACGGCACGCTGCAAGGCTTGCTCGAGATCCTGGGCATCCCCTACAGCCATTCGGGCGTCATGTCCTCGGCGGTCGCCATGCGCAAGGACTTCGCCAAGACGCTATTTCGCGCCGCCGGGGTGCCGGCTGCCGAAGACTTGGTGGTACCGCGGTGCGAGGCGGCAAAACGGCACCTCATGCCGCCGCCCTATGTGGTCAAGCCGGTCGCCGAGGGCTCAAGCGTCGGCGTCTACATCGTCACCGAAGCGCATCCGCATCCGCCGCAGGAACTTTATCGCGAGGACTGGCCGTTCGGCGAGACGGTGATGGTCGAGCGCTACATTCCCGGAAAGGAACTCACCTGCGCGGTGCTCGGCGACCGGGCGCTCGATGTCATCGAGATCGTACCCACGACTCGCTTCTACGATTACGAGGCAAAGTACGCCGCCGGCGGCTCCAAACACCTCCTGCCGGCGCCAATTTTACCAAATGTTTACCAGGAAGTCCGCAGACTCGCCTTGGCTGCCCATAACGCGCTCGGCTGCCGCGGCGTGAGCCGCGCGGACTTTCGCTATGACGATCGGGGGACGGGTGAGCTCGTTTGTCTTGAAGTCAATACACAGCCGGGCATGACCGAGACGTCGCTCGTGCCCGAGCTTGCCGCGTACGCTGGCATCACGTTCGATGAGCTGGTGCGATGGATGGTGGAGGACGCCTCGACCAACCGCTGATGCGGTCGAGGCCTGCAGCTGGGGAACGGGTCGGCGCGCGCATCGGCGAGCCGATGCGTCGGCGCGCGCGAAGCCCGCGCCGCCGCGTTGGCAAGCTGCTGTCGACGCTGTTGTCGGCTTGGCCTTTTTCTACTCAGCTTTCCTCCACTTGGCTTTCCGTTGAACTGTACTCTGCGCTGCCGCCATGGCTAATCGCAGCCTTTCGCCGGGGCAGGCGCTGGCTCGTTAAGCTCGTGCGTTTGCCGCCGCCGCGCGGCGTCGGCATTGCCGCATCGGTTTTGTTGCTCGCCTCCGCTATCGGCTACGGCGTGGTCGAGGGACGTCATCTCCCAGCGCTGATCGAATGGGCCAAGGACGCACGCGACGCGGCGGCCGATTCGCTTGGGTTTCGCATTGCCGAGGTTGCGTTGTCCGGCGAGAAGCAAGTCAGCCGCGAAGAGATATTGACCACCGCCGGCGTGACCGGCCGAGCCTCGCTTTTGTTTCTCGACGCCGATGCGGCGCGCGCGCGATTGATGGCGAATCCATGGATCGCCGACGCTGCCGTGCTCAAGCTCTATCCGAACCGTCTGCAGATCACGATCACCGAGCGGCGGGCGTATGCGCTGTGGCAGAAAGACGGGCGCGTCAAGGTCATCGCCGCTGATGGCACCGTGCTCGAGCCCTTTGTCGAGCGCCGATACATCAAGTTGCCGCTGGTGGTCGGCCAAGGCGCCGAGCGCGACGCCAAGAATTTTCTCGACGTTCTCGACCGATATCCCGATGTTGCTCGCCAGGTGCGTGCGTCGATCCTGGTGGCGCAGCGGCGCTGGGACATTTTGCTGAAGAACGGCATCGACGTTCAATTGCCGGAGACGAATCCGGCGGCTGCGCTCAGCCGCTTGGTTGCGCTCGATCGTGGCAAAAAGCTGTTGTCGCGCGACATTACGATCGTCGATCTGCGCCTGCCCGATCGCGTCACCGTGCGGCTGTCCGACGCCGCCGCGCAAGCACGTAGTGATGCACTCAAGGCCAGCGAAAAGAAGAAGGGGGGCAACGTATGAACGCCCTCCATTACGGCCTCACTCCGAAAATGAAGCCGATTTCGCCGCGGCGTAGCGCGCTGGTGGCCGCGCTCGATGTCGGATCGAGCAAGATCGCCTGCATGATCGCGCGGCTGCGGCCGCATCCGCCGCAACAGGTCCTGACCCGCAGGAGCCATGCCGTCGAGGTGTTGGGCTTCGGTCATACCGGAGCGCGCGGCATGAAGGCCGGTGCCGTGGTCAATCTCGCGGAGGCCGAGGAGGCGATACGGGTTGCCGTCGACGCCGCCGAGCAAATGGCGTCGGTCGAGATCGAATCGGTGGTGCTCTCCGTCTCGGCTGGACGGCTTACCAGCGAATTGTTTGCCGCCGACGTCGATGTCGTCGGCTCCGCCGTCTCAGAAGGCGATATCGCGCGCGTACTGGCGGCCGGCAGCCGCCATTCGCTGCGCGACGGCCGCGCCATACTGCATTCGCTGCCGGTCGGTTACTCGCTCGACGGAACCAACGGCATTCGCGATCCGCGCGGCATGCTAGGCAACCGCTTCGGCGTCGACATGCATGTCGCCACTACCGACATCGTGACGGCGCGTAATCTGATGCTGGCCGTCGAGCGCTGCCATCTTGCCGTCGAGGCGATGGTCGCCAGTCCCTACGTGGCCGGCCTGGCCGTCCTTGCCGACGACGAGGCCGATCTCGGTGCCGCAATCGTCGATCTCGGCGCCGGCACCACAACGACAGCCGTATTCCTGAACGCCCGGCTCGTTCACCTTGAAGGGTTCGCGCTGGGCGGCCAGCACATCACCACCGACATCGCGCGCGGCTTGAACGCCCGCGTCGCCGATGCCGAGCGAATCAAAACGCTCTACGGCAGCGTGCTGATCGGCGGATTGGACGAGCGCGACATGATCACGGTGCCGCCGATCAGCGAGGATGAGCGCGAGCCGGCGCAATTCGTGCCGCGCTCGACGCTCGTGCAAATCATCAAGCCCCGCGCGGAAGAGATCCTCGAAATGGTGCGCGACCGTCTCGCCGCCTCGCCGTTCGCGGCCGAGCGTCGCGGGCACGTGATCCTCACCGGCGGCGGCGCGCAACTCACCGGATTGCCGGACCTTGCCGCCCGCATTCTCGATCGCCCGGTACGCATCGGCCGCCCGCTCGGAATTTCCGGGCTGCCGGATGCCGCCAAGGGCGCGGCCTTCTCAGTGGTGGCGGGACTTCTGGTCTATCCGCAAGCGGCGCACCTCGAACATTTCGAGCAGCGGCGCAAGCGGCAAGTAATGAACGGCACGGGCGGCTACTTCGCCCGCGTCGGACAATGGCTTCGCGAGAGCTTCTGATGGCCCCCAGATCGCAAGCTAGAGACTCACAGCGGCCGGTGGCGGACCGGTCGGGGCAGGGCGTCACGAGCGCCCGCGCGAGGAAGAAGAGGCAAACATGACCATCAATCTGAATATCCCCGACATCCGGGAGCTCAAGCCGCGCCTGACCGTCTTTGGGGTCGGCGGCGCCGGCGGCAATGCGGTGAACAATATGATCACCGCCGGCTTGCAAGGCGTCGATTTCGTTGTCGCCAATACCGACGTCCAGGCACTCACCAGTTCGAAGGCCGAGCGCATCGTGCAGATGGGCGTGCAGGTGACCGAAGGGCTTGGCGCCGGTGCGCAGCCTGAAGTCGGACGTGCGGCCGCCGAGGAGGTGATCGACGAGATTCGCGATCATCTGTCCGGCGCGCACATGGTCTTCGTCACCGCCGGCATGGGTGGTGGCACCGGCACCGGCGCCGCTCCCGTCATCGCCAAAACGGCGCGCGACATGGGAATCCTCACTGTCGGCGTCGTCACCAAGCCGTTTCATTTCGAGGGCCAGCGCCGCATGCGCCTCGCCGAGGGGGGCATTACCGAGCTGCAGAAATGCGTCGACACGCTGCTCATCATTCCCAATCAGAATCTGTTCCGCGTGGCGAATGAGAAGACGACGTTCGCGGACGCCTTTGCGATGGCCGATCAGGTGCTCTATTCCGGCGTCGCTTGCATCACCGACCTGA
>Ga0335078_10012766_pt1 | contig 12448 bp, 9 predicted proteins | sample Lox_Sample_32_FD_206711 | JGI IMG/M metagenome (GOLD analysis project Ga0335078, IMG submission 206711) | Soil microbial communities from Loxahatchee National Wildlife Refuge, Florida, United States - Lox_Sample_3.2 | ecosystem: Environmental > Terrestrial > Soil > Wetlands | place: USA: Florida... | reverse complement strand
CATCGTCACCCGATGAGCTCTCATAAAAGGTAACTTCACCGGAAGAATCGGACGCGGCCGCTTCGATCAGTTCCGCGTTTGTTTCAAAGTGATTCAACCGGATGTTGGCTGCAATCGTGCGGGCTAAACGCGGATGAGGTTCAATGAAAATCGTCCGCGCATGACGATACTGGGAGGCCAAGAGACCCATCAAACCACAATTGGCACCGCAGTCCACAAAAATCCCGCCAACGGGGAACAACTCACGGATGGCCCAGGTCAGCGCTACGTCCGCGTCGCCGTCATACCAGAAGATGCCCGCCTGATTGCCCTTGGAGAGGTCGAGTTTGAGCCTGACGCCTGAGCGCAGACACGCTTCCTGCTCCCGGCACAACCAAAGATTGAGAAATTTCCTTAGAGCGGAATGGCCGATGCGTATCTTGCCATGGCGGTAACTCCGGTAAAACCGGCGTGCAAATTCGCTGAACGATCCGTGTCGCGTCATCAGACTGCAAAGGGATTATCCCAGGCAGTCCCGGTTTGAAAGGTAAATCCAGGGATTCCGGCAATGAGCCGGAGCGGAGCGCCTCAATTGCTGACGCCGCCCTGGTCAATAGCGTTGCTATTGGAGAACCATGGCCCACCGCAAACAAATTGGCAAAATCCTGTTTGAGCGTCAGACAAAAAGTTACCCGGGTGTTGACAAAGCGTCATCGGAAACCAATCATGGCTTCCCGGCAGAAGCTTTATCAGTGAAGGAAGGAGTCTCGAATGTCTGCGCGACAAACGTTTTATGCGTCTATGCGGCCGCTGTTTCCTTTTTTCTGGCGACCGCGTGGCGTAGTCCCGTCCTTGGAGGATTTGTCACCGGCGGATAAGGTGGTGGCGAAACACGATGTTTCGTTGTCTGTCAGTGGAAAAAATTCCGGACACCACCCTTTGATTGTTGCCGAACTGGCGGGTGGCAGAATCATTGGCGACCTGCGGCTGGTGGCAAACGCGGACGATGCAGTGGTGGGCGCGGTGCAGGGTTTGTCCGGCAGTACCGACTCATGCAATCACTATCTGTTGCATCGGCGGCGTTTTCGATTGCCCAGAAACCGGCGAGGAACCGCGCTGCTTTTAGGCGCAGCCAATAGCGACAATTACTATCACTGGCTGCTGGACAGTCTGCCGCGCTGGAGGATGTTGCAGGCGGCCAAATACGCCGATTATGACTATGTGCTGCTACACAGCCAGCCGCATCATTTTCAGGATGAAACGCTCGACCGCTTGAACGTGCCGACGGCAAAGCGCCTGCGGTGCAATAAGAATTTCGTGTATCAGTTCGACCGGCTCGTGGTGCCGGCCATGCCTTTTCCAGACTGGGGAATCACACCTTGGGCGTGTGAATGGGTGCGTTCACTGTTTCTAGAACGCAGTGGTGGGCCGGACAGAATTTATCTCAGTCGTCGCGATGCGGTGCGACGCCCACTGGTCAATGAAGCGGAACTCGAAGCGCGGCTGCAGAAATTGGGGTTTGTCTGCGTTCAATCGGGGAAACTGTCCGTCGCTGAACAGGCCGGATTGTTCAGCGCGGCAAAATGGGTAGTGGCGCCGCACGGAGCCGGCCTGGCGAACCTGGTATTTGCGCCGTCTGGTGCAAGGGTGATCGAACTGCTCCCTCCCGAAAGCCGGAACCCCTGTTACCAACACCTGGCTCGCGCGTGCGGCCTGCTCTACACGTCATTGATCGGAACGCGCACGCACAAGTTTGCCTGCCGCGACGATCATCATGCCGAGTTCACGATTGATGTCAGTGAAGTATTGCGCCTCGCGGCAAAAGCGGAAACTTAGCCTATGTCCGGTCGTGACGTGATCCTGACAACCCTGCACCGCGTTGATTTCACCCATGTCGCGCCGTTTGTTCTTTCCTTAAAAGACACCGGTTACACGAGGCGACTGGTGGCATTCACCGGCACCGTGGACGACGAGACTTGTACGAAACTTCGTGAATCCGGCGTCGTGATTGTGCCGTTCCATTTTTCCGGCAGACGTGAACGCCAAAGACTGGCCCGGCTGTGGCCTGTATGGCGGTGGTATTTTTCAACCCGCGCGTCTCAAGCCGCCAAGGAGAAGCTCGCGCATCGGGTGTTACATGTCCGCTATCGCCGTTACCTGTTGTACCTGCAATACTTGCGCGAACACGGTGCACACTTTGATCACGTCATGCTCGCCGATGCGAAGGATGTGTTTTTTCAGGCAGACCCATTCTCCTGGAATCCGGGAAGTGGAGTCCATTTTGTTCTTGAAGAGCCTCACGTGCGGGTCGGCCACTGCCGTCTGCATCGGCTTTGGATGGGTTGCCAGTTTGGACAGGATTACGTCGCGCGGCACGCTGAGGAAACCGTGACGTGTTCGGGCACTACCTTTGGCGACACCGCCGGCATCCTCAAGTATCTGGAATGCATGATCGCCACAATGATGAGGGCCAGGAACCTGGCAAAAATTTATGGCGGCGATCAGGGTATTCACAACTACCTGCTGATCGAACAATTGCTGCCCGATGTCACGGTCCATCAAAACCGGCAGGGGCCGGTCCTCACCCTGGGGGTGATGCGCTGGAACCAGGTGCGACTGAATGAGCACGGCCTTGTGGTGAACGAATCGGGCACGGCGGTGCCCGTGTTGCACCAGTACGACCGCATTCCTGAATTGAAAAGGCATCTGCTGGCGCGGCTGCCTCAAATGGCTGAATCTCTTTAGGCGAACATCATGTCCGGCTTGTCGCTGAAGAAAGTATGGCGGGATCGTCGCGAGGCATTCCGCGATATCCACCGTCATTTTCTCTTGCGCCGGAAGTTTGCCGCTGAAGAACATCCTTTTGCCGCTCTCCGCTCGGTGTTGCGTCCGCGAAAAACCATCCTCTTTTTTCCCGAACGCCCGAAGACCGACTCCGTCGCTTATAAACTCTGCGCCCTGCTCGGATTCGCCATCACGAACAATCCCCGCCGCCATTTCGACGTCGCCTTCAAGCTCAAGGACGCCACCTTTTGCGACGCGGTGGAGTTGCAAAATATTCCGCCCGGCACGAGGAAAATCATCAACATCCGCAGTCTCGACATCAGCAAGCGCGCGGTCGCCAGGGCGTTTGCGGAAGTCTTCGGTTACGCCATCGAAGTCGATCCCACGCGATACTGTGGCAGGCTGGTTGAAAAATCCAATCATAACGCCGTGCACGACGGCCACGAACGACAAGGCCCGCTCGCTGCGGACACGATTCGCGCAAATTGCGTATATCAGAAGGCGATCGAAAACATTTCGGGGAACAACGGCCTGGTGTTGGATTATCGCGTAGCAGTACTCGGCGACCAGATCCCGCTTGTGTATTTGAAGTATCGCCCGTTGGAATCGCGCTTTTCCAATACCAACTCCCTGGTAAAACTGGAAAAACCGGACGCCGTGTTTTCCCACAGCGAGTTGGACAAGATGCTGCTACTGGCCGCAAGAATGGGTGTTGACTATGGGGAATTTGATGTGCTGCGGGACAAAGATGGACGAATTTACGTAGTGGACATCAACAACACTCCCAATGGACCTCCGAATGGTTTGCCTGAAATGGAAGGGAAGCTGGCACTGGAGCGTCTGGCGAAATCCTTCGACCGCCTGCTGGAACAGTGAAAACCTCAGCCGGCTGGCCGACCGAATTATATGACTGTGACACCATCATGCGTGGATTGCGCCCAATGACATGTTTTTTCAACTTGGCGCTTCGTACCCCGGTACTTAAGTTTGCCCGACGGTGCGTACGGGAAAATGCAGCACCTCTTCCAGTGCTTTCAGCAGCTTCGCCGTTTCAATTCCTCGCAGTGCTGCGTGCGGGTCGCTGCCGGCGCCGAAAACAGTGCGGAATTTTTCTCCCTCCGGAATCCAGACTTCCGAACCGGGATTGGGTCGGAACCACGACACGGCGGGCGTGCCGGTCATCAACGCCAGATGCAACGTGCCTGTGTCGCCGCACAGATGCGCCGCGCTGTGCTGAATCACGGCAGCCAGTTGCATCAGATTCAATTCCCCGGCATAGACGCGCCACGGCGGACGCGGTAATTGTTTGAGCAACGATTCCATCTTGCCCCGTTCGCGTTCGGTCGGCGCGCAGGAAAACACCAGCCTTTTTTCAGGCCTATCCCTTTGTAATCCGGCAATGAGTTCCGCGAGCTGCGCGGATGGCAATTCCTTGCGGTCGTCGGTTGTGAACGGGCTGAGATGAAAATACGTGCCTGCATCCGCCATGCTGATTTTTGCCGCCGCCAGATGCGCCGGCTTGATTTCGATGTGAAACTCCGGTTTGCTGGACGGGAACCCGGCTTTCTCCAGGCACCGGCAATTCTGCACGTAAACCGGCTCCGGCGCATACGAATGCCAGACGGTTTCCGTGAACCGATGCCGCCAGAAAAAAGCGTTGCCACCCATCGGCACGCGGCCCAGGCGCTCCCGCGCACCGCTAAGAAAGGCCAGCCAGCCCGAACGGTCCGAGCTGTTGAGACTGATGAGCGCGTCAAAACGTTCGCGGCGCATTCGTCCGACAAAATCCAGATTTTCCTTCAGCGAAGCGTGTTTGGGGAAGCGTGAATAACTCCAGACGCGGTCCAACCACGGCGCGCATTCGAGGAACGAGGCAACGTGTGCGGCGATACCGACGTGCAGTTGCGCCTGCGGATAAGCCTGACGCACCATCCACAGCGCCGGCAGCGAATGCACCATGTCCCCCAAAAAGCCCAGGCCAAAAAACATGATCTTTTCGGCATCGCGGATGCGCTGGTAGAATTGAGTCGGCTGGCTGCCTGCCATGCGCCATAACCTAGCGTGAACAGTGATGAGAACAAGATGGAACCCGCATTTCCCATGTAGCGTCATTACACACGGCCGTCTCAAATCCAGCAGGCGCTGGAACGGAATGGAAGGCGGTATGAAAACCATCCTTTCGGGCTTAGCCGGAATGTGATAGCCTCAAAACGCAAGTGCATTGAGAACATCCATCCAGAAAGCGGCCGTATAAGCGCGTCCAACCTTGATGAAAATTCTTTACGACGGACACGTCTATCGCATGCAGGCGGTCGGAGGCATCAGCCGTTACCTGGTGAATCTTGTCAACCGGTTGCCTGACGATTGGACGCCCACCATCACGGTCGGGAACACCAAGCCAGCGGAATACCAGCGGTTGAGATTTCCGATTCATCGGAACTTAAAATTAGAGCGCTTCCCGTTTCCCGGCCTGCGTCCCAGGCAGCTCCTCAACTGGGCTTCCCAAAAATACTTTGCCGGCATCGAATCCAATGGGCACTTCAACCTGATTCATTCGGTGCATCATGGTTCCCTGGCCGGGGGCACTCGCGTTCGATGCCGCACTCCGTTCGTTCTGACGGTTCACGACATGATTCCGGAAATTTACAGCCAGGAGCTGGATCCCCAAGGCCATGACGCAAATGTCAAACGGAAAGCAGCCGCAGCGGCGGATGCGGTCATCTGCACCTCGGAAAACACCCGGAAGGATTTGCTGGAACGCATTCCTGTCCCCGAACAACGCTTGTTTGTAATTCCTCTGGCTTCGGAGTTGTCCCGGGAAATGTCGCTGGGCGACGAGCCGGTTCCTGAACGTCCTTACTTTCTCTTCGTCGGCGCTCGCAAGGCCGGATACAAAAATTTTGCCCGGCTGTTGGAGGCCTTTACCCGGGTGGCGGAAAAGCAGAAGGACCTGGAACTGCTCGTCGTTGGTCCGCCCTGGGACTCATCCGAGCGCGGGTTAATCAGCGAGTTGAAAATGGACGGTCGAATCAGGAATACCGGCCCGGTTTCCGATGTGTATCTTGCCAGACTTTACCGCTGCTCCCTGGCGCTGGTTTACCCTTCGCTATACGAGGGTTTCGGCATTCCGCCGCTGGAAGCGATGGCTTGCGGTTCGCTTGCCGTGGTCTCGAATACGGCCAGCCTGACCGAGGTGACCGGGAAGGCGGCCATCCTTATTGACCCTCGCTTCACCGACAGCATCGCCGACGGAATGTGGAAGGTTTGCAGCCTGGACGGTGAGCAACGGCAGGAAGGGATCAATCGCGGCATGGCCTGGGCTGCCCGTTTCCAATGGAGTAAAACCGCGTGCGATACAATGGCGGTGTACAAAACCGTGGCCGCTTAATCCAACCGACCTTCCCAATCCGAAGGCGGTCCACGGCAGAAACCCGGCGCCCTTACGCCCTTTTGGGCACCAGAAGTCCGAGGGGCTGACGGCTGAAACCGGCCGGGGAATTGCCATGGCTTCGATTGTAAATTTTTTGCATCAGGCCATTGATCCGTGATTTCAATTCGTAACGCCGGGTCCGGGCCAGCCAGGCCCGGGGATTAAGAATCCAAGGCCATTGGCTCTTTCGGAAGACATTGGACCGGCGGCGCGCGCGTTCATATTCGATCGAGACGGACAAAAGGCGTCTGATATCCGCGCAAGTCTCCATCGGAATCCCGGGCGGGCGGGATTGCAACCATTCGTTAACAACTTTGTCCGCCCTGGATGCGAAGTCGTTGGCGTCGTCGCCCCGTTTGATTTCTTCGGCAGAGGCAGTTGGCGGATGCCGGCGAAAAGTGGTCGCTTTTTCCGGAGTGACCGCCCAGATGACGCGCCCGGCATTCTCCAGACTCCAGGCCCCGTCGCCCGCCACACCAAAATCCTGTGGGAAAGGATGTTTTTGCAATGTGGCAGTACAGAACATGTCACTCGCGCAACTGCCGGTGATCGCGCCGCCGGTATGGGCCAACGCCGCCGCCACCACTACCGCCGGCGACAGTAGACACGGCTCTCTCAGTTGCAGAGTTTTGACGATGCCATCCATCGGCCATTCCGGGCCGTCACACACCCCGCCGGTTTCGTTCACAAAATGAGGCCGGCTGACCAGGACATCGCATTGCAGCCGGATGGCGGTGGAGACCAAATGCTCTGCCCCGTTGCGCGTCAACGAATCACCCACCGTCGAAAAGTAACAAAATTCCGCCGCCAACTGCCGGACACCGTGGTTCCACGAGGCGTATAAGCCCGGCGGATGTTTCAGAAAACAAAGGTTTGGATGCCGCAGATTTTTTTTAATAAAGTCCACCGTTCCATCCTTGGAAAAACTGTCCACCACCACCACTTGTTCAGCCAGGTCAATCCACGTGGACAGGTTCTGCACGTGATTGGGCAGATAGCGCATCGAGTTTTTGGTCGGGATGACGACCCCAAGCGGAAGCATCACTGCATTTAACACAATAACGCATGTCAAATCAACCGTTTTAATTCTAGCAACAGTGCAACTTATGGTTTACATTCACAGTTCAGCAGCGATCGTTGGACAATGCCTGTGGACGAGTGACCGGCGTCGCCGTCACGGTATTTCGCGCAGGTCCGAAACGCGAAACTCGCCTCGCTCGATCCGGGCCTTGCCGTCGCGGATGAGGAACAGCGGTTTGTTGCCGTAAAAGGACGCCCACATTGAAAAGGTGCTCACCGGCCCCAGAATATAATCGCACCGGGCCAGCGCGCACAGGTCGCCTGCGGCTGAGCCGGCGCCGAGGCCAACACGCAGCCCCGGAAATTCCCGCTCGTTCCGGGGTTCGTCGCTGCACACAAAAAACGCCGTCCGACAGCCTTCGAATTGTTCTCCCAACTCCTTCATCCAAGTCCCGTATTGCGAAGCCGGGAAGAAACATTTGCCTTCTCTCCATGTGCGATAATCGCCGTGGCGGATGTGAACCCCCACGACCACATCCGCTTGCTGACGTATTTGCTCCACGGCTGCGCGGCTGGCCTGCGCGATCTCTGCGATTGGCCGGAAATGGGATCTTACTTTCTCTGCATGCCGTCGCATGAGTTCAGGTGCCCGGAAATTCCAGCCGTTCACGAAAATGATCCGGGCGTCGCGGATTTTGGTCTGGACTTCCGGGCCATCGAGCTCGGTGATGGTCTGGCCCGGAGTTTCGCGCAAGGTGAAGATTCTTTTCCCGAAAACCGGATGGCGTTCGTTCCACAAGCCGAACGCACGGGCCAGACGAAAAAAGAGTCGCGTGCTGCGAATGGCACCGCTCACACCGGGAACGATATCCCACCAGCTTCTTCGGGTGGCACGAGGATAGCGGCAATAGATGTCGTTCCGCGTCGCCTCAAAGAACCGGGCGTAGGAATGGAACGTGGGGTTGGCCACGCGATGTCCCTGTTCTTCCGCCAGGGCGATAAAATTGGCGAACAAGATGATGCGGTTGGCCATGCGCCCGCAGCGGCCGGAAATGACGAAGAGTTTTCCTTCTTCCGACCGTGACAGCATCGGGCGGTGTTCGTCTTTCGCCAGGCGCCGACCCTCCTCAGCCACAGGCTTGTTTGCGGTCGTCATCGTGAAACGGCCTCGTCATTCAATCACGTCCCCCTGCCGTCGGGGTTCACCGGCCCCTCATGGATTTCGCAGGAGCGCACATCCCCGGGCAGGCTGCCTCCGTTCAAGGACGTGGTGTGCGAACCAATAAATGGCTGGCGGCTTCCTGTAAAGGCGAATCGCCCCTGCAGCTCAAATTCTTTGGAGCACCATCGGCCGCCGGCTACACACAGAAAAATTCTCGCTTTCTTTCGCCGACCGCCAACAATAATGGCAGGCGAATGATAAAATTCCTGCTCAAAGTCTGGGGTCTGGCCCGGCCCTATCGCGCGCGGCTCTTTCTTGGCGTGCTCACCGGCGTCATCAGCGGTTTAATGGCGCCTTTGATGATTGCCACCATCACCTTCGTGTGCAGCGTCATCTTTCCGCAAGCGAACCCCGCGGAAACAGACAAACCATTGCCCGGCGTGCCCGCCTTCATGACGCAGTGGTTGCATAACGCGCGCGAAGCGATGGAACAGGGACTGCATCAGCATCCGGGCGCGGTGATTGCTCTCGTGGCCCTGATTCCGTTGGTCATGTTTTTACGCGGTCTGTTTGCCTACCTGAATGTCTATTTCCTGCAATGGACGGCCATCCGCTCCATTACCGACCTGCGCGAGCGTCTCTTTTCGCATCTGTTGCACCTCTCCGCCGGTTTTTTCAGCAAGAACCGCAGCGGCGAACTCATCTCGCGCATTATGAGCGACACTTCCGCGCTGCAAAATGTGTTGAGCGGCGCCACATCAGTCATCATCCGTGACCCGGTCACGCTCGTCAGTGTGCTGGCCCTGTTGTTGTATCGGCCGGAGACGCGCCAACTGACGTTGCTTTCGCTGATTGTGCTGCCGTTCTGCCTGATTCCCCTGACCGTTTACAATCGCAAAGTCCGCCGCTCCAGCCGCGAGATTCAGGCGCAATATGCCGGCCTGATGCAGCTCATGACCGAAGCCTTTACCGGCCATCGTATTGTCAAGGCCTATAACCTCGAAACCGTCGTTGCCTCCGAGTTTCGCAGCACGGCCCACAAAGCAGTCAGCCAATACATGCGCATCATTCGCGCCAATGAAATTTCCGGGCCGATCATCGATTTTTTGGGGGCGCTGGGCGTGGCACTGGCATTGTTGTATTTGATCTACGTCACCCAGGCCCGCCCCAGCACCAGCGATTTTGTCCAGGTCATCCTGAGCGTTTTTTTGATGTACCCGCCCATGAAAAATCTCTCGCGCCTGTACAATCAACTTGCCCAGGCCCGTGCGTCAAGCGAGCGGGTCTTTGAACTTTTGGCCACGCAGACCAGCGTCCCGGAACCGGCGCAACCCCGCCCCCTCAAGGCCGCCGGCGTGGAGATCCAGTTCGATCATGTGGATTTTGCGTACGGCGACAAACCCGTGCTGCATGACATTGACTTGCGGATTCAACCGGGCCAACTCGTCGCCCTCGTCGGTTCCAGCGGCGCTGGCAAAACCTCGGTGGCCAATCTGCTGCTGCGGTTTTATGACCCGACTGGTGGCGCCGTCCGCATCGGCGGCATGGACATCCGCGAAGTCGCCACGCGTGACCTTCGCAATCAGATCGCGGTCGTCACGCAGGAAACCATTTTATTCAACGACACCATCCGCCGGAATATCGAACTCGGCCGGCCTGGCGCGACGAACGAAGAAATCATCGTTGCCGCCCGGCACGCTTATGCCTACGAATTCATCATGGAAAAACCTCAGGGCTTTGACACCGTTATCGGTGAAAAAGGTGTCACGCTCTCCGGTGGCCAGCGGCAGCGTCTAGCGATCGCCCGTGCCGTTCTGAAAAACGCCCCGATTCTGGTCCTCGACGAAGCATTGAGTGCACTGGATACCGAGTCAGAACGCATTGTGCAAAATGCCCTCGACGAATTGATGAAAGGCCGTACGACATTGTGTATCGCACACCGGTTGTCCACCATTTTCCACGCGGACATGATCGTTGTGCTCGACCAGGGACGCATTGTCGAGACCGGTAAACACGCGGAACTCATCCGGCGCGGCGGTATTTATCAGAAACTGTACGAACTGCAGTTCCAATCCTGATTCCGACCGCCATGGCTGTAGCGCCCAAAATTCTCGCCATCCAGTTCAAATATTTCGGGGATGCGGTGCTGATGACCCCGGCGTTGCGGGCCATTCGCGAACGTTTTCCGCAGTCAGAACTCCACGTGCTCGTGCCGGAAGAAGTTGCGCCGCTGCTCCAGCACCTGCCGTGGTTGAACCGCGTCTGGCCGATGCCGCGCCGCCGGGGCCGCATGAGCTTGACCCGAACCTGGCCGGTCATCCGCGCCTTGCGCCGCGAGCGTTTCGACCTTTCGGTGGATTTCGGGAGCAACGACCGCGGCGCAATCTCCGGCCTGTTCATCGGGGCGCGACAGCGGCTGGGACTGGATGAAGGGCGCGGTTTTCCAGGCCGGCGTTTTTGTTACAATCAGTGCGTTTCCGCCGCCACGGGGACCCGACACGAATCCGCGCGCCTGGCGCATTTGCTTTCCGGCTGGGGCATCGTGCCGACTTCCCTCGAACCCGAAATCCGTGCCGACCCGGCATTGGCTGCATCCGCGGAAAAACTGCTGCCGTCGGGCACGATCGTGTGCCACCTCGCCGCCAGCCAGCCGAAAAAGGAGTGGCCGATCACGCACTGGGCGGCGTTTTATCACATGGCCGCCGCAGTCGGCGGCCGGCTGGCCTTCACCACCGCCAAGGGCGCCCGCGAACAATCGCTGATAAATGAGTTGAAAAAAACCGCCCCGCAGGCACCGATTTTGCCCGTCATCCCCGACCTGTCCCTGTTCCTCGCGGTATTGAAACGGGCGGAGTGTTTTATTTCCAGCGACACCGGGCCGATGCATTTTGCCGCTGCCCTGGGCGTGCCTACGATTGTGTTGTTTGGTCCCAGCTCCCCGGCGCAATGGGCGCCAATTGGGAAACGCCATCAGATCGTGACCGGCGGCCCGTGCAGTTGTGACGGCGACACGGCCGTCTGCCTCAGCACCAGACACTGCCTGACCGCACTTTTACCCGGTCAGGTCTTCGCCGCGCTGCAAAAGTTTTTGAAGCCGGGATAACGCCGCCAGCCCTTGCACGCGTGATTGCGACTGTTCAAACTCGCGCCCCCGGTTTAATTTCTCCCGCGACATGGCCGACCCAATTCCCTATCTTGATCTCCCGGCGCAACTGCGCGGTATCCGCAAGGACCTCGACGCCGCCGTTGCGCGCACGATTGACAACTGTTCGTTCTGCCTTGGACCGGACGTGGCGCGGTTTGAAAAAGACTTCGCCCGCTTTGTCGGCGCGGAATATTGCGTCGGGTTCAACAGCGGCACCTCGGCGTTGCACATTGCCATGCTGCTGCTCGGCATCGGCCCCGGTGACGAAGTCATCACCACGCCGTTCACGTTCGTGGCCACGAGCTGGGCAATCTCCTACGTCGGCGCTAAGCCGGTCTATGTGGACATTGACGATGCCACGTTCAACCTCGACCCCAAGCTCATCGCACGCGCTGTCACGCGACGCACGAAAGCCGTCCTGCCCGTGCACCTTTACGGCCATCCATTTGACGTGGACGCAATTCTAGCTGTCTGCCGCAAGCACCAATTGGCACTGATCGAAGACGCAGCGCAGGCGCACGGCGCGAAATACCGGGGCAAAACCGTCGGTACGTTCGGCGAGATTTCCTGTTTCAGTTTTTATCCCGGCAAAAATCTTGGCGCCTGTGGCGAAGGCGGCGCGCTGGTGACCAACAACCTCGTCTTTGACCGGCGCGCGCGCAGCTTGCGCGAGCACGGTTCCACTGTGCGCTATTACCACGACGAAATCGGCTACAACTACCGCATGGAGGGCATTCAGGGCGCAACGCTTGGCGTGAAATTAAAACATCTGGAAAAATGGACGACGGAACGCGGTCGGGTGGCGCATCGTTATCACGAATTGCTGGCGGACACGCCGCTGCAATTGCCGCGAGAGGCCGCCGGGGCCGGGAGCGCGTATCACCTTTACGTCGTGCGCCATCCGCGACGCGATGAATTTAAAAAATAT
>Ga0335078_10012765_pt1 | contig 12449 bp, 12 predicted proteins | sample Lox_Sample_32_FD_206711 | JGI IMG/M metagenome (GOLD analysis project Ga0335078, IMG submission 206711) | Soil microbial communities from Loxahatchee National Wildlife Refuge, Florida, United States - Lox_Sample_3.2 | ecosystem: Environmental > Terrestrial > Soil > Wetlands | place: USA... | reverse complement strand
AAGCTGGCGAGCGAGTGCCTGCTGTCGCAGATCAAGTGAGCGCCTTGCCCTCGATGAAGAAGGACCTCGACCCCGAGGTGGCGAGGAAGGTCGCGGACGACTTCCTTGCCAAGACGCGCGACCTCTGCCAGAGGATAGAGCTCGCCGGGAGCCTGAGGCGGGGCGAACCTGTCGTCCACGACATCGACTTCGCGGTCATCCCGAAAGGGAAGGACTTCGCAAAGTGGAAGGACGCCGTGACGAAGCGGGTCGAGGAGATCGGCGGGAAGGTGATCGTCTTCGGGGAATACATCTCAGACTTCTACTACAAGGGCGTGCAGGTCAACTTCTTCCTCTGCCCCGGCCCTGACGCCTGGGGCGTGACGTACATGTGGGCGACGGGCCCGACGGGGCACACGATCGGGATGACGATAAAGGCCAGGGACAAGGGGCTTGTCATCAACTCGAGGGGACTCTGGACGAAGGACGTTCCCCCGAAGCTCGTCCCCGCAGGGACGGAGGAGGACGTGGGCAGGCTGCTCGGGTGGAAGTACAAGCCGCCCGAGACACGGGGGAAGGACGTCAAGAAGGAACGGCACTACTACTGAATCCTGTTGACAAAGGACTATCTACCGTCCCCGACGACCCGAGGAGGATGACCCCGCGGGGGACTCCCCCGGCCGCGCCCTCGCCCCGGGCTACCCTGATCATCGTCGTCGGGGCGATGCTCGCGCTGAGCCTCGGGGTGATGGACGCGAGCATAGTGGGGACGGCCGGGCCGACGATAATCAGCGACCTCGGCGGGCTCAACCTCTACACCTGGGTCTTCAGCGTCTACGTCCTCGCCCAGACGACGTCGATGCCCCTCCTCGGGAAGCTCTCCGACATCTATGGCAGGAAGAGGTTCTTCCTCGCCGGGCTGGTGGTCTTCATCGCGGGCTCGATGCTCTCGGGGGCCTCCCAGAACATCTACCAGCTCATCGCATTCAGGGCCCTCCAGGGCCTCGGGAGCGGCGCCTTCTTCACGGTGGGCCTCGCGATAGTGGGGGCGTCGGTCAAGCCTGAGCAGAGGTCGAGGGTGCTGGGGATAACAGGGAGCGTCTTCGGCCTTGGGGCCATCATGGGGCCGACAGTCGGCTCGTACCTCGTCCAGTCGGTGGGCTGGCGCTGGATATTCTACGTCAACCTCCCGTTCGGCGTGGCCTCGCTCCTCCTGCTCACCTTCGCCGTGAGGGAGGTCCGCGGGCCCAGGTCCGACAAGAGGATCGACTGGACGGGCGCAGTCCTGCTCGCGGGATGGGTCTCGACGCTGCTGCTGGGGATGCTCAACGGCGGGACGACATATCCCTGGTATTCCTGGCAGGAGGCGCTGTTCTTCGGGGGGTTCGTGGTCCTCCTGCCGGCTTTCCTGTACGCGGAGGGGAGGGCCGGCGACCCGATCATCCCGCTCGACCTCTTCAGGATCAGGATGATCTCCTCGTCTTTCGCCATCCAGTTCGTCCGCGGGGGCGTCCTCTTGGGCCTCACGGCCTTCATCTCGCTCTTCGTCCAGGGCGCGCTGGGAGGGAACATCAACGACACCCGTAACGTCCTCTACGCCTTCGTCTTCCCTTTCATCGTCGGGAGCATAGCCGCCGGCCAGCTCCTCTCCAGGCTGGGCTACAAGGTGGTCGCCTTGGTCGGGGTCATCCTGATGGCCGTGGGGACGGGCTTGTTCGCGTTCGTGGGGCTGTCGCCCTCGGTCTTCGACCTCATCGTGCGGGCTCCCATCTCCGGCCTCGGGATGGGGGTCGGGCTCGCCTCTGTGCTGAGCGCCTTCCAGAACTCTGTGGATAGGAGGCAGATAGGCGTGGCCTCCTCGCTTTCGACCTTCAGCCTCAACCTCGGAGGAGCCATCGGGGTGAGCCTCATCGGGACGATCCAGTTGAACTCCTTCTCGAGCCGCCTCACGACCATCGTCCAGGGAGCGCCGTCCGCTGCGCAGCCCCAGCTCTCCGCGCTGTTTGCCAATGCCAACCAGGTGGGCCAGCTCCTCAACTCGCCGGCCGCCCTCGCCCAGATAGTCGCCGCCCACCCTGCCATCGAGGAATTCGTTCCGTCGATAAGGGCCGCCCTGGCAGGGTCGATACTCGACGGGTTCTTGGTCATCTTCGCCATGAGCGTGATCTCCGTCGTCGCGGCCCTCTTCATGCCTGCGTCGGCGAAGAGAGTCGGGGAGGACGCGCCCAAGGCGGAAAAGGGGGGCCGGGATCCGGCCCCTCCGGCCTGAATCAAACACTAATATCATCGGGGTCCATATCCTGAGCCCGTGTCGATAACCGCCCAGGCGGCGAAGGCGAAGGAGGCGGCGAAGGCGAAGGCGTCCATCCCAGACTGGCAAATCACCGTCAACTATGTCGAGACCTGCAACTGCGACTTTGGGTGCCCCTGCAACTTCAGTGGGTTCCCGACCTACGGCTTCTGCAGGGCGATGGTCCTGTACAACATAGTCAAAGGGCACTACGGAGGAGTATCCCTCGACGGGGTCCCGGTCATCTATGTCGGCTCTTGGCCGAAGGCCATACACGAAGGCGACGGCACGTCGCAGCTCTACATCGGGGAGCAGGCCAACGGCAAGCAGAGGGAGGCGGTGGCGGCAATAGTCGGGGGCAAGGCGAAGGGCAACGGCCCGTTCGCCGTCTTCGCGGGGACGGTGAAGTACGCCCTCGAGCCGCGGGTCGCAGACATCAAGGTGAAGATCGACGGCAAGAACAGCAGCTTCTCCGTCCCCGGGGTGCTTGACGTCAAGGTCGAGCCCTTCAAGAACCCGGTCACCGGCGTAGAGTCCGAGACCGAGATCCACATCCCCAACGGCTTCATCTGGCAGACCGCAAAGGCGTGCAAGACCAAGGTCATGAGGATAGTCAGCCCGAACGTGTCGTTCGACGACTCCGGACAGAACGCGTTCTTCTGCCAGACCCTGACGTTCAAGGGACCCTGAGGGCTCAGAGCCCGGCCGACAGGATGCTCAGAAAGCCGGGGAACACTAGCGAAGCCAATCCAAGCACGATCAGGCCCGCCGCTATCGCCCTTGTGAGCCAGGCCGCCCCGCGGAGCACCATCTTTTCGAGAGCGATCACCACCGAAAGGACGACCATGAACGGGAGGCTCATTAGCGCGACCGCGAACATCACCACCATGTAGGCCCAGCAGCAGCCCACGCAGTATTCGCCGTGGGACAGCCCCATAGCGAAGCTCCCGGTCAGGCCCTTGTGCGAGTGCAGGGTGAAGAAGCCGATGGGCGAAACGCACTGCATCAGGAAGGTCGACTTGCGGGGAGAGAGTTGGTACGCCCCCGCGAAGATGAGGACGACCGCTGGGGCGACGGAGGCGACGCCGGCGAGGGAAGGGACGGCGGAGGAGACGCCTACCGCGAGGAAGACACCGAGGTACACTGCCAGGCCGAGCCCCGCGTAGACGGCGAGGTACCCTGCAAGGAAGAGGGGGGTCCCGACGGCCCTGGCAAGGCGCGGGTTCGCCTCGACCTTCGTCGAGAACCGGTTGTAGAAGGTCACTATGGGGATCATCGCGGGGAACATCATGGCCGCCATGCCCACCACCCAGATGAGCTCGAAGAGGCCTATCGCCGAGGGGGAGACTGACGAGACGAGGGCCGCGACGCCCATCATGCCTCCCGAGGCCATCGCCATCATCGGCATCTCGTAGAAGACCACGCCCCAGGACGCGACGGACACCGAGATCAGCACGGCGGCCACGCTCAGGGTGAGCCTGTCCCTGGAGAGCAGCTGGGGAGGGGAGCTTCCAGACGTGGCACCCTCGTTCAGTACCAAACACCCCGCATGGGAACCGGGTGCCTAATCAGTGCTATAGCCTTGCTCAGAGGGGCTTGGCGAAGGGCTTGGTCGCGAGGTCGTAGGTCTTGCCGTAGGTCCTCGTCTCGCCCTTGGCGAGGATGGTGACCGTGATCCTAGACTCTTGCAGGCTGATTATCTCGTAGAGCGCGCCGCACTTCGGGCAGTTGAACTTCTTGCCCACCTCCTTCTCGAAGTTCGCGAGGGCGACGTTGGCCGTGAACTGGCCGCTGCATTCTGCGCACTCTATCGTGGCGCCCTGGCCCGAGCCAGCAGGCTTGGCCTTCGGCTTCGCCGCTGCCTTGGCCTTCGCTTTCGGTTTCGACTTCTTGGCGGGCAATCTCGGGCGCGGAGTCCCTCCTGCGCGTATTTATCCGATGCGCCTCGCGCGGGCTACTTTGCGCGCTTCTTGAGCTTGGCGATGCGCTTCTCGACCCAGGCCTTGTTCTGCGCCGCGAGCCACTCGAAGTTCTCCCCAAGTATCGGCCCAGCTTCCGGGTGCCGCTTCCTGTCCTCCTCCGTCTTCCCCGAGAGCTTGTCCCAGAACATGGAGACGCCGTACCGGTCGAAGAGGAGGTCGAGGTCGATGAGGCCGTACCTCGCTATCGTTCCCATCGTCTCGTAGTACTGCCCGATCCTCTGGATGTTCCTGCGCCCGTCGGAGCCCTTCGGGTACCTGCTGTCGAACTCGGCCGCCGAGAGAGCGGGGGCGTCCGCGAGCTCGCGGGAGAACCAGGCGAAGGCCTCCTCCATAGGGTCGGTGAACTTTAGCTTCTCCAGCTCTATCAGGAGCATCGCGTCCTTGGGGGTCGCCTTGGGCATCGGGAGTCGTTCCCGCCTTTTCGATTTAAGCCCTCGTCGAAGCAGGAAAGTAATGTTGTGCAACTTAGTAGTAATTTACTACCGTATTTATTAGGAGGCGGCCCGTATTGGAGGGTATGACAAGCGTTTCAGGGCTCGTAAAGGGTTTGCATCACATCAGTTTGGTTACAGCGGATCAGGAGGTGAACAGGCGCTTCTACACGGAGATCCTGGGCTTGAGGAGGGTCAAGCTCACCGTCAACCAGGACGACCCGTTCCACAGGCACCTGTTCTATGCGGACGAGAAGGGGACGACGGGGACCGCCATCACCTTCTTCGAGTGGCCCGAGCTCCCTCGCGGCTACGTCGGGCTGGGCTCCCCGCACCACCTCTCGTACTCGGTTAGGAGCGTCGAGGTCCTCCCCCAGTGGGTGGCGTGGCTGCGCAGCAAGGGCGCGCCTGTGTCGGGGCCGTTTGCGAGGGAAGGGAAGCTCTCCATCTACCTCAGGGACCCGGACGGCGTGCTGGTGGAGATAACGGCGGAGAACCCAGAGGGCGTGGCGCCGGACTACCTCAGGATGCTCGACAACCCAGGGGAGGAACCGAGCGGTATTTCGGCGGACATGAAGCTGGTCAAGTTCGACCATGCATCGCCCCTGTCGAGCGACCGGGAGGTCACCCACAAGTTCCTTGAGAAGTTCGTCGGCCTTGAGTCCTTCTCAGAGAAGCCCAACCCTGACCAGAATGGGGCGACGGTGGCCGAGGTGGGGAGCAGGGACAGCCCGGGGTTCTTCAGGTACCTCGTCTCTGAGGAGGCGAAGACGGGGATGGTGGGGAAGGGGAACATCCACCACATAGCGGTGGCGGTGGAGGAGGACGAGGACCAGCTCAAGATCAAGCGGAGCCTCGACGACGCAGGGATAAGGAACTCCGGGGTCATCGACAGGTTCTGGTTCAAGTCGCTGTACTTCAGGGACCCCGACTACAACCTGCTCGAGGTAGCCACGAAGAAGCCGGGCTACGCGGTCGACGAGCCGCTGGACAAGCTGGGGACGACCCTCGTCCTGCCAAAGTGGCTCGAGGGCGAGCGCGGGCAGATAGAGGCGGCCCTCCACAAGACCGACCTGACCGGCTCGAGGACGTGGCCCCCGAAGTACGAGGCGGTGCCCTCGCCGCCCGAGAGCCTCCCGGCCTGGAGGTAGACGATGACCGACCTGGGGTTCGTCCATAAGTTCGTCCCGTCGCCGAGCGGGGCGAGGCTGACGCTGCTCCTGCTCCACGGGACGGGCGGGGACGAGGACGACCTCCTCCACCTCGGTCGGGAGCTCTCGCTGGAGGCGGCGCTCCTCAGCCCGCGAGGGAGGGTGCTGGAGAACGGCATGCCGAGGTTCTTCCGGAGGCTCGCGGAGGGCGTGTTCGACATCCAAGACCTGACGCTCCAGACGCACGCGCTTGCCAAGTTCGTGGCCGCGGCCTCGAAGGAGTACAAGCTAGACCCGAAGGGCGTCGTGGCGGTCGGATACTCGAACGGGGCGAACATTGCCGGGAGCACGCTCATCCTCCACCCCGAGGCTCTCGCAGGGGCGGTCCTCATCCGCCCGATGGTGCCGTTCATGCCCGACTCGCCCCCCGACCTGTCGGGCGAGCCCATCCTGATCCTCGCGGGGAAGAGGGACTCGCTCGTCCCCAGGGAGGAGACCGAAAGGCTCGCTGGAATCCTGAGCAGGTCGGGCGCCGACGTGAAGGTGGGCTGGGCGGAGGCAGCCCACTCCATCACCGGCGCGGAGGTCGCCGAGGCGCGCGGGTGGCTGGCGGCGAAGTTCTCCGCAGAGCGGTCGCGAGCTTAAATTCGCAAGGGGTCGGAGCGGAGCTCCCGCCATTGAAGTTCTGCCCAAAGTGCGGCAAGCGCCTGCGCATCCTCACGGGGAAGATGCGCGGCCAGGCATTCTGCCCAAACTGCGGGCACAGGCTCGGTCAGGGCGAAGAAGAGGCCCCCAAGAGGGAGGAGCCAAGCAGGAGCATCGTCGAGTCGTTCCCCTACTCGTCGATGCGCCCGCACCAGAGGGAGGTTCTTGAGAAGATCGAGGCCGCGCTCGCGGCAGGCAAGAGGTTCGTCGTCCTCGAGGCGCCCGTCGGCTTCGGCAAGTCTGCGGTGGCGGCCGCCCTGTGCAGGCACCTCAGGTCGGCCTACGTCCTCACCTCGACCAAGCAGCTCCAGGAGCAGTACTCTGCGGACTTTCAGTTCACGACCGTGATGGGCAAGTCGAACTTCACCTGCCAGGTCCCGACCAGCTCGGGGCGGCTCGTAGCCTGCAGTAAGGGGAGGTGCGAGGCCGACTGGACTCTATCCGACTGCCCCCACTTCCTCTCGTTCGACCAATACGAGCTCCACCTCAAGGGGCTCTGCGACAGGGAGTCCAAGTGCGAGAAGGAACTGAGAACAGCTGGCAAGGGGAAGCTCTGCACCTACTACAAGCAGAAGTGGGACTCGTTCAGGGAGAAGATCACCGTCGGCAACTACGCCTTCTTCATGAGCGAGCTGAAGTACACGGAGGACGTCAGGAAGAGGAAGCTCCTCGTGTGCGACGAGGCCCACGATCTGGAGAGGCAGCTGGTCGGCTTCGCCTCATTCACATTGAACGCCTCCACGGTCCGCCAGTACCCCTCGGGTCAGGGGGGCGAGTTCGCTATCCCCTACGAGGACGGCATGGACGCCCACGCTGAGGATTGGCTCAAGGCCCTTGGCGCGGCCGGGGAGTCGCTCCAGGGCTTCTTCGACGCCCACGAGGGCGACGCCACCGTTCAGGACAAGCTCATCTCGTGCAGGGCGTTGCTCGAGTCGCTCGAGGCGTTCGTCGACGCGCTGAAGGCCTCCCCCGAGAACTGGGTGGTGAGCAGCGTCAGGAAGACCGCCGGGGTCGACGCCTACGGGGGAGGCTCCGCCCTCGTGGACGAGGTCGTGTTCCAGCCGCTGGAAGTGGCCGCGTACACCTCCAAGCTGTTCGGGACGGCGGAGTGCGTCCTCCTGATGTCGGCGACGGTGTTCTCAGAGGAGCTGCTCTGCAGGACCCTGGGAATCTCGCAGGACGAGGCCCAGTTCGTCAAGGTCGCCGAGTCGACCTTCCCTGTCGAGAACAGGAGGATCTATCCGATGGACGTCGCCCAGCTCAACCGCGCGTCCATGGACGCCTCCATGGAGGGCATAGCCAGGGCCGTGGACCAGATCATGGTCAGGCACGCCGCCGAGAGGGGAGTGGTCCACACCACCAACTACTCCCAGGTCAACTACATCATGGAGCACGTCTCTGAGGGGAACCGCGCGCGGCTCGTCACGACGCAGGGGAGCACGGCCAGGTCGGAGCTCATCCAGACCCACGGCGCGACGGGGGCCTCGGTGCTCATCTCGCCGAGCCTCTACCAGGGGGTCGACCTCAAGGACGACCTGGCGAGGTTCCAGATCATCGTCAAGGTTCCCTTTCCAGACCTCTCCGACAGGAGGACCAGGGTGAAGATGGAGAGGGAGAGGGGGTGGTACGATTGGCAGACGGCGCTGAGGCTCGTGCAGACCTATGGAAGAGGGGTCAGGAGCGAAACAGACTATTGCGCCACTTTCGTCCTTGATTCCAACTTCTTGCGCTTCGTCCATGAACACAGGGAGCTCTTCCCCCCGTATTTCCTGGACGCGCTGGGCGGACTGGCGTAGGGCGTTCGCGACACCAGAACGGCCGTTCCAGTGTGTAGCATTAACTAACTTCCCGTCCATGGGGAGGCCATGAAGCCCTTGGTCTCAGCGCTCGCCATCGCGGTCGTCGCTGCGGTGATCGTGGCGACCGTGTTCTTCGCGCCCGGACTGACGGGCGGGACCACGACCAGCGCGTCGACCACCTCGGTCTCGTCGACCTCGACATCCAGCACCTCGACCGGCGAGTCCAGCGGCCTGCAGCTCCGCCTTTCGTTGAACGCGACGAGCGTCAAGCCGGGAGGCGCCATCGAGATCACGGCCAGCGAGTACAACACGCTTTCAACGCCGGTCAACATCACAAAGGCGAGCGACTGGGCGGTCCAGGGGCTCTCGCTGGGGCCCTGCGCCACCGAGGGGTACTCTAACTACCCGTTCGGGGTCGCCGTCTTCCAGGGACGGTACACGCAGGCCAACGTCTCGCAGGGCAAGCCGCTCGAGATCTACGGGGTCGTCGCGTGCCCGATGCTCCTCAGGTACGTGACGGGCTACCTCTTCGAGCCGATGAACGACTCGGCGGTCATCCTGCCCAGCAGCGACTCGTACCAGACGCTGATGAGCGGGGACGTGACGGTGAGCGGGACGTACGCCGGGCTCCCGAGCAACGCTGTGCAGCCGCTCGCTCCCGGGACCTACACCGTCGTGGCGGGAGACGAGTGGGGCGCTGTGGAGACGCTGCAGTTCACCGTGACAGGGTAGGCCGGGGCCTAGACTCAAATCCAGGGCCGCTCGGCTCGGGCGCCGATGGGAGCCGGGGTCGCGACGAGCACCTTCGAGGTCGCCACCAAGAGGGAGGGCGAGGTCGTGGACGTCACCGCCGAGGTGCGCAAGGCCCTCGAGGAATCCAGGCTCGGCGACGGGGTCTTGACGGTCTTCGTGACGGGCTCCACCGCCGGGGTCACCACCATCGAGTTCGAGCCCGGCCTGCTCAAGGACTTTCCGGAGATGATGGAGAGGGTGGCGCCCAAGGGGATCGACTATGCGCACCACAGGAAGTGGCACGACCACAACGGCCACTCGCACGTCAAGGCCTCGCTCCTCGGGCCGAGCCTTTCGATCCCCTTCGTCTCGGGCGAGCTCGTCCTGGGAGAATGGCAGCAGGTCGTCCTGGTCGAGTTCGACGTCAGGCCTAGGACGAGGAAGGTCGTCGTCCAGGTCGTCGGCGAGTAGTCCGGTTCAGTCGTCGAGGAGCCTTCGGTGGCCCTCGGGGCAGGTCCCGTAGGTGCAGTCGTAGAACCCCTCGTCCCACTCCTCCTCGAGGTCCCAGTGGTCCTTGCAGTAGGCCCTGTCGCAGTTGGGGCAGTACGCGTCGACCCCGCCCTCCACCAGGTGCTCGACGTAGTCGTTGAGGCCGCGGACGTTACCCTGCTCCAGCCTCTCGAAGATCACCCCAGCGTTGGTCATGTCGAAGTGGTTCGACCTGGTGACGCCCTCGAAGAGTATGGCCTTCTCTTCGGTGGTGGAGAGCTTGGGGACGTCGGTCCTGAAGACGGCGGCGACCTTCCCGCAGGACGAGCAGAGGAGGACGTAGCTGTCCTCGCCCAGCTTGTCGACGGCCTTCGATGGAGGTCCTCCCGGAGGACGTTTCGCGCCGGCCTGGAGCGATATCGCCTGCGACGCGCCCTCGAAGGCCTCGATGAGCCTCTTGCACAGGTCTTCCGCGACGTCGGTGTTGAACGCCTTGAGCTCGCTCGAGACCTGATTGACCCTGCTCCTCGCCATCTCGAGGAGCGATGCGGCGCTGGCCGCGCGCTCTTCCTTCTCGCCCTTGCCTGCCCTCAGCGCGTCGTAGGCAGAAACGACGTCGTAGAACGCCTCTTTCGCGTCCTCGACCCACATCTCCCTGGTCGCCGCGTCGCGGACGGGCGAGGCCTCGAGGAAGCCGATGATGAAGTCCTTGACTGCCTCGAGCCTCTCGATCTGCTCCCGGACCTCTGCCCTTCCTTCTTCCCCGCTCATCAGTCGACGCTCAGAGGTCGGCGCCTGGCCCTCATATGGTTAGCCTAGCCGGCGGCTGGGCGCTCAGTGCGCGACTGGAGCCGCGCTGCCAGCGCCCTGCTTCAACACGTAGTTCTTCGAGAAGAGGGCGAACACGACTCCCACCGCCAGTGCGGCGATCCCAAGATAGAAGATGTAGTCGAAGGCAGTCCCCGAGGGGACGGTCACTCCTGGCGGGAGCGTGTGGGGAGGCACCTGGAGCGTGTACGTGCTCATGAGGGTCGTGGCGAGTACCGGGCCGACCGCGCCCCCGATGTTCCTGAGCATGGTGTTGAGGCCCAGGCCCGCGCCTATCGCCTCGACCGGCAAGGAGATGGTGATCATGTTGACGATGGGGATGATTATCCCGACTATCCCCACCATCGAGACCGCCGTGTCGACCGTGACGTCGAGGGTCGTCGCCCTGTTGGTGAGGAAGAGCACCATGCCAGCTATTGCGATAAGAGAGCCGAGTATCACCGTGGGCTTGGGCCCTGTCTTCTGGACCATGCGCCCGAGCACCGGGCCGCCTATCAGCATCATCACCGTCGCCGGGGCGATCGCGAGACCAGAGTTGATGACGCTGAGGCCTAGCCCGCCGAAGGCCACCGGAAGCTGCGTGTAGTAGGTGAGGGCGAAGAAGAGGCCGAACATCGCTATGCCCGAGATGATCCCGACAGCGTTCGCCACCTGGACGTTCGTGATCTTCAGGAGCTTTAGCTGGATGAGCGGGTTGGATACCTTGCTCTCGGCGACGAAGAAGCCCACCGTGAGCGCGGCCCCCGCGCCGAGCGCGGCCAGGTCGTAGGCCGAGTACCATCCCTCGAAGGGACCCTCGGTCAAGTAGAGCAGGACGAGCGAGATGCCCACCATCAGCAGCCCGATCGTGACGTAGTTCACCTTGGCGCCGGTCCCTGGTCTTCCCGTTGGAAGGGCCTTGGCGACGACGAGGAAGAGAGCGACACTGGCGATTAGCGCAGTGTGGAAGGCCCACTGCCATCCCCAGTCCTCGACTATGTAGGCGCCTAGGACGAGGCCGATGGCCGCCCCCACTGCGAAGGTGGCGCTGATGATGCCCTGGGCGGCGGCGATGCGCTCCCTGGGGAAGGTCTCCGCGATTATCGCGAGCGCCAGTGGGACGATCGCAAAGCCGATCCCTTGGATCGCCCTGGCCCCGATAAGCCAGTAGATCGACGGGGAGAACCCCGCCATCGCCACACCGGCAGTGTAGAAGGCGAGGGCGACGAGGAACATCCGCTTCTTGCCGTAGCTGTCGCCCAGCTTGCCCAGGAGCGGCGAGACCGCGCTCCCCACTATGAGGAACGCCGAGGTGATCCACGAGACGGTGCTGGCTGTGGCCCCGAAGTCCTTCTGGATGGTCGGGACCCCCGGGATGACCATGGTCTCGACGTAGTTGAGCAGGAGGGCCACGCCCACCATGGAGAGCAGCGCCCTGGCCTGGTGGCTGGTGGTCTTCGCCGTCACGGCGACCGTCTGGGTTTGCACAGCGGCAGACATCTTTCCTCGCCCATAACTGACTGGTAAGTCAGTATTAATACCTTACGAATGCTAACATTCTAGGGGTATGGGTTAAATATCAGGCGGCGCCATGCAGGGCCGATGCCGAAGGTAGTGGCCGGGTACAAGGAGGAGGCTAGGAGGACGATACTCGAGACGGCTGCGGGGGTGTTCGCCCAGAAGGGGTTCACGGATGCGACGATGGACGACGTCGCCAAGGAGCTCGGCGTGAGCAAGGGGGCGGTCTACCAGTACTTTAGCAGCAAGGACGAGCTCTTCGAAGGGCTGTGCGACGCGGCCGCGAAGATGGTCGAGGAGAGGCTCAGGGAGAGCTTCTCCGGCGCCGACCTGCGCAAGTCGGCGGAGAGGTACATGGATTCGGAGCTCGACAGGTTCCAGAACCGCGGAGTCCTGATGTTCGAGGCGTTCGCCCAAGCACCGAGGAACGCCTCAATCAGCGGGCTGATCGGGAACAACTACGTCACCGTCCTGGAAGTGATGACGCGGTTCCTTGAGACGCTGAAAGAAAAGGGCGCCCTCAGGAAGGAGATGGACTCCGCCGAGGTCGCGGAGCTCTTGATCGC
>Ga0335078_10012764_pt1 | contig 12449 bp, 10 predicted proteins | sample Lox_Sample_32_FD_206711 | JGI IMG/M metagenome (GOLD analysis project Ga0335078, IMG submission 206711) | Soil microbial communities from Loxahatchee National Wildlife Refuge, Florida, United States - Lox_Sample_3.2 | ecosystem: Environmental > Terrestrial > Soil > Wetlands | place: USA... | reverse complement strand
AGCGGCGCGGTGCGGCATGCGGTCTCCCGGCGTCGTGATGTGACGCCCGACTCGGTCGGCGCTCGCGTCGGCGAGACGGGCAAGTCACGGCATCGAGCGCGTTGGAGGCGCCGGCGACGGTGTTCAGTCGGTGAGACGCGGGAGTGGGCGTGGAAGCAGCGGCTGGCGTAGTTCGGATCGCTCCAGCCGACCGAGCGGGCCGCCTCGCTGATCGACAGGGCGATCGAGGTAAGCAGGCGGGCTATCTGCGGAAATCGCATCTGGCGCAGGTAGGCCATCGGGCTGAGGCCGGTCGTGACGTCGAACGCTCGGGTGAGTTACGACGGGTCAGTCCTGGTCGGGTAAGGCGAGACCGGCTTGGAGGTCACGGATGATCGCGCCGAGTTGGCCTGATGCGAGAAGCCCCGGCCCGAGAGGTCCTGACCGGTTCTTCCCGACAGGCGGGAGGGCTCGCAGAGCGACCCGGACCTCCGCCGTCATGTGGTTGAGCTGCCAGCGGATTTCGTGGTCGACGACTTCTGGCCGGTTGGGGGCCGCCAGGCTGGCGGCTCTGACGGCATATGCGGCAGCGGCGAGTGCGTGGGCACCCATATGGCAGATGGCTGCGGCTTGACCGGCGGATCGGGCAGCGGCAGCTGCCGCGGGTGCCTTCACCTCGCCTGCGGGCACACTGCCGACGAATCGACGGCGAATCTCCTTGGCAGTGTTCAGCTCTCCTCGGGCGAACGCTCGAGTGCGAGCGATGGCAGCGCGGGGGCGGTCATCAGCCGGCGCTTCAGCCTCAAACAGCCCCAGAACCCGCTCAGCACAGTCGGCAGCCCACGCGGCGACAAGGCGTCGCTCGGCTTCGCTCAGCGTCTGCGCAGATGTCACTATCCCGACTCACGCACCGATCAGGCACAGGGCCGTACCACGCCTCGTGCCCGTGCGACACCGCGCACGACGAGTCGGTGAGCCGCCGTAGCGTGTGGCGGCGGGGCGCTCCCGCGGCCGTCGTCGCGGTGGTGTCGGTCGGCAGTCACGGTCCGCCTTCGACGCGGGTCGCTAGGTCGAAGATGGTGGCGATCTCACTGGCGTAGTTGTCGATGTCGAACTCTGGGTCCACGGCGAGTCGGGACGGTACGGTGTCGATTGCGGCACGTATCGCGATCGCGATGGCGTGGGGGTCGAAGTCCGGGCGGAACTGGCCGGCCGTTTGGAAGCCGGACAGCAGGTGTTCAAGGGCGCGGACTGCGTCGGTCACGTGGGGGTCGTCCTGGAAGATGCGTCGCCCGTCCGCGCTGCGGGTGATCTCGAGGATGGCGATCATGTCCTTGCGGTGCTCGCGCATGAACTCGAGGTTCGAGGCGATGTAGGCCCGTAGCGTCGCGGGACCGCTGGACATCTCGGCGATGATCCGTGGGCGCATGTAGGCCACGCCTTGTTCGACCACATCGTGGACGACCTGCCTGATGAGGTCGTCCTTGCCGGCGAAGTGGTAGCTGATGAGGCCCCGGCTGATCCCCACTCGCTCAGCGATTCGGGCGAAGGACGCTTGTGGATAGCCGACCGCGGCGATGGTGTCGATCGCCGCCGCCACGATCTGCGCCCGTCGGGCGGTCTCGATAAAGGTCCGGTCCGGCTCGTCCGCTGCCGCTCCTGGCCGCATGACCAATAAACTAGCAAGTTGCCCAGACGGACTGCTATCGTTGGGTCATGTGCGCCTCAGGACTGGCGTCGTACGCCCGCGGTCAGAGGAGGAGCTCGATCGGCGACGACGCGTCGTTGTTCCGCCGGGCACCCGGCCGCCGGGGCCGGGCGAGGGCACCCGCCCGGCTTGGCGCGCCGGCCCGCTCCGGCGGCCCCGCGAGATGCCCGTGACCACTCCGCAACCGGCAACTCACCTGGCTGCTGGCGCTGCAGCGGTCGGTCCTACCGTCGCCCTCGACGGCTCGAAGGGTGAGTCCGCGTTGCTGGCCGAGCGCTTGACCAAGCGCTTCGGCGATCGCGTCGCCTTTGATGACGTGTCGTTTGAGGTCGGCTACGGCGAGGTGTTCGGTTTCCTGGGGCCAAACGGTGCGGGCAAGACGACGACGGTGCGGACGCTGGGGACGCTGATCGCGCCAAGCTCAGGGGCGGCGGTCGTCGCCGGGATTCCGTTGAGCGCAGGGAATGGCTCTGCGATCCGTTCGCGGATCTCGATCATGCCCGAGTCACCGGGTCTGTATCTGCGCCTGACGGTGACTGAGAACCTTGAGTGCTTCGCCGGGCTATACGAGCTAGGCGATGTTCACGCGCGCATCGACCATGCCCTGGGCGCGGTCAATCTTGCAGACCGCGCCCGTGACCTGTGCGGATCCCTGTCCAAGGGGCTACGCCAGCGGGTCGCGCTTGCCCGGGCGCTGCTCAACGACCCGGCGGTGCTGTTTCTGGACGAGCCGACCTCGGGCCTCGATCCCGTGGCGAGTCGCGAGGTCCACGAGCTGATCGCGTCTTTGCGCGAGCGCGGGGTGACGATCTTCCTCACCACGCACCGGCTGGAGGAGGCCGAACGGCTGTGCGATCGAGTGGCGATCCTGAACACGACGCTGCGAATGATCGGCCGTCCCGCCGAGCTGCGTGAGCAACTGTTCCGACGCTCCCTGGAGGTACGGCTGCGCGCGCCACTGGACCACCCCAAGGCGGTGTTCGGCGCTGTGCCCGAGGTCGAGGGATGGGAGCAGACGCCATCGGGCTACACGCTGACGGTTTCGGACCCGGACCTCGCTGCTCCCGCCCTGGCGCGAGCGCTTTTCGCAGCCGACGCCGACATCCTCTCGATCGCCGAGGCCCGCCATTCGCTGGAGGACGTCTATCTCGAGTTGATCGACGAGGACGTGGAGGTCAAGGCCCGATGAGCTTCAGCTGGACTCGGGTCGGTGCGATCCTGCGCAAGGAACTGCGGGACTACCGCCGCAACCGCTTCGTGATCGCCACGATGGCGGCGGTGCCGGTGGTGTTCATCACCCTGCCGATGATCCAGCTGATCACCGCCAGTGTCACGGGGAACACCGCCCACCTCAGCCTCCGCATCGGTCTCTCCCTTCTCTACATGCTCGTGATCCCGGTGACCATGCCGTCTGTCGTCTGCGCGTACTCGGTGGTCGGCGAACGCGAGCAGGGCACGCTTGAGCCGGTCCTGACCACGCCGATCCGTGGCGAGGAGTTCCTCATCACCAAGGCGCTGGCCGCCTTCGTTCCGACGCTCGTGATCGCATACGCGGTCTTCGGGATCTTTCTCGCCGTCGCGGCGCTGTTCGCCCATCCGGTCATCGTTTCGGCGATCTACTCCGGAACGCACGTGCTGGTCCAGTTCCTGTTCACGCCGCTGCTGGCGGGCTGGGCGATCTGGGTTGGGATCGCGGTCTCCACCCGGTCCACGGACGTGCGCGTCGCGCAGCAGCTCAGCGTCCTGGGCAGCTTGCCGCCGCTGGCCATCTTGGCGCTGATGTCGCTGAATGTGATCTCCGAGTCGATCGCTCTTGCGATCGGGATCGCCGCAGCCCTGCTCACCTTCGACCTGCTCGCCTGGCGCGTCGTGGCCGGGATGTTCGACCGCGAACGGCTCGTGACCGGCAGACGCGGATGATCGGAGCCGGCACGGCACCCGATTGCCGTTATTCATCGTGTCGAGAAAGGTGGCCAATGTCAGCAATCAGAATCTGTAGGCCGAAGCAAAAGTGGTCGGTGTCGCCCAGGACTGTGCTCCCTACCGGCCTGCTGTTTCGCCTGTTTAGGCCTCAGTCGAACTACGCGGTGGTTCTCGACGACCACCCCGTGGGCAAGATCGGAAACGAGCAGGTGAGGGTGTTCGAGGTGGAACCAGGGGAACACCGCCTGCATATGCGGTTTGTCGGGCTGCGCAGGTCCGAGGAGCTGCGAATGTCCCTCAAGGAGGGCGAGGAGCGGCAGTTCGTCTGCGGCACCAGCGGGATGGGCTGGCCCACCCTCCGGGAGGCGTCGCCCGAGGATGTCGCTGAGATCCGGAGGACGTCCATCAGCGAGCCGCCGAAGACAGACGATCCCATTTCGCCGAACCAGCGCGAATGCCGCTCACAGGCTCATGACGATCACGCGACGTCCGCGTCAGCCAAGGACTGACGACAGATAGGGAAAGCTGAGCATGCGCCCGAAGAAGCTTCGTCTGCGTCCCCTGACCCTGATAGCCGCCGCAGCAGTCGGAATGGCCGGGTTGGTCAGTTGTGGAAAATCCTCTTCGGCACCTCCCACCCGGACGGCGCACAGTTCGCCCACCGAGGCCTCTTCGTGTGCGTGGCCGATCGAGGACAGCTACCTGACGGCCAACAGCGGTCTCCCTGATACCGCGGCGTGGTACTGGGGGCAATCCTTCACCATCCACCAGGGCACACAGGTTGTCGTGTCCGGCGTCTATCCCGATGCTCGCTATGCATCTTTCACCGTGTACTCGGGCAGCGAACTTCCGTTTACGTCCAATGGCGTGGCGTCGACGCTGGCCGATTTCCAGATCGCACCAGACCCAGGCAGCGCGAATCCCTGGCGGCGGATCGCGGCGCCCCGCGGACACTTCACGCTGGAGCTTCGCATGCACGTATCACCTGGCCAGGTCAACGTTCTGCCGCTGGCCCCGGCGGGCGTTACCTCGGGTGTGGCCTACCTTGAATATCGGGTCTATCTCCCTGCGACTGGAGACGCGTCACACATCCCATTGCCTCACATCACGGTCGAGAATCGTGGCTCGGCTCAGCCGCTCCGGGCCTGCACCTCGCACACCACGGCGATTCCCCCACCCGTTCGCCAGGCCACTACGCCTCGAGCAACGACCCCATCTTCCAGCCGCACCAGCCGCCTCGCTCCGCTTAGGTTCTTCCGGGCCGCGTTCCACACGTACTTCCCAAATCCTCAGACTGCCTACCTGCTGGCCTACACCACACCTCCGACCGCCTCCCAGGTGATCGTGGTAACCGGGAAGGCACCCACCTCTCCGGCCGGCGCGCACCCATCGATCTGGCCCGGCGCGAGTGACCAGGTCCGCTATTGGTCGATGTGCGTCAATATCGGCGAGGGCACCGATCCCGTCGTCCTCAACTACCTGCCCGGCGAACACACCGACCTCGGTTGTCGCGCCGACGATGCAACGAAGTTGAGCGCAGGTGGGAGATATACATACGTGATCGGCACAGAGGCGCAACGAACCACCATTGAGCGAGTCGCCGGGGTTACGTTCCTGCCGCTTTCCCTGGCCCAGCCGGCGCCGCCGCTTTACCTCCTGGCGATGCGATACACGCTCGCCAACCCGTCGTTCGAGTCTGCGGCGCAAAATGTCATCCAAACCGGGAGCGCATCAGCAGCCGCTCAGACCATGGGGGCATACTATCCGCACGCGCAAGTCTGCTCCTTGCGCGCCCTCAGCGCCGGAAGCGCGTCGGCGTGTGGCTAGTTCCGTCGCCGTGGCCGCATCTCCTTGTACACGGTCGGTCATCAGACAACCTGCAAGAAATGAGCGGTACACGTGTATAGGGCACCCAGTGCTGCGCGACGCAACGCCGCCTAGACCCAGACCATCCGATCACGGATCTCGATCATGCCTGAGTCACCCGGCCTCTAGCTGAGCCGGCGGCGCGGTTCTACGGCGTACGCATCCGCTCCTGCGGACGGCGCGCATCAGTGCGAGCACCTGCGGGTCCGAGACAGGCTCGATAAGCACCGAGTCCCTGCAGGGTGTGCATGCGCTGGCCGGTGAGTAGCTCGGTCATCGCTGTACGTACCGTTCGGGGGGAACAAGATCTCACACCGGCCTTCCGGCGCGGCGCTCGCGGCGGACCTGGGCGATGAGTGCTGCGCGCTGCTCGCAGGTGCAACCGGGCGCGGGAGCTCGGCGACGGCGGTTCGCGCGCTGCGGGCCGATCATCACGTCGTACTGCGCGAAGTTGGCACCTCGGGATCGAGCTTGGTGGCAACTGCGACCAGCCGGCCGACGCCCGAGGCAGGCGGCTTGACGGCCGACCAACGGGATCGAGGGCCTGTCGTCCCCAGCATCGACGTCGGTCAGCCCGGCCGCCGGCAGGAGCCCGCAGATGGGCGTGCCGCGGTGGGCGGTGAGCACCGCTCTGGCCTTCTCGTCGGAGGCGGCGCCCTAGCGCGATGTTCGCACTTCCAGAAATCGATGCTGGGTCGGGGATAGATGTTCGAATCCCGCCCCCGCCACTCATAACCCGAAGGTCGCGGGTTCGAATCCCGCCCCCGCTATCCGGCCGACACGGCGCAAGGGCCTACAAATGCCCTGCAAACCGGCCGACTGAGACCTCGAAGGCCACCGCAAGGTGGCCTTCGTCGTTTGGGGAGAACGCGACCGTGAGCGGCTGCGGGCTCGATCAACAGCCCGGTCCCCGACCGCAACGCCGGCTCGGGCACGCAGCCGTGCAGCGCCGCGAGCTCATCCAGAACGCGGATCGGGGCGTCGACGCCGACCCACCCGATCAGTTCGCGCGCCGCGCAGCCCGGATCGATCACCAGCCGCGCCCGGGATCGATCCGCAGCCCGGCCTCCAACGCCTGCTCGGTCAGGGTCGCGAGCCGCCGGCCGGCCTCGGACCGTGGCGCGCTCTCGCTTCGTGTTCGCTTGATCCCAGCTGCTCGCGCTACCGCGCTCGCCACCAGGTCTGCCACCGCTTCGTCAGTCGGGACGGGATCGAACCGGTCGGATAGCCGCCACCATACGGTAAGGCAGCGAACCGCGAACGGCAGCCCGTGCTGATGAAGCGCGGTCCGCCACAGGAGCGAGGCGACTGGATCGAGCGGGACGATCGGTGCCGGGGCCCGCTCCCGCAGCCGCCGTCCGATCTCTGCCGTCTCACCGTCCAGCGGAGGGAGGGCCAGCGGATGGGGCGCCGGCATAATCTCGCCGACAACGGGCTTGCCTGCCGCGATCCACCAGAACATCGCATACGGGTAAACGTTGCTGCTTGCCTTGACGTTGCCGACCGTCAGCTCGGGAGCCCCAGGCTGGCTCGGATAGGTGGACGCAGCGATCTCCTCTACGTAAGCGCTGGGGGGAACGCCGATCGCATATAGCGGACCGGCGCGTCCGTACAGCCGGAAGAGGGCGCGAAGCGGTGAGTCGCGTGCAGTCTTCTGGCGGGGCCAGCGGCCGCCGTTCGCGACGCAATCCCAGAAGGCGATGGCAAGCTTGTTGCCAGTTCGCTTCACGTGCGCGGGACTCGACGGCCGGCTGGGCAGCCGGGCATCAGCGCTCAGCGACCCAGTGAGTTGGGATCGGTTGGGGCGAGCGCACGGCTCGTCCGGTACCCGGCGCGCCGGCACCACGTCGGCGTGGCGCCGACGGCCTAGGGACTCGTGATCGGCCCCGGGCTCGCTCGACGTTGAACCCCTCGTCGACATCGAACTCGTCGAGCTCTCGGATGGCGCGGCTGCGCCCGCCCTCGGCGCGGAACCGCTCGGCGCTGTGCACCTTCGACAGCCGAGCCGCTCGCGCGTCGCGACGAGTGGCTCTGGCGCGTCGCAGGCGGGGCAGCGGATGGGGGCGAACTCGCTTGCCGCGAGAACCCAGGTCAGTTCAAACCCAAATCGCCGGGTTCCGCGGCGGACTTCGGCCGGCAGGACGAACGCCGGCAAGTGCTCGAGACGCAGGCGGAAGGGCCGGAGCTCGTGGTGGGGGCGATGCTCGTCCTCGATCTCGCGGCAGCGCCGGTCGCGCTCGGCACGCGTCGCCTCGGCCTGAGCATCGAGCAGACCGACGCGATCCGCCGCGGCCTTGGCACGACGGCGGGCAATCGATTCGAGCGCCGACGCGTAGTACTCGTTGGCCCTGGCCAGCTCGGTGTCGAGCGCCCGCCTTGCGTGCGAGGCGAGGGACGATTCCCGCCTCAGCGCGCGCTCCTCGAGATGCCGATGAGCGGCCGGAATCGCCGTAGTCAGATCCGCCTCGAGCCTGCGCCTTGCGCCGTCCGGGACGGGGAGAAGCGCCCGACCCCGTACCGCCCTCACGAGCCGCTCGCTGAGCGCCGTTCCGGTACGCGCGTCGACCCAAACCTCCTCCTGCTCGTGGAACCGGAGCGCCAGCGAGGCCGCATAGCTGACCATCGCTCCGACGCGCAGCAGCGGCAGGTAAGCGGCGACCGGCTCGCCCGCGGCATCGATCCGCCCGTGCTCAACGCACACCAGCTCGCGCGCGCGTGCCTCGAGCGTCGAGCGAGTCGGCGCCCGCGAGGCCGGCCACGGCAGATACCCGTAGCCCGTGTCGCCATCGGCCAGCACCGCAGCGGCGGCCCGCTCGACCTCCGGGTGCCCGGCGATCAACAAGGTCGCCCCATCCTCGCGAGCGACGTCCGGGTCGGCTGTGACCGTCGCCTCCTCGGGCAGTCCGCTGTCCTGTCGAAGCGCGTCGGTCAGGAGCACCAGGGCGTGATCGCCCTGATCCTCGACGAGCGCACCCTCGCGCTCGGCGTAACGGAGCCAGAAGCTGAGCGCGGGCTCGTCTGTCAGGTGCGGCACGGTGCTGCGTCGCTCAACCAGCCGCCACGAGCTCGTCGATCCGCTCGCGGGTGCCAAGATAGGAGACCCGGGCACTGGCGAGGTCGTCGCCGACCCGCTTGAGCCTGGTTGCGAACTCGTTGTCGTCACGACTCGCGATGTACTGCTCGAACACAAGCGACTCGAAATCGAGCTTGTCGGCGAGCCGCCCGAGGATCATGTCGAGCTCGCCGACCACCAGCTCGAACAGGTTGATCTTGGCCTGAAGCACCTCGATCAGGTGCTCCTCTAGCGTGCCGCGCGAGACAAGATTGGTGAGTTGAACATCGTGCTGCTGCCCGATGCGGTGGATGCGCCCGAGTCGCTGCTCGATCTGCATCGGGTTCCAAGGCAGGTCGAAGTTGACCATGACGTGGCAGAACTGCAGGTTGCGACCCTCGCCTGCCGCCTCCGTGCTCAGCAGCACCGACCCGTCGCCGGCGAAGCGCGCAATGGCGGCATCCTTCTCCGCGCGCGTCAAGCTGCCGTGATAGATCGCTGCATCGAAGCCGTGACCGGTCAGAATGCCGCGCAGCGCCTCGAGCGTCCGGCGGAACTGGGTGAACACCACCACCTTGTCGCCGCGTGACCGCAGGCGTTCGAGCAGCTCAACCAGCGCCTCCACTTTGGCGCTGCTCGACACGCAGGCCGCACGCAGTGCCAGATCCTCCCATCCGAGCCTCGCGAGAGTGCCGGCGCACGCCCACGGACTCGAACCGGCGAGCTGTTGGACGCTGCGCAACGCGAGCCTCTTTGCGGCGGTCGACTCACGCGCCGCTTCCCGCACCCGAGAGGAGACCGCGCCATACAGCTCTGCTTCGGCGGCCGAGGGAGCCACTCGAATCGTCTCAGCCGTCCGGCGCGGCAGCATCACGTTGATCTCACTGCGGCGATGGCGGACCATCAGCTCACGCAATGCAAGCTGCAGCGAAGCGACGTTGCGGACCTCGGTGCCATCGCCGTGACCGTGCTTGGCGCGGAACTCGGCAGCGCCGCCGAGCAGCCCCGGGCGGACCAAGCTGACGAGTTGAAACAGGTCCGACAGCCGGTTCTCGATCGGAGTGGCGGTCAGCAGCAGCAGATAACGCGTCCGCAGCGAACGAACCAACCGTGCCGACGCCGTGCGCGCGTTCTTCAAGCGGTGGGCCTCGTCGGCGACGACCAGGTCCCAGTCGCCATCGGCCAGTTCGGTGCGCAAACGATCTCGGCGGGCGGACGCGAGCGACGCCAGCACGATCGGGCCGACGCCCTCGGCCGGCGGCGCCTCGAAGCTCCCGTCCGCGACGACGCACGGCAGGCCGAACTTGCGCTCGAGCTCCTCGGACCATTGCCCGACCAGCCCGGCGGGAGCGAGAACGAGGACGCGCGCCGCCAGGCCGCGCAGACGAAGCTCGCTCAACACGATGCCGGCTTCGATCGTCTTGCCGAGGCCGACTTCATCGGCCAGGATCGCCCGGCCCTGCATGTGGCGCAGTACCCGCGCGGCCGCCTCCAGTTGATACGGGAATGGTTCGAATCGCAGCCGCGGCAGGCACATGAACGTCTCGAATCCCGGCCGCGCCCAGATCGCTATCGCTTGGTCAACGAGCGACGAGCGTTCATCGTGCACGCCTGCGCCCTCCTGCAACCGACGCCGCAGCACGTCATAGAGATCCGGCGCTGCCCCATCAGCCTCCGTCGACGCGAGCCAGCGCCGGGCCTGCCCGGGGGAAGCGGTGTCGGTCGAAGCGAGAGGATGACGAGCGAGTCGTGGCCGCATCTCTGGCGCACGATGATCGCAGCGGCTCCGGACGATCACGCCTCGCTCGTCAGCCGACGGCGCGGCCCGTGGCGTGGCTCACACGCCGGTCGCAGGGTCACCACCGGGACCTTGATCGCCTCGGCAAGCGATATGTATGCGGCGTCGTCAGCGGTGAGGTTGTGGCGCGGTTCCCAGATTCGGTCGCCCAGGGTGACATGCTGATGGCGAACCATCGCGGGCGCGCCGAAGCCTGCGCCTATGCCCGGAGCGCTCGGGGCTAATGTCGCCGAGGGCGGTTAGGCGTCGCAGGGCGTGAAGCGGTCGATGTCGTGAGATGCGGCGCATGGAGGCTGCCATCCTCGGCAATCGCTCAACGATCCCCGTCGTCGCGCGCGACGATCGCCGGCGGGACGGCGGTAGTGTCGACTTCCAGCATTGGTCAGGAACGGTCGCGCCCGGATCCCGGCCGCGAGTCCGCAGCAGGATGCGACGACAGCCATACGAGGACTCGCCGCGCTCTTGCCGGGCGGCGCGTCCGCGGAAGCGATCGCGGCGGTCGGTGGAGATCACGGAGGAGGCCGGCGCAGAATGCCGACGCCCACGCCGCTGTCCGCGGCTTCCGGATCCGGCAGTTGAGGACGAGGTGATGCAGAACCTTCGGCTTCAGCGAAGGGGATTCTCCCAACGCACCTCGTCGAAGCGCGCGAAGTCCGTGTCGGTCGAATAGACGGTCAGACCATGCTCGACAGCCAAGGCCGCGAGGAACGCGTCCGGGATGAGGTTGCCACGAACGTCATGGGCGGTGATGATCTGGCCAAGTATTCGGGCATGCTCCGGTCCGGGCTCCGGGATCCAAGCGACGGGAGCGGAGAGCCAATCGGTCACCCGTGCCCAGGCGACCGACGCGGGAAGAGGCCGCTCGAAGGCACGCGGGTGCGTGGCGATCCTCAGGAACGCCGCCAAGCTCTGCCAAGGAAGGCCGACACGACGCGGCCCGTTCAGCTGCTCGGTCAGCCAGCCAGCTGCTGTCGCGTGCTGCTCGGCTCGCTCGTGGATGGCATAGAGGAGCAGGTTCGCATCGATGACCATCAGCGGGCATTCGGCCCGTCGAGCGTCTCGATCGCGTCGGCGACGTTGGTGAAGTCGATCCCTCCACCGAGATCGTGGGTCTTCTGGCGAAACAGGGTCTTCCGGTGCTCGACGGAGAGGCCGGCACGGACCAGTTCGTTGATCGCTTCGCTCGTCCCAATCGAGCGCTCGCGCCGGAGCTTCCCGATCGCCGCTGCGACGTCGTCGGCCAAGGTAACCGTTGTGCGCATGAGCAGATGCTAGCGCATCAAGATGCGCATCAAGTCGCATCTTGATGCAGACTGTCGAAGCCTCCCGTCGAGCGAACGTCAAACGAAGCCCGCCGTACGAGATCTTCGAAGCCGCGACCGTCACGGATGTCGGCGCCGGGCCGAGGTGATGGGGCATCGGTCAGTGCTGCCCTCCGTCGCGGCGACGGCTCTCCGTGGCTGTCGGCTGCACCATCCCCAGTTCCTGGCAAGCGGTGAACCTCCCCACCCGGCAAACGCCGGAGGTGGCGCATGATGCGCCGAATTTGGCGCACGTCAGTAGAGCGGTGCGAGAGACTGGAGGTACCGTCGCAGAAGCGGGTTTGAGAACCGCCAGTCGCCGCGGCCTTCGCTGTCGATGATGCCCGCGTCGCGAAGCGCCTCCAATGCGCGCCTGACTGCGCCTCGAGCGAGGCCGGGATACACAGCCTGACCGCGAGCGAGGCGCTCGGCGACTACGAGGCCGAGCTTGTGTGACCGGCGGATCCGCTCGACGGTCTGCTCGTGCGCTATCCGGTCGGCCGCCATCGCGGCGAGCAGTCCCTGCTCGACGACCGTCAGATCGACCAGCCGGGTCTCGAGCTCGATCGTGGTCAAATGGCTCTTCTGCGCGATCAGCATGGTGGCTCGCGGGTGGCCCTCGCCGTACCCGGTGATCCGGTCCAGGGCCGCTGGCCCGAGCTCGCAATCGTCCGCCGCGAAGCGCTCATGCAAGCCGTGGCGCCATGCCTCGACATCGATCGGGCGCAGGTCGTGGAAGCCGCCGAACTGGTGGAGAGCGCGATGCGCCGGTGTGAAGAGATCGCGCATGAGGTGCTCCAGGCTGCCGGCAAACAGGTAGCT
>Ga0335078_10012763_pt1 | contig 12449 bp, 9 predicted proteins | sample Lox_Sample_32_FD_206711 | JGI IMG/M metagenome (GOLD analysis project Ga0335078, IMG submission 206711) | Soil microbial communities from Loxahatchee National Wildlife Refuge, Florida, United States - Lox_Sample_3.2 | ecosystem: Environmental > Terrestrial > Soil > Wetlands | place: USA: Florida... | reverse complement strand
GATATTGCTCTTCGACCGACGGGCTCATGGCAGTGCGGGCTTCGTAGACATTGATCTGAGCCTGCAATTTCTTCTGATCGGCCGTCGACTGCTGAATCACATCTTGATACTGGTGGATCTGCAGGCGCAGCTGCCGAATCTCCGCGGGCTCGTCAGCGGAGTTCGGGCTGGAATCGTTCTGTGCCGCCGGACTGTTCATTTGCTTGTTCACTTCGTCCAGCCGCGCCTGCACCTTTGCGATGTCGGACTTGGTCTTAATCACATCGGGGTAGTCATCGGTATAACGCGCCTGCAACTGGATCAGTTGCCCTTGCAGCTGGCTGAGCTGCTGCTGGAGAGTTTGGGGATTGGTGGTGGACTGCGAACTCTTCCAAGCAGCGATCTGCTGCGCTAGGAGGCTTTCTGTATAGCTCTTGTCTTGCTGGGCGCGACTGAGAGTTTGAGTCGTGGCATCGAGCTGCGAGTTGAGCGATGCCAGCATGCGCAAATTCGTGTCAACGTCGCCGGGAAGCTGGCCCATGTACTGTTTCTTGAAGGCGGCCAATTTCGCGTCCAGATCATCGATGGCACGCTTGGCTTCGTCCACTTGGCGCCCGAGGAACTTAGTGGTTTCATTGGCGATATCGGCCCGTGAACGCAGGTTTTCATCCACCAGGAGAGAGGTAACAGCGTCGCAGATCTTCTGGGCGCGCTTGGCATCGCTGTCGGTGTAGTTGACGTTGAAGCCGGGAAGGGGCTCGTCGGTGACCGAAGGTTTTTTCTTCTGGCCTGCGATTCCGGCATTAGCTGCCGCACTCATGGAGGTGATAACCGGGGTGACGGTTACGTTCGAACGAATATCGTCGATGAGTTTGCTCTCTTCACCGGGTTTGGCGACTCCGAGGCTCTGAATCATAGGCCGCAAACGGCTTCCGCCCAGGACTTGCGTTGTCAAAGTTTGAATGCGCTGCGTGAAATCGGCAGTGATGACCGGCGTCACCAGATTGGTAGGCACCTTTTGGCCTTCCACGAGAACCATCGACTGGGAGGTATAGCGCGGCGAGAATATGTAAGAGACGATGAATCCCGCAAGCGGCGCCACCAATAAAGGTATGAGGATCACCTTCAGGCGCCGCCTCACCATCGCCAGATAATCATCCATCGTTAATTCGCGATTCTCCATGCTCTCCACCAATCTGGCTGATCCAAGCAGCCAAGAAAATTATTCAATGCGGGTTGGCTTCGGATGCCACTCCAACCCGACAGTGCCAACCTGCCGTTGGTTGGTCTTTCCGATCGCGCCACCTAGTGGCACCGGGGCATCGAACGAGACCTCGCCAAAGCGATAGGCGGCAAATAGGTCCCACTCGCGGCCAACATGCCTTCGCATCGTCGCCCCGGCAAACTCTTCGTCATAGTTGTTGGCGGACACGCCGGCAATGATAAGAGGTTGCAGCCGGCTGTTATGCGAATAGCCAGCCTCCACCAACAAATCGTAGGTGCGGCGAAGAGGTCGTCTTACTGATACCTGCGCAACCTGGGTGTCAGCTCCGGCAAAGAAGCCCGATCCCTGCGAGATGAACTTCTCATAACTGGCCATCAAAGACGTATGTTCGAATCGGTAACGGAAAATCGCCCGGGCGCTCGGCGACCACGACGTGTTTGACGTTCCGTTGTAGCGCAAATCGGTGTACTGCGGGCCGGCTTCGGCGATGAAATTCATCCTCCCACTGATTGTGTGGCTCCAGCGCAAGTTCACGACCTGGTTGTAGATTTCGCCACCGGCATTGAGAGGAAAACGAAACAGCTGCCACGCATAGATGGCGGCGAGCTGATCGTGACGCGAAATCAAATGACTGTAACCCGCTTCGATCGTTGTTTGATCTCCATTCACCAAGTCGTCGGTGTTGTGATAGAAATGCGAATTGCTATAAGCACCCACGATCGTTACAGCCGACCTCGGAGTAATGGCTTGCACAATGTCGGCCAGGGCCGTGTTCTGGAGCCTGGGAATATCGCCTACTCCGATCCCCGTGGCCGTGGAATTGAAATGGAACATTCCGGGCAAGGTATTGAGGCCCAGGCCGCCAGTTGCGATTCCATACCCGGGGAAACCGACGCTCGTCTCGGCGTAGTAGGAACCATCAGGCAAGTAGCTGAACGCGTCATGCAACGACAGTTGACCGGTGCGCCAGCGTGTGACTGCTTCCAGCCCTGCGGCTTGTAATTGCCTTACGTAATATGGGTCATTCCCGATACCAGCACCACCTATGTATTCCAGAAAAAGATCGCTTTTGGGCCAGAATTTCTGCAGGTCAAGAGCTCCCATCAAAGTCGTGACAGCTTCGGCTCCCGATCCTCCAATCCTGTTTTGGCCATTGGAGTCCCCTGACTCCGCCGCGAGCAGCATTGGAGATACGAAACTGCGAGTGGCAGTCTTCAGTTCAAGGCTCGGTTCATCGAGACCGGACAAAGGCGGGTTATCGGGATTCAAAATGGGGGCGTTCTGACCAAAAGCGGGCGGCGGCGTAGGTTGCGTTGGGGGATTGTCCTGCGCAACCGCGCAAATGCCGATGCTCAAGATCAGCATTGCTTCACGGATTGTTCGCAGTTTTACCATACTCATCTCCCACGTTCTTTACGGAACGACAATTGTGTCGCCCGGTTGCAGAACGTAATTGTGGCTGATGTCCTCACCCTTCACCAGCCTGCGATAATCGACGGGCAATTTTTCCTGTTTGCCGTTTATAGTTCGCAGGACATAGATCTTCTTGGTATTCGCAAACTGTGTGAGTCCCGCGCTCGACAATGCTTGTAAGACTGTCATGTTGGGCGTCATCGGGGTTGGTCCAGAATGCGAAACCTCTCCGACCAGATACACCCGCTTGCTGTTAATCGCGGCAACAACGACGGTTACACGTGGATCGGCTACAAATTTCTTTAGCTTCTCTGTAAGAGACTGTGCCAGTTCGGTGGGTGTCAGCCCAGACGCCTGCACATCATTCAGTAAGGGCATGGAAATTTTCCCGTCGGGCCGAACCGGGAGCGTCGCCGTCAAATCGGGCTCTTTCCAAACGTTAATGCTCAACGAATCCAAAGGGCCAATGACATAATCAGCAGTTGTGGCGGCAGCGGAAGATGTGGGCGGAGTCGAAACGCCTTGCGCGAACACCATGCCGCTCGCGAGCAGAACTGCTACGACCACTCCCTTCCAGGTTAGTTTCATATCCTCTCCTAGTAATTTTTCTTCTCTAAACGTGTCTCTGAACCTGCTCGCACTTTTCAGGCGCCATAGCCTTCATAACCAATTTGTTTCAATTTGTAGAGCAGTGCTTTGTAGCTGATTTTCAGCTCCTGCGCTGCGCGGCGGCGGTTCCAGCGTGTTCGGGCAAGAACCCGAAGGATAAGTTCCCGTTCAGCCTCTCTTGAGGCCGCGCGCGCCGCGTCTTTCAATGAAATCTTTTCGCCATTCGTTGAATCTCCCCGGCGCAACAGAGAGCGCAAGCCTTTCATGGCAAGCGATTCATCGCCCAAAGCCACAATGGCGCGAGCGGCATCTTTGAGTTCGCGAATGTTGCCGGGCCAGTGATACTCGCGGAAGAAGTTCTCCGTTTCAGCACTGAGCGGCGGCACAGAACGGCCAAAGTCTCGAGCGGCTACCGAGCAAAACCAATCGCGCAGGCTGGGGATATCTTCTTTGCGCTGGCGCAGAGGAGGAAGCCGCAAGCAGACTCCGCTGACGCGATAGTAGAGATCTTCGCGCACTTTTCCTGAGCGAACCTCAGGTTCCAGCTCGCTCGATGTCCCGCATATGTAGCGCGGAATATTATTGCCCTCGCAATCCGTTAGACTCAATTGCCGCACCAACTCTTTTTGAGCAGCCTGCGTAAGTTCGGAGATCTCCTGAAGGTAAATCGTGCCACCCTGCGTGTCGCTGGACGCAAGATCTTTCTCCGTGACGTCCCGGCCCTGAAAGACAACAAAAGGATATGGGCCGCGTCGCGATAAAGCGTGTATACGCGCGGCGGCCGCGGCCTTCCCTGCTCCATGTTCGGCGACGACGAGCACGGGCACGTCATTCTGTGACAGTTCCCGAATCACAGCCTCGACGGTCCTCATTCCGGGGCTGACGCTCTCCAGCCACACCTTCGCGCCCTCGGCGGGCATGCCTGGCTCGGCTTGCGGAAGCGCCGCAAAGAGTGAGTCTGAATTGCTCCGGCTGAAGTCCATTCTGTTCTTTTCCGAGGTGGCGGGGGTACTTCTCGGACGAGGCGTTACGCGAATTAGAGCACACTCATTGCCATCCTGTGGCAGACAGGCGGCGACCGGCGGCTGCATAGTGCCTTATGTTTCAGCTACTTGCGACATTTCGTGTACGAGCACGGCAAGGCTTACGTTATCACAGTGCGGACAAATGGGAAAACTTTTGCCCACATTGGTAGGTAATCAATTGGGGAATTACTTACCCTTTTGAATGGACCGGTTGTGCCGGCGGCTAACAGTCGTAGCTCCGCTTAATGCTTTGCGCGCGTCACGGCTTTCGAATATTCTTCAGTCAAGCGCACTCCAGCGCGCTTATGGGGAATTCAGTACAAACGGTTCCGCTGGGGACCACACGGGCGGAAAGAATTCCTATCGCCATGCCTCGGATTCAGCTGCTGGCGCTCTTGGCTCTTGTTCTCTGGCTTTACCACTCCATCCTGTACCGGTTAATGGTGCAATGGGGAAAACCTGATTTCTCCTACGGATACTTCGTCCCACTCTTCGCCCTTTATGTCCTTTGGTCGAATCGCGCGAAGCTGAAAGCAATCTCGCCCGCGCCTTCGTGGGCTGGGCTGGCACTTGTAGTTTTCGGACTCTGTCTGCTCGTCTTGGGAGTTCTCGGCGTAGAAATCTTCACCGAACGAGTATCTCTCCTGGTTTTGCTTGCCGGCTTAGTCGTTGTGTTTGTTGGATGGGAATTTTTTCGCGCTGTGCTTTTTCCCTGGGCTTTTCTCTTTTTAATGATTCCGCTGCCGAACCTGATCATGCAGAGAATCACCTTTCCGCTTCAATTGTTGGCGTCAGAACTCGCGACGTTTATGTTGCGTGCCGTGGGAATCCCGGTAAATCTCCAGGGAAATGTTATTTATCTCTCATTCATGACGCTCGAGGTAGTCGAGGCTTGCAGCGGAATCCGTTCTCTGGTCTCGTTAATTACCTTAGCCATAATCTATGGATATTTGATGGAACGACGCATCTGGGTCCGCGTAGCACTGGCATGCTCAGCGATTCCGATCGCCGTATTCGCCAATGGATTTCGTATTTTCGGCACCGGAATTGTGGGGCGGTGGGACGCGGACAAGGCTCAGGGATTCTTTCATGAATTCCAGGGATGGCTCGTTTTTGTCGTATCTCTTCTTCTGCTCTTTGGGTTCCATCGCCTGATCAACATAATTTGGAAAGATCCCGCCGCAGAGCCGGTGTCATGATGGCCGCAACCCAACGATCAACTCGCGGGCCAACTCAAATCGCCGGTTGGTCTACTCGTTTCTTTGCGGTCGCCGGGTTACTGCTCACGACAGCCCTGGGCCTGCAACTTCAATCGCAAAATGAAGTAGTGCCTCCGCGAGAAACCTTGAGTTCCTTTCCCGCTCAGATTGACGGTTGGAAAGGTACCGATGAAGATCTCGATGAACAAAGTCTTGAACTGCTAGGTCATCCGGAATACCTGTTTCGCAACTTTAGGAATGAAGCCGATAGGCAGCCGGAGATAAATGTTCTGGTAGCCTACTATCCCACACAGAAAGTCGGCGACAGCCCCCATAGCCCGGCCCATTGCCTACCGGGCTCAGGATGGACTCCTATTTCGCGTGAAATTGTTCGTATTCCCGCCCCGAACGGAACTCTGTTTCCAGTCAATCGGTTTATAGTCGCCAACGGAGAGAATCGACAGCTGGTTCTTTACTGGTTTGAGGCGCAGGGACGGAAAATAGCTAGCGAGTATCGGCTGAAGTATTACCTGGTTGCCGACTCAATTCGGATGCATCGAAGCGACGGGGCGCTCATTCGCTTGATGACGATGATGAATGAAGGTGAGTCGCCAGAAGATGCTCAGAAGAGAGTTTTGCGGCTCTGCGATGATCTTTTTCCTCTTTTAGATAATTACATCCCACGATGATGTGGGCCGACTGCCAAGTTAGAGACCGAGGGAGGTGAGTCCCGGATGATCGTCCGGACGCCGACCGAGAGCCCAATGATATTTGCGGTCGGACTCTTTGATCGGCAGATCATTGATGGAGGCGAGTCGCGCTCGCATAAGGCCCGCATCATCGAACTCCCAATTCTCGTTGCCATACGACCGAAACCAATTGCCGGAATCATCGTGCCATTCATAAGCAAAGCGCACGGCGATGCGGTTGCCATCGCACGCCCAGAGTTCTTTAATCAGCCGATAGTCCAGTTCCTTCGTCCACTTGCGCGCGAGAAACGCAACAATCTCCTGCCGGCCACTGATGAATTCCGAGCGGTTTCGCCACCGGGAATCAGGTGTGTAGGCCAACGAAACTTTTTCGGGATCACGCGTGTTCCACGCATCTTCGGCCAGGCGTACTTTTTGAGCGGCGGTCTCCTGAGTAAATGGTGGTAATGGGGGGCGGGTGGACATGGCGTCATTCTCCGATCAATCTTGACGCCCGAAGTGGCGGGCCGGATTCAATTTCAGTCGTGCATACGAAATCCGGAAGCGTCGAAATGATGTGCCGTGGCAAAGGCTTCGGGCAAAAAGCGGACCAGGTCCGTTGCCACAAGTGAACCTTCTCCAATATTTTTCGCCGCTATATCTCCGGACAGACCGTGCAGGTAGACAGCGAGCGCAGTGGCCTCAAGTGATTGATCGGGATGCTGCGCGAGCATTCCGGCGACCATTCCAGTCAAAATGTCGCCCGTTCCGCCAGTAGCCATGCCGGGATTGCCTGTGGGATTCACCCATACGGGCCCGTCCGGTGATGCGATCAACGTGCGGTGTCCTTTCAGAACGACGATCAATTCGTGTTCGCGCGCGAACTTGCGAGCCACCTCCAGCCGATTCGCCTGAATCTCGGCGATGGTCAGGCCCGTCAAGCGCGACATCTCTCCCGGATGAGGAGTGATTACGAGTGTTCTTCCTTGTCCATTAAGTTCGTTGGAAACGTTCTCGAAGGCGTTCAGCGCGTCTGCGTCAAGGACCATAGCGACATCGCCACCGATGCTACCTTTCCTCGCGAGTGTGCGCACGAACTCTGATGTTTCGTGATTACGTGAAATGCCGGGACCGATGGCGAGCACACTTTTTTTCTCGGAAAGTGCCTGAACGGTTTCAAACGCTTTCAGGCCGATGGTTCCCTCAGTAGTTTCAGCCAGAGGCTCGGTCATCACCTCGGGATGAAAACCAGCCACAGTCGCCAAAATAGAAAGCGGCGCAGCGATTGTTGACAACCCTGCGCCGGTTCGCAGCGCGGAAAATCCTGCCATTGCCGCAGCACCCGACTTGCCGAGAGATCCCCCGATGACCAGAACGTGTCCATAGCTTCCTTTGTTTGCCTCGCGGGCGCGAGGCGTGAGCAGCCCGGCGAAGTCGAATGGAGTGCTCAGACTGAGACCGAGTTTAGAAACAATTGCCTCGGCAGGTGAGCCGATCGACGCGATCACCGTGGGCCCCGTCGTGAGCTGTCCAAAAACGTGCGCCGGCCGAGGCGCGGTAAAGGTGACAACCGCATCAGCGCGAGCAATAGTTCCCTGCTCCACCTTCATTGCATCGGCATCCGCTCCGGATGGAATATCGACCGCAACTATCGGCGCTGTGCCGTCATTGATCTTGCTGATTGCTGCTGCATAGAGCGGGCTCACCGGAGCGCGAAAACCGGTACCCAAAATGGCATCGATGATCAAATCCGAAGCAAAGATTTCGGCCGCATCGGGAAAGTTGAGTTCCGTTTCATCGCGCACCACGAATGGCGCGAGTTTCAACCGCTGAAACATCGCGGCTGCATCGCCCCGCAGCTCAGATGGGTCGCACAGGAGCAAAATGCGCACCGCCTTATGCGCTTCGGACAATTTTCGTGCAGCGACAAATCCGTCCCCACCGTTATTGCCTTTTCCGCATACAACCGCGACGCGCTCAAACTCGAGGTAATCGCTCAGAACGAAACGGGCGACTGCTGAGCCGGCGTTCTCCATTAATGTTAGGGACGGTACGCTGAAGCGCTCGGAAGTCGCGCTGTCAATCGCGCGCATCTCTTCTGCGCTGACGATTTTCACGACTGCGATCCTGCTTTAAGCTCAAGTTCTCGAAGTTGCTGCGGCTCGCCCATGGCAATCAGAAAATCCCCAGCCTTGATCAGATCGTCGGGGGCTGGATTGAAGTGCATTCCCGCATCGCGCTTTATTGCCAAAACGATCACACCTCGATCCTGCCGGATGCGCGAGGTTTCGATCGTTTTGCCCGCAAACACGCTTTTCGCAGCGATGGGCACCTCGCCGATTTCAAGATCCATGCCGAGATGAGTCGTCGCCGTATCGAGAAAGCTCACAACGTGCGGACGCAGGAAGGATTGGGCGATCCGTTGCCCGGCAAACGCATAGGGCGATACCACAGAATCAGCGCCAGCGGTCAGCAGGTGCTTCTCAGCGTCTTCTTCGCTCGCCCGGGCAATGATTCTCAGGTGCGGATTCAGAGTGCGCGCGGTGAGCACAATATAGAGATTGGTTGCATCCGTAGTAGTAGCTGCGACTAAGCCGCGTGCGTGTTCGATTCGCGCCTCGCGAAGAGTCTGCTCCTTGGTGGCGTCGCCGATCAACATCAGCCATTTTTCGTCGGCAAATTTCTGTGCTTTGGCTTCGCTGTTTTCGATGATGAGGAACGGTGCAGGACGGCGCGCCAGTTCGCGGGCTGCACTCCGGCCAACACGGCCCGCGCCGCACACGATGTAATGATCCATCAGACGGCCGATTTCGCGCTCCATGCGCCGCCTTCCAAAGAAGCTCTGCAGTTCAAATTCTAGCAAAGCCTGTGTGAGTGCTCCGACGGCCAAAAACGCGAGAGACACACCGCAGAGAATGATGACGATATTAAATATGCGTCCCGCGTGGGACAGCGGATGGACCTCCTGGTAGCCAATGGTGGTGAGGGTTGTAACCACCATGTAAAAGCCATCGAACCATGGCCAACCTTCGATGTAGTGAAAGCCAGCTGTTCCGACGGCAACGACGAGTAACAGTGCCCCGGCCAAGAATTTCAGGTTGCGCAAAGTCTTCATGGCAGCTCGACTGCGAAACAGCCGAGTATATCTCTCGCTACCCTGTTTCGCGCGAGTTATGTTGTACGGCGCGGGCAGCGGTTGATACGATTTCCGATATGAAGCTTTCGGTCGTGATGCCCGTCTATAACGAACGCGCCACGCTGCGCGAGGTCATCCAGAAAGTGCTGGCTGTGCCGCTCGAAATCGAGCTGCTTTGCGTGGATGATGGCTCAAAGGACGGGTCACGGGAGATTCTCACTGAGCTAGCCGAGAGTCATCCACAGATTCGAGTCTTCCTTCAGCCACAAAACATGGGCAAGGGGGCGGCGCTGCGCCGGGGAATCCGGGAGGCGACCGGTGACTTTGTCATCATTCAGGACGCCGATCTCGAATATGATCCGGCCGAGTATCCGCAAATCCTTGCCCCAATGGTGGAAGGCAAAGCCGATGTCGTTTTCGGTTCGCGCTTTCTGGGGGGTGCACCACATCGTGTTCTTTATTTCTGGCACTCCGTGGGGAATCGGTTTCTCACGCTGCTTTCTAACTGCCTGACCAACATCAACCTCTCTGACATGGAAACTTGTTATAAGGCATTCCGTCGCGAAGTGATCCAATCGATTCCCATTGAGGAAAACCGCTTCGGCTTCGAGCCCGAGATAACCGTTAAAGTCGCGCGCCGCAATTTGAGGATTTATGAAGTTGGAATCAGCTACTGGGGGCGCACTTATGAAGAAGGAAAAAAGATCGGATGGAAAGATGGAGTGCGTGCTTTGTATTGTCTGCTGAAATATTCGTTGAAGGAACCGCGGGCGGAAATGGCAGCCGTCGTCGCTAAAGCATCAAACGAATCGCCTGTCGCGCGGTGAAGCGCAAGCGGGGCGTGTCGCTTGTTAGTTAGTGTTGTGTGATCCCTTCTGCTTCAGGCGTCCCTTTAGCGAGTTTGTCGCCACTCGCGTCGGAGCGCCTTTTGATTCGCCGCTTCCCTTGATATTGATCTTTGGATTGGGCGTTTCTTTTTCCGGCTTGAAAGATGCAGTTTTCTTGGCCGGAGTCGAGGTGGTAGCCTTTGCAGTTTGTCGTTCGATACTCTGGAGATCCTTCGCTGTCGATGAAGGAGTTGATCTCGGGGTTGTCGCGGAAGAGGTCCGAGTTGCCTTGATTTCCTTGCTGGGATCTTTTACCTCGCTATCGACATCGGAAGGCTTGACTCGAAAAGGAGCACTCTGAGCTGCGGCCAGTCCTGCCAAGGCAAGAAATGCAATCAGAAAAGCTGACCGAAAGCAAAAACGCATCTTTCCCCCCAGGGTGGCACCTCGATTATTCTGATGCACGACTATTCTGATGCACGCCCGCTGCCACGAATCGGATGACCCTACTAAATATTAACCCGGCCCATCGGGAAAAGAACCCGCGTGGATCGAAAAGGTTAGCCGAGGACGGACCTTCAGTGAAAAACCCAGGAATCGCTGGGTTGTGCACGGATTTGCACACGATTGACCTTTAGCGGCTCGGATAACTGCTTCGGTATTAAAGTAACCTTAGTGTTATTAGTAACTTACGGCCACATTCGCCGCACGAGAGTGCACTTTGAACCGAGATTTCGTCCCACCGCTCCATTGACCGCGCTCCATCATCTTGGCCCGTCTTTCGAAATCTGGTGACCCAAAGCGGCACAGCCCACACTGGACCTGCCGGAACGAAAGCTTGTCCCGGTGACCGACTTCCCCGACCGAACCAAGGGGTTACGGCAGAAAGAGGTCACTTGAAGGCGCTTCGTCGTGGTTATCAGTATTGGATTGCCGGGCTATTTGTCTCTTGTTCTCTGATGCTATTAACGTCTTGCCAGAGCCTCGGCGGTAGCTCTAGCACCAATCCTAGCCTTTCTCTTTCGAACGCCAGCTTGAATTTTGGCAATGTCGCAAGTGGGGCCAGCAAATCTCTGCAGGACACATTGACAAATCCCACGTCAGCTTCAATCACGATCAATGCGATCCAAAGTAGCAATACGGCATTCATAATCCAGGGGATTTCGGCCCCGCTTGTAATCGCGCCTGGCCAAAGCGTTCCGTTCACCGTTCAATTTCAGCCGTCCACAAATGGCGATCCATCGGCAACGATTTCGTTTGGCGGGACCGGTGGTCAGACATTTGCGTTGCTGCAGGTGCAGGGCGACGGCGTAACTCAGGGACAGTTGGCCCTTAATCCGGGGTCTCTTAGCTTCGGGAACGTTAGCGTCGGTGGCACCCAAAGTGGCAGCGTAGCGGTTTCCAATAGCGGTGGAACGAATGTAACGATCACTCAGGCAACTTTGAGCGGAGCAGGGTTCACGATGAACAATCTGGCTTTGCCTCTTACCCTGGCACCGGGGACAACGGCCTCTGTCACGGTTACATTTGCTCCTCCGACATCCGGCGGTTACAGCGGCAGCATTTCATTTGCAACGTCTGCCGCGCAAAGCAATGCCCGCAAGGAGTGGCAAAAAGTTGCGGATCAGTCGGGATTAGATTCTCAGGTCGCGCTCCCATTGAGTGGAACTGGCGTGACGCCGGGGGTTTTGTCGCCCAACCTTTCGAGCCTGTCATTTGGAAACATTCAAGTCGGCACCGGCAGCAACCTCGCGGAAAGCTTGACCAACATGGGCGGATCTCCGCTAACGATTACACAGGCAAGCGTGACCGGCGCTGGATTTTCAATGAGCGGACTTTCGCTGCCATTGACGCTCAACGCCAATCAAAGCACCTCTTTCACGGTGACATTTGATCCGGCTGCTTCGGGTTCCGCGAGCGGCACGCTCAATATTGGCTCCAATGCGTCCAACTCTAACTTGGCGATTTCTCTGAGTGGAAGTGGCCTTGCAGCGGGATCGCTCACCGCAAACCCTGCCAGCTTCGGTTTTGGCAGCGTACAGGTTTCCACTTCCAAATCATCGGCCGCCTCTCTAACTAACACGGGAGGCGAGAGCGTAACGATCTCTGCGTCATCCGTCAGTGGCAACGGGTTTAGCATTAGCGGACTGTCATTGCCGATGACACTGAACGGCGGCCAGAGCGCGTCATTCAACATTCTGTTCAATCCCAGCGCCGCCGGCAGCGCCAGCGGTAGCGTCACGATTACATCCAATGCATCGAACTCCGCTTTAACTATTCCGCTCTCGGGCACTGGTATAACCCAAGGAGGCCTCTCGCCCACCCCCAGCAGCATTAGTCTGGGCAA
>Ga0335078_10012762_pt1 | contig 12451 bp, 13 predicted proteins | sample Lox_Sample_32_FD_206711 | JGI IMG/M metagenome (GOLD analysis project Ga0335078, IMG submission 206711) | Soil microbial communities from Loxahatchee National Wildlife Refuge, Florida, United States - Lox_Sample_3.2 | ecosystem: Environmental > Terrestrial > Soil > Wetlands | place: USA... | reverse complement strand
GTGGTGCGCGATGCGGCCCTGCATAAAGAGGTGTGCGACCGCATCGTTGCCTGGCTCGAAAACCGCGGCTGGCGCGTCCTCGGCGTGATCGAAAGCCCGCTCAAGGGCGCGGACGGCAACGTCGAATTCCTGGTCGCGGCGCGGCGCGCATGAGCGAAATCGAATTGACGATCGAAAGCGTCGGCGTGCACGGCGACGGCGTCGCGCACGTCAACGGCAAGCCGCTTTATGTGCCGTTCAGCGCGCCGGGCGACCGGCTGAAGGCGCGGGTGACGAAGGACCGCGGCGAGATCGTCGAAGTGCTGTCGCCCGGGCAACGCGCCCAGCCGCCTTGCCGCCATTTCGGCGATTGCGGCGGCTGTTCGTTGCAGCATTTATCCAGCGCGGCTTATGCGGCGGCCAAGACCGGCTGGCTCGCCGGGGCGCTGGCCAGCCACGGTTTCCGCGATCCGCCGATTGCGAAACTAGTGCGCCTCGCGCCCGGCACGCGGCGGCGGGCGCGGCTGGCGCTGAAACGCGGCCAGAGCGCGAGCGCCGGCTTCCATGCGCGGATGAGCCACCGCGTGGTCGACATGCGCGAATGCCTGGTGCTCCACCCCGATCTCGTCGCGCTGGTTGAGCCGCTGCGCCGTCTCGCCTCCGACATTTTGCCGCCGGGCGGCGAGGGGCATGCGTCAATGACGCGCACGGACGGCGGCGTGGCGCTGCTGCTCGACCTGCCAGAGGCGCCGGGCCTGGCGGCGCTCGAAACGCTCGCGCGCTTCGCCGCAGCGCAGAACCTGGCGCGGCTGTCGTGGCGCGCCGATGGCACCGTGGCGCCGGTAACGCAGCGCCGCCCGGCGCGGATCGCTCTCGCCGGGGTCGCGGTCGACCTGCCCGAGGAGGCGTTCCTTCAGGCGAGCGAGGAGGCCGACCGCGTGCTGGCCGGCGCGGTGCGCGAGGCCGTGGGCGGCGCGAAGCGCATCGCCGATCTCTACGCCGGGCTCGGCACCTTCAGCTTCGCGCTGGCGCCAGCGGCCAGTGTCCACGCGGTCGAGGGCGATGCGCCGTCGCTCAAGGCGCTTGAAGCGGCGGCCGGACGCGCCCAGCTGTCCCAGGTTTCGGCCGAGCAGCGCGACCTCGCGCGCCGGCCGCTTTCGGCGGAAGAGCTGTCGCGGTTCGACGCCGTGGTGTTCGATCCGCCGCGCGCCGGGGCGGCGGATCAGAGCCGCGCGCTCGCGGCGTCGAAGGTGCCGGTCGTGGTCGCGGTGTCGTGCAGCCCGGCGAGCTTCGCGCGCGACGCGCGCACGCTGGCCGACGACGGCTACGCGCTCGAGCGGGTGCAGCCGTTCGACACCTTTGTCTGGTCGGCAAATCTCGAGATCGTCGCGCGCTTCGTGCGGCGCTAGCGGATCGCCAGCGGCTCCATCACCAAGGCACCCGGCGGCGCGGTCAGCAGCCGGAGCTGCTGCGCCAGCGATGCGAGCCCCGCCAGGCTTTGCGCCAGCGTGTCGTCGCCGCCGCCCATGACGCGCTTCAGCAGCGCGCTGAGCCCGGTTTCGGGCGGCGGAAAAAGCTTGAGCGTGACGTCCTGGTCGGTACCGAGGCCGATCGCGGCCTTCGCCAGTTCGAGCGCGGTGTCGTAACCGCCGAGCTCGTCCACCAGCGCGATCGCCTTGGCGTCCTCCCCGGTCCAGACCCGGCCCTTGGCGACGCTTTCGACCCAGTTGGGGTCCATGTGGCGGCCGTCGCCGACCCGGGTCTTGAAACCGTCGTAGATCTGGTCGAGCACGGCGTTGACGCGCTCGGTGTCGCGCGGCGTGAAATCGTGGAACGGGCTGAACAGGGCGGCCGAGTCCGAGGTCTGCACCGAGTCAATGGCGGCGCCGATCTTGTCGAGCGCGCCGTTGAGCACGATCTTGCCGGCGATGACGCCGATCGAGCCGGTCAGGGTCGCGGGCTCGGCGACGATCTTGTCGGCGCCGGCCGCGATGTAATAGCCGCCCGATCCGGCGACCGAGCCCATCGAGACGATCACCGGCTTGCCGGCCTTCTGCGCAGCATCCACCGCCGCCCAGATGGTCTCGGCGGCGGTCGCCGAGCCGCCCGGGCTGTCGATGCGGAACAGGATGGCGCGCACGTTCTTGTCCTCGGTCGCGAGGCGGAAGGCGCGCACCACGCCGTCCGCGCCCATCAACCCGTCGCCGTAGAGCCCGCCGTCCGACTTGCCGCGCACCATCAGCCCGTCGGCGTAGATCAGCGCCACCACCGGCCCGGCCCGATGCGGCGCTCCCACCGCGTCGAGATAATCGGCGAGCTTCATCGGCTTGGCCGCGCTCGCGCGCTGCCCGAGCGCGTCGCGCGCGTCGGTCGCGTAGCCGAGATGGTCCACCAGCTGGGCGTCGACCGCCTCCTGCGCCAGGAACGGCCCCTTGTCGATCAGGTCCTTGACCCGGTCGGGCGCCAGCTTGCGCCGGTCGCTGATGCCGGCGACCACCTGGCCGTAGAGCGAGTCGAGAATCTTGCTCACTTCCTCGCGATGGGCGTCGGTCAGCTTGGTTTCGGTCAGCAGGTTGAGCGCGGTCTTGTACTGCTCGCGGGTGGCGAAGCGCGGCACCAGCCCGAGCTTGTCGAGCGTGCCGCGGAAGAACGGCTCCTCGGCGCGCAATCCCACCAGCCCGACCATGCCGAAAGGCTGGAGCCAGATCTCGTCGCACGACGTGGCGAGGTAATAGGCGGCGGTGCCGGTGCCGAACTCGCCGAAGGTGTCGGCATAGGCGAAGGTGGTCTTGCCCCGGGCGCGGAACGCGCCGATCGCGTCGCGCAGCTCCTGCACCTGCGCCAGATGGAAATCGCCCGGCCCGATGCGCAGCAGCAGCCCCTTGACCCGCGGGTCGGTGCCGGCGCGGTCGAGCGCGCCGAGCACGTCCGGGAGCGTGGTCTGCTTGCCGGCGAGGAGGCCGGCGAGGCTCTTGTCGGGCGGCCCGTCGGGCAAATTGCCGTCGAGCTCGAGGGTCAGAATGGTGCCGTCGGCCACCCGCGCGCCGATCAACGTGTTCCACAGGTAGAATCCGAGCCCGGCGACGAGGCCGATCACGACCAGGAAGCCGATGGTGGCGAACGCCCGGAAGAAGAACCGGCCCATCGCGCGTCAGCCGCCCATGGCGCGGTGGCGCAGCAGGTGGTCGGCCAGCACCACCGCCATCATCGCCTCGCCCACCGGCACGGCGCGGATGCCGACGCAGGGATCGTGCCGGCCCTTGGTCGAGACCTCGACCTCCTTGCCGGATTTGTCGACGCTCTTGAGCGGCGTCAGGATCGAGCTGGTCGGCTTGACCGCGAAGCGCGCGACGACGTCCTGCCCGGTCGAGATGCCGCCCAAAATGCCGCCGGCGTGGTTCGACAGGAACACGACCTTGCCGCCCTTCATCCGCATCTCGTCGGCGTCGGTCTCGCCCGACAGCGCGGCCACGCCCATGCCGTCGCCGATCTCGACGCCCTTGACCGCGTTGATGCTCATCATCGCCTTGGCGAGGTCGGCGTCCAATTTGTCGTAGATCGGCTCGCCCAGCCCGGCGGGCACGCCCGAGGCGACGATCTCGATCACCGCGCCGGTGGAGGAGCCCGCCTTGCGCACGCCGTCGAGAAAGCTCTCCCACTTGTTCGCCGTCGCGGCGTCGGGGCAGAAGAACGGATTCTCGTCCACCGCCTTCCAGTCCCAGCGCTTGCGGTCGATTTCGTGCGGACCCATCTGCACCAGCGCCCCGCGCACGGAAATCTTGTTCCCCAGGATCTTGCGCGCGATGGCGCCGGCGGCGACCCGCGAAGCCGTCTCGCGCGCCGAGGCGCGGCCGCCGCCGCGATAGTCGCGGATGCCGTATTTGGTCCAGTAGGTGAAATCGGCGTGGCCGGGGCGGAACTGGTCCTTGATCGCGTCGTAGTCCTTGGAGCGCGCGTCCTGGTTGGCGATCAGTAGCGACACCGGCGCGCCGGTGGTCTGGCCCTCGAACACGCCCGAGAGAATTTGAACCTTGTCGCTTTCCTGGCGCTGGGTGGTGAAGCGCGACGAGCCCGGCCGGCGCTTGTCGAGCCAGGGCTGGATGTCGGCCTCGGCCAAGGGGATGCGCGGCGGCACGCCCTCGACGACGCAGCCGATGGCCGGCCCGTGGCTTTCGCCCCAGGTGGTGAAACGGAAAATCTGTCCGAAGCCGTTGCCCGCCATGGCTCCCCTAGACGGTCGTGATGTCCGGCGCGTCCGCGTTCTTCATGCCGACGACGTGGTAGCCGGAATCGACGTGATGCACCTCGCCGGTGACGCCGGACGACAGGTCGCTCAGGAGATAGAGTCCCGCGCCGCCGACTTCCTCGAGCGCGACGTTGCGCCGCAAGGGCGAATTGTACTGGTTCCACTTGAGGATGTAGCGGAAATCGCCGATCCCCGAGGCGGCCAGCGTCTTGATCGGCCCGGCCGAGATCGCGTTGACGCGGATGTTCTTGGATCCGAGGTCGGCGGCGAGATAGCGCACGCTCGCCTCGAGCGCCGCCTTGGCCACGCCCATGACGTTGTAATGCGGCATGACGCGCTCGGCGCCGAGATAGCTGAGCGTCAGCAAACTGCCGCCGTTGGGCATCAACGGCATGCAGCGCCGGGCCAGATCGGTGAAAGAGTAGCAGGAAATGTCCATGCTCTTGAGGAAGTTCGCCCGCGTGGTGTCGACGTAATGGCCCTTGAGCTCGTTGGCGTCGGAATAGGCGATGGCGTGGACCAGGAAATCGAGCCCGCCCCACTGCTTGGTGACGGCGTCGAACACCGCCGCCACGCTTGCCTCGTTGGTGACGTCGCAATCGCCGACGACGATGCCGCCGACGCTCTCGGCCAGCGGCTTGACGCGCTTGCCCAGCGCGTCGCCCTGGTAGGTGAAGGCGAGCGACGCGCCCTGGGCGTGCACCGCCTTGGCGATCGCCCAGGCGATCGAGCGCTCGTTGGCGACGCCCATCACCAGGCCGCGCTTGCCCTGCATCAGCGGCTTCGGTTCGGTCATCGTCTCATCCCGGCGGGTTTTCGGCGATGTCGCGCAGCAGCGAGGCGAGACGCTGGCGCAATTCGGGATTGGCGATCGCGCGGAACGCGCGCACCAGCTCGATCTCGCGGCGGCCGACGCACTCGGTGTTGTCCGCCGCGACGGTCTCCGGCGCGTCGGGCGACGGCCCCAAGCCGGCGAAGAAATAATCGACCGGCTTGCCCAGGAGACGCGACAGCTCCACGAGGCGGCTGGCCGAGACGCGGATCTCGCCCTGCTCGTATTTCTGCACCACCTGGAAGCTCATGGCGAGCGAGCGGCCGATGCCGGTCTGGGTCAGGCCGGCGAGCTCGCGGCCCAAGCGCAGCCGCTGGCCGACATGGACGTCGACCGGGTCGGGGCCGTGCTCCTTCGCGGTGCGCCGCCGCGCACGCGATTTTCCGCCGTTCGTGCTCACTCGAAACCCCTCCGGGCCAAGGCCCGCGACTATAGAGAGCGGGATGCTAAATGCCTAGCCCCGGCGCCGCTTATCGCTGGGGATTTAGCGGTAATCGCTCGCCATCACCGGGGCGCGGCGGCCCTTGGCCTCGGCGGATTCGAAATTGAGCTCGACCTTGACGCCGTTGGGATCGAACAGGAAAAGCTGATAGAGCCCCTGGTCGTCGACCTGGCGTTCCTTGTAGTCGATCTTGAGCCGGTCGAGATGCGCCAGCATCTCCTTGAGCCCGGTGGCGCGGAAGGCGACGTGGTCGATGACGCCGGTGCCCTGGGTCGCGGTCGATTGCTGGCCGAGATACTTGAGCCGTTCCTTGGAGACGTTGGATCCCCCCTGCGCGATGTGCAGCACCGGCACGTCGCCGAGATAGACCCAATGCACCGGGAAGCCGAAATCGGGATGCGGCCCGTCGCGCATGCCCAGCACCTTGACGTACCAGTCGCGCGTCGCGTCGATGTCGGGCGACTGGATCAGGAAATGCTCCATGTGCGACAGCGGCATGGCGGGCCTCCTCGGATGACGGCGTATTCTGCCACGGCCCGGGCGGCCAGGGGGAGGGGGTTGAGCGCGGCTTGCGCCGTGGCATAGTGAGCGCCCCTTCCCCGGGAGACGCCCCCTTGAGCGACGAAATAATCTACGACGTCCGCGACGGCATCGGCCGCATCACCTTCAACCGGCCGCAGGCGCGCAACGCCTTCACCTTCGCGATGTACGAGCGGCTGGCCGAGATCTGCCGCGACGCAGGCAAGGACAAGTCCCTGCGCGTGCTGGTGATGACCGGCGCCGGCGACAAGGCCTTCGCCTCGGGCACCGATATTTCCCAGTTCAAGGTGTTCGACAAGCCGCAGGACGCGCTCGACTACGAGGCCCGGATCGAGCGCGTGCTGACCGCGATCGAGACCTGCCCGCTTCCGACCATCGCCGCGATCCAGGGCGCCTGCACCGGCGGCGGCGCCGGCATCGCCGTCGCCTGCGATTTACGCATCGCCACGGCGAGCGCGCGCTTCGGCTTTCCGGTGGCGCGCACGCTCGGCAATTGCCTGGCGCCCGGCAACTATGCGCGGCTCGCGGCGCTGGTCGGGGCCGGGCGGGTCAAGGATCTGCTGTTCACCGCCCGCTTGATCGAGGGACCGGAGGCGCACGCCATCGGCCTCATCACCGAGGTCGTCGCCGACCCGGCCAAGCTGATGCCGCGGGTGGACGAGGTCGCCAAGACCGTCGCCGGCCACGCGCCGCTGACGCTCAAGGCGACCAAGGAGGCGCTGCGCCGGCTCCAGGTGCGCATCCCGCCGGGCGAAGGCAACGACCTGGTGCTGATGTGCTACATGAGCAAGGATTTCCGCGAGGGCATGGACGCCTTCCTCAACAAGCGTCCGCCCAAATTCACCGGCGAATAAGAAACTTCGGGGGGACCATGGCCAAGGCGACGATCAATCCCAAACTGGCGGCCGAGCTGGCGATCGCCAACCGCATCCTGTTCAACGAGGGCGTGGTCGACGGTTTCGGCCATGTCAGCGTCCGCGATCCCGGCAACCCGAAGCGTTTTCTCCTCGCGCGCAGCATGGCGCCGGGCCTGGTGACGCCCAAGGACATCATGCTGTTCGACGACCGCAGCGAGCCCGTGGACCCGCGCGGCCGCGCCACCTATCTCGAACGCTACATCCACGGCTGCATCTACAACGCGCGGCCCGACGTGATGGCGGTGGTGCACAGCCATTCGCCCAGCATCATCCCGTTCGGCATCACGCCGCAGCGCCTCAGGCCGGTCTATCACATGAGCGGATTTCTCGGCGACGGCGCGCCGGTCTACGACATCCGCGATTTCGCCGGCGACACCAACATGCTGGTGACCAGCGTCGCGCTGGGCGACGCGCTGGCCCGCGCCCTCGGCCACAACGTCGTCTGCCTGATGCGCGGCCACGGCTCGGTCGCGGTCGGCCAGTCGCTGCAGCACGCGGTCTATCGCGCGGTCTATGCCGAGACCAACGCCAAGCTGCAAAGCGAGGCGATGCGGTTGGGCGCGGTCAAATATCTCTCGCCGGGGGAGGCCAAGCTGGCGCGCGACAGCCAGGACCGGGTGCTCGGCCGCGCCTACGAGCTGTGGACGCGCAGCGCCGGCCTCAAGAAATAGGACAGACTGGACCCCCGCTTTCGCGGGGGTGTGACGCAACCGTGCGTCACACCTTCACGCCTTCGTCGGCGACGACGCGCTGCACCGCCGGGCGCTTCATCAGGCGGTCCTTGAGCGCGACGTAGTTCTTGAGCTCGGCCATCGGCAGCTCGCGCCGCACGCCCCAGGTGTAGAAGACGAAGGCGTAGGGATCGAGCACCGAATAGGCGCCCGCCAGCCAATCCTTGCCGGCGTAGAGCCCGTCGATCTCCTTGAGATAGCCGTGGAAGGTCTTGAGCCCGGTCTCCTTGACGTTGGCCTGCGCCGCCGGGTCGGTGGCGTAGCGTTCCGGCCGGCCGACATGGCCGTGCGCCGGGTGGACCGTGGTGGCGAAGTAGGCGAGCCACGACATGGCGTGGATTTCGGCGACCGGGTCCTTGGGCCAGAGGCCGAAACGCTTGCCGAGATAGGGCAGGATCGCCGCGTTCTCCGAGATCGCGTCGCCGTTGTCGAGCTTCAGGGCCGGGACGCGGCCGTGCGGGTTGACCTTGAGGTATTCGGCCGAGCGCTGCTCGCCCTGCGCCAGCGCGACCTTGCGGCCCTCGTACTTCTCGCCGCTTTGCTCGAGCACGATATGCGCCGCCATCGAGCAGGCGCCCGGCCCGTAATAGAGCGTGAGCATCGTCAGCCCGCCACGACGCGGTTGCGCAGCGTGCCGATGCCTTCGACCTCGGCCTCGACCACGTCGCCGACGTTGAGCCATTTCTGCGGCGTCATGCCGAGCGCCACGCCCGAGGGCGTGCCGGTGGCGATCACGTCGCCGGGCTCGACGGTGAGCGCGGCGCAAAGCTGCGCGACGATGGTCGGCACGTCGAACAGCAGATCCGAGGTATTGCTGTCCTGGCGGATCTCGCCGTTGACCTTGAGCGCGATGCGGTGGCCGCTCGGGTTGCCGAATTCGTCCGCGGTGACGATGCACGGACCCATCGGGCAGAAGGTGTCGTAGCTCTTGCCCTTGAACCACTGGCCGTGGGCGCGCTGCGCGTCGCGCGCGGTGACGTCGTTGACGATGGTGTAGCCGAAGATGGCGCCCATCGCCTTTTCAGGAGCGAGATCACGCGCGCGCTTGCCGATGACGATGGCGAGCTCGACCTCGTAGTCGAGCTGCTGGGTGTGCTTTTCATGGCGGAGAATCCCCGCCTCGGGGCCGATCACCGCGGTCCTGGGCTTGGTGAAGATCTCCGGCACCTTGGGGAAGCTCGGCTCCTGGCCGCGGGCGCGGGCGCCTTCGAGGATGTGCAGCCGGTAGTTGCGGCCGATGCAGAACACGTTCTTGCGCGGCACCGGGATCGGCGCCAGCAGCTTCGCGCGCGACAAGGGAGTCCACGGCCCGCCCTTCTTCTTGCGCGCGGCCTCGAACGCCTTTTTCACGGCGGCGAGGACCGACGGCCCGCCTTCGATCAGCGACAGCATGTCGCCCGGCAGCTTGGCGCTGGCCTTCTTGAGGTCGAGCACGCCGCGTGCGGCGTCGAGCGCCCCCAGCCGCGGCGCCTTGAGTGTTCCGAATGTGACGAATTTCATGCCGCCTTGCTCCCGTTCTTGGTCCCCTGCGGTTGGCGGCGCAGCTTGACGCTAAGCGGGCTTGCTTGCAACGTCTTCCTGCAATTCGGAACGGGAGCGGGGACCATGGAAAAGCTCGTCAATCCGGCGCGGGAGCGTCTCGCCGCGGGGCAGCTGGCACTCGGCGTCGGCGTGCGCTTCGCCCGGACATCCGAGGTCGCGCGGCTGATGCGGCGCGCGGGCTACGATTTCCTGTTCATCGACCTCGAGCACGGCTCGGGCTCGCTCGAAAGCACGGCGCAGATCTCGTCGGCCGCGCTCGACGCCGGGATTTCGCCGCTGGTGCGGGTGCCGCACGGCGCGCTCGACATGGCGGCGCGGGCGCTCGACGGCGGCGCCTGGGGCGTGGTCATGCCGCATGTCGACACCGCGGACGAGGCGCGCGAGATCGTCGGCCACATCAAATACCCGCCGGCCGGGCACCGCTCGATCGTCGGCGGCCTGCCGTTCTTCGGCTGGCAGCCGGCCAAGGCGGGCGAGGCGATCGCCGCGCTCAACGAAGCGATGCTGACCGTCGCCATGGTCGAGACGCCCAAGGCGATCGCCAACGCCGACGCCATCGCCGCGGTGCCGGGCATCGACGTGGTGATGATCGGCACCAACGACCTGGCGATGGAGATGGGGCTTCCCGGCGAGGTCGGCCATGCCCGCGTGGTCGCCGCCTACGAGACCGTGCTCGCCGCCTGCAAGAAGCACGGCAAGTGGCCGGGCTTTGGCGGCATCGGCGACGAGGCGCTGGCGAAGAAATACATCGCCATGGGGATGCGCTTCATCCTCGGCGCCAACGACGTCAACCTTTTGGCGCAGGCCTCGCTCGACCGGGCGAAGGCGTTGCGGGCGATGCTCTAGGCACAAGAAAAAGGCGCCGGCCCGCAGGCCGGCGCCCCAAAATACGTCAGCGAAACGCGCTTACTGCCGCGTCTTCTGCATCGGATAGATCGCCTTGCCCGAGGCATAAGCCGGCGGATCGACGATCACCGTATGGGTGGTGCCTTCGAACTGCTTCACGTCGTTGCTGTTGATGTTCTGGAACTGCACCTGCAGCACGCGCGACTGCGCCCATTCGCCGTCCTTGCCGAACTTGATGTCGCCGTTGACGGTATGGAACGTGTTGGCGCGGATGTAGTCGGCGATCTTCTGCTGGTCGAGGCTCTTGGTTCCTTCGACCGCGTCGGCCAGCACCTGGAGATAGGCGTAGGCTTCCGGCACCATGTAGTAGCCGAGCGGATCGACGCCCTCGACCGAGGCTTTCGCCTGGTACTTCTTGAGCAAGGCGTCGATGCCGGGGAACTGCATCTTGGTGCCCGGCAGGTAGAAGTCGTAATTGACGATGCCGTTGAGCTTCGGCCCGAGCGACACCTTCATCGCCGTGCCCTGTGGGCCGACCATGCCGCCGCCCATCAGCTTGGCGCTGGTGCCGACCTCGTTCATGGCGTTGATCATGCCGACCGAATCCGGCGGATAGGAGCCGACGACGATCAGATCGGGGTTGGTCGCGTTGATCGCCCGCATGATCGGCGTGTAGTCGGTGGTGTTGGGCGGATAGCTCTTGTCGTAGACGATCTTGAGCCCGAGCGCCTGGGCGTTCTCGCGCGCGCCGTCGGTCAGGTTCTTGGAGAACTCGGCGTCGGCGCCGACGATCGCCACCGTCTTGGGCTTCGGGTTCTGCGCCATGGCGATCTTGAAGAAGCCCTCCGTGAAGGCCCGCTTCGGATCCGGTCCCGAGGGGATCATCGCGAAGTAATTGGGATAGTGGAACGAGCTGTTCACGCCCAACCCGAGCAGGATGATGAAGGTCATCTTGTGCTGCATGATGACCGGCATCGCGGGCGCGATCAGGTTGGTGCCGTAGGGCCCGACCACCAGGTCGACCTTGTCGACGTCGAGCAGCTTGGTGTAGATGCCCGGCACCGTCGAGGGATTGGTCTGATCGTCGTAATAGACCAGCTTCACCGGCCGGCCGAGCAGGCCGCCCTTGGCGTTCTGGTCCGCCTCCCAGATCTGCATCGCCAGCAACGCCGACTTGCCGTTGGCCGCGAGGCCGCCGGTCAGCGCCATGCTGAAGCCGATCTTGATCGGCTCCTTGTTCTGGGCGCGCGCCGACGGCGCCGCCACGGCGAGCGCCACGGCGACCGCCGCGAATATTCCGGCGCGCAGAACGGCGCCGAGCTTCACGCGAAATGACATCGGATCCTCCCCTATACGCCGGTTCATCCGGCTTGATTCCGGCCGATCTTAGGTCAGGGCCGGACGATTGTCATCCTGTCCGGCGTCCACCCAGGCGGCTAGGATGGGCAAAGGGAGAAGAAGATGCGGTATCTCGTGCTGCTGGGCGCGCTGGCGCTGGGCGCCTGCGCCATGTTCCAGATCCAGGATTCCTACGGCAACCGCTATGGCGGCTGGTACGCGCATGGCGAGACCTACCGCGTGCAGCTCGATTTGTGCGAGCGCGAAACCGCCGGCCCGCTGATTCCGCCGGCGCAGAAGTCCCAGCACATGCTGCAATGCATGATCCGGCTCGGCGTGCCGGCGGGCAATATCAGCCCCGCGGACGCCAGCGCGCGCTGAGCGACGGCGGCCCGTCGGCGGCGACCGCGCCGCGCTCGCGCAGCTCGATCAGATGCGCCAGCACCGAGCGCTCCGCCGCCTTGAACAAACGCGGGTCGAGCCCGCGATAGACCGAAGCGACGATCTCCGGAATCGTCCGGTCGCCGGCCTTGAGGCGATCGAGGATCGCCGCCGCGCGCTCGCGCCGGTGGGCGACGAACGACGCGACGTAGGGTTTGGGGTCGGGGATCGCCGGCCCGTGGGTCGGCCAATAGGTCGCGTCGTCGCGTTTCAAGAGCTTGTCGAGCGAGCGCATGTAGGCCGCCATGTCGCCGTCGGGCGGGGCGATGACGCTGGTCGACCAGCCCATGACGTGGTCGCCGGTGAACAGCGTCTTCTCCTCCGGCAGCGCGAAGCAGAGATGGTTCGAGGTGTGGCCCGGCGTCTCGACCGCTTCGATCCGCCAGCCCGGCCCGCCCACCGTGTCGCCGCCGCGCATGGCGATGTCGGGAATAAAATCGCGGTCGCCGCCTTCCTCGACCGGGCCGAAATCGCTCTCCTCGGCGCGGCCCGAGCCGTGCGGCCCGAAGCCGTAGGTCCTGGCGCCGGTCGCGGCCTTGAGCGCGGCGGCGGCCGGCGAATGGTCGAGATGGGTGTGGGTGACGAGGATATGACTCA
>Ga0335078_10012761_pt1 | contig 12452 bp, 23 predicted proteins | sample Lox_Sample_32_FD_206711 | JGI IMG/M metagenome (GOLD analysis project Ga0335078, IMG submission 206711) | Soil microbial communities from Loxahatchee National Wildlife Refuge, Florida, United States - Lox_Sample_3.2 | ecosystem: Environmental > Terrestrial > Soil > Wetlands | place: USA... | reverse complement strand
CGTCGCTTGCATCGATGCGATAGCTGCAGGCGGCGCGATCCTAAAAAAGTTCTCTTGTGCAGAGGTCATTTCGGTGACTCCGGTTTGAAGATGATGCGCCCGTCCCGCGTCATGATGGAGCCGTCAGTCAGGGTGCGGAATTGTGGAAGCGTCGGTGTCGGCGTGAGGCGCTTCACTCGGTCGGCGTGCGCTTGCTTCAGCGTCGCCAAGGTCTCATTGAATCGCGCAATGTCGGGCAGCGTAATCATCGCTTCGTCTCCCCCGGCGCGTACGCTTTCGCGCGCGTCTCGGTTGCGAACTGTTGAACCAACGTACTGGCAAGCCTGTCTTTTGCTTGCTGCGCAAGTGCGCGCCGTGCGGCGGACGCTGCCACCCCCAGGCCGACCATAAGCCAGCCAGCGGCGAGAGCGGCCAGCGTCCACCTTCGCCACGTGTCGCTGTGTGACCCTACGAGTGAGCCCACCGCTAACACGAGACAGCCAACCCACCACACCAGACCGCGCATAACTCACACCCTGTCCCAGTTCTCAGTTGTCGGCGTCAACGCATCACGCGCCTTGAGGACCATATTGGTGGCGATGTCGAGATCGCGTATCAAAGTGGCGGCCCTGATGCTCATAACACGCATCTCCTCGCGCAAGGCGAGAATGTGCGCGTGGCACCCTTCGATTGTCGTCGGCAAATTCTCTGCGTCCATCGCTCACCTCACCTCAGCACGGCGCGCGCTACGCGCAGCACGGCGCGAACACACCACAGGAAAGTAAAAAGGCCGAACGGCAGAGAGAACACCAGCGCCGCATCGGGCGCATGGCACATCAGCGCGATCGCGGTCGCGAACCAAAACAACAGCACCAGAGCACCTAACCAATAACGCATGACGTACCTCACTTACTGACTTACTCGTTGCATCCACATGACCAGCCCGCTTTTTTCGATCACCTGCGCGAACACAGCGCCGCGCGGCGTCTTGAACCTTTGCCACGTCGCACCGTCACCGCGTGGCACTGGCGACGGATCGATCGGCGTCAGCGTCGCGTACGGCTGCACAGTCACGTGCCACTTCTCCGCCATCGCTTTGCACCTCTCCAGTCTTTTGCTGCACAACCCGGTAGCCGATCGCGCGCACATCCGGGTACGACTCAAAAACGATGGCGACGACTTCCATCGCGAGCAACAGCCGCTCTCCCATCACCTGTTCATCACACCGATGATCCATCCAGAGACAGACACCCGCTACTGTGTGCTTCATGGTCAGTCAGCTTTCTTGCGCGGCGTGTGTACGCGCATCTTCAGTGCGTCGTCCAGTGCGGTGTGCAGCTTCTCAGGCGGCGCGGTCTCGATGTTTTCGAGAATCCAAAAGGCGATGGTGCGCGGGCTGCTCTCGTCTTGCGCTACCAAAGTGAACGTCTGTTGACCGCGCCACTTCGCCCGCGCGTGTACGAGGCTGTCGGCGTCATCTTCAGGAATCATCAGCATGACTTACCCTTCTGTCTCACCGTCGGGCGGTTCGGCGGTGTAGATAATCGGCCCATCGGTCGTAGCGTCGTGAATGCGCAAGGGCAGCACCATGAACCGCTGTGGCCCCTCGGTTACGACGTACGTTTCGCCCGTACTCTTCGCCGCTTTGTGTGCGAGCCGATGCACATCGAGCACGATCATGACTCGCTCCCTTGCCGCGTCGGGCGCGCGGCCAACTGCTCTAACAGCGCCAGCAGATCACGTTTGTGGTAGAGGTGCACGCTGACCAGCGTCATGTTGCTTTGATCGTCGTCGCGGTCGCACCAGATGCAGCGCGGCATTTCACACGGCACGATGAACCCGTCACCGTTGCCGATCGCAACCCCCGGCCCCATCGCCTGCAGCCTGTCTTGCTGCGCAAAGCTATTCACCATCACGCCGATGTTGGTCGCATTCGCTCCGCTGTGTATGGCTTGGTCCAGCAGATAAGTGCGGCGCTCCGGTTTCTTCTCGCGGGCGATGGCCTTAGCCTGCGCGAACGTGATGAGCCTGCGATTCAGGGGTTCGACCAGATCAGGGAAGTCGCGCACCATGCAGGCGCGATCGTTGATGTAGTTCTCTGACCGGCGAAAAAACTTTGTCAGTTGCTCCATCGACCAGCCGTGCCGATCAGCCAACTCTAAAAACTGCTGGCCCTCTTCGGCGGCGGTCACATCCTCGCGCATGATGTTTTCGTGCAGCATCATTCCGTACTTGGCGTCGGTGACCGTGGGCCAGATGCCGACTGGTATCTCAGGCAGCCCCGCGATTCCTGCAGCGACGTAGCGGCGGTGACCGGCGATGATCTCCAGCTTGTCGCCCTGCGGCGTGGTGATGACTGGTTGCAAGATGCCGAACTGCTGAATGCTGTCTGCCAACTCCAGCAGTTTGGCATCGTCCATCGCGGCGCGCATGGGCTCAGGTGGAGGGAGTAACCGCGCATACGGCACGGTCTTAAATTCCACGCGCGCACCCTTCGCCGCCGGCGCGGCGGGCGTTGACGATTTCGCGTTAGAATCGCTCTTCTGTCTCACGATCCAATTCCTTGATTGAGCGCGGCGGCAGCTTGTGCGGCGGCAACGTGTTCGGATCGGCAATCTGCGGAGCCTCGAACCGTGCCAGTGTCGCATACGGTTCGTGCAGGCGGATCGCGACCACGGAGCCGCTCATCAGGTGCAGCCTTTCGCGGAGCAGTCTGGGGAGAGTCAGCACGAAACTATTCCCGACCTTGCGCACGATGGCGCGGTGGAGCACATACGACGGTTCAACGTAGATAGGCGTCATGGCTACAAGATATACACCTACCGCGAGCGTATACACTTGTCAATCAAATTTTCGGGGTATCCCACATCGTGAGAGTACGTTGGTTTGCCTACGGGGGACTAGTCTTTAGTGCTTAAAGTTAATTACTCCCTAACCATAGGTGCTGTGGAAATCTCCAAATCGGCATCATACAGCCGCGCGCGCGCGGTTTTAGAGATGTACCTTATGTATTCAAACGGTGGAAAACCTGTGAATTCAATCTGATAAACGTGCTATACCTGTGGATTGTTTGGGGCGGTTTTCGGAGTTTTCCGCGACCGTCCACAGCTCGTCCACAACTTTTCCACCGTTTTTTGCACAGGAAAAGGCGACGAAAAGGCGAAGGAGCGTACCACGATGAAGGTCAAGGACACCAGCAGTTCGGCGACAAAGTGGGCGACACGGTCGGCGGCTGCAGCGCAGGACTACGTCAACGGCGCGAGCAACGCGCAGCAAGCCGAGGCAGCCATTGCAGCGGTCGGCAACTGGCAGGCGTCGGTGAGTTCTCCGACTGCAGCGAAGATGTTCACCGCTGGCTTGCAGAAGTCGGGCGACGCTGGGTACGTCGCAGGCGTCAAGAACAAGGGCGCAACTCGTTACCCGCAAGGCGTGCAGGGTGCGTCGTCAAAGTGGCAGGCAGGCTTTGCACCGTACGCGCAGGTGCTCAACTCGCTCACGCTGCCACCGCGCGGCGTGCGGCGCTCTCCACAAAACATCGCTCGCGTGCAGGCAGTCGTGAACGCGATGGCGACAGCCAAGACAGGCAGCGCCACCTAGTAGCGGTGCGCCATGTTGCAGGGTGCGGTTAGACTTCTCTCGATGGCAGGTGCGGTCATGACAGCGATAGTTGAAGACGATTATCCGAAGGGACACCCGGCGCGGTGCGACTACGATCCGGCGTCACCCGAGGCGCGCGAGTGGGCTCGATTGAACATTCACCCGCGCGGCGAACGCGACTTTCCAGTCGGCCATCCGAAAGCAGTCGATACACCCGGCAACACCAACGCGACAGTCTGGGTGGCTGGCGTCGATCCCAAGCACACAGAGCTTGAAGCGTTCAGCGGTCGCACTCCCGCACAGGTGGAAGGACTGCGGGCAGTCTACGCAGAGCGGGCGGCGCTTGCGCAGCCGACGCCAGTCAGAAAGCCGATTGACGCGCACGCTTTCAACTCTGCGTACCAGGCGAAGTGTGAGCAGCTCGGCGTACGTGAGTTGTCGATCCAGCAGTACAACGAACTGTTGACCACTCTCGGTCAGCAGGCTTAAGCAAAGGAGCACCAGCGATGGGACGTGCACTTGAATGTATAGCCGGGTTCGCGACGAACCCCGGCGCGACACTTACGCCGATCACCGTGGCAACCGGGCAGAGTGCTACGATTCGCGGCACCGACGCGGGTAAAGGTACGTGGCTGCTCAACACGTGGGCGTTTAACGCCACAGCGGGCGAAGAGCGTATCACGTCACCGCGCTTGCATGACCAGGTGCAGGGCATCCGGAACCGCGTGACGGCTGCACAAGCCGTGCCGTTGATTTCCGGGCCGATCAATGATGCCTTCGCGCAGCGTCTCTATGCCCAAGACAATCTGACGATCTCTCTTTCCGGCGGCGCTGGTGAGCTTGACTGCGCGGCGCTGCTCATCGCGTATGACGATCTGGCGGGCGTGAGCGGGCGTTTCATCGATCAGCCCACGCTCATCAAGAATGGGCTCAACCTTGTGACTGCCGAAGTGACGGTGACCGCAGTCGTAACCGGGCAGTGGGGCGGCGGCGTCGCGATCAATTCGACGTTCGACAATCTCATCGCGAACACCGATTACGCGATCATCGGCGGCATGACTGACACACGCGGATGCGCGGTCGGGGTCACTGGTGTGGACTTCGGCAACTTGCGCGTCGGCTTCCCCTGCGAACCGTCGATTCGCAACTTGACTCAGAACTGGTTTGAGCAACTCTCGGTTGCGTACAGCACGTCGTTTATGCCTGTGTTCAACTCTGCGAACAAGACACAGACGATCATCGACGTGGAGACCAACGGCGCGGGCGGCACCTACATCGTCAATCTGCAGCTCGTGCAGCTATTGCCGGGCAGCGTACCGGCTGCAGCGACAGGACAGGCGACCACACCGGGCACGCAACCGGCATAAGCTCCGTAGCAAGCGGAGACCAGGCAACGGGGCGGGCGGACCAACCGCCTGCCCCTTTTTTTCGAGCGAGGGAATATGTCGAGTTCGGTTACGCCAGTTACACCGGGCCAGCCAGCGCCGACCAACAGCGCAGATTGGCAGTCGGGTTCGATTCCGAACATTATTTCGTTCAAGTTTGACGCGGTGCAGCCTCCATCGCTGGTGTACGTGCAGCGCGATGACTTACTCGTCGTGAATGCCAACACACAACTGGCGGGCGGCGACGTGCTCACCATCACGGCGCGACTGTTGGAGCCGACCGCACAGACACCCGCGCAACCGTTGCCAGCGGCGCAGGCGATGAATTCTATCGGCGTGACCACCGGCCCCGGTCACATACAGCCGATTCAGCAGACATTGAAAGTTGCGGCGGGCGGCGCGACCGCTTCAGTCGTGGTCCCGCTCATGGAAGGCTATCTGCTTTCGGTGGCTGTGGGCTCTGCGAATGCGCTCACCATCGGTGAGACGTTTGTCAGCGCGTACATCGGTCGCGGTTCACCAGGTGGAGCGACACCCGCGCCCGCGCAACTGCTCATCGCCGACTATCTCACCAGCACGATCCCTGCAGGCTGGCCCAGTGTGTTTCTACGGCAGGGCAGCGCCAACTCTGGCGCGTTGAGTACCGCGATCGGCGCTGTGCCGCTCGTGGGGCATGAGTGGATATACACGTCGCCTACGCACATTCGCACGCGCGTGCACTCCATCACGGCTGCTCTCAGCGCATCAGCAGCAGTAGCCAATCGCTTGGTGCGCATCGTGCTAAACGACTCGACACCGACGACGCTCGGGTTGTTCACGGCGGCAGTCACACAGACGGCGGGTACTGTCTTCCGCTACAACTTTGCTCTCGGCTTCGATCACGTCTCCGATGGAACGGGCAACAAAAACGTCGATGCGCCGATGCCGCAGATCGATCTTTTACCGGGCTCGCAGCTTGCGAGTCAGACAGACGGCCTTGACGCGGGTGACCAGTGGACAGCGCCAGTGCTCGTAGTCGAACAGTGGGCCATTTGATTCTGCGCAAGCGCAGCAAGGAGGAATTTCGTCATGGGTGTACGCTGGCCGGGTAATGCGAACAAGGACCTACAGACCAACAGTGTGGACGCGACCGTCGCGACGACTGTGCTAATAACAGAGCCGCTCAACACGTCCATCGACAACGCGCGCGTGCTGCTGCTGTGGTACGTCGCTCTCTCGCTGGGTGCCGATCTCACCAACGTGGTCGTTAATCTCTATCGCGGCACCGACACCACTGGCACGCAGCTCACGCGCACGTCGCAGGCAGACGTGGGCGCTGGCCCTGCCGTGGTGATGTCGGGCGTGTACATTGACGACGTGGGGATCGCCGCAGATACGCGGTGGAATATCGGCGTCACCACTCAGGGTGGCGCGGATGCGTCCACAGTGACAGACGGCTGCATCGCCGTGATTGGACTATGAGCCATGAGCCAACGCTGGCCCAGTAGCGGGAATACGTTGATGGAGAATGCGACGCTGCCCAGTGGCGTGAGCACGGCAGCGATCGTGAGTGAGCCGATCAGCACGCCGACCGACGACACACCTCTGCTGATTTCGTGGTACGCGGCGGTGTCGCTTGGTGCAGATGAGACGACGGTGTCCTATGCGATCTTTCCGCACCTCAACACAGGCACACCGTTTATTGCGCATGGCACGCTCGGCCCTTACGCTGCAGGCGCGAACCTCGTGCTGTCGGGTACGACGATCGACTTTCCCGGCGCTGCAGCCGACTTTCAATACGAGCTGCAGCTCAATGTGTTCGGCGGCGTGGCCGACTCGACTGTCACCGATGCGTGCATCACGGTGACCGCGCTATAGTGCAGGCAGGCTCTCCCCAAGGGCTCACAGACAGGAGCAGTACCGATGAACTGGCAAGCGTTTCTCACCGGGTTTCTCAAGCTGATCCCGTACGTGGTGGCAGGCGTCAACGTCATTCACCAAAACGAGAGCAGCGAGACGAAAACGCAGCTCGCGCAGGATGCACTCGGCATCGCTGTGCAGGCGTCAACTCAAGTGCTCAACCCTGCCGACCAGCAGTTAGCTGCGACAGTCGGCCAAACCGTCAGCGGCGTGATTACGACCGTGCAACAGGTGCACGACGCGGCCAAAGGCGCAACCAAGTAAATGATCCTCCAGGCACTAGCCGTAAGCTGGATTGATGACCACGGAGTCACCGTTGGCCTACTCGCTGCAGTAGTCGGCTGGTGCTGGAAGATTGACCGCGCGATGGCTGTCATGAGCCGTGATGTGAAGTGGCTTCGCGAGAGGGGCTGTGCTCGCGTAGATGAGTGCGCAGCGGTGCAGCACCGCAAGGGGAAAGCGTGAGCACGATCGCGATTGGCGCATCGGCGATTGCAGCGCCCACCGGCCCCGCACCAGTGGTCGGCGTCGGCGTGAGCAGCTCGTCGCCCACTACCCACAGTGAGCCGCTCGCGGCGACCGCAGTGGTCAACGCTCCACCTGTCTACACCATCGCCTCGACTCCCGACCAGTTAGCCGCGCACGCGCAGGGCGTGGCGATTCTGCAGTCCATCGGCACAGCGCGTATTCCCCTCGCGCCCGTTGGCCCTGCACCAGCGCTCCCCGTCTCCGTCTCCAACATAGGAGCCGCGCCCAAGGAGCCGATGTTAGGCGTACCCGTGACGGACCAGCCGCGCATTGCGCCCGCGATTCCACCGGGACTGGATGACAGCGGGCTCGACTTGCACGTGACAAATTACAACTCCGTGCAGTTGCTCAACCAGTGGATGAGCGGCGTAGACGACTCGCTCACACAAGCGCAGGCTACCGAACTGGCGGCGTACCAGTCGGCGAGCGATCTCTCCGGGCAGGACATCACCATCTCAGCAAGTGCGACCGATGCGGACACGGCGTACTCTGCTCTCGGTCCTAACCCGTATCCGCAGGGCAGCGGCGATCTCACGGCAGACCAGCAGAACACAGCGCCCATCATCAGCCAAGAGGGTGACGCGGTGAACAGCGCGAATCAGCCGCTCTCGTACCTTAACAACAGCATCGGTGAGGGTGTCGCTCCACAAACGCAGTTCCCCACACTGCAGGACTTTGAAAATTCGATACCGGATTGGGCCGACCAGTCGCCCGATGTACAACAGCAGATCATCGTGCAGTTCTGCTCTGCGAACCCTGATAACGACTGGTGCGCACCGTACCTCGGAGGGTGACATGCTGGCAAACATCGGCAACGTGCGGGTGAGTCAGTCGGCGCGGATCGCGCTGGGTGGAAACGTGATTCCGACTCACCAAGTGATGTACACAATCGGTGACCAAGGCCCATTCACGGACGCTTTCGCCGACTCGCAGTACAGCCCGCAGAACGTGTACACGATCATGGCGGCGCGCATGGTGAAGCTCTACCACCTCGGAGTGACGCTGCCCTATCCGCCAAAGCTCGTAGGCACGAACCCGAACACGTGGCAGATTCCACTTCTGCCGAATCCCGGCGACGTGGCTGTAGGCAGCGCCGCGCTTGCGCCGACCGGCGTCTTTACTTACGTCGAACCGCCGACCACATAAGCCATGCTGACTCACGTCCACCTCTGGCTTGCTTTGTTGCGAGCGCACGGTGTGCTGCCACCGCGCGGCGCTCTGCCCGCTGGCTTTCTCTTCGCGATATGGGCCATCCTGTCGGCCATTTTCTCTGTCGTGCAGACGATCGTGACGTTCGTCGCCGACGCTGCAGTGCTCGTCTTCAACACAATCCTTGACGTCGCCGCATTCGCTGCCAAGGGTGTGGTGTGGTTGGCCGGCACAATTCGCGATGGGCTCGCAGCGGCGCTGGGTGCGATCAAGAGTGCATTTGGCTGGCTGACCGACAGCCTCAATTCAATCTGGCAAAAAGTCAGCGACTTCTACGACAAGGTGAAGGCGTTTCTGAAGCCCATCACCGATTTCCTGCACAACGTGCTGCAGATTTACGACCACTACTGGAAAGAGTTCGTGCAGCCAGTGCTCAACACGATCACGCGGATCAGGCAGGCTCTCCAAATCTTCAAGTACTTCCACCTGCAGTGGGCCAGCCAGGTGGATAGCTGGCTTTCCGACCTACAGAACCAACTCATTAAAGACACGCTCTGGCTCAGGCAGCAGATCGTGCAGGTTCTCGACTGGGTGAACGCGGTCAGCGATCCGTTCGGCTTTCTCAAGATATGGCCGTTGTTCGGCGGCTTCGTCAACGGCGTCGATTCATTCTGGATGGCGCTTACGGGATCTCACTTCTTTGGCGCGATCGGCACGCCACACAGCGCAGGGCCGACCGCGCACGTGACAGAATATCTCGCGAACCAGATGAGCCAGCTACAGAGCGGGACTGGTGACGCGGGCGACGTGCAGACCAGAGCACCGGGCATACGCTCCGCTCTGTACAACGAAATGGGCGTGAGCCAACCGAAAGGCGGATAACGATGAGCGACACCGGGCTAACTGGACTCCCCGACTATGTTGTGCAATCGAGCGACATCGCGCCACCCGACACGCCGACCGACCTACCCCGCGACCACATCACGAAGTACTATCGCGACGCATACAACGAACTGCGGAAGATCGGCGTACCTGGTTTCGCGGCGGCGATCGTGGCGGGTCTATTGGCCGCGCCGTCGTGCTGGATAGTTGTCGGCAAGGATGTGCTGCTGGTCGTGCTCAAAGTGCTGCTGCCATCGTGGGGAGCAACCGTGCTCGATGCGCTGGACGACATGCGAAAGGCGCTTGACCCCGAGTTTGGGAATCTCGCGGTGGGCGTGCTGAATGAGCTGCTCGGCACCGACGTTGCGGTGTCGTCGATGCCTCTCGGGATCGGCGTCGGTGACCACTTGGCGCGCGCAAAGACGCTTGGCGCCTTACTGCATGAGCAGCTACTCTCGCAGTTCTTACCCTCGGGGCCAGTGACAGCCGACAGCGGCGCTGCAGCGGCAGAGACGTTTACCGGGCTCATGATTAACTTCGGAACGGCGACAGGCATCATGGGGCTTATCGGCGGGCTGGTGCCCGCGATCCATCTGGATGAGATACGCGAAGTCGGCGAGATGGTTGCACAGAATCTCGGCCTCGGCCGTCTCGGTCGGCAGGCACTACGGCCGCTCATTCAGGCGACAGTGGAAGAGCCGTACAAGTGGAAGATTTATACGCAGGCGCGGCCTACTCTGCTGAGTGCCGCTGACCTGGTCAACCCTTACACCAACCAAGTGATTGACCCCGCTCTCGTGCATGACCAGCTCGCGAGACAGGGGTACGCGGACAATCTCATCTCAGCTCTCATCGAACTGCACCAGAAAAAATTGGCGGAGACTGACTACTTCACACTGGTCGCGATGGGGTTAAAGACGCAAGACGACGCGGTTGCCTACATGCAGAAGCTCGGCTATTCGCTTGGCGACGCGCAGCTCCGCTACGATGTCGAGTTCCTTCGCCATGAGCACGCCGCGCAGCAGCTCCTCATCGGCGCGGCGATGCAGGCTTACGAGCTGGGTCACATCCAACGTGACGAGCTTGCAGGGCTGGTGAAAGTCGCGTACCCGCTGGAAAACGAGCAGGGCCTACTCATGCTGGCAGCGGACTATAAACGGCGCGTACCAAGCAAACACCTCACCCTGGCCGAAATCACCGACATGCTGGATAAGAACGTCATCTCGCTGGATGAGTTCGAGAACTACCTTTCGACGTGGGGCTACAGTGCCGACGACGCGCTAAACCTGAAAATCTGGACGCTTGAGAAACTACAGGTGAAGGATGCCGCGGCTGCAGCCAAAGCAGCGAAGGCGGCGGCGAAGGGAACAAGCACCTCGGGGACGACTACCAGCTCCACCGGGAGCTAGTCCGTGCGATCGCACCGATCGGTGATTCGCCTAAACTTCGCCTCTGCGATCGCCACAGCACACAATTCGTAGCAACTTGGCGTGTCGTAGGACCTACGGCACACAAAAACCGCACCATTTGGTCTAGGAACGATCGCTGACCAGTGGGTAGGGGTAAACCATCACCTTTTTGGGCGGGCGCTCCTAGGCGGCACCAGGTCCCGGCGCAGGGCTAGTTACATGTTTTGCACACAATGGGCTAAATAAAGTTGCCAAGCCTCTTGACGTTGGCTATGCGGCGTGCTTACGGCGGGCGCGCGGAAAGTGCCTGCCGGCGTCGTGGAGGGTGTGTGTTGCCGGCGGAAAAAGTGCGGGTCGGTCGCCGGCTTTTTGGCTGACCGAAACGCGGAGAGCACATCGCCCCCCCCACCCGGCTAGATCATTTTCAAAAAAAATGCGCGCCACCGCGACGCGGCGGCGCTGCGCGTTGAGTTTATAACCCCATCACGCTTTCACTCTCGTCGATCCACGCATCGAGGCCGCGCAGCACAACAAACGTCTGGGCGTCGCTGCGAGAGCGAAACGCCATGAACCCAAACGCGGGCTCGTACGACTGCCAGCGCGCGCCTGTGTAGTGCAGCGCGCGGCAATGTGGGTGCGACAAGATGAACCGATAGCCGAGGCAACGCTTGACTGCTCGCAGAATTTTCATAGGCTGTTTTTCACTTGAACCGGCGCGTACGGCGATAGCTGAGAAAAATCGACTGGCACCGTGACTAGCTGTATGCCGTGCTCCTGCACGGTCGCCAACGCTTGCTCATTAAAGTCTGCAGCGACCAACACCATCTTCGGATCGATCGCAGTGATGGCTTGCTTGCGCCAGAGCGCGTCGTAACTGACTAACTGCCCCACCTGCGCAGGGCCAGCATTACGCTTCACCTCGAAAATCACCGGGATACCTGCCTGGAAGCCGACAGCGTCTAAGCGAAATTGCGTGAGTTGAATTGCCATCTGGCGAGTGGCATCAGGGAAGCCGGCACCGGGGTCGCGGCCAGCGCCAATGCGGACGTTGTAATCAAAAACGTCGCCGCGCTGTGGCTGTGCTCCCGGCTGCAGCGCGCGATACGCAAGCCACGAATCAGGGAGAACGTCGTAATTGATCTCGTACAAGCGCAGGAATTCACGCCACACGAGTATCTCTGCGGGCAGCATGGCCGGGTACTTGGCGCGCTCGACTTCCATGCGGCGTGCGGCGCTGACTGGCTGTGTGCTCATGGCCTATGCGTGCACCTTTGCGCGTTTACCCTTGCGCTCTTTCGGTGGAAGTGTGCGCAGCGCCTCCTCGCGCAGTTGCCGCAACTGCTCGTTAAAGCCACAGGTGCACTTATCGCCCGACACCAGCCACGCGCAGGTATCGGCGTGCTTCTCGCACGTCTCGGCTATCTGTGTGAACATCGCCTGTCGCTCTTGCTGCGTATGTACGTAGCGTCTCATAGGTCTCCTACTGGTTGTCAGTTCCGCTCGCAGCTACCTTCGCGTACTGCGATGCACTCACCCGCGCGCCGACTGCACGCGACCAGCCCTGCAGGAGCGCAGTCTTTTCGTTGCTCGGTAAAGGCAGGGCGATAATCTGCTGAATCGCCGC
>Ga0335078_10012760_pt1 | contig 12452 bp, 17 predicted proteins | sample Lox_Sample_32_FD_206711 | JGI IMG/M metagenome (GOLD analysis project Ga0335078, IMG submission 206711) | Soil microbial communities from Loxahatchee National Wildlife Refuge, Florida, United States - Lox_Sample_3.2 | ecosystem: Environmental > Terrestrial > Soil > Wetlands | place: USA... | reverse complement strand
AGGTTTCTGAATCCATTTTGTCGGTGATATCGGTGTCCATCGACTCATGGCCGCTCGCAATCACACCGCGCTGCTCGTAGAGAAACTTGATTGTTTCGAACGCCCAGGCGGGAAAAGGGCTACGTTTGAAGCGTTCCGGGTCCGAATCCCAATCCTTGTACATGTCAGTGCGCAATGCGGCGAAAGCACCCTTCGGCACCCGCCCGTGCTTTCGCTCCCAAGCCTTGAGGTCGGCGACCGAGAACGCATGGTTCGGGTCGGCGGCGAGGTAAGGCGTATCGTCGAGCACCACCAGCGGCAAAATCATTTGCTTCAGCGGAATCCGGTCCATGGTGATTCCCTGCTCGGCAAAATGCGCCGGCGGATCGACGTGAGTGCCGTATTGGCCGACCATCTCGTAGTAGGTGGTGCGGAAGCCGTCCTTGGCGATGGTGTAGGGCTCGTGGGTCTTGGGATCGCCGGCAGGCGAGAACTTCGCTTGGCCGAAGCCGGCCCAGACCGGCGTCTGCGGCCCAAAACTGTGAGTAAGATCGACAAACGTTTTTGCTGCGATGGTGCGGTAGGCGCGCCCAAGCTCTGGCTCCGCGTGCGAAGGCGAAGCGATCGTCGGCAACGCGCAAACTGCCCCGATCAGAGCGAAAGCCGTGCCGAAATGGCTGACTGACTTCATCTGTCGCCTCCGGTCATCAGCCGCGGCCGCGCCCACGCGGCACAGCGTTCAGCGCCAAAGTTCGCGGCTCGCCAACGTCGCCCCCTGAGCGAGCGCCTCGAGCTTGGCCCAAGCGATCATCGGGTGGACCCGGCCACCGAGGCCGCAATCGGTCGCGGCGATAACGCGTTCTCTGCCGACGCTTTTGGTGAAGCGCAGAATGCGCTGGGCGACCAGCTCGGGGTGCTCCACCACGTTGGTGGCGTGACTCACCACGCCGGGCAGGATGAGCTTGCCATCGGGAAGCTTGACGTCCTCCCACACCGTCCACTCGTGCTCGTGGCGGACGTTGCCGGCCTCGAACGAGTAGGCTTGGCATTTGACCGCCAGCATAACGTCGACGATATCGCGCATCGGAATATCCGTCGTGTGCGGGCCGTGCCAGCTGCCCCAGCACAGGTGGAATCGAATGCGGTCCTCGGGGAGGTCTCTGATGGCGTGGTTGAGCGCCTCGATCCGCACCATGCTAAACTTCTGATAGCCCTCAACCGACGGCTCTGGATTGATCATGTCCCAATTCTCGGCGATCGCCGGGTCATCGAGCTGCAGGATCAACCCGGCGTCGACGATCGCCTTGTATTCATCGCGCATGGCCTCGCCCACGGCGAACATGAACTCTTCGTCGGTCTTGTAGTAGACGTTCTTAAACCGCGCGGCGCTTGCCGGGGCGACCGACGTCATAAAACCCTCTTCAACCCCGCTCGCCTTAAGCGCGGCCTTGAAATGGGCGATGTCGGCCTTGATTGCTTCGTGGCCTTTGTAAACGACCGGGCCGGTGCACACCGGCCATTTGGCCATCCCCGGTCCCGTTGTCACTTCGTCCTTATAGACCTGCAAGAACTTGGTTCGATCGCGGCGGTCGGCAAAGCTGGTGAGCACGACTTCACCCGGTTCGCCGCGCTTGGGCGGGGATTCGTACAGACCGGGCCCGGCCAGATCGAGGCCGCCGAGACGATTGAAGCAATAGCTCCACCACGCCCGGTAATTGACTTTGTGGCCCATGGCCTTGCCGAATTCGCCGTCGCCGGGCACGTCGATGCCGATGTCCTTTTGCCGGCGGACGACGTCGACCACGGCCCGTTCCAGCGTCTCCTGGTAAGCGCGCTCGTCGGTGGTTTCGCCGGCCTCGCGGGCGCGGTTGGCTTCGATCAGATCGTCGGGGCGCGGCAGGCTTCCGGCCTGGCTGGTCAGAATATGGTCGCGGCTCATTCTCATGGGCGTCTCAGATGACCGAAGACGGACGGCGGGGACGGAACCAGAGGCTCCGCTGCCCACGTCATCCGTCGCCTGTCCGCTGTCCTCTGGTTTCAGATTGCGTGGAACGGTTGCTCTTTAACCGAGGCGACCAGGCCGTGGAACACCTCGTTGACCGGGCCCCAGCTTGGCAGCTTTTTCATGTTGTTGAGCCAGCGCTCCACATTGGGATACGCCGAAAGGTCGCAGCGAATGACTTCGCCGAGCGTCACCAGCGCGGCGCCGAAATAATCGGCGATCGTAATCTGGTTACCGCACAAATATTGGTTCTTCGGACCGATCCAATAGTCGTTAAGGATCTTCAGCCAGCGGCGCGCATTTTGCTGGCCGATCTCGATCGTGGCCGCTTGCGCCTCATCGCTGCGCCGCTTTTGATTGGGGAACAGCTGCGGATAGGCGAGATTGTAGGCCCAGTCGCGATAAAAATTGGTGTTGAGCCAATCCATCATCTCGTTGACCTTGGCGCGTTGCTTCAAATCCTTCGGGTAAGCGGGCGAGCCGATCTTGTCGGCGAGATATTTGAGGATCGCCGAGCTTTCGGTCAGGCGCAGGTCGCCGTCCTCGATCATCGGCACGAGATTGTTCGGATTCAGCGCCGTATAGGGCGCCTGGTAATGCTCGCCGGTAAAAAGATCGACTGTCACTTCCTCGACCGGAATTTTGTTTTCGGCGATGAACAGCCGCACCGGGCGGCTCGTCATCGACACCGGGTGCATGTAGAGCTTCATGACAATTTCCTCCCAAAGAAAGTGCTGTCGGCGAGGCTTATAGAGCATCTTTGCCAGAGGTGGAATGCAGTGTTTGCCCACAAAAAAATATCTGACGGATGCGTGGGCAATGGCCTGGCGGCAATCATTCGGTGCCAGGCCTCAGCCGGTCATCTACGCTGCCTATCTCACCTTCGCGGCCTTGCTCCGGCCACCACGTCGGCGATGAAGCGCGGCAGCGCGAAAGCCGCGGCATGGACTTCCGGCGTCCAATATTGGGTCGAAAAGCTGCCGGCTTTGCGATAGCGCGCGGCCAGGGTTTTGACCGACGTGCCCCGCAGCTTGGGATCGTCGGTAGCCCAGCCCATCGCCATGTGGCCGCCGACATAGGTCGGGATCGCGGCGACGTAGCAGGTGCCGTCGGCAAACAGTCGGCGAAATTTTGCAACGCTCGAGGTGAGTTCGCGCGGCTGAAACATCGGCACGCCGTTCTGCGTGACCAGTACGCCGCTCTCGTTCATGCAGCGCTTACAGGCCCGGTAGAACTTTTGGCTGAACAGGACCTTGCCCGGCCCCTGCGGGTCGGTGGAGTCGACGATAATGACATCAAAGCGCTTCTCGGTCCGGGCGACGTATTGCATGCCGTCGCCAATCACGCTTTCGAAGCGGCTGTCGCTGAAGACCGGCTTGGTGAATTCCGGGAAATGCTCTTTGGAGAATTCGATGACGGCGGGATCGATTTCCACCTGGGTGAGATGCTTGACCGTCCCATGCTTGAGTGCCTCCTCGGCGATACCGCAATCGCCGCCGCCGATGATCAGCACCTCGCGGGCGCTGCCGTGGGCGAACAGCGGCACGTGCGCCATCATCTCCTGATAGATGAATTCATCGCGCTTGGTGATCTGGGTGGCACCGTCGAGCATCAGCATCTTGCCGAAGAACGGCTGCTCGAACAGCACCAGATGCTGGTGCTCGGTATGGGTCTCGTGAAGCACCTTGTCGACCTGGTAGCTCATGCGAAAACCGAGGTCGTCGAACAGCGTCTCGGCGATCCAGCGCTTTGCGGCCATGACATCTCCTCCAGAGCTCAGTCGGAGAAAGAGAAACGGCCGGGACTTGAGGCCCGGCCGCTCAAGCCCGGTCCGGCGTGGCCGGCTTTACGTGTTCTGCCCGCGCAAGATTTCGTTCACGCCGACGCGACCAGCGCAAAACGCTTCGCGCAGCACGGGAATACACGCGTCAGGATCGGCCGTGCCGCACATGAAGACGTCGAGCGCGGCGTAGCCCGCCTCCGGCCAGGTATGGATGGAGATGTGACTTTCTGCCAGCACCGCGACGCCGGACACGCCGTTCGGCTGGAAATGGTGCACGTGGATGTGCAGGAGCGTGGCGCGCGATGCCTCGACACAGCGCCGCAGCGTCGCCTCGATGTGCTCGATATCGTCGAGCCGCTGGGCACCATGCAAATCGATTATCAGGTGTACGCCGGCGCAGCGGACGCCGTTGCGAACGGCAAAATGATCCGCGCGGTCTTCCGCCGGCGGCGGCGCCGCTACTTTGAGTTTGGTCTTTCGGTCTTCCTTTCGGGCGGGACCTGGGATCCCCAAGCCCTTCCCCGATCGCAAGAGGGCGTTCTGGCTCATGCCGTCCTCCCCAACCAGAGATAAGAACCCGAGATGCCGGCTAGCCGGCGCCACGGAAAGTGAAAGCCGCTCGATCGTGCCCGTGCGGACCGATCAGCAGCGGCAAAGTCCCCACATAAATGCAAACCCTTCGGAGTCAAGCAAATTCTGGACAAAAATCCGTAAAGCATTCGCTCACGCCCGCGGTCACCAAAGAGCAGAGTTGAAAGACGCTGCTGCACGACTATCGGGGCACACTCGCCGATCAGCACCTCGCGATCGTTGACCGGCGTTCGGCGGAACTTGTGCCTCCTCGACGACGCCTTGCAATTAGCCACTGAACGCCACCGCCGGCGGGACCATCGGCTGCGCCGGCTTTTTTACGCGGGTGCGGAAGAAGCCGAGCACCCGCCGGGCCGTATCCGGCTGCAGCCGGTTGAAGCTCGCCAGCGCCTGCTCGAGGTCTTTCGCCGACATACCGCGGTCGGCCGCTCGCAGCAGCAGGATCGCCTTGGTCGTTGTCGACGACAGCCCGGCGACCTTGGCGAGGATCAGCACAATCTCGGCGCCTGGATCGAGCAGCGCGCGCTCGACGACATCAATGGGTGTATCGCACAGGATCGACAGCGCGATTGCCGTCTCCTCGAACTTGCGCTCGCGTGCGTATTGATAGATTTCAGCCTCGCCGATGCGGCGGATGCGATGCTGCCGCTCTACGGCCGCCTGCGCGGCGGCAAAATCCGGCGAAGCGTTGCGGGCATCATTGCGAATCCCGCCGACGACCTCGGCTACCACCCCTTCGATGGCGGTGCTCGCTTGCGGGTTCTCGGCAGCAAGGCGCGCCCGCACCGCGCTCGAAGCCTTTTCCAGCAGCACCAGAAAATGCGGCCGCGGGATGTCGCTGCGCATGCCGACCTCGGTCGCGAGCTCATCGTCGCCGGCCGACCGCTTGACCAGCATGCGAAAGCCGGCGTCGGAAAACCGCGCGCCGACATTCTTGACCACCGAATGCACGACATCGCGATCGCCGCGCTCAACCAGCACGTCGGTGATGGCTTCGCTGAGCAATGTGCGCTGTGAAATCGCGAACAGGTGCTGTTGGCTCTTGGTGTTGGCATTGGCCAGAAGGGCGGGGTCGTCTAGCCGCTCCGACTGCCTGAGGATCGCCCGCGCAACTTCGATGTCGTCATCGAAGGCGAGCATGTGGACCACGCTCGAGGGGGCATTGGCGATCGGCGCCAGACGAAGCGCCAGCTTGGCGCGCGCTTTGGCCTCGATCGTGCTCACCAGGCGCGTCATGACGTCGTCGAAGACGTCGATCTGCTCCTTGGAATAGCGTGACGCGCCGCCGACGAAAAGATCGGTGATGCGGATGAGCATCTCGATCCGGCGGGTATTGGTGCCCGAGGTCAGCGCGGCTTCGAGCTCATCGATGAGAGGAAGAGTTCGCATCATTTGCCGGCACCGACCCACTGAAACGCCGACAACAATGCCGCGGGAACGGTGAACAAAGGCTTGCGATGAACGTGCCGGCGAGGGCAGCTTAAGAAATCATGAATCCTTCAAGCCGCTGCCGCCGTGCGTCTGGTGCCGCCAAACGCCCCCATGCGGTTTTGCACCTCGGCGGGAATCCGATATTCGCGGACGACGATCCGCTGATCGCGTAAACCGCAGGCCTCGCGCTGGATGACAAAGCACCACAGCGCGTTGCTGGCTTCCTGCACCAGTCGCTCCCGAACCGCCGCAGTGGGCGAGGGAGGCGCTGGGAGTTCCTCGCCGCGCTGGGCGCGCTCCTGGTCGTAGCTGGACAGGGCAGCCAGTGCCGCTTCAAGAGCGCGGCTAAGCCGGCCGAGAGCCGCCGCCTGCTCCTGCGCAAGTTCGTAGTCCAGCGCGTTCTCGCGCGCTTGGTTCAAGCCGTGTCGAGGCGGGCGAAGCATCATGCCGACAAGATAAGGCGCATTTGCTTTTGCGCGAATCCTATCATCGGCGCTCACGCGTCCATGTCGTCAACGTCACGCCGGCAGCGGCATCGATGTCGCGTCGCGGGCCCGGTTGCAGCCCCTGACGAGCGAGCGCGTCTTCCGGTGTTTCATTCGGAGCCATCTGCGGAAACAGCGGCCAGCCGCCCGGAATTTTGGCATGGGCTGCGCGCGTGAGATGGAATGCATCATAGAGCGGCGAAAACAGGCCGAACACTTGGGTGCCGCCGATGATCGCGATCGTGCCGGCTCCGGCGCCGATTGCCGCGATGGCCTCTGCGGGCGTTGCGCCGGCGGGATTCCAGAGTAGTGCGTTCGGACGCGAGGTATCCGGCGCAATGGAAGCGATCCGGCGAGTCACGATGATGCGCTTGCGGTGTGCGGCGCGCGGTCCGCCCTCGTGCGAGTGACGCCCATGCACGACGACCGCGGCGCGGTCGAGCTCGGCTTGCAAAAATCTCTGGTCGGCGTCGTTGCGGATGGTATCCGGCATCACGCCGTTGGCGTCGGCAATCATGCCGTCGGCGGAAACGATGGCATAGCCCTCGACGCGGTGCGGTCCGATCATCCGGCGACGATAGCGGGACCTCGGGGCCAAGTCATTGCGAACAAGATCGGCTCAGCCATAATGCGCCACTGGCGCGGGACCAACGGTGCACCTCTGCTCGGCTAAATATAAAGTGACCCGCTAACACTATAGGGACTGCGCATGAATGGGCCGCCAGTCGACCAGCAGACCAGGGCGCTCGAATTCGTCCATAGCGCGAGCATCTACGTTCTGCTCGCCAGTATCGCGCTGCTTGCCTGGGTGGCGTCCGCGGTGGAATTTTCCAATGCCGGCCTGCGCCTCGCGGCGATGGCCTGCCTGACCCTATCGGCGATCTTTGGCGTTGCGACGCTTGCGCTCATTCCGCTGATTCAGGAGGGGCGACGCCCCGGTCAATCGAATTTCGACGTCGAGGCGCGGTTTTCGCTGTTTGGCCAGCACAGTTCCCGTCTGAGGGCCCTATGGCTGCCGCAGCACCTGCTGCTGCTCGGGGGCTTGATCCTTTACGTGTTCGGCATGATCGATTGACCGGCTGACCCTGCCGGAAATTGCATTTGCGGCGCTAAACGCCTATTTGGTTTTCGAACGAGAGTTTGAAAAATGGGCCGACCATGACGCGACCGTCTGAAATTACCCGCGACCGCATCCTCAAAGCGGCCGAACGGCTGTTTGCCGACCACGGCTACGACGGAACCAGCGTCCGCGCCATCGTCGCCAAGGCACGGGTGAACCAGGCCGCCATCAACTACCACTTTGCCGGCAAGGAAGGATTGTACCGTGAAGTGCTGCGCGGGGCGTTCCACGCGCTCACCGAGGACCAGCTCGCTCACGCCGCCGAAGCGAAAACGTTGTCCCGTGAAGCGGCGCTCGGCGAATTCGTTCGCCGCCAGCTTCGGCCGCTGATAGCGCGGGACGAGTATGGCCGTCACATGCGGATTTTCAACTGGGAAACGGTGCGCCCAACCGCGGTCTTTCGCCAGCTTCTGCGCGAGGAAGCGGCGCCGTTCATGGGACTGGCAGTCGACCTCGTGCGCCGCTTCATGCCCGAGGCGGATCATCGCACGCTGGTGGTCGCAGCGATCTGGCTGATCGGTCAATGCGGCGTGTTCATCCGCAACCGCGAACGGCTCGCCGAGCCTCCAGTCTCAATCTCGCTCGAGGAGTCGGCGATCGAGCAGCTCGCGGAGCTGGTCAGCCGCTGGGCAATCGGCGGCCTGACGCAGGCGGCCTGAGCTTTTTCCGCAGGAAATCCGCGGCGCTGCCGCAAAAATTCCTTGTTCTCGGCCACCAGGCGCCTATAACACGTGTTTGAAATTCAATCGATCGTTTGAAAAATGCCGAGGCACGCAGGAGGTCGGATCATGCGGTACGATAGGCCATTGCTGGGGCGCTTCTTCGCTAAACTGCTATTCGACGTTCTGCCGGCGGCGCTGGCGAGCCTGGTGGGCGGTTTCCTGTTGACGCATTACGGGTTGGGCCGGGCGCCCGCACCGACCGCGCAGGCGGCCCCGGCCTCGGCCGAAATGATGCAGCTGCTGCGCGACGAGCACGGCTTGATTGTGAATTTCCTCAAAGCGGAAATGGCGAACGAAAAAGAGCGGCTCGCCGCCACGCGCGCCGCGCCGCGCATTGCTGCCGGCGCCGCCGACGCCGAGCCCGCAGTAGTCGTTGCCACGCCGCGACAGACGGTTGTCGCGATGACTGCGGCGAAGCCGGCCGCACCGCGCACCAAAACGCCGATCGTTGGCGCCTCGCTTCCGCCGCTCGTCATCGCTCAGGCACAACCGCAACCTGCCGCCAACAATTCGGATTCGATTCTCGCCAAGACGATCGGCATCAAGGACAACGTAGTCGCAGTCACATATCGAGTGGTTTCGGTGATCGGCGGCATCCCGTCTTGGTTTGGCTCGATCGGCGACCGGATCGGCGGCGAGGGTGCGCCACGCCCTGCTGTTAACCTGGTCAGTACCTCCTAGAGCGTGGCGGTTTGCAAACTAATGCCGCATCGGACCGAACAGTGTGCTGTCAACAGGCCTTCAGCGTACGTGTTTGTGCCACTTGCGAGCGTCTTTGATGATCGCTAACCATTTCGCCGCGGAGCGGGAACCGGCTCCGCAGTCGGTGCGTTTTCACGTTTGGCGGTGGCGTTGGGTGGGGGCAAGGGTCGGCTCGCCTCGGAGGTCCTGATGCGTTTCGCCAATAACTTCAATCCCGAATGGGGTTATCTCGCGCCGGCGCCCAGCTACGCGCGCACCGTGCGTACCGTTCTGGTCGCCGCCGCCATCGGCGCCAGCGCCGGTGGTGCCGTGGTATTCTCGTTGGTCGTACACCCAGCGGCCGAGGAATCCTCGGTGGCGGCGCGTACGCTGGTGCAGCCTGCGGCACAGGTGCAGGCGATTGCGCACTCACCGGCGCCGCAGCAAGTTCGGGCCGACGCGCGGACTGCCCTCGACAGTGCGCCAGCAATGCTGTCGAGCGCTCACGCGGCAACCCTTGGGGCCAGAAGCCTCGGGGCGAGCGAGGCGAGTACAAGTTCGACAGTTCAGGGTTCCGCGAGCATTGCCGGACTGGCGGAGGCTCCGGCCGCAATCGATGTCGCGCCGCCCGCAGCGCTGAACGAGACGATTGCGGCGGCCGAACCACCCCCGGTGCAAAAGAAGGTCGCCAAGAAGTCGCGCCTCACCTGGCCTGGCGGCACGCCCAGCGAACAGGCTCGTGCCGGTAGCAGAGGGCCGCTAGCGCTTCTGCGTCCGTTCACCAGCCCAGGCCCAGCCGGGGTCTACCAGCCGGGCGTCTACCAATGGCGAGGCGAGTATTAGCCCTGAGCTGATCGCCGGTGCCACAGAGCGACGATAGCTTATCGGCACATACTTTGCGCAATCGCGCCATCGAGCGCGGTCTGTGCTGCGTCATAATCGGGCAGGCCGACCGCAATCTTGCTCCAGCGCGTGCCCCAAGGAACGCCGGCGCTGTCCCACCAGATCCGGCAATAGCCATCGCCGAATTGGACGATAGCGAAATCCGCGCGGGCGGGCGTTGCGACGGCAAAACCGATCGCCAGTACACCGACTGCCAGTGCCGATCGTTTCATGGTGAACTCCCTGGATCTCTGGTCTGGGCGAAACCGGGGAGCCGGCCGATAGTTCCGGCTTGCCATTTGTGCTCAATTAAGCCGGCAAACCAACACGGAGGAATCGATGCCGGAAATTGTCGTCTATCTCTTGGAGGGCCGCTCGGTCGAGGAGAAGCGCGCGCTGGTTAAGGACGTCACGGCCGCAGTGGTGAAGAGTATCAAGGTGCCGATAGAATCGGTTACGGTTTCGCTGGTCGAGACGGCAAAGACCGACAAGGGCAAAGGCGGCGTGCTCTTCAGCGACATGGCCTCGCGCTCGCCCGCTTAAAAGCCGCCGCCCTCTGTGCGATTGCGTATCCGGGAACCGGCCTCGACGCTCGTGCTTGAAGTTTCCACGATGGCCGTTAAATGGTCGTGGGTGCGTTGCACAATTTCCTTGCTGCAATGCAGTATAAGGCTGATAATCGGCCGCAACAGGGAACGGTAATGACCACAGGTGCGGACATGAGCGACATTTGGGAAACAAAGGACGGCCGGCGGCGGGTGCGACGTGATCCGCCGACGGTCGAGGAGGCGGTGGTAGCGGCGCAGGGGCTCACCGAGGATCTCAAGGAACAGATCGAAATCGTTGCATCGCTGATGGAAGTTCCGCTCGACGAGGCACGAGGGGTGGTGCTGCGCATGGGGCAGCGTAAGGACGCGAACCGCGTCACCATCACCAGCCGCGTGGGCGCGCCGCGCGCCGTCGTGGTCGAACGGCGGACGGCGCGTTTTTCGGTGGCTCAGCGGCGATCGGCGGGGCGCTAACTCAGCCGGGTCAAGCCTCGCTCGGTTACAGCCAACGGCGGCCAGGATCGGAGATCACTCCGTTCCTGACAAGCGCATGCCAAACAACCAGTATCAGCACCGCGCCGACGATCGCGCCAATAAAGCCGGCTCCCTGGTTCGGGCCGTACCAGCCGACGGCTTGGCCGATGAAGGTGGCGGCAAAGGCGCCGACGATGCCGAGGATGGTGGTAAGAATGAAGCCCGCAGGGTTGTTCGGCCCCGGCGCCAGAAAGCGTGCGATAACGCCGGCGACGAAGCCGATAATGATGACCCAGAGAATGTGCATGGCAACCTCCGTGCGACGCGCCGAATAACGCCACAAATCCAGGTCAGTTCCAAGACGGAACGCTGCCTGCATGGTCAAGGCGCGGGGCACGCCTGTCCCGGCTGAGCCTTAAGATCCGGGTGCTGGGAGAGGTCCGCGGCGCGGACTATACTTTGCCGGCCTTGCCGCGGGTACCGGGCGCGGAGCGTCTATAGATGACCAAGACCGTCGTAAAACCGCGCACCAAAGTGCGCACCAAAACGCAGCGGCCGCCGCTGTACAAGGTGATTTTGCTTAACGACGATTACACGCCGCGCGAATTTGTCGTGCAGGTGCTCAAGGCGGTATTCCGCATGAACGAGGATCAAGCCTATCGGGTCATGATGACGGCGCACCAAAAGGGCGCCTGCGTCATCGCGGTTTACGCCCGGGACGTCGCCGAGACCAAGGCCAAGGAAGCCACCGAACTCGGCAAGCAGAAAGGCTACCCATTGTTCTTCACCACAGAGCCTGAAGAATAGTCGGGCTGCTTCTGCCTCCGATTGTTGGTGGTTGAAGTTTCCGCAGTCCGGGCAAAGAGCGCTATCGGCAGTCCTCGACGGCGGCGCTCTTACCGCGCAGGCGGCAGTGGCAGGGAAAACGCGGCCGTTGCATCGTTTGATGCGAACCGGGTCGGCCGGCTCTTGTGGGCAAACATGGCCGCACCAAGGGTCACGCCGGCGAGAAAGACTGCTACCAGGGCCAAAATCATCGCGCCGTCGTTTCGCGGCGTGGGGGCGACTCGGCGCATTTGCTTGTCCAGAAGTTTCCGGTCGCGCCGATCCATTTTGGCAATCTCGCTGCGGGCAAATACGCATGGGAAACTCGCTAAAACGGCGGCTGTTCCATTTCGAGACGCAGATATTGTCGCCCACCCATGGTCGGGTTCGACCAGGCAATCCCTGCGGTTGCACGCAATAAATTTGCCGTTATTGCTCAAGGGTCTTGGTGAGCCAGACCCGCAGTTCGGGCGGCACGTCGTCGCGCGCCGCAATCGCGGCCGCTAGATCCTTGTCGCCGTTGAGGCTCATGATCACCCGGGCGAAGCCACCTTCCGACATGTGCGCATTCGGGTTGTCGATGATCGTGCGCTGGATTGCCTTGTTGCCGCGCTTGAGCAGCACGTCGGTGACGGCCGTGCTGAGCTGCGGGCGCGCGGCTATTTTCACCAGCAAGTTGACGTCTTTGCGATCCTCGTCAGCGATCCCGACGAGGTCTGCGTCCGGCAACGCCTTGGCTTGCTCAAGGATCGGACCGCAGACGGAGATATCGGGATGACGCGCCAGCGTTCCGACGGCCTTGCCCGGCGCTTTGTCGACGCCCGCTAGCCGGCTGCTCAGTTCAGCAAGGAGCATGCGATCGGTATTTGGAATGAGACGGCCCATCACCTCGTCGAACAGCGCGACTTGCCCGTCGGTGTAAAGGTCTG
>Ga0335078_10012758_pt1 | contig 12453 bp, 6 predicted proteins | sample Lox_Sample_32_FD_206711 | JGI IMG/M metagenome (GOLD analysis project Ga0335078, IMG submission 206711) | Soil microbial communities from Loxahatchee National Wildlife Refuge, Florida, United States - Lox_Sample_3.2 | ecosystem: Environmental > Terrestrial > Soil > Wetlands | place: USA: Florida... | reverse complement strand
GTGCGTGGGCGGGCGCCGCGACGGCGCGCCCCGTCCGGGCAGCCAGGGCCGAGGCGCACCACAGCGCCAGCACGGCCAGCGCCCACAGGGGCAGCACGTCGACGAGCACGTCGGCGAGGACCCCGGAGGAGAACCACCAGTAGGGGGCGGCCACCGCCAACGCCAGGAGCCCGACCAGGCCCAGCCGGACCGAGGCGGCGGGCGCCACCGGGGCGCGCCGGGCCACCACCACGGGCACGAGCACCACCCAGATCCAGTGGTGCGACCACGACACCGGCGACACGAGCAGCCCGCACAGGGCCACGGCCAGCAGCGCGCCCAGGCGGTCGCCGCGCTCGAGCGCCCCCCGGGCCGCCACGCACGTCATGGCGAGCACGACGAGGCCGGCGCCGGCCCACAGCGCCGGCACCCCGCCGGCGGGGAACGGGGCACGGTGCACGATGCCGTACAGCGACTGGTTGGCGGCTGCCCCCACCGGGCCGATCTGGTCGGGCGAGCCCACCTGGTGCGCCCAGTAGTGGGTGGACATCGCCGGCCACAGGGCCCAGGTGGCGCCGGTGAGCGCCGCGAAGGCGCCCGCGCCCCGGGCCGCGCTGCGCCGGTCGCCCTCGAGCAGGGGCACGAGGAGGAACACGAGGGGGGTCAGCTTGATCGCCGCCGCCAGCCCGACGAGCCAGCCCCGCCGGCGCGCCGGCACGGCCAGGAGGTCCACCGTCACCAGACACAGCAGCACGGCGTTCACCTGGCCGTAGTCGAAGGTGCTGCGGGCGGGCTCGACCACGAGGACCGACACCACCGCCCAGCCCAGCGCGGCGCACCACGCCGCACTGCCCGGGCGCAGGCCCGCAGCGCGCGCCGCCACCGCCATGGCCAGCACCAGCGCGCCCAGGCTGACCAGCCACCACAGGGCCTGGGTGATGGCGAAGGGGGCCAGCGCCAGCGGGGCGAAGGCCACCAACGAGAACGGCGGATAGGTGTAGGGGAGCCCGTAGCGGGTGTAGAGCCGGCCGTAGGGGCTCGTGCCGTCCACCCAGCGGTCCACGCCGCTGCGGTACACGTGCAGATCGAGGCCGTAGCGCGTCCCCCACAGCGCCAGGTACAGCGCCACCACCGCCACCAGGACCACGCCCGCCGCCGTCCAGGCCAGGGTGGGGCGGGGGCGCTGCCATGGGGCGTGCTCGATGACCGCCACTGCTCTCCTCGTGGGTCTCCTTCGGGGCCACCGGAGCCGCCTGCGGTGTGGGCCGCAGTGCAGGCTACCCGGGCGCCTCCCCGGTCCCGGGGGAGGGCGTGCGTGGCGCCATTGCGAACGCGGCGCGACAACCGGGAACCGGCGCCGGGCGTGGCACGTCCAAGAAGCTCGCAGTGATGTCGCTGGAGCGGGTGTCCGTGCAACCGGGGACGGTGCGGTGGGGGGCACGGCGGAGCGGAAGGTGGGGACATGCGGGACGGAATGCGTCGAGCCGACCGCGAAGCGCGGTTGCAGACGAGGTCGCGGCGGCGGCGCGCCCTTGTGAGCCGGGTGGCCGGCATGGTTCCATTGCTGCGGGGGGCAGTCGAGCAGCTGGGTGGGCTCCAGAAAGGAGCGGCTGTGGGACGCTCTCGTACCGTCGCGACCCGGGTCGGGCTGGCCGGTGTGGTCTTGCTGGCCACGGGACTGTCATTGGTGGGCACCGTGGTGGCCCAAGTGGTGTCGTCGTCCGCCTACGCCGACACCACGCCGTTCGAGCTCTACTGCACCAACACCCCCATCGGGGACCTGGTCCTGAACGACAGCGTCGTCACGGGGTCGCTGTCCCCGGCGGCGCCCGCGGCCGGCCAGCAGTTCAGCCTGGAGAACTTCCAGATCCAGACCACGGTGCCCCCCGACATCGTCCAAGCCGCCACCGCCGTGGGCAACACCGCCATCAGCGGGACGGTCACCACCACCGTCGACGCCACCGGGGCCACGCCGGCCTCGCAGTCCACCGGCGCCCAGCCCTACGACCAGAGCATCCCGAGCCCGCTGCCGTCGTCGGGGCTGGCGCTGTCTGTGCCCTCGTCCCCGTTGACGGTGGGGCCCTTCACCGCCACCGGCAGCGCCGTCGCCCTCAGCCTGGGATCGTCGATCTCGCTCACCTTCAGCGACGTCGCCATCCCGAGCGGCTTCCCGCCCCTGCAGTGCTCGGCGTACCCCAACGACGCCATGCCGTCGGGCTTGGCCACCGGCCTGCCGCCGGGCCTGCCCATCTCCCCGGTGATCGCCACCGCCGGCGGCGCCACCACGCCGCCCACCACCGCCGCGCTCACCGGCGCCTACGAGCTGTACTGCCCGGGCACGCCCGTCGGCGACCTCGTCTTCAACGGCGTGACCACCACCGCCGCCGTCACCCCGAGCTCGCTGTCGGCCGGTGACCAGTTCCAGGTGACCCACTACCAGACCGACATCCCCATCCCCGAGGGCCCGGTGACGGCGGCCACGGGGCTCGGCAACGACGCCTTCGACGGCGTGGCCGCCTCGGCCGTCGACGCCTACGGCGCCTCGCCCGACCAGGTCCCCACCGGGTCCATGGCCTTCGACCTCCCCATCCCCGATCCCGTGCCCGCCGCCGGCCTCACCCTGGCCCTGCCGCCCACGCCGGGGACGGTGGGCCCCTTCACCGCCACGGGCGGCCCCCTCACCATCGCCCAGGACGACCAGATGCTCGTGGTGGCCGAGCTCTCCAGCAAGGCCTTCACCATGACGTGCACGGCCTACCCCGACGACACCATCGCCACCTCGGGCTCCACCGGGGACAAGCCCGACGTCGGCCCCATCCGCCCCATCATCGCCCTGGCCGACGTGGCCGGCAGCGCCGTCACGGCCACCACGGCGCCCCCCGTCCCGGGCGGGCTGCCCGGCACCGTGGCCGCCGGCCAACCCTACGAGCTGTTCTGTCCCGGCACCCCGGTGGGCGACATCGCCCTCAACGACGTGACCTCGAGCGCCACCATCTCGCCCCTGGCGAGCCCGCTCGCCGCCGGCGGCGCCTTCACGGTGTCGGGGCTGCAGCTGTCGCTGACGCTGCCCCCGGCCGTGGTCACCGAGCTCGAGCAGCTGGGGCTCACGAGCGTGTCGGGGTCGTTCGACACCTATCTCGACGTGAGCGGCACCGAGTACGACTCGTATCCCTACCCGGTGCCGGTGTTCAACGGCACGGCGCCCTCGACCACGACGACCTCGACGGCGTACCCCGTGACCACCGTGGTGCCGGGCCCGACCACGACGGTGGGCCTCACGCCCACGACCGATGTGGTGGCCTCGGAGGGGTCGGGCACGGGCGTGGCGGGGACGTCGTCCTCGGGCGTGGCCGTGGGCGTGCCCGTCGACCCCGGTGGGCCGCCGATCGACATCCCCGGCGCGCCGGGACCGACGGCGTCGTTCTCGGCGCAGCTGCCGAGCCCCGTGCCGGCGGCCGGGGTGCAGATCACCGCCACCGAGCAGGTCGGCACCGACCTCGGGCAGTACGTGGCCGAGGGCGGGCCCATCAGCGCCGGCGTGGATGCGGTGAACCTCCAGGTGCAGGCCTTCGGCGACAGCTTCGGGCTCTTCTGCACCCCCTACCCCGACAACGCCGAGGCCGAGGGCCTGAGCGTGCACTACCCCGAGGCGTCCCCCGTGGAGCCGGTGCTGGCCACCGCCACCGCCACCATGCCGGCGCCGCAGCCGGGGGGACTGGGCGCCTACGAGCTGTACTGCCCGGGCACCCCGGTGGGCAACGTCGTGCTCAACGACGTCACCACGAGCGGGACCATCACCCCGGCCGACCCCGCCGCCGGCGAGCAGTTCAACCTGACGGGCTTCCAGGTGACCCTCGACCTCCCCTCGCAGATCGTGACGGCGGCGGCGGCCCTGGGCAACTCCGCCATCCAGGGCACGGCCACGGCCGAGATCGACGCCGCCGGGGCGACCCCTGCCGAGGTGTCGACGGGCGTCATGAACCTCGACGTCCCCATCCCCTCGCCGGTCCCGCCGGGCGGCCTGAGCGTGGCGGTGCCGGCCGCGCCGGCGACCCTCGGCCCCTTCACCGCTTCGGGGGGGCCGATCACGCTGTCGCAGAGCCCCAAGGTGGCGCTCACCCTCGAGGTCTCGGGCTCGGCGCTGAGCCTGAGCTGCGTCTCCCTGCCCAACGACAGCGCGCCGACCGGCATCGTGGCGGTCTCGCCGGTGGGCGCCCCCACGGAACCGGTCATCGCCACCACGGCGCCGGTTCCGCCGGTCGCGTCGACGACCACGCCCGTGGGGCCGTCGCCCTCGACGACCACGCCCGTGGGGCCGTCGCCGTCGACCACCACACCCGTGGGGCCCTCGCCTTCGACCACCACACCGGCGGGGCCGTCGCCGTCGACGACCATGCCGGCCTCGGGCCCGAACGCCTTCGACGTGGCCGCCATCGACCAGGTCTACGCCACGGTGTTCGACCCCACGGCCTCCCTCGCCGACAAGCTCGCCGACATCCAGAACGGCGCGGCGATCAAGGGCACCTTCGACCAGGCGCTGTCGTCGTCGCTGGCGGCGAACCTGGCGGGGGCGCGCGTGGACTCGGTGGTGTTCCCCGACGCCGCCGCCTGCACCACGGCGGGGCTCTCGAGTCCCTGCGCCCGGGTCGGCTACGACATCCTCGACACGAGCGGCACCTCGCTGCTCGGAGGCGAGCAGGGCTGGGCGGTGGAGGTGGACGGGACCTGGCTCATGGCCACCAACACCATCTGCAGCCTGCTCGGGCTCTTCTACCAGGCGGAGGGCAAGACCGGCGCGCCTCCGGGGTGCGCCCAGGTGTCGGTGACGCCCACGACCCCGACGACCGTCACGCCCGGTCAGTCGGGCGCCGAGGCGGCCATCGAGGCCGTCTACAACACCGTGTTCGACCTGTCGGGCCCCATCGGTCCCAAGATCGCCGACATCCAGGACGGCTCGAGCATCCAGGGGGCGTTCGCCACCGCCCTGGCGTCCTCGATCGCGGCCTCCTCGGCGGGGGCCACGGTCACGTCGGTCACCTTCCCCGACGCCGCCTCGTGCGGCGGCGCCGGGCTCCCGAGTCCGTGCGCCCGGGTCACCTATGACATCGACGGTCCCTCGGGGAACGCGGTCCTGGCCGACGAGACGGGGTGGGCGGTCGAGATCGGTGGCACGTGGCTCATGGCCAAGACCACCGTGTGCGCGCTGCTCGGGTTGTTCTGGGAGGCGTCGGGCATGCAGGGGTCACCGCCGGGATGCTCGGCCACGTCGCCGCCCATCACCGGCACGTCACCGGTGGCCATCTCGGGCACGACGGGCACACCTGCACCGGTGAGCGCCTCCGCCGGCGACGCACCGACCACCGACGCCGCCTCGGGGTCGTCCACCACCGCCGCGGCCGCGGGGACGACCGATCCCGCCGACCCCACCACGGCGGCCTCGCCCGTGGTCAGGGCGGCGAGCGGGTCCACCGAGGTCACCACCGCCTCGGTGGTCCAGGCCGACTCGGGCGCCCTGGCCTTCACCGGCGTGGGCGGCGGGACGCTGCTCCTGGGTGCCACCGGTGGTGTGCTCGCCCTGCTCGGGGCGGTGCTGCTCATCCTGGCCGATGCCCCCCGCCGCCTCCTCCTGAGGATGTCGCCGGCCTTCGCCGGGCACACCCCTGCGGCGTGGTGGCGCCGACGCCGCACGGGGGGCACCCCGCCCGCCCCCCAGGTGTGGTGGCAGCCCGATCCGGACCGGGGCCGCCGCCGCCCGGGGCTGTGGCTCGGCGACGACTGACCGGACAGCGCCACGACTGACCCGGCCGGCACCCGAGCGGTGCCGCGAGGGGCCGGGGGCCCCGAGCCGAGCGGGGAGAGGACGCTGGACGGGGCGCTCCCGGGTGCGCGGGGGCGCGACCTCGTGCGCCCGAATCGGGGGACGACGCCCAGCGGGCGCAGCGGCGGGGACGGGGAGCGGGCCTCAGGCCGGTGACCGCGGCCGCCGCTCACCCCGCCGGCGAGACGTCCTCCGGGGACCCGGGAGCCCGGGATGCCCGAGGGGCTCGGTCAGCCGTGGTAGTCGACCACGTCCGACGCCGTGGCCGACACGAGGCTCACGCCGCTGTCCACCTTGGTGATGGCCGAGCACTTGCTCGTCGGGCTGCGCACCTGCCCGCCCTTGTTGGAGCCCCAGGCCCACAGGTTGCCCCGGTTGTCGAGGACGTAGGATGTGCTCCCGCCCGACGCCACGTAGGTGGCCGTGATCCCCTTGAGGTTGACCACCGGCAAGGGGACGTTCTCGCTGGAGGGCTTGCCCACCCCGAGCTGGCCGCAGTCGTCGCTCCCCCAGGCCACGACCTGCCCGGTGTTGAGGATGGCCATCTGGTGGCCGTCGTTGCCCAGGTCCCCGCCCGAGTACACCTCGGTGGCGTGGGTCCCCGCCGGCAGCTGCACCTTCACCGGGTGGGCCGAGTTCACCGAGGCGCCGTTGCCCAGCTGGCCGGCCCCGCCCACGCCCCAGTCCCAGATCTGCCCGTCGGCGAGGAGGGCCGTGGAGTAGGCGTTCCCGGCGCTGATGGCCACCGCCGGGTCTCCCGAAGGCAAGCCATGCACCAGCCAGGGCGTCTCGTGGGGACCGGTGAGGGTGCCGCCGCAGGTGTAGACCTGGCCCGAGGCGGTGAGCCACACCACGGCCCCGCCGCCGGCCTCCACCGAGACCAGGTTCGACAGCCCCGCCACCCGGGTGGGCACGTCGTGGCCCCGGTGCGTGCCCAGGCACAGCGTGCCCCGCCCGTTCCAGCCCCAGGACCAGCCGTGCCCGGTCGAGTCCACGGCGAAGGCCATGTCGTCGCCCTCGCCGATGGCGGTCACGTGCACGCCGCCCGGGAAGTCCACCTGGACCGGGGTGAGGAGGCTGTTGTCCCGGGTGTGGTTGCCCAGCTGCCCGTAGCCGTTGTTGCCCCAGGCCCACTCCGTGCCCGCCGACGTGAGGGCGTAGGTGGCCGAGTTGCCCGCCGCCAGGGCGACGACGCCGGACACCCCCGGGACCAGGGAGGGGACCTTCTGGGCCCCGGCCGCGCCGAAGCCCACGGTCTTGTAGGCGCCCCAGCGGTAGACGGCACCGGATTGGGCCTGGGCGGTCGGAGCCCCGAGGCCCACGACCAGCGCCAAGGCGGTCGGTATTACGAGCAGCCCACCCCGCCGGAGCAACATGGGAGATTCATAGGACGACGACCCCACCCCGCGCATCGTCAGGATTGGGGATTGCCTGGGTCGGAGCTGGGAAATTCCGTGGTCAGGGCGCTGTATCCGCCGAGGGGGTGCCGGGTCCGGGCCGGCCACGCCCCACAGCCGATGCATGGGGACGGGGACCGGCGTCCTCGGGACCTCGGATGGATCGGGGACGGCTCGACACCCCCGGGCGCAGGCCGGCGCCCGCCCCCACCGCCGGCGCTTCGAGCCAGGGTCAGCGCCGGCGCACGCGGCCGCGCAGGGCCAGGAGCGCCAGTGTGAGCGACACCGCCCCGAAGGCGCAGATGGCCAGGAGCGCCTCGCCCAGCGCGGTGGCGTTCCACACCGGTCCGGGGGCACCGCCGGTGATGTCGTTGGACACGAGCGAGCGCAGCCCCGCCAGGATGTAGGTCATCGGGTTCACGTTGGCCACCGCCCGCAACCATCCCTGCAGCGCCGGGGCGGGCACGAAGGTCGTGCTCAGGAAGGTGATGGGGAAGAACAGCACGAAGCTGGCGTTCACCGCCCCGGGATTGCCCGTCTTGAGGGCGATGGCATAGGGCAGGCCGGTGAACACGAGCCCCCACAGCCCCGACAGGATGATGAACACCACCATGCCGGCCACGCCGGTCACGAAGTGCACGCCGAGGGCCAGGCCCACGAGCAGCACGGGGACGGCCAGCGCCGCCACCAGCGTGAGATCGGCGGTCATGAGCCCGAGGAGCAGGGGCAGGCGCCGCACGGGTGTGATCATGAGCCGGTCGAAATAGCCGTTCTGGATGTCGGTGACGAGGGCCGAGGCCCGCGACACCCCCGTCACGGCGAAGACCACGGCCACGGGCAGCTCGAACGCCTTGAAGTCGATGTGGGCGGCGGCCTTCGTCACCGTGGACAGGGCCCCAATGTTGAGGACGTAGAAGAAGATGGGGACGATGAGCGCCGGGATCACGGCCTCGGGCTCTCGGGGGATCTGGCGGATGGCGCGCCGGGCCACCGAGGCCACGTCGACCACGAAGCCCGCCGGCCGGGCCTGGACGCGCCGGGCCGGCGCCCGCCTCGGCACCGCCGCTGCGGTGGAGGTCATGGCGGCGGCGCCGGCTGGAACCCGGCGGCGGGGGCGTGGCCCTCGTCGGGGGCGCCGTCGCCGGTCTCCTCGGCCTCGAGGTGGCTCCCGGTCAGGTGGAGGAAGACGTCGTCGAGGGTGGGGGTGCGCAGCGTGAGGCTCACCACGGCCGCCCCGGCGCCGTGCAGCGCCACGGCCACGGGGCTCATCACGGCGGCGCCGTCGTCGGCGTGCACCATCACCTCGCTGCGGTCGGCCACCACCTCGTCCACCCCGGGCACCGACCGCAGGGCCTCCAGGGTGGCCTCGCTCATGTGCTCGAGGCGGGCCACCACGACATCGGTGCCCACCGTGCGCTTGAGCGCCTCGGGGGTGCCCTCGGCGACGATGCGCCCCCGGGAGATGATGCCCACCCGGTGCGCCAGCTCGTCGGCCTCCTCCAGGTACTGCGTGGTGAGGAAGATGGTCGTGCCGTGCTCCTCGTTGAGCATGCGCACCTCCTCCCACACCGCGGCCCGGCTCTCGGGGTCGAGGCCCGTGGTGGGCTCGTCCAGAAAGACGATGTCGGGGTCGTGGATGAGCGCCGCCGCCAGGTCGAGCCGGCGCTTCATGCCGCCGGAGTAGGTCTTGATCTGGCGGTCGATGGCGGACCCGATGTCCACCAGCCGCAGCACCTGGGCCACGCGCTCGTTGCGCTCGTCGCGTCGGAGCCCGTAGAGGCGGCCCTGCAGGTCGAGCAGTTCGCGCCCGGTCTGACGGTCGTCGAGGGCGGCGTCCTGCAGCGCCACGCCGATGCGCAGGCGCACCCGCTCGGGGTGGCGGGCCACGTCGTGCCCGGCCACGAGGCCGCGGCCCCGGGTGGGGCGCAGCAGCGTGCACAGCATGCGCACGAGCGTCGACTTGCCCGCGCCGTTGGGACCGAGGAAGCCGTAGATCTCCCCTGCGGGGATGGCGAGGTCCACGCCCTGGACGGCCCAGAAGTCGCCGAACTGCCGGGCGATGTCCTCGGTGGCGACGGCGGTGTCGGTCACGGGCGCTCACGCTAATGGCCCCGGCGGCGGGGTCGGGCCGCCGGCGTCGCGCCGGTTCGCCGCGGCGAGGAGGCGGGTGGCTACGTCGTATGGTGACGGCCATGGCAGCTGCGGGCACCTTCACCGACTACGGCGATTTCGACCACCTATCGTTCGAGCGCCGCCACGACGGTGTGGTCGTGGTGACCCTGGACCGCCCCGACGTGCTGAACGCCGCCGACGTGCGCATGCACCGGGAGATGTCGGAGGTGTGGGCGGTGGTCGACGCCGATCCCGACGCCCGCGTCACGGTGGTGACCGGCGCCGGACGCGCCTTCAGCGCCGGCGGCGACCTGGCCATGATCGACGAGATGACCCGGGACTACGAGGCCATGCTCACCCAATGGCGCGACGCCCGGGCCATCGTGGAGAAGATGCTGGCCGCCGACAAGCCGGTGGTGTCGGCCATCAACGGCGTGGCCGTCGGCGCCGGATTGGCCGTGGCCCTGCTGGCCGACATCAGCATCGCCGGCGCCTCGGCCCGGCTCTCCGACGGCCACGTGCGCCTCGGTGTGGCCGCCGGAGACCACGCCGCGCTGCTGTGGCCGCTGCTGTGCGGCATGGCCAAGGCCAAGTACTACCTCCTCACCGCCGACTTCGTGGACGGTCCCGAGGCCGAGCGCATCGGCCTCGTGTCCAAGTGCGTGCCCGACGACCAGGTACTGCCCGAGGCGCTGGCCGTGGCGGGGCGCCTGGCCCGGGGGAGCGCCACCGCGGTGCAGTGGACGCGGCGGGTCATGAACCAGTGGCTGCGCAGCGCCTCGCCGGTCTTCGGCGAGTCGGTGGCGCTCGAGATGCTCGGCTTCCTCGGCGCCGACGCCCGTGAGGGCCTGGCCGCCGTGCGCGAGCGCCGGGACCCCGTGTTCCCGTCAGCGCCCCGGGGCGCGACCGAGAGATGAGGCCCGACGCGCCTGGCCGTGGACCCCTCCACCGTCCGGGGGGACACGGGGCGGCCCGCAGGCCGCGGGGTCACTGGACGGTGACGAGGGTCCCGATCGGGGTGTAGGGGTAGACGACCTCGGCGTGGGAGGGGGGCATCTCCACGCAGCCCAGGCTCTGGGGCCAGCCGTAGCCGCCGCGGATGAAGCCGTGCAGGGCGTCGCCTCCGTTGAAGTAGCTGACCCACGGCACGCCGGGATCGGAGTACCGCGAACCGTCGGGGTTGTGACCCGTCATGGTGGTGGTGAGGTAGCGGGCGTACACCGGGAAGGTGCCCTGGGCGGTGGGGGCGGCCCCGATGCCGGTGTTGGCCAGCGTGCTGTAGACGACCTGGCCGTTGCGCCACACGTCGACGTGCTCGGGCAGCGACTCCGACACGTCCACCCAGTCGTAGTTGGGGTCGCTGTCGTCCTGGCCGGCGGCCGACGCGCTCAGCAGCGCCGTCCACACCTTGGGCCCGGCGATGCCGTCGGTGGTGAGGTGCTCCTGGCTCTCGAAGGCCATGATGGCGCCGCGGGTCACCACGTTGCCGACCCCGGGCGACCACAGCGACGTGAGCGCCGCCGGCATGGCGTAGCGCCACGCGAACGAGCCAACCTCGGGGCTGGCCGCCTCGTCGGGTGTGGGCGCCGGGCCGGTCGCGGTGAACGACAGGGGCAGGTAGCCGAGCTCGGCCAAGAGCTGCTGGACCCGGAGCATGCCCATGGGCGCCACGGTGAACTGGGTGGTGAGCGGCTGGGCGAGGACCTGGCCCTGGGTCCCCTTCACGCCCCCGGCGCCGCCCGGGACGGTCATCGACAGGGTGGCGCCCGGGGGGAGGGGCCCCTGGGCGTCGAAGGCCAGGGTGGTGGGGGAGGTCTGCACCCAGGAGCCGGGCACCGCCGGCGACAAGGTGGGCACCGGGGTGTCGGGGGCCAGGGCCACGGTGAAGGTCACGCTCAGCGAGGCGTCGCCGGCCACGGCGCCCGCACCCGGGGCGGGGGAGCTCGAGGCCACCGCCAAGGGGGTGGGCGGTTTGGGGGCGGCCGCACCGGCCGGCGAGGGGCGTACCCGCGTGGCCACCACGGCGATGCCCCCGGCGGCGAGCGCGCAGACCACGACACCGATCCCGGCGATCACCCACCAGTGCCGGGCGTCGCTCGTGCTGCGTTCATCTGCGGCTTCCGGCATGGCGATCCCGCCCGTATCGTACCAGCGCGCCGGGCACCCAAAACCGCGCTCGGAGGCCGTTGTGCAGGGGTTTTTCGCGTCACCACCATGCGTCGCCCTGCGGCCTCGCCGCGCGCCCTGCGCGCGGACCGGTCGAGTGCGGCCCCGAGGACGGGCCCGGCGCGCAGCGTGGCCATGGTGCCGCCACGCTCAGTTCACTCCCCGCCCTCGACGGCGCGCGCCACGCGCTCGGTGATGGCCCGGATGCGCTCGGGGTCGGTGACCTTGCCGCCGTGGCCGCTGTCGCGCACGTAGAAGCTGTCGACCACGGCGGGGCCGATGGTGGCGACCCGGGCCGTCACCACGTCGAGGTCGAGCTCGAACAGTGCCGTGGTGATGCGGTGCAGGAGCCCCAGGCCGTCGGCCGCCCACACCTCGACCACCGTCGACGCCGCCGAGCCCTCGTTGTCCACCGTCACCTGTCGCTCGACCGGGTGCGGCGACAGCGGCCGCCGCCCACCGGCGTAGACGCGGGCCTGCTCGGCGAGGCGCTCGGCGAGGGGGAAGCTCCCCCGCAGCACGGCGTCGAGCTGGTCGGCCACGAGCTCGAAGTCCGGCCACCGGCCCCGGGCCGGCTCCACCACGAAGGTCTCGACGGCGAAGCCGTCCTCGCCGGCGACGTCGGCGGCTCGCACGTCGAGCCCGCGCAGGGCGAAGACGCCCGTGACCGCGGCCAGGAGGCCGGGCCGGTCGCGGGCCACGACCGTGACATCGGGGACCTCGGCCGCCACCACCGAGCGGCCGAGGCGCCCGACCTGGCGCATGAGGGCCCGGTGCCGTTCGGTGACCAGCGAGGGTCGCTCGGCCACCTCGCCGCCGGCCAGACGTGCTGCCACCCGCCGGACGAGGTCGGAGACCAGCCCGGCCTTCCACTGGCCCCACGCCGCCGGGCCGGTGGCCAGGCTGTCGGCCTCGGTGAGGGCGGCCAGCAGCTCGAGGCGCCCGGCGTCACCGACGGCCCCGGCCACCCGGTCGATGGTC